>Ga0066652_100001708_pt1 | contig 11613 bp, 9 predicted proteins | sample GraSoiAngelo_101_FD_71413 | JGI IMG/M metagenome (GOLD analysis project Ga0066652, IMG submission 71413) | Grasslands soil microbial communities from the Angelo Coastal Reserve, California, USA - 14_0903_02_30cm | ecosystem: Environmental > Terrestrial > Soil > Grasslands | place: USA...
TCGCTGTCGCGTCGTGAGCGACAGGTCATGAACATCCTCTTCCGGCGCGGAGAAGCGACGGTCTCGGAAGTCATGCAGGATCTCCCCGATCCGCCGACGTATTCCGCGGTTCGTTCGATCCTTCGCATCCTGGCCGAGAAGGATTTTGTGACCCATCGCGAGGACGGACCGCGCTACGTCTATCTGCCCGCCGTGAGCGCAGACCATGCGGCGGACGAAGCGCTCAATCAGGTGGTTCGGACATTTTTCGACGGGTCCGCGGACGCGGCCGTCACGGCGCTGCTGCGTTTGAGCGACGCGGACCTGAGCGAGGCGGAGATCGCGAAGTTGCGCGAGCGCATCCGCAGCGCGCGGGCGAACGGGAGGTAGACATGGCGGACTCGATGATCCTGCTTCTCTGGCTGGCCAAGGGCACGGTCGTGCTGCTGCTGGCGATGGCGTTGACGGTTGGATTGCGGCGGGCGCCGGCCGGTGCGCGCTACGTCGTGTGGCTGGCGTCGCTCGCGGCGCTGCTGCTCGTGCCGGCGTTGTCCACGTGGCTGTCGATACCCGTACGGATTCTGCCAGCGCCAGCGGCTCGCATCGACGCTCCGGCGCCCGAGAGTGCCGCGCCGACAGACGAGATGCTGCCAACCGCACAGGGAACAGTGACACCCCGCCGCGACGCGACGTCCAATGCGACACCACGTGTCCGCGTGGGCCGCGCGGCCGTTGACGTCAGCGTTGCGCTGCTCGGCGCGTGGCTCGGCGTGGCGGTGCTGCTCTTTGCGTGGCTCGTGCTCGGCGCGCTCAAGGTGCGCCGCATCGTCCGGAATGGGCGCGAGCTCAGCGACGATGGCTGGGTCATGCCAATGTACGACGTGGCGGATCGTCTGGACCTCTCGACCGCCCCGAGACTGGTGCTGAGCGACGAAGTCGAGATGCCGTTTGCCTGTGGCGTGCTGCGATCCATCATCGTGCTGCCGACCAGCGCGGAGACGTGGAGCGAGGAGCGGCGCCGCGTGGTTCTCTTCCACGAGCTCGCGCACGTACGCCGGCGCGACTTGGTCGGCCACACGATCGGTCGCCTCACGTGCGCCATATACTGGTTCCATCCGCTGGTATGGTCGGCGGCAAAACGACTGCGCGCGGAGAGCGAGCGTGCGTGCGACGATCTCGTGCTGGCATGCGGCGGAGCGCGCGCGAGCGACTACGCCTCGCACCTCCTCGATATCGTGACGGGGGTACGACGGCAGGGCGCGCCGGCGACGGCGCTTCCCATGGCGGACAAGAAGGAGTTCGAGGGGCGGATGCTCGCGATCCTGGACCCGACGGCGAAGCGCGCTACACCGACGACGCTACAGCAGGTGCTCGTGACGATCGGGTTCGGCGCACTCGCGCTGTCGACGGCCGCCGTCGCACCGACTGCGCAACGCGCCGTCGACCGCGGGAGCGACATCCGGATGGCCGCCGTGCCTGATGTTCGGCGGGATACCGTTCCGCCGGCGCCGCTCACGAGCACATCCACGGCCGAGCGACCGCGCCGACCGCGCTCCGCCGCTGCGCCCATCCAGATGCCAGCTCCTGACCCTGTGTCGCAGATGGCGCAGCGTGCGCCGCAAACGCCGCAATCGCCGCAATCGCCGCAATCAGGGATCACTTCGGTGACGCGCGAAATGATCATGGAGCGGAGCGGCCAGCCCGATCAGGCGGGGGTCGGGCCGGACACGGCCCTGCTCGGACGGATCTTGCGCACCGACAAGGATGCGGGCGTTCGCAAAGCCGCGGCGTGGGCACTCCAGGGACGCCGCGAAGGCGCGCCGCTCCTGCTCGAGCGGCTTCGCGTCGACGCGGACGAGAATGTGCGCGAGATGGCTGCATGGGCGCTGAGCGGGATGCCATCGGACGACGTAGCCGCGGCGCTTGCGCTCGCGTTGTCGAAGGACCAGAGCGAGGAGGTTCGCGCCACGGCCGCATGGGCGCTCGGTCAGATGCGCAGCCGCGCGAATATCGCCGCGCTGGATGCAGCACTGGCTGATGACGACGCGGACGTTCGTGAACGCGCGCTCTGGGCCTTGGGACAGCAGAGCGCGAACGTCGCGCCGAAGCGCGTGGTGGAACTGCTGCAGGACAACGAAGCGCAGGTGCGCGTCATGGCCGCGTGGGTGCTGGGCGAGATACGCGACCAGGCAACAGCAGCGGCCGTGCGCGACGCGTTCGGCACGGAGCGCGATCGCGAAGTGCAGGAAGCGGAGTTTCGCACGTTGCTGATGCTGGGAGACCGCTCACAAGCGCTGATCGACAGGGCGATGGCATCCGAGAATCCCGAGATTCGTGCGCGTGCGGTTCGCCTCATCGCGGGACATGACATGGGATCGTGGCCGTGGCCGTGGCCCTGGCCGCAGCCGCGCCCGCAGCCCTAGCAACCCGATGGAGAACGAGACAGCAGCGCGAGCCGCTTCTCTTTGGCCTGAGATGCTGAAAATTCAACACGAAGGAGTGACTTCCATGATCTCGAAGGTCCTGTCGTTCGTGATTGGCGCATTCATGGTGAGCGGAACGCCGTCGCGCGCCGCGCCCGCCGCCGCGCAGGAATTGCGCGAGCTGCTCGCCGCCTCCCGCGGGGTGGCGCCCTCGCTCTGCTCCCTCGCGGCCGATGGCCTGTCGTCCTGGGGCGGGCGATGGCAGGCGCCGGCGGAGGCAATCCAGAGCGACGTTCGCAAGCGGGTCCACGTCGAGCGTCGGCAGCGACTCGCATCAGACGAAGCTGGCGCGCTGATGCAAGGACTGGCGTCGGCCGATGCGTGCGAGCGCCACATCTCGGCGACGCTCATCGGCCGGCTCTCGGATACGACGATCGTTGCGAGTCTGCTCCCGCGTGTCGCGGCCGGAAGCGCCGCCGAGCGCCAGTCTGTCCTGATCGCGCTCGGCATGCTGGAAACCCCGAGCGCACTGCCGGCCATCACTCGCGCGCTGAAGGACGAAAGCGCGGGCGTGCGCGCAGACGCCGCGTGGGCGCTGGGTCGTCTCGACCAGCGGAGTGCGGTGCCGGCGCTGGCGGCGTCGGCAAGCGACCGCGATGCGACCGTGCGCGCTGCGGCCATCGTTTCGCTTGGGCAGCTCCATGGCGCGGATTCGATCGCGACGATCATTCGAATACTGAATAGCGATCCAGCGCCGGAGGTGCGCCGCGTCGCGGCGTGGGCGTTGGGCGAAATGCGGGATCGCGCGGCCGCGTCGGCGCTGGTGCAGGCTCTGGCGAACGACAAGGACGAGGAGGTGCGCGAGATGGCCGTGTGGGCGCTGGCGCAGGCCAATTCGCGCGATGCCGTGGATGCGATCGTGACGGCGATGCGTGGCGATGCGAGCGACGACGTGCGCGAGACCGCGGCCTGGGCCCTCGCGGAGTTGAACGCGCGCCGCGCACTCGATGCGCTGGCGGTGGTGGTTGGAAGCGACAGGGATCCGGACGTCCGCGGTACCGCGGCGTGGGCGATCGGCGAGCTGCATCCGGGCAAGGCGCCGGCGTCACTGGTGAAAGCGATCAGGGATGCGGACGCCGAGGTGCGGCTCAAGGCGGCGTGGGCCCTGAGTGAGATCGGGGATCCGGACGCTTCGGCGGCCATCGTCGAGGCGCTCAAGTCGGAACAGCACGAGCGCGTGCAGCAGGCGGAGGTGCGAGCGCTGCTGCGCACGGGAGAGGAGTCCGAGGACGTATTCCGCACGCTGCTGGAGTCCAAGGACGCGGACACACGCGAGATGGCGGTGCGCGCGCTGGCCGGACATCGCAACACAGGGCCGTGGCCGTGGCCGCAGCCGAGACCGCGACCGATGCCGTAACGCACGGCGGGCGGCGGCCATGACATCCGTCATGACCGCCGTCCCAGACGTGATCAGTTCGCCGACACTTTCTTGCCGAGATTCTCCGCCTGCAGCCTGTGGGCCTCGAAGGCCGGCACGAGGCTCACCACGAAGTCCTTCAGCTCCTTGTTCTGAATCGACGGAATCAACGTCGAGTTGAGCGCGCTCAGCACGGCCGCATGAAACGCGCGCTCGTGCTCGAGGAACGCCCGGTCGAATGCGGGTCCGCTCAGGGACCGGAGCCGCTGCATCGTCGCGGCGTGATCGGCGGCGCTGTGATCGTCTTTCGGCGCCGTCGGCGTGACACCGAGCTTGCCGGCGAGATCACGGCCCTGTTGCCGCACGGCCGTGTGGACGTCGGCGAGCATCCGACCGAATTCGCCAACCTCCTTGTTGTCACCGCGTGCCGCGCCGAGCGCGCCCGTCTCGATGTCCGCGGTGTTGGCCGCGTCGAAAATGGCGACGATGGTCGCGTCATCGATCCGGGACGCGACCGACACCGGGGTGGCGTGCGCGCGTGAGACGAGGGTGATGACGCCAGCGACAGCCACGAAGGCTGCAGCGGCAACGACGAGCTTGCGCATGAACTGGTCTCCAGGAAACAGGGTTTGGGCGGACGCGTCGTCCGTCGCCAGGAGGAATACCGTGCAGTCCATAATAAGTCAAGTAATTACTTAACATATTGTGGGGAGCTGATCCTCTGGGTATCCTGTGACATGCTGAAGTCCGGCGTGAATCAACGATTTCATGAGAGCTCGCGGGGGCGGCTCCTGGCGCTGCTACGCGTCGAACCGCGAACGGTGGACGAGCTGGCCACCGCGCTGGGCCTCACCGACAATGCGGTGCGTCAGCATCTGGCCGGACTCGAGCGGGACGGCCTGGTACGTACCGCCGGCGTGCGGCGTCCGCCGGGCGCGGGCAAGCCGGCAACCATCTATGAGCTGGAGGCGGCGGCGGAGCCACTGCTGTCGCAGGCCTACGCACCCGTTCTGGCGACGCTGCTCGAGGTGATCACGGATGAGGTTCCGACGCCCCAGGCGCGACGGATCCTGCGTGAGACCGGCCGTCGTCTGGCCGCTGCCGCTGGTGGGCGGGCCAGTGGCGACTTCGCGGCCCGTGTCGAAGCCGCGGCCCGGGTGCTCACCGCGCTTGGCGGCTCAATACACGTCGAGCAGAAGCGCGGCGTGGCGACGATCCGCGGCACCGCGTGTCCGCTCGCTTCCGCGGTGGCGCGCAGCCCGCGCGTGTGTCATGCGGTGGAGACGCTGGTGGCGGAGATCTCGGGCGAGCGCGCGGTGGAATGCTGCGACCACTCGGACCGCCCGAGATGCTGCTTCGAGATCAAGAGCGCCTGACCGTCATTCCTCGCGGAGCGCCACCATGGGATCGGTGCGCGCGGCGCGTCCCGCGGGAAAGACGCACGCAATCCCCGCCACGAGCGTGAGCGCGACAGGCACCGCCGCGAAGGTCGCGGGATCGAACGGCGTGACGCCGTACAGCAGCGACGCGAGAATTCGTGACAGGCCGGCTGCGGCTGCCAGCCCGATCGCGACTCCGATCACGGTGAGCACCACCCCACGGCGCAACACCATTCCCACGATCGCCGACGCCTGCGCGCCAAGCGCCATGCGGATGCCGATCTCCTGGCGGCGTCTCGTCACCAGCAGTGAGATCACCCCGTAGATACCGATCGTCGCCAGCGTCAGCGCCAGCGCGGCGAACAGCCCGAGCAGGAACGCCGTGAACCTCGGCTGCGCGAGCGCGTCGTCGGCAACGCGCTGCAGTGTGCGCACCTCGGCGAGCGGCAGATCGGGATCCATCGAACGAACGAGCTGACGCACACCTGCGACGAGCGCCAGCGGCTCCTCATCGGTGCGGAGCACGAACGTCATGCCGCGACTCGCCGAGCCACCGGCGGTATCGAATTGGGCGTGCGGGATGTACATCTCCGCGCGCGGCAGCTCGGTGACGGCGTTGTGCCGCACCGGGCCGACGATACCGACGATGCTGATCCACGGCTGATTGGCCGAGCCCAGGTGAAAGCGCCTGCCGATGACGTCCTCGCCTGGCCAGTAGCGCCGCGCCATCGTCTCGTTGATGACCGCAACGACCGGAGCGCGTTCATCGTCCGCGTCGGCAAAGAAGCGTCCGCGCACGAGCGTCATGCCCATGGTCTCGAAGTATCCTGGCGTGACCACCTGCCAGTCGCCGTTCGGATTCTCGCCCGGTTGTCGCGGACGGCCCTCCAATGTGATCGACCAGTCGCCAATCGTGCCGGTGAGCGGCAGCAGGCGCGTCGCGCCCACGTTGCGGACGCCGGGAAGCTCCGCCATGCGTGTGCGCAACGTGCGGTAGAACTGGATGACGTCCTGCGCATTCGTGTATTTCGTGGCGGGAAGAGTCGTTCGCAGCGTGAGCACGTGGGACCTGTTGAAGCCGACATCGATTCGGCGGAGCGCATCGAAACTGCGGATGAGGAGCGCAGCGCCGATGAGGAGCACGACGGACAGCGCCATCTGCGCGATCGCCAGCCCGTCACGAAAGCGCTGTCGGCCCCGCCCCGAAGTGCCCGCCCGACCGCCTTCCTTCATGGTGCGCGCGAGGTCCGGACGCGACAGCTCGAGCGCCGGCGCCGCACCGAAGAGCAGGCCGGTGAGGAGCGCCGCTGCGAGTGCGAAAGCGAGCGTCGACAGGTCGACACCGACGTCCTCGATGCGGGGAATTCCAGCAGGATGAGCCGCCACGACTGCACGCAGCCCGAACGCCGCGAACGCCACGCCGCCAAGAGCTCCGATCGTCGCCAGCAAGGTGCTTTCGGTGAGCAGCTGACGGACGATGCGGGACGAGGACGCGCCGAGCGCCGTTCGCACCGCGATCTCGCGATGCCGGTCGTCCGATCTGGCGAGAATGAGATTCGCGACGTTCGCGCAGGCGATGAGGAGGATGACACCGACCGCACCCAGGAGCACCCACAGCGCGACACGCACGTCTCCGAGCACGAGGTCCGTGACGGGCACCGCGGATCGCCAGGCGATGTTCGGACCGTTCCACAGACCCTGGCGCACCCACTGATCCTCCGTGGCGCGCAGGGCCAGCGTCGCGCGGGCGAGCGTGACACCGGGCCGAACTCTCACAATGCCGATCAGGCTGTGGTCCCCCGTCGAGGTCCACGCGGACTCCGTGACGTCGAGGGGCAGCCAAAGCTCTGCCGGCCGTTCACCGGAGAAATCGAGCGGCAGCTTGAATGACGGCGGCATCACGGCCATGACGGTGCGAGCGCGTCCACTCAGCTGAACGGTGGACCCGACGACACGTCGGTCGCCGCCGAACCGCCGTTGCCAGAGGCCGTACCCGAGCACGACCGGCGCGGCGGCCGCATCATCGTCGGTAAACGTGCGCCCGATGAGAGGCTTCACACCGAGCGCGGCAAACACGTTCGGCGTCACCTGCGCCGCGATGACACGCTCCGGCTCCGCGCCGCCTGTCAGGTTCGCGCCGTACGAGGTGTAAGCGGCCACTTCCTCCAGCGCATCGCGTTGCAGCCGATAATCACGGATCTCCGGACCGCTGATCCACGTGGTTTCGCCCTTGTCCCTCGCGCTCCAGATGACGGCGACGCGGTCGGGATCCGCGTACGGCAATGGTCGGAGCAACACCGCCTTCACGAGGCTGAAAATCGCGGTATTCGCGCCGATGCCGAGCGCCAGCGTGACGACGGCTATGGCGGTGAAGGCGGGTGCACGACGCAGGCGTCGCGCGGCATGCGTGAGATCCGAGAGAAGGCGCTCCATTGACCGTTCGCTGGTTGACGGACTGTAGTATGACAGTGCGCACGTGACAGAGGTTTGAGTCAGTTGCAATGACCGCCAACTGCCCGGGCCAGCAGTTAGAATCGTCGTTGCAGTGAGCGTCGCTCGAACGTCCTAGGATTGGGCGCGCGTTGTATTTCTTCGCGGTCGCCTGCCCGCCGCCTCCCGATTGCCGGCCGAGCACCAGGATCCGCACGACCCACCGATGCTGACTCTCCTCAAGCTCGTTCGCTCGCTCGTCAAAACGCTGCATTCCGACGGTTCGCCTGCGCAGATCGCGTTCGGCGTCGCGCTCGGGGCAGCGCTCGGGCTCACGCCGCTCATGAACGCGCACAACCTCGTGGTGTTGCTGCTGCTCGCGGTGCTGAACGTTTCGTTCGCGGCTGGCATGCTGGCATGGGCGGTGTTCGTCCCGATCGGCTTCCTGCTCGATCCCGTGTTCGATCGCGTCGGCCATGCGCTGCTCGTCGGCGCCGTATCGTTTCGTCCGCTCTGGGCGGGCATCGAGAACGCGCCGGGTCTTGCCCTGACGAACTTCAACAACACGGTGGTGCTGGGGAGCGTCGTCGTCTGGCTCGCGCTGTTCATCCCGATCTTTTTCCTGGCTCGCTTCGGTGTGGTGCGCTATCGCGCCACGATCGGCGAGCGCGTGCGGCAGTCGCGCACGTACAAGGCTCTCCAGGCTTCGCAGCTCTACAATGTCTACACCTGGTTCCGTCCGTAGCGGCGAGCACACGCAGTACACGCCGGCAGCGCCCGGCGGCGGCCCGCGCGGGGACAGCTCCTCGCGGCGGGCGCGCACGCGTGTCTTCCGGTGGGAGGGCATCATCCCACTGCTGCTGGTCCTCGCCCTGCTGGGCCTCGGCTGGATGCTCTTCGCCGAGCGATTCATGCGCGACACCATCGCCGAAGCGGGCACCAAGGCGCTCGGCGCGCAGCTGGACATCGCCGATCTCGATATCCACCTGCTGAGCGGCTCGCTCGAGCTGCACGGCGTCGCGCTGGCGGATCCATACGATCGCAACCGGAATCTCTTCGAGATCCGCGTCGTGCGTGTCGTGCTGGATCCGGAGCCGCTCCTCGAAAAGAAGATCGTCGTGAAAACGTTCACGCTCGGCGACATCGCGACCGGGACGAAACGTGCGACGCCCGCGACGGCCGTGACCGGCGAAGGCTTTGCGCCGCGCGCCATGGCGGAAATGCAGCGGTTCGCGAAGCAGTTCACCGTGCCGCTGCTGTCCCTCATCCCGATCGACACGCTCAAGGCCCTCGTACTCAACCCCGCGCAGCTCAAGAGCGTGCAGACGGCGCTCGCCGTGGCCCAGCAGGCCGATTCGGTGAAGCAGTCGATCGAGTTGCAGTACGCGCAGTTGCGGGTGCAGGAAACGGTGGATTCGTCGCGCGCGCTCGTGGCACGGCTCCAGGGCACCAACGTGCGCACGCTCGGCGTGGACGGCGCGCGTCGCGCAATCGACGATGTGCGTCGCACTTCGGCTCGCGTGGATTCGGCGAAGCGCCGCGTCGATGCGCTCATGGTGACCGCGCGCCGCGGCCTCGACTCGCTGCAGACCGGCGTCGGCGCGATCGACGAAGCGAGACGCGATGACTATGCGTTCGCGCGTGGACTGTTGAAGCTCCCGAGCTTCGAAGGACCCGACCTCGGCTCAGCCGTGTTCGGTCGGGTGACGATCGATCGCTTTCAGAAGGCGCTGTACTGGACGTCGCTCGCACGACAGTACGCTCCGCCGGGACTGCTGCCGAAGGAATCGCCGGGACCGAAGCGGCTGCGTCGATCGGGGACGACCGTGCATTTCGTGGAGCCGAAGGCATTCCCCCGCTTCTGGCTGCAGCGCGCGGACGTCAACGTCGCGGTGACATCAGGTTCGCTGGGGGGCACGTACGCCTTTGCGGCGCGCGACGTCACCTCGGATCCCGCAATTGTCGGTCGTCCCATGCTCTTCGCCCTGCGACGGTCGGCGAAGGGCAATGAGGTTGACTCGCTGCGAGTGGTCGGCTCGCTCGATCATACGGGCGCCACCGTCCGCGAGAGCGTGACTGCGCAGGCGGCGGGCGTCGCGCTGCCGACCATCGCCATACCCAGCCTACCATATAGTATGGGCTGGGGGCGCGGCTCCAGTGAGTTGCGCATCGCCCTGACCGGTGACCAGCTGAGCGGTCGTTGGTACGTCCATTCGCCGAAGGTGACCTGGGCGATGGACTCCGCAAAGGCGCGCCCGCTCAACACCATGGAGACGCTGGTGGCGCGGGTGCTGACGGGGATCACGACGCTGGACATGACGGCGGATATCAGCGGCACCCTCGAGAACCCCCGCCTCTCCGTCAAGTCGAACCTCGACCGCCAGCTATCGGAACAGTTGCGTAGCGTTGCCGGAAAGGAGCTCGCCAAAGCTGAAGCGCGGGCGCGAGCGCAGGTGGACCGGATCGTCGAGGAGAAATCGGCGCCCGTGAGAGCGCGGGTCGCGGAGCTACGAACCGACGCGGAGCGCCGCATCGGCGACGCCCGGACGAAGCTGGATGAGGAAAAGCGCAAGCTCGACGAGCGCCTGAAGGCCCTGACGGGCGGCGTCATAGGTTTACCGAAGCTGCCGGGGATGTAGGTACACGTGCGTTTTCGGACGCACACAAAGAGACCTGGGCGGTGTCTTGCCCCCATGGCAACCACAGCGTTACCCTGAGAGTCCCACCGGCGGTGCCGCCGCAGCGTCGCACCTGTTCCATGAGTGTTCGTGTGAAGCCGACAGGAACCACGGACCAGATTGTTCAGCTCTTCGAGCGCGAGCTCCGCGCAGTCGACGGGCATTTCGACGACCTGCCTCCGAAGCGTCCCGGCGTCCGCATCAGCCAGGAGCTGCATAATCAGGTGGTGGAATATGCCGGCGATGTGCGCACGCGCGGTCGCACGCCGGAGCAGATGCTCGTCGAGCTGAAAACGGTGCTGACGCGGGCGGCGCCGGAAGTCGACAGCGTCCGGCGCAGCGTGCTCCTGGCGGAATTGACGGGACGGGCGATCCACGCCTTCTTCCGTCGCTAGGCCCTCGGTTACACCGGCGTAGTCTCCCGTAACACCAGCGGTGCCGCGCCGCTGAGCTCACTCTTTCCCCCCCCAGCCATGGTCCACCTCGCACAACTCTGGCTGCCCATCCTGCTGTCCGCTGTCGTCGTTTTCGTCGTGAGCGCGCTCCTGCACATGGTGCTGCCATGGCACAAGTCCGATTTCGGAAACACGCCCAACGAGAGCGCCGTATTGGATGCACTGCGACCGATTCCCCCTGGTGACTACCTCATGCCGAGGCCCAGGAGTCGGGGTGAAATGAAGGACCCTGCATTTCTGGAAAAGATGAAGCGAGGGCCGGTGGTCGTGATGACCGTGATGCACTGGTCGCCGTCCGCGTTGCCGCGCAGTCTCGCGATGTGGTTCGTGTACGGGGTTGTCGTCAGTGTGTTCGCGGCATACGTGACTGGCCGTGGTCTCGGCCCGGGCACGGAGTATCCCGAAGTCTTCCGTTTCGCAGGTACGACGGCCTTCCTCGGCTATGGCATGGCGCTCGTGCAGAACTCGATTTGGTGGTCGAAAAAGTGGAGCACGACGCTGAAATCCATGGCGGACGCGTTGATCTACGCTCTGCTGTCCGCCGGCGTCTTTGGATGGCTGTGGCCCAAATGAGGAGAGTTCCGCTAGGATGATCCTGATGCAAGCGCGCGCGACGACTCAGTCGCCTCAGCCCCCCCAGACTTCCGCCCCAGTCACCGCTTCAGGTGCTGGGCAGGGAGGGTCGGATGTCCTCGTCGGCGGGGGAGCGGACCCGGCGCAGGTATACGAAGGGTACCGCAACCAGCGAAGCGAGCTGTCGAATCAGCTGGAGCGCCTGGAGGACCAGCGGAACGAGATCTCGGGGCGGATTCAGGATCCGAACGTCAACGCCGTCGATCGGAAGGGGCTCGA
>Ga0066652_100001709_pt1 | contig 11607 bp, 17 predicted proteins | sample GraSoiAngelo_101_FD_71413 | JGI IMG/M metagenome (GOLD analysis project Ga0066652, IMG submission 71413) | Grasslands soil microbial communities from the Angelo Coastal Reserve, California, USA - 14_0903_02_30cm | ecosystem: Environmental > Terrestrial > Soil > Grasslands | place: USA...
CGCGCCGGCATGGCGATGCTGCTCGCGAGCCTCTGCGCAGAGGGCCCGTCGACGATCGGAGCGATCTACCAGATCGACAAGGGGTACGAGCGCATCGACGAGCGCCTCCGCGCACTGGGCGCGCAGATCGAGCGGACCGAGAGCTAGGGTCCGGGCGAGATGGCGGCGACTGGGCAGGGGCGCGCTAGCGCGCGCATGAACACTCGCGGAACCGGCGAGACGAACATCGCCACCGGTGTCCCCGTGCTCGACCACCTGCTGACGTTGCTGGCGCAGTACGCGTCGTTCGACCTCGCGCTCGAGGTCGAGCCCGGTGACCCTGAAGTCGAGATCACCGCCGCCGCGCGCTCGCTCGGCGAGGCCCTCGCGGCGCCGCTGCGCACGGACGGGATCCGCGGCCACGGCTCGGCCGTGCTCCCTGTCGAGGAGGCGCTCGCGCACGTGACGCTCGAGGCGTCCGGGCGGCCGCTGCTGGTCTCCAAGGTCGACCTCTCGCAGGCGCGCATCGCCGGGCTCGCCGGCGACCTCGCCGCGCGCTTCCTCGACGAGCTGGCGCAAGCCGCCGGGCTCACCCTTCACGTCCGGCTGGTCGAAGGCAGCGACTCGCAGCACGTGCTCGAGGCGATCTTCAAGGCACTCGGGGTCGCGCTCGCGCAGGCGCTCCGGCCGCGCAGAAGGGAGGAGGAGTGAAAGAGGTCATCCGCACGGACTCCGCGCCGGCGCCGTTCCAGGGCGCGCCGTACTCGCAGGCGATCAAGGCGAACGGCTTCGTCTTCGTGTCCGGCCAGCTCTCGCTGAAGCCCGATCACGGCGAGATCCTCGGCGACACCATCACGGAGCAGACCGAACAGGTCCTGGCGAACCTGCAGGCGATCCTCGAGGCGGCAGGCACCGGTCTCGACCGGCTCGTGAAGACCACAGTCTTCCTGCAGAGTCTCGACGACTTTCCCGCGATGAACGAGGTCTACAAGCAGCACGTGGGCGACCAGCCGCCCGCCCGCTCGACCGTCGAGGTGGCCAAGCTTCCGTCGGGCGCCCTTGTCGAGATCGAGGCAATCGCCCTGGCCTAGGGATGGACCGCACAATCGAGGACTTCGTCCGTGGGCTCGCGCTCGACGCCTATCTCGTCGGCGGTGCTGTGCGCGACGAGCTGCTCGGGCTCGAGTCCAAGGATGCGGACTTTGTCGTGCCCGGCGTCGACTACGAGGGCTTGCGGCGGGCACTCGAGCCGCACGGCAAGGTCGAGGAGCTCGAGGTTGCGGGCAGGCGCGTCGGCGCGCGTCTCTACCCGAAGGACAAACGTGTCCGCGCCGCGGCGCCGGCCGGTATCGAATTCGCGCCGCCCCGCGCCGAGCGCAGCACGGGCCCCGGCCGACACGACTTCGTGATCGTCGCCGACCCCGGCCTGTCGATCGAAGACGACATGGCGCGCCGCGACTTCACCGTCAACGCGATCGCGCGCCGTCTCGACACCGGCGATCTGGTGGATCCGTTCGGGGGCAGGGAGGACCTGGACCGCCGCGTGCTGCGGACAGTGGGGACGCGCAGCTTCGCGGAGGACCCGCTGCGGATCGTCCGGGGCTTGCGGCTCGTCTCCCAGCTGGGTCTGACCCCGGATGAATCGACGCTCCAACAGATGCGCGAAGAGGCAGAGAGCGTGCGTCTCGTCTCGGGGGAACGGCTCGGCGATGAGCTGTCGAAGCTGCTGCTCGGGAAGCAGCCGGCGCAGGCGCTACGGCTTGCCCGCGACACCGGTGTGTTGACCGCGCTGCTGCCCGAGTTCGAGCCGGCGCGAGGGTTCGAGCAGGACAGCGAGCGGCAGCATTTGCCCCTCGACGACCACATCTTCGAGGTGGTCCAGGCGGCTGCGGACGCCGGCGCACCACTGGCGGTCCGGCTCGCGGCGCTGTTGCACGACACCGGTAAGCCGGGCGCGAACGGCGACCACGCCGAGCGCGGCGCACGCCTCGCCGACGAAGCGCTCGACCGGCTGCGCTACCCCGCACGCCTCCGTGCGTACGTCGTGCGGCTGGTTCGCGCGCATGCCTTTCCCCTCGACGAGGTCGACGAGCGGTTCGCGCGGCGCTTCTTGCGTGAGCACGGCGACAAGCTCGCCTTCGACCTCGTCGCGCACAAGCAGGCCGACTTGCGCGGCAAGCAGGTCCCGGAGACCGAACACGCCGCTGCCGCACGGTTGCGGGAGCTGCTCGAGCAGCAACGCACGCAGCCGCATCGGCTCGAGGATCTGGCCGTCGACGGCGGCGACCTGATCGAGCTCGGCTATCGGGAGGGGCCCGCGCTCGGGCGCACACTCGACGCGCTCCTCGACGCCGTGGTCGACGATCCCTCGCTGAACACACGCGACGAGCTGCTCGGCCGAGCAAGGGCGCTCGCGGGTTGAGCGTGCCGCTCCTCTGGTGGGATGCACCCGGCCCGTACGAGGTTGCTTTCTCGACGCGCCACGGGGGCGTCAGCGGCGGAGCCTACGAGTCGCTCAACCTCGGTCTGCTGACCGACGACGACCAGTCGAACGTCGGAAAGAACCGCGATCTGCTCTGCACCGCCGTCGACGCCGAACCGTCGCGGCTCGCGATGAACCGCCAGGTACACGCCGCAACCGTGAACCGCGCGGTACCCGGCGAGCGTGGGCGCGACGGCGACGGCCTTTGGACGGACGAGCCGGGCATCCCGATGCTGAAGCTGACGGCCGACTGTCTTCCGGTCGCGCTCGCCCGGCGCGAGGGCAGCCCAGCACTCGCGCTGCTGCACGCCGGCCGCCTCGGGCTGCTCGAAGGGATCCTCGAGGCCGGCGTGGCCGCCCTCGGCGGGAACCTCGCCGCTGCGGTGGGTCCGGGGATCGGCCCGTGCTGCTACGAGGTCGGCGACGACATCGCGGACGCGTACCGCTCGCGCTTCGGCCCGACGGCGGTACGCGGCCGCAACCTCGACCTCTGGACGGTGGCCGAACGTCTCCTGCGCGACGCGGGCGTCACAGCGGTCGAGCGTGTCGACGTGTGCACGGCGTGCAACGCCGACTTCTTCTCGCACCGTCGCGACGGGGGAGTCACGGGGCGCCAGGGAGTGATCGGTTATGTCGCCTGACGCCGTCCGGGAGGCGTACGGGCGCATCCGCGCAGACGTCGGCGGCCACGTCACGATCGTCGCGGCGACCAAGTACGTCGCGGTCGCCGATATGGCGGTGCTCGTCGAGGCCGGAATCGAGGTCGTCGGCGAGAACCGTGCGCAGGATCTCGAGCGCAAGCATGCGGAGTACGGCGATGCGTTCCGCTGGCACTTCATCGGACACCTCCAGTCGAACAAGGCGAAGGTCGTGAACCGCATCTGCGAGCTCGTGCACTCGCTCGATTCGGAATCCGCCGCGCGCAAGCTCACCGTTCCGGCGCTCGTCGAGGTGAACCTGTCCGGCGAGGAGTCGAAGTCGGGGGTCGAGCCGGACGACCTTCCCCGGTTCCTCGAGGTGGCACAGGGCGTCCGCGGCCTGATGACGATGCCGCCCGAGACCGGCGATCCCGAGGCCTCGCGACCGTACTTCCGGCGCCTGCGCGAGCTGGCCTCCGGCCACGAGCTCCACGAGCTCTCCATGGGCACGAGCCAGGACTACCGCATCGCCGCGGAGGAGGGCGCGACGCTCGTCCGGGTCGGCTCAGTCCTGTACGAGTAATCGAGCGAAAGCTGCGCTTTCACTCGACCGTGGCTACGCCGCTTCGCGGGGAACGTGCGCGAGCGAAGCCCGCGCACTCCTAGGTGGTGGGCGCAGCCGCAGGCTTTGGCGATTCTGGTTCTTCAAGCGGTCGACCGCGGCTCAACCTCGTATGGAGCCTGGCCGACCAGGTACGTAACATTTGGCTGTCATGGGCTTCGCAGACGTCTGGAGCAAGACCCTCGTCTACTTCGGCATCGCCGAGGAGGAGGACTGGGACGAGGACGGCTACGTCACGGACGAGGACATCCAGCGCAGCTATGCGGAGCGGCCGAACGTCCGCCGGCTCGCACCGCGGCGGCGCGACCGGGAGCTCGACGACTGGACGGATCCGGAGCCGAGCTCCGATCGTACGGAGGTCCTGCGGCCGCGCGTCGCCGCGGTTCCCGGTCCTGCATCCGTGCGGGTCCACCTGGTCGTCCCACGCAGCTTCAACGACGCCCAGCAGATCGCCGACAAGTTCAAGGACGCGATCCCGGTCATCCTCAACCTGCAGAGCACCGACGGGGACCTCTCGAAGCGGCTGATCGACTTCGCCAGCGGGCTGACGTACGCGCTCGACGGCGGCATGCAGCGTGTCGCGGACAAGGTGTTTCTGCTCACGCCTCGAAATGTCGAGGTGTCCGCCGAGGAGCGCGCGCGGCTGCTCGAGCGCGGCGGTTTTTTCAATCAGGCCTGAGACGCCGCTCGCGGCCGGGCCAGGAGATCGGCCGGGGAGGCCGAACTGAGCCCTATGGGCGGCGGCGCCACGTTTGGCTTGCTCTTCGACGCGATCGACAGCATCGAGAGCTTCCTGCAGGTCTTCGTGTACCTCTACTCCCTGCTGATCCTGGCGTACATCATCACGTCCTGGGTCCGCATGCCGTACTCCGTGTGGTTGAACCGGATCCAGCGCTTCCTGTACGACGTCTGCGATCCCTACCTGCGCACATGGCGCCGTGTGCTGCCGTCGTTCGGCCCGCTCGACCTTTCGCCGGTCGTGGGGGTCGCCGCCCTCTATGTCCTTCTCGCGGTCGCCATCAACATCCTCGACCGCCTGCATTGAAAGAGGAGACGATGCGATGACGCTGACCCCAGTGGAAATCAGACATGTGAAACCGTCGAAGGCATTCATCGGCGGGTACGACCGCGAAGCGATCGACCACCTGCTCGACGAGATCGTCGCCAGCTTCGAGGACGTCTGGCGCGGGCGCGCCGACCTCGCGGACAAGGTCGAGCAACTCGAGAGCGACTTGATCCGCTACCGCGAGATCGAGGGGCTTCTGCGCACGACGCTCGTGTCGGCCGAGAAGGCCGCGGTGACGCTCAAGGAGCAGGCCCGCAAGGAGGCTGACCTGATCGTCGAGGAGGCCCGCTCGGAGGCGCGCTCGATCACGCGACATGCCCGCGCCGACCATGACCGGCTGCTCGCGGAAGTGCGGCGCATGCGTTCACTGCTGCGCTCGGCGCTCGCGCTCGTAGACGACGAGGCGCCCGAGGAGAAGGCGGCCTAGGACTAGACTTCCTGCATGGAAGCGGTCTTGACGCGCGTGCGGTTGCGTGTGGCGCCCGGCGCGACGCGCGCCGGTGTCGTCGGCCGTCACGGCGATGCGTGGAAAGTGCGCGTCACCGCTCCGCCCGAGGCCGGCCGTGCGAATGACGCGGTCGTCCGGTTGCTCGCAGACACGTTGGCGCTGCCGCGCACCTCGGTGAAGCTCGTTTCGGGACACTCCACGCGGGACAAGATCGTCGAGCTGGCCGGGGTCGAGCCGGCCGACATCGAGCGGCGTCTCTCGTCCGCCGCGGGAAAGGAGCGCCGGGCGTGAGTGCCATCGACACGAACCACTTCCGCGAGCTGCTGCTCGACGAGCGCAAGCGCGTGGCCGCGGCGCTCGAGAACCTGCACGAGGATCACGCGGGCACCCTGTCGGACGAAGCGGGCGAGGAGGCGGCGTTCGACAACCACCTGGCCGACACGGCGACTGAGACGTACGACCGCGAGCTCGACTACAGCCTCGAGGAGAACTCCGAGCACGTGCTGTCCGACATCGACGCTGCCCTGACGCGCATCGAGGACGGCACGTACGGCACCTGCACGAATTGCGGCAAGCAGATCCCGGCCGAGCGACTGGAGGCGCGTCCCTACGCGACGCTCTGCATCGACTGCCAGCGGCAGCAGGAACGTCGTTGACTGAGCGCGCTCCGGCGCCCGACGTCCGCGTCGGCTCGACGACAGACGGCCTCACACCGATCTCGTCCGCCTCGCGTCAGATGGGCGCGACGCTGCACCAATGGGTGAGCCTCGGCCTGGTGGCGACCGCCGCGCTCTGCGCGGACCAGCTGACGAAGGCGATCGTCACCAACCGACTCGATTTCGGGGACGAGGTTCACGTCGCCGGGCCTTTCTCGATCCATCACGTCACCAACTCCGGCATCGCGTTCGGGCTGTTCGCGAGTGCGACGCCGCTCGTCATCCTGCTGACGACGATCGCGGTCGCGTGGATGCTCTACTTCTTCGGGCGTTCCGGCTCCCGTCATCCCGTCCTGCCCGTCGCCCTCGGGCTCGTGATCGGCGGCAGCGTCTCGAACCTGATCGACCGGGTGCGACTCGGTCATGTGACCGACTTCATCGACCTGAAGTACTGGCCCGCGTTCAACCTGGCCGACAGCTTCATCGTCGTCGGCGTGGCCGCGCTGCTGCTGGCTCTCGTGGCCGCCGACCGCAACGCCGCACGGCCGCCGCGCGTGCGTGAAGCAACGCGTTCCTGACGAGTCCGCCGGCGAGCGGCTCGACCGCTTCCTCGCCTCACTCCCGGAGATCGGCTCGCGCGGGATAGCCGAGCGCGTGCTCGAGAGCGGCGTGCTCGTCGACGGCCAGGCTCGTTCGAAGAGCCATCGTCTGACCGGCGGGGAGGAGGTCGAGTTCGATGCACCCGAGGTTGCAGTGCCATCACTCGACGCCGAGGAGATGGACCTCCGAATCGCGTACGAGGACGAGCACCTGATGGTCGTCGACAAGCCGGCCGGGCTGGTCGTCCACCCGGCGCCGGGGCATGCCACCGGGACGCTCGTGCACGGCCTGCTTGCCCACGATGTGGCGGGGGGCGGCGAGGACCGGCCGGGGATCGTGCACCGGCTGGACCGCGACACCTCCGGCCTGATGGTCGTCGCGCGCTCCGAAGAGGCCCACAAGCGCCTCCAGGAGCTCGTGCGCGGGCGCGAGCTCGAGCGGCACTACCGCGCGCTGGTCGTCGGGCGGCCGCGCTCGCGCAGCGGACGGATCGAGGCGCCCATCGGCAGGGATCGCCGGGACCCGATGCGCCATTCGCTCGACACCGACACGCCGCGCGAGGCCGTTACGCACTTCGAGCTGGTGGAGCTGTTTCCCCGGCATACGCTGCTCGACGTCACGCTCGAGACGGGGCGCACGCACCAGATCCGGGTCCATCTTGCGGCGATCGACCTTCCGGTCGCCGGCGACGTCGTCTACGGGCGCCCTCGCGAGCTGGGTCTCGACCGCCAGTTCCTGCATGCTGCCCGGCTCGCCTTCGCGCACCCGTTCACGGGCGAGCGGGTCGACCTCCAGTCGCCGCTGCCGGAAGACCTCGTAGAAGCATTGAGTGCAGCGCGAATCCCGAGGTAGCCGCACTACCAGCGCCTCGACGAAAGGCCGGAGGTTAGAGCGGGCGAAGCCGGTCTAACCGGAGGCCGAACTCACGCGGGCGCTGACCGCGAAGCGCCGGCGCGCGCGGACACCGACAAGCGCCGACCTTCTAGGAGTGCGCGGGCTTCGCCCGCGCACGTTTCCCGCAAAGCGGCGTACCCCAGAGCGGTCGCTAGAATAGCGGCCGCTCTGTAACTCAACCCGGTGGATTCACCTGGGTGGTGGTGCCGGCTCCTGACGGAGGCCGGTTCCAGCCAGGCCCGCCGGCAGGAACACCAATCAACCAGAAAGGGGACTTCATCCCGATGTCCGTCGTCTCTATGCGCGAGCTCCTGGAGGCCGGAGTGCACTTCGGTCACCAGACGCGACGCTGGAATCCGAAAATGCGCCGCTTCATCTTCACGGAGCGGGGCGGCATCTACATCATCGATCTGCAGCAGACGCTGCAGCTGCTCGAGGAGGCGCACGGGTTCGCGCGCAACCTCGCCGAGCGCGGCGGGTCCGTGCTCTTCGTCGGCACGAAGAAGCAGAGCCAGACCGCCGTCGAGGAGCAGGCGAGGCGCGTCGGCATGCCGTACGTCAATCACCGCTGGCTCGGCGGTCTCCTGACGAACTGGCGCACGATCTCCGACCGCATCGACCGCCTGCACGAGTTGCGGCGGCTGAAGGAGGAGGATCAGCTCGAGCTGCTTCCCGCGAAGGAGCGCATCTCGATGCTCAACGAGCTCGAGAAGCTCGACGAGAACCTCGGCGGTGTCGCCGACATGAAGCGCCAGCCGGACGCCATCTTCATCGTCGACCTCCGCAAGGAGCAGCTCGCGGTGCGCGAGGCGCGCCGCCTCGGGTTGCCGGTCATCGCGGTCGTGGACACCAACTGCGATCCCGACGAGGCCGACTACGTCATTCCGGGCAACGACGATGCGATCCGCTCCTGCGATCTGATCGTGCGCGTCGTCGCCGACGGCATCGCCGCCGGACAGCAGAAGGCGACGCCCGCGGACTTCACTCCCGCAGCGAGCAACGGCGCTCCCAAGGAGGAGCAGGAGACCGTGCCCGAGGGCGACTATGAGCAGGTGTCGCCCGGGGAGGAGCCGGTCGCAGAGGAGGCGAAGACCGATGGCTGAGATCTCCGCCGCGCTCGTGAAGGAGCTTCGTGACCAGACCGGCGCGCCGATCATGGACACGAAGCGCGCACTGCAGGAGACGAACGGCGACATGGAGGCCGCCGTGCGCCTGTTGCGTGAGAAGGGCATGGCCGGTGCAGCCAAGCGCTCCGACCGCGCCACGCCCGAAGGGAAGGTCGGCTACCGCCTCGCTGACGACGCGGGACGCGGGACGATGGTGGCCGTCGGGTGTGAGACGGAGCCGGTCTCGAACAACGACGCGTTCCTCGCGTTCGCACAGAAGGTGCTCGAAGCTGTCGAGGCGAGCGGGCCGGGTGCGGAGGGTGCGCTCGACGAAGAGCGGGCAGAGCTCGCCGGCAAGCTCGGCGAGAACGTCGTTATCACGGGCGCTGCACGCTTCGAGGCCGTGGACGGCGCCAAGATCGCCGCATACGCTCATCCGCCGCGCAACAAGATCGGCGTGCTGCTGCAGATGCGCGGCGGCTCGGACGAGCTCGCGCGCAAGGTGGCGATGCACATCGCCGCCATGAAGCCGAGCTGGATCGGCCGCGACGACGTGCCCGAGGAAACGGTTACTCAGGAGCGCGAGATCTACGCGAGCACCGACGAAGTCCAGTCGAAGCCGGAACAGGCCCGCGACAAGATCGTCGAGGGCATGCTGAACAAGCGCTTCTTCGGAGCCAGCGTCCTGCTCGACCAGGAGTGGATCCACGACTCCTCGAAGAAGGTCGGAGACGCGCTCGGCGAGGAAGGCGCGGAAGTGCTCGAGTTCGAGCGCTACGAGCTCAGCGGCGAATGAGCGTCCAGTCCGAGGAGGCTGTCACTCCCGGAACCGAGCTTCGTCCGGTCTTCCGGCGCGTCCTGCTGAAGCTCTCGGGCGAGTCGCTGCTGGGCGACCGCGAGTACGGGATGGACCGGGACACGATCGACGCGATCGCGGAGGAGATCGTCGAGGTGCAGACCTCGGGCGTCGAGACGGCGCTCGTCGTCGGCGCCGGGAACATCTACCGCGGCATGGCCGCCGCAGCGGAGGGGATGGACCGTGCGACCGCGGACTACGCGGGCATGCTGGCAACGGTCCTGAACGCGCTCGCCCTGCAGGACGCGCTCGAGGACCGCGGTGCGTACACACGAGTCCTGTCGGCGCTCGAGCTGAAGGAAGTTGCGGAGCCGTACATCAGGCGCCGCGCGATCCGCCATCTCGAGAAAGGGCGCGTCGTCATCTTTGCCGCCGGCACCGGCAACCCGTTCTTCACGACGGACACCGCGGCCGCGCTGCGCGCGCTCGAGATCAACGCCGACGCGATCCTGATGGCCAAGCACGGCACTGCGGGTGTGTACGCGGGCGACCCGCGGCTCGATCCCGCCGCCGAGTTCCTGCCGGAGCTCACGCACCTCGAGGCGATCGAGCGCGGGCTGAAGGTGATGGACACGACGGCGCTGTCTCTCTGCATGGACAACGGCCTGCCGATCCACGTGTTCGCGCTCGCCGGCGGCAACATCAGGCGCGTGATCGCAGGCGAGCGCGTCGGCACGATCATCTCGACGCCTGCGAAGGAGGAGAGCTGATGGCGAACGTCGACGAGCTGATCCAGGACGCGAGCAAGCGCATGGATGCGAGCGTCGAGCACACGCGGACGGAGTTCAACACCGTCCGCACGGGCCGCGCATCCGCCGCACTTCTGGATCGCGTCCAGATCGACTACTACGGGACCCAGACGCCGTTGAAGCAGCTCGCCACGATCAACGTCCCAGAGCCACGGATGTTGACCATCCAGCCGTTCGATCCGAGCTCGATCAAGACGATCGAGAAGGCGATCCAGGAGTCCGATCTCGGACTGACTCCGTCGAACGACGGCAAGATGATCCGCCTGCCGATGCCGCAGCCGACCGAGGAGCGGCGCAAGGAGCTCGTCAAGGTCGTGCGCAAGATCGCCGAGGAGGGCAAGGTCGCAGTTCGGAACGTTCGTCGCGACGCGGTGCATCACCTGAAGGAACTGAAGGACGTGGGCACCGACGACGAGCGTCGCGCCGAGGAGAACGTGCAGAAGCTGACGGACGGCCACACGAAGACGATCGACGACCTCCTGAAACACAAAGAGGCCGAGATCATGGAGGTTTGAGCCTCCTTACGAAGATCAGAACGTTCCGGAACGTCCGGCCCGCACGCGAGCCCGACCTTCCGGACGTCGCCCGTGCGGTCGCGATCATCATGGACGGCAATGCGCGCTGGGCGCGCAAGCGCAGCCTGCCGATCGCAGCCGGCCACCGCGCCGGCACGAAAGCGCTGCGCCGCACCGTCGAGGCCTCGATCGACCTCGGCGTCGAGTCACTCGCCGTCTACGCGTTCTCGACGGAGAACTGGACGCGTCCGCTCGAGGAGGTGCAGCTCCTGATGACGATCTTCACCGAGACGATTGAGCGCGAGCTTCCGGACCTCGTCCGCCAGGGAGTCCGCACGCGCTTCGTCGGACGTCGCGACCGCGCGCCCGAGGCGCTCCGCGAGCGGATGGCCGCGCTCGAACGGGAGACGGAGGGCAACCGCCGGCTCGATCTCTGGATCGCGTTCGACTACGGCGGCCGCGCCGAGATCATCGACGCTGCGAACCGGGCCGTCCGCGAACGCCGCGAAGTCGACGAGGAGACGTTTGCCTCGTACCTGAACGCGCCCGAGATGCCCGACCCAGACCTGCTGATCCGCACCTCCGGCGAGCTGAGGATCTCCAACTTCCTCCTGTGGCAGCTCGCCTATGCGGAGCTCGTCTTCCTCGACACGCTCTGGCCGGACTTCGGCGAGGAACAGCTTCGCGCAGCACTCGACGACTACGCCAGCCGCAGGCGCCGCTTCGGCGGCCGCTAGTGACGCCGCTCGCTTCGCGGGTCCTGGTCACAGTCGTCGGCCTCCCGGTCGTGCTGGCGCTCGTCTACGTCGGCGGGTGGTGGTTGTTCGCGCTGGCCGCGGTCGCGTCGGTCTTGGCGCTGCACGAGTACTCGCTGATGACGCGCGCGCTCCGGCCGGTGACGTTGGCGGCGTACGCGGGGGCATTGTTGACCTTGCTGGGCGCGCAGCTCGGCGGGATCGAATGGGCGGTGGCGGGCTTTCTCGCGACCCTGCTGCT
>Ga0066652_100001710_pt1 | contig 11605 bp, 11 predicted proteins | sample GraSoiAngelo_101_FD_71413 | JGI IMG/M metagenome (GOLD analysis project Ga0066652, IMG submission 71413) | Grasslands soil microbial communities from the Angelo Coastal Reserve, California, USA - 14_0903_02_30cm | ecosystem: Environmental > Terrestrial > Soil > Grasslands | place: USA...
GTAGCCGAGGGCGCGGGGATCGAGCTCGGCGCGGTAGCCGGTGATGACTCCGGCGCGTTCGAGCCGCTGCACGCGGTCGGCGACCGCCGGCGGGGACAGGTTCACTCGCCGGCCGAGCTCGGTGAGCGAGACCCGTCCATCCGTCGTCAGCTCACCGATGATCTTTCGGTCTGTGGCGTCAATCTTCCGAAGATTCACGGCGTTCGTGCCCACAACCCCGTCCTTTCCGGCCGTCTAGGACCCTAATGGCTTCGATCCGCTATGTCCATTTCGCGCTACGGCGGCAACAATTTCTCCATCGCCCAAGCGACCACAGCGCCACTCATCGAACGACCGCAGCACGACGTGCCGCCACAGGCGTACTTCGTCGGCAGCGCGATCTTCCACTACCTGGGACCGTCGTTCGCGGTCCTGCTCTTCGCGCGCGTCGACGTGCTTGGCGTCGCGTGGTTGCGGATCGCCTCCGCGGCGCTGGTCTTCGCCGGATGGCGGCGGCCCTGGCGAAAGCTCGCGGCCCTCGATCGGAACGGCCGGCTCCTGATCGTCAGCCTCGGCGCGGTCTTCGCGGGCATGAACGCCTGCTTCTACGTCTCGATCGACCGGTTGCCGCTCGCGACGGTGGCCGCGATCGAGTTCATCGGCCCGATCGCTCTGGCGGTCATCGGCGCGCGGACGTCACGGACCCTCGCGGCAGTCGCTGCCGCGGCACTCGGTGTCTACCTGCTGACCCACGTTCGCGTCGGCGGTGAGACGGCGGGCGTGGCCTTCGCGTTCGCGAACGCCGCGCTCTTCACCGCCTACATCGTGCTCGCGCACCGGGTTGCCCGGCGCTCGTCGATGGGTGGGGTGGACGGGCTTGCAGCGGCGATGATGTTCGCGCTGGTCTTCGTCTCGCCGATCGGGCTCGCCGATGCCGCGCAGGCGCTCGGCGACCCGGTTGCGATCGCCGCGGGAATCGGCGTCGGATTGTCGTCGTCCGTCATCCCGTACGTCTTCGATCAGCTGGCGATGGCCCGCCTGTCCCGGGCGACCTACGCGCTGTTCGTCGCGCTGCTGCCCGCGACGGCGACCGTGGTCGGCGTCGTCGTCCTCCGCCAGCTGCCCACGGCGGTCGACCTCGCCGGGATCGCGCTGGTCATGGCCGGCGTCGCCCTCCATCGCCAGACGGCGTGATGGATCAGGTCCGGCTAGGCAACTCGGGCCTGCACGTGTCGAGGTTCGGCCTCGGGATGATGAGCTACGGCGAGGACCCGACCCGGCCGTGGATGCTCGACGAGGCGACAGCCGAGCCGATCGTCCGCCGCGCCGTCGAGGGCGGGTTCACCTTCTTCGACACTGCCGACATGTACTCGCAGGGCGCGAGCGAGGTCGCGACCGGGCGGCTTCTGCGCAAGCTGCTGACGCGGGACGAGGTCGTCGTGGCCACCAAGGTCTACTTCCCGATGACGCCCGGGGCGAACGGGCGCGGCCTCTCCCGCAAGCACATCCTCTCCGCGATCGACGCGTCGCTGCAACGGCTGGAGATGGACAACATCGACCTGTACCAGATCCACCGCTGGGACTCGGAGACGCCGATCGAGGAGACGATGGAAGCCCTCCATGACACCGTCAAGGCCGGGAAGGCGCGCTACATCGGCGCGAGCAGCATGTACGCGTGGCAGTTCGCGAAGGCGCAGCGCGTCGCCGAGTGCCACGGCTGGACGCCGTTCGTCTCGATGCAGAACCACTACAACCTGCTCTATCGCGAGGAAGAGCGCGAGATGATCCCGCAGTGCATCGACCAGGGCGTCGGCGTCATTCCGTGGAGCCCGCTCGCCCGCGGCTTTCTCGCGGGGACACGCACCCGCGAGGGCGAGCGCCGAACGCCGCGCTCGGAGACGGACCCGCTCCAGGACAAGTGGTACGGGAGCCCCGAGGACTTCGACGTCGTCGACCGCCTTGCGGAGCTCGCGGGCGAGCACGGCGTTCCGCAGGCGCAGATGGCGCTCGCCTGGCTCGTGCACAAGCCAGGCGTGACCGCGCCGATCGTGGGCGCGACGAAGCTCGGCCACCTCGACGACGCCCTTGCCGCGGCGGAGTTGGCGCTTGCGCCCGACGAGATCGCGCGGCTCGAGGAGCCGTACGTGGCGCATCGCGTGCTCGGCCACGAGTGAAGTAACGCGGTCAACCGCTGAAGGGTGATAGATCAAGCGGGGCCTCTTGGCGATAGTTCGTCTGCAACCGAGAGACGCCCCGATGCGGCGGGGGCGACCTCGGTAGATGACACCGAGGGGCCTCCTTGCGGCGAGGCCTCGACGGAATGATCGGCTCTCTCACGGGAGAACGAAGCGGGGCCTGGCGGCGGGCCCCGCTTCTCTTTGACAAGAAAAAACCCCCTTCAGGGGCATGCCCGAATTTGCCGGCGGCGCCACGATGCGACCAACGCGAACCGACCGCCTGGGCCGCAGAGACGGACGGGACGCGGATTTCAAGGGCGGCTTCGGCCGCCCTTCCGTTTGCTTAAGGAGGGCTGTCCCCGCAGGGGACTGGTTTGCCGCAGGGACTGTCCCCGCAGGGGACTGTCCCAGTAACGGTTGGTGGAACACTCCCCGTTCGGGGTCTAGTTCCCGCCCGTTGCCCTACGCTCGGCCGATGGCCCGCTACGTAGGCCGCGAAAACGTCCGCAAGCGCCTGCAACCGCTCGCCGCGCAGCCCGGGCGCACCGTCTACGCCGGCGGCGCTGCACGCATCGAAACCGCCGACGAGAGCATCACCGTCCGGCCGCCGTTCGGCCTCCCGCACGAGGCCGAGTACGAGACGGTCGAGCTCGAGCCGCTCTTCGAAGCGCTCGCGACGGACCACGTCATCGCCGCGCTGCTCGTCCGCCTCGGCGGCTACGCCGTAGGCGTCTTCGAGGGCGAGCGCCTGGTCGCCTCGAAGGTCGGCTCCCGCTTCGTCAAGGGCCGCCATAAGAAAGGCGGTTCCTCGTCAGGCCGCTTCACCAGACGCCGCGAGGAGCAGGCCCGGGCGCTGATCGAGGCAGCCGCCGAGACTGCGGTCGACGTCCTCGAGCCACACCGAGACTGGGTGGAGCACGCCGCCCTCGGCGGCGACCGAGCCGCGGTCGACCGCACGCTCGCGGCCGACGCCCGACTCGCATGGCTCGCCGACCGAGCGCTCCCGCGCTTCTTCGACGTCCCGGAGCCGCGCCTCCGCGTCCTCGAGCGGCTCCCGTACGACCTCTACGCGGCCGAGCTCACGGTCTCGGCGCGCGTACCGTAGTCGCATCGAGCGATTTCGACAGACGCGAACTCCTTGTTCAGGCCGGTGGCCTGACACTCGCCGCGGGCACGGTGGGCGTCGGGCCGGCGTTCGCCCGCTTGGGCAACCTGACCCTGTGAGGACCTCTCGCGCACGCTCGACCCGCTTCGGAACTGACCCGCTTCCGGCACACATCGAGGCCGATGTGCGCGCTTCAATCAAGCCGTGGAGTCTGGCCGCGCAGACGAGTGCTTGCACAGTGCTAGCATAGGTCCGATGCCCACGCTCTACGTTCGCAACGTGCCGAACGACGTCTATCGACACTTGCAGGACCGTGCCCGGAGGAATAGCCGCTCGCTGAACGCCGAGGCACTCGACATCTTGAGCGCGGCCGCGGCACGTGAGCCGCGCGAGACCGCGATCGTCGACCGCCTCCGCGAGATCGCGCGCGAGATCCACCTGCCGGTGGATGCGCCAAAGCCCGAGGAGGTGATTCGCAAGGACCGTGAGCGCGACGATCGTCTTTGACGCGAGCGCGTTCGTTCGAGCGGCGGTGGAGGAACAGGACGCGGCGCGGCTTTGGATTGCAGCGGTGGACGCCGCCGAAGTCAACGGCACCGTGCCCGAGCACTTCTACGTCGAAGTGGCGAACGCCCTGCGAGCATACGTGCGAGCCGGCCGAATGCGTGCCGCGGTCGCAGCCGAGCTCGTCACCCGCTGCCTCGATCTGCCGCTCGCGGCGCGACCTGCCCGCGATCTGGTCCCGGCGGCTTTCGTAAGCAGCCTGCAGCTCGACCTCACCGTGTACGACGCCGCCTACATCGTCCTCGCCGAGGCCGCCGACGCGGTGCTCGTCACGGCCGATCGCGAGCTCGCGCGCGCCTACGACCGGGTCGAGCTCGTTTCCTAGCTCCCGTCGCCTACTGGCAGGGACTGACCCCGGAGGGGTCTGTCCCATCAACCGCTCTTGGGACAGTCTCCATCGGGGCGGTCGCTGCCGCTAGACGGGAGCCGAGACGGCCGGCTCCGGCTCTACGCGCGTCAGCGCGAAGTACGCAGTCGTCAGCGCCGCCGCCGCGAACGGAACCGTCACGCTGTGGGCAACGAGCCCGCCCAGCCAGGCGTCGAGAAAGTCCGGCAGCGGCGCGAAGACGGCCCGGATCACCCCCGACGCGATCGCGACGATCAGGAACGTCACGATCACGAGCCCGAACACGCTCCAGCCGTGGCCGCGGACGACCTCGCGCGAGCGCGTGAACGCCTCGCCGGTCGAGCGCCGCTCGAGGACTATCACCGGGATCACCATCGACCAGATCGTCAACAGGAAGAGGCCCGGGACGATCAGCAGGATGAAGCCGATCATGATCCCGATCGCCGCGAGGATCCCGGCGATGACCACCGCCGGCAGCTGCGGCTGAACGGCGCGGTAGGTCTCGCCGATCGTCCGGTCGGCCCGGCCGTCACGGACATCGTGCACCGTCTCGACGAGCGCCGCCTGCACCCAGAAGTAGCCGACGACGCTGACGAGCGCGGCGACGAGTCCCCAGAGCAGCCCGCTGCTCCAACTGTCGCTCGCGGCTTGGGCGGCAAGAGCCGAGATCAGGTCGAGCACCGCGAACACGATGAGCGCCGTCAGAAAGAACCGGCCGAGGAACCGCTTGTAGAGGTTCCAGGCCTCGCCGAGGACGCCGCCGACCGTCACGGCGCGACCTTATCCGGGCTTCGCGGAAAGGTCTAGCCATGGATTAGTCACAGCTTCACGTTCCCGAACCTGCTCGGGCGTGGTTACTCCGGCCCGTGTCGTCTCCCGAGATGTGCATGCGTGGCTTTTGCAGATGATCTGCATCAGATCGATTCCGGCCTGCGCGAAGTGCTCGCGGAAGTAGCGGCCGTGCCGCAGCTTCGAAGCATCGATGGCCACGGAACGAGGATGAGCAGACCGAGGCCGCGATTGCCACTCGACAACGGTCGGGCGGACGGTGCTAGCGAGCCCGACTTGCCTTGAGGGCACGCGGAGTGGCTGAAAGACTCGGCGGGTTGGGGAACGAATTCCTCAAACCGGGGCTGCACGAGACGCTGCTGACGCGAAGGCTTGAGGAGCTTCTCGAGCGGATCGCGGACGGGACGCTTGTTCCCGATCTCGACGACCTACGCGACGCTGAGGCTTCGGACCGCGTCTCGCGTCACCTCGCCGGCATCGTCGCCAGGGCGATCGACCGAGCACCCGAGGGAAAGCGGAGCGACGAGGCAGTACGAATTGCCGGCGAGTTGATTCGTCGACTTGAACTCCTCGCGGATGGAGAGCACGACTTCGAGCTTGACGAGCTCGTCGATCCTGCTCGTGTCCTGGTTGCGCTGCTGCGACCTCTTCCTGATGGCCGCCCAGAGGCGATCCAGCGCCCGCTCACGCCGCTACTCGATACCACGGTCTTCACGAACGCACCTGGGGAGCCAGCTGTTGGGCACGAACTGCGAGCCGAGGTCCCGTCCGCGGACGCGATCGACGTCGTGATGGCGTTCGTCCGCTGGAGCGGTGTGCGGCCTCTGCTCGACACGCTCCGGCGGCATTGCGAGGCCGGTAAGCCGTTGCGGGTCCTGACGACGACGTACACGAACAGCACCGAGCAGCGCGCGCTCGACGAACTGAAGCGACTCGGGGCGGAGATCAAGGTTTCTTACGACACCTCGTCGACGCGCCTCCACGCGAAAGCATGGATCTTCCACCGTGAGAGCGGCTACTCGACGGCGTACATCGGCTCCTCGAATCTGACGCAATCGGCGCAGGTTCTAGGGCTGGAATGGAACGTGCGCGTCTCCGCCGCGCGGAATCCGGACGCGGTCGCGAAGATGACAGCGGTCTTCACAAGCTACTGGGAGAGCAGGGACTTCGCCGCGTACCACGCGGCGGAGTTCGCGCGGCGAACAGAGGAGCTCGCGCCCGCCGATATCACACTGCTCGGCCCGATCGAGCTCGCGCTGCGGCCGTTCCAGGAGGCGCTGCTCGAGCAGGTCGTCCTCGCTCGTCACCAGGGCCACCATCGCAACCTGGTCGTCGCGGCCACGGGCACCGGGAAGACCGTGATCGCTGCCGTCGACTACGCGCGTCTTCGAACGGAGCTCGGCCGCAGTCGCCTCCTGTTCGTCGCTCACCGCGAAGAGATCCTCGATCAGAGCCGCGCGACGTTCCGGTATGCGCTGCGCGACGCCGCTTTCGGCGAGAAGTGGGTTGGCGGGCAGCGGCCGTCGCGGTTCGAGCACGTGTTCGCATCGATCCAGAGCCTTCACAGCTCGGACGTTCGGAAAATCGCCCCGGCGCACTTCGATGTCGTGATCGTGGACGAGTTTCACCATGCCGCCGCGCCGTCCTACGAGGCGCTTCTCGAGCACATGAAGCCAGTCGAGCTACTCGGCATGACGGCAACACCCGAGCGAGCCGACGGCCTCGACGTCCTCCGGCACTTCGATGGACGGATCGCCGCAGAACTGCGTCTATGGGATGCGATCGACCAGGAATACCTCGCGCCGTTCGCGTACTTCGGGATCCACGACGGGCTCGACTTGCGTGCCGTCCCCTGGCGCCGGGGCCAGGGGTACGACGTTGTTGCGCTCGAGAACGTCCTCACGGCCGACCATGCGTGGGCGCGCCTCGTGGTCGAAGAAGTGCGGCGCAAGGTCGCGGATTCCTCCAAGATGAGAGCGCTCGGCTACTGCGTCAGCGTCGGGCACGCGCATTTCATGGCGGAACGCTTCTCGGAGCTCGGTCTGCCCGCCGTCGCGCTCTCTGCAGCAAGCCGTCGGGAGGAGCGCAGTGCGGCGTTGCGTGACCTCTCCGACGGGAAGGTGCGCGTGGTCTTCACCGTCGACCTTTTCAACGAGGGCATCGACGTTCCGACTGTCGACACGCTTCTGCTCCTTCGTCCCACCGACAGCCCGACGCTCTTCCTTCAACAGCTCGGTCGCGGCCTGCGGAAGGCGGTCGGCAAGAGCGTGTGCACGGTCCTCGATTTCGTCGGAACACACCGCAAAGAGTTCCGCTTCGACAGACGACTCCGCGCGCTGCTGGGAGGCTCACGCGCTGACGTCGAACGGCAGGTTCGCGATGGGTTCCCGTTCCTCCCTGCCGGCTGCAGCTTCGATCTCGACCCGGTCGCCCGCGACATCGTGCTCGGCAGCATCCGCGCCGCGATCCCGAGCACATGGCGCGAGCGCTGCGCCGAGCTTCGTGCGCTCGGCGACGTGAGCCTTGGCGAGTATCTCGAAAGCAGCGGTCTCGAGTTGGAAGACATCTACGCCGGAGCCCACAGCTGGTCGGAGATGCGTCGCGACGTGGGCCTACCCACCGCGGCCGAAGGACCCGCCGAGAAATCGATGCTGCGCGCCGTGGGCAGGCTGCTGCACATCGACGACGACGAACGGCTAGACGCCTACCCGCTGCAGCTCGGTCGCGGTCAGCCGCCGAGACTCGACGACCTCAGCTCCCGCGAACAGAGGCTCATCCGCATGCTCGTCTCCTCACTTACAAGTCTGAACGCGTCCGCGAGGTTCGACGAGGCCGTGGCGGAGGTGTGGGCCCATCCACAAGTGCGGGCGGAATTGATCGAAATGCTCGGGTTGCTCCGCGAGCGCGTGCCATACCTCGACTACCCGCTCGGGTTGCCCGATGTGCCGCTCGCCATTCACTCTCGGTACACACGCGCCGAGATCTTTGCGGCGTTTGGTGTGGGCGAAGGCGCAAAGCCGCCCACGTGGCAGACCGGTGTGTGGTGGGAGCCGAACTCGCGAACCGACCTCTTTGCTTTCACGCTCGATAAGAGCGTCGGCGGTTTCTCACCAACCACTCGCTATCGCGACTACGCGATCAGCCCCGAGTTGATCCATTGGGAGAGCCAGTCCGCGACCGCCACCGACAGCGTGATGGGGCAGCGGTACATCCGTCAGCGCGAGGACGGGACGAACGTTGTGCTGTTTGCCCGACTGCGCACGACCGACCGCGGCTTCTGGTGCCTTGGCCCGGCGTCATACGCGAGTCACGAGGGAGACCGTCCGATCGCGTTCGTGTGGAAGCTCCACCGGCGCCTCCCAGCCGAGCTTTATACGTCCTTCGCGGCTGCAGTCGCGTAGCTACGAGGCCGGGCCTGTCAGCGACCGCGGTCGACGATCCATGGTTGCGAGGGCTTCGCCGGCCGGAAGCCGAGTGCCTCCGTTCCGAGCCGCCCAAGGCATCGATCGCGAACACGGACGTGAAGGGGGCCGGCGACCAGGACCTCGTGCCTCCGGCCTCAGCAAGCGCTGGCCATCGGCGTCTTGAGCATCGAGCATCGAGGAAGTTCGCGCCACGCTCGGGTCGTAGGATGCGCCCGATGAGCGGCGGCATTTATCTCATGCGTGGCGACGACGAACTCGTCGAAATGCGCGAGACCCCGTACGAGGCGGAAGACGTACTTCAGCAGCTGATCGCGAAGTTCCCGAGTCTGCTTGCAGGTGACCAGTTCGGTGGCGACACGCCGCGGCGCTGGCTCCTTGTCGGGCGCGAAGCGGCACTCCCTGACGACGAAGATGCAGCTGGGCGTTGGTCTGTCGATCACCTCTTCCTTGACCAGGACGCTGTCCCCACGCTCGTCGAGGTCAAGCGCAGCTCAGACACGCGCATCCGGCGTGAGGTTGTTGGGCAGATGCTCGATTACGCTGCCAACGGCGTCGTCTTCTGGCCGCTCGACCAGCTCCGTGAGCTCTTCGCGCGCCAGTGCGAGCGTGACGACCGCGAACCGGATGAAGTCGCACAAGAGGTCGCGGGCGATGAGTCCGACGTCGAGGAATGGTGGCAGCGGGTGGGCGACAACTTGCGCGCAGGCAAGGTGCGGATGGTGTTCGTCAGCGATTCGATTCCGCGTGAGTTGCGCCGCGTCGTCGAGTTCCTCAACGGCCAAATGAACCCCGCCGAGGTGATCGCGATCGAGGTCAACCAGTACCTGTCCGTCGATGGCACGCGGACGCTCGTGCCGCGAGTCATCGGTCAGACCGCCGATGTCGAAGCGCGGAAAGGTCGCCGCGCCGCGGGTGAGCGGCGGCGGTGGGATGAGGACTCGTTGTTTGCTGCCTTGCTCGCGAACAGAGGGGAGCACGAGGCCCGCACCGCGCGCGAGCTTTATGACTGGACGACCGCTCGAGGCTGGAAGCCGACTTTCGGCTCAGGCAAGGTTGATGGCTCGTGGGTTCCTGTCGTCGAGGCTCGGGGCCAAAAGCACTACCCGATTGCGCTCTACTCGACCGGCTGGCTCGAAATCCAGTTTCAGCATCTGCGCCACCGAGCTCCGTTCGATGATGAGCAGGTTCGGCTCGAGTTGCTTGAGCAGGCGAACCGGATCCCAGGTGTCTCACTCGACGCTGACAAGATCAGCAAGCGGCCCAGAATTCTGCTCAGCCTGCTCGCCGCTGAGCCCCCCGCGCTGGCACAGCTGAAGCGGCTCCTCGAGTGGGTCGAACAGCGGGCGCAGGCGGTTGTCTAGCCCGGACGTCGTGCTCGGGCTGAAGCTGTCCAAGCAAGCTCCAGACCTTCGGGTCACACATGGGTCCGGCCCCATCGTCCCCTCGTCACGCAGTCCGGCGCCGGCTGGGGCGGGCGACACTCGTCCGCGGCCTCTCCTCGTCCGCGCTGAAGATGCAGAGCTGGACGAGCTCGTCTTCGAGCGTCAGGCCGGAGCCGACGAGCCCGGAGCCGGCGAGGCGGAGGTCGTCGCCGAGCCCGGCTCGCCGTCGTAGAGCAGGACGTTCGCGTCGAGCGGGTTGCGCGCGAGCAGCTCCGGCACCGAGCCGGCCTCGTCGATCTCGCCGACGTGGAAGCCAAGCGGGATGGCCTCCTCGAGGGTCACGTAGGACGCATCGGGCTGCCGGCGCGGGAAGAGCGGCGCGATCACGACGCCCCGGTGCTCGAGCGGCTCGCCGAGCTGGATGGACTGTTCGATCACGTGGGACTCCTTTCGTGGAGAGAGAGTCCCCGCCAAGCGGCCGTCGTCTTACGGCTGAGCTCGTCGTAGAGCTTGAGCCGAGCGCCGCGTCGTTCGATGATGGCGGTGTGAGTCTGGTGGAGCGTTATTACCGCGGTGCCGGCACCTCGACGATGCGCCGCTACAAGCTGCTCTCGCGCGACTGGCGGCGGCGGATGTTCGGCAAGCGAACGCAGTTCTACGCCTGGACGCTCTGGTCACTGTCGTTGGCCGCAGTTCTCGTCTGGACGTCCGGGCACTGGCGTCTGCTCGAAGGTTTCTTCTTCGGGGCGCTCGCGATGGCGTTCTGGGTGCTGCCGGAGGCGGTGATGCCGGACCACATCGCACGTTGGCAGCGGGGAGCGTGGGGCGAGCAGAGCAGTGCGAGAGCGCTCAAGCCGCTTCGAAAGCAGGGTTGGCTGGTGCGCCACGATCTCGCCACTGGGTACGGGAAAGCCAACCGCGACCACATCGCCGTCGGTCCTGCTGTTTACCTTCTCGACTCGAAACTCCTGAAGGACGAGGTGTGGCTCGACGAAGGCGGTCTGCATGTGAGACGGATGGATGAGTCAGGAGACGAGTACGTCGTCCCCGATCTCACGACGCGGATGACCGGGGCGGCTGAGGTGCTCAAACGCGCCCTCGAAGCAGCGGTCGGCTTCCCGGTCGCCGTCTACCCGGTGGTCGTCATCTGGGGACACTTCGCCGCCGGCGCGCAATGGGACGGGAACGTCGCCTATGTAGACGGCGACCGGATCGCGACGTGGCTTACCGAACGCCCCGCCGATCTACTCGATGAGCGCAAGCGGAAGGCCGTCGAGGCATGGCTGCGCGCACTGCCGCGCGCTTGATTCCGCCGGGCTGGCCGTTCCTTCCCCACTCGTAAGATCAGGCGGTGGCGGGCCGGACTCTCTCCTCGATGCATGATGCTCGGGACGGCGAGGACAAGCGGTTGCTGGAGGCGGGGGAGTACGAGCGGCTGCTCGAGAACTACGTCTATCTCGTCCGCGAGTGGACGCTCGTGCGGCTTCGCGACCGAGAGGCTGCGGACGAGGTCTCGTAGCGCGTCTTTCTGCGGTTGTTGCGAGAGCTGCGGGCCGGCAAGCGGTACGTGGTTCCCTTTGGGGTGGTTGTGTGGAAGGTGGTCGACTTCATGTGTCGCGGCTACGAGTGGAGGACGAGGCATGACGGGGTGCTGCCGGATGAGTGGGACCCCCAGGCGCCGGATGCGTTCGCGGGTTGGGAGGACGTGCGGCGGCGCGTACGCCTCCGGCCATTCCTCCGGCGAGAGGTCGGCGATCTCCGTCGTGTCACCATGGTAGGCGTGCTCGGTCACGATCGCGCCTTCGGCGCCGGTTACGGCTCGTGCGAAGCGCCATGCG
>Ga0066652_100001711_pt1 | contig 11604 bp, 13 predicted proteins | sample GraSoiAngelo_101_FD_71413 | JGI IMG/M metagenome (GOLD analysis project Ga0066652, IMG submission 71413) | Grasslands soil microbial communities from the Angelo Coastal Reserve, California, USA - 14_0903_02_30cm | ecosystem: Environmental > Terrestrial > Soil > Grasslands | place: USA...
GAGGGCCGCCCCGTCCATATCCCCCGGACGAGCGTGCAAGTGAGCCGCACCCTCATCGTGAGGGCGGGTCTAAGCAGCCCTCGGGCTCGGGGGCGCGAACGACGCGCGAAACAAGTACCTCTCCGTTCGCCCGCATGGTTCGCCCTCCACAACCCGGCGCCCCCGGCCGGGATCTGGGTTACGAAACGCACCGGCTCTCCATCGGATCCAGGGCGATGCGCCCTCGTTCACCCCAGTAGACATTCACTGTTGCGCGAGCGAAGGTTGGCCGCTGCCTGACGTGGCAGCTCAGAAGGAGGAGAGTCATGAGCGATCCGATGCCGCCGCCCGAACCGGAAGAGCCGCCTCAGCCCGAGCAGCCGCAGGCGATGGAGTCGGCTATGCAGCCCGAGGACGCCGATACTCCCGAAGCGTAGTTCTGGAGGACGGTCAGTTTTCCACGACTGGGCCAGCCGCCCCGGTCGTGGGTGAACCATGTGCTCAGTCCGGCCGTGGATCGCATCGTGTCAGCTATCATTCGCCGGATCAGATCGAACATCCCTTGCGATCTCCCGCACCCGCCGCGTCGCAAGCAAGCTGAGGACACTCGGGATCGAGATCGTGGATGGTTCAAGGTAGCCGTTGACAACTGTGTTGTTGCCCGGTTGTCAGGGGACGCAGATGATCTCAGTGAGAGTCTCGCCGTGAGCTTGCGGGACGGCAGAGGATCCCACCAGTGTCCCTGTTCACGGCACCCACGGGCCCAGCCCTCTCGAGGGCTTCGGGGGGCTGGTTTGCAGGAGCGTCACAGGCTGCAGGTCGTCTGCCGGGTCTTCTTCGTTTCCGCAGGTGAGAAGAAGCGCGCCGGGCAGGATTCGAACCTGCGGCCTGAGGATTAGAAGTCCCCCGCTCTATCCGGACTGAGCTACCGGCGCCACCGGGAGGGTACCCCTGGAGCGGGCGACGGGAATCGAACCCGCATAGCCAGCTTGGAAGGCTGGAACTCTGCCATTGAGCTACGCCCGCAGGAGGCCAAGCATAGCCGCCCCTACACTCGAACGATGCGCGTCGGGTTCACGCTCGTGGACGTCTTCACGGACGTCCCGTTCGCGGGGAACCAGCTCTGCGTCGTCCCCGAGCCCCCGGATGACCTCGGCAGCGCGACGATGCAGGTCCTCGCGAGGGAGATCGGCTTCTCCGAGACCACCTACGTGACGGCGGTCCGCGAAGGCGGTTACGACGTCCGGATCTTCACGCCGGTCTCCGAGCTCCGGTTCGCGGGGCATCCGACGCTGGGCACGGCGTTCACCCTCGTGCGACTCGGGGTCGTTCCCGCCAGCGTGGTCCAGACCAGCACGGCGGGTGATGTGCCGGTCGAGGTCGATCTGGGAGCGGGAGCCGCGACGATGCGGCAGCTACCGGCCGAGTTCGGCGAACCGTTCGACGATCGCGGCGCGGTCGCGCGGGCGGCGGGTGTCGAAGCCGACGACCTCGGCCCCGGCCCGATCGCCCCCGTGAGCACGGGGATCATCCACCTGATGGTTCCCGTCGTGGGGGAGGACGCGTTGCGCCGCGCGTCTCGGGACGATCGAGGGTGCGTGACCGTCTGCGAGCGAGCGGGCGTCGAATCGCTCTATCTGTTCGCGGTCCGGGGCCGCGGCGACGTGATGGCGCGGATGTTCGATCGCTCGGCCGAGATCGGCGAGGACGCGGCCACAGGATCGGCGGCCGGTCCCCTCGGCGCGTACCTCTCGGAGCACGACGCTGGCGGGATGCCCGGGCATGTGACGATCGCACAAGGGGAGATGATCGGTCGGCCGTCGTTCATCGAGGTCGACGTCGCCCGTCATGACGCGGGCTGGGTCGCCTTCGTCGGGGGAGGGGTGCAGATCGTCGGCGAAGGGTCGTTCGAGCTCTAGACAGCGGACGCGTTGCACGTCATGTGCGGCTCGCTCACCGTATCGCTCCCGTCGGCCTGGACGCGCACGGAGAGATCGCGGGTCTGCCCTTCCAAGAGACTGACGGGCTTCACGAGCTGGCCGTCGTCGAACGTCGCGCTCGTGCCCGGAGCGGCGTTGAGTTCGCAGGTCGCGTACAGGGGTCCATGCCCGTTGTTGGCGACGATGAAGGTGTAGCAGACGGGGGCGTGGCTCCCGACCGGGCAGGCGGTGTGCTGGGGACCGCTGATGTCGATCGGGGGCCCTGTCGTCTCCGAGCGCGTGGCGAGGAGGAGGAACAGGCTCGCGCCGGCGAGCAGGCCCACCGCCAGCAAGGCGATCGCGACGTAATATCCGGGCGAAGGTCGCGCATCTCCCGCCATGGAAGGAGCGTACCCTTCGCTCCCCTCGACCGGTAGGCTGCGTGTTCGCGGGGCGTAGCGCAGCCTGGTAGCGCGCGTGCTTTGGGAGCACGAGGTCGCGGGTTCGAATCCCGCCGCCCCGACCGCGAGCGCGATCACCCGGCGAGGACGCGTGCGGTCGCCGTCACGGCTGCTGCGATGATCACCACCAGCAGCACGGGCGCGCGGAACCGGATCGCGACGGCGGCGGCTCCGACGCCCAGCACGCGTCCGTCGAGCACCAGCCGCTGACCGCTCGCGAACGTGCCGATCGCGACGAGCGCGGCCAGCAACGCAGGCGCCAGCAAGCCGACGACCCCGGTGAATCGGTCGGGGAGCGGTTTGCCTCCCAAGAGCACCGGGCCGGTCGCCTTCAGCGCGAGGGTCCCGACGCCGGACACGATCACGACGTTCCACACGTCGCTCATCGGCGTCTCCGAAGACCGATGACACAGGCGGCCCCAGCGGCGACGATCGGGACCCCCGCGGGTGTGAACGGCGTGAGGACGAGGGCGATCGCCGCACCGATGAGCGCGGCGATCGCCGGTGGCGGGGCTCCGATCCGGAGCCCCGCCACCTCCGTGACGCGCTCGCGCGTTCGGAGCTGAGGCATCAGCAGCGCGAGGAACAGCGCCGGGAAGGCGGCGTCCAACCCGAGCCGGGCGGGATCGCCGATCACGTTGCCGAAGAGCACGCCACCGAGCGTCCCGAGGATCCACGCGATCCAGAGCCCCGTCCCCGCGGCCAGCAGTACGCGCGGGTTCCATCGGCCGGTGCCCTCGGCCGCGATCACCCAGGACTCGTCGACCGTAAGGTGCGCATGCAGGAGGCGAGACCAGAAGCCGCCTTCCAGCCACGGCGCGACGGTCACGCCGATCGGCAGGTACCGAGCGTTGAGCATCAGGGCCGACAGAGCGGCGGTCGCCGCCGCGCCGCCGGCTTGGAGGACCGAGGCGGCCGCGAACTGCGCCGATCCCGCGAACGTGGTCGCCGACATCACGACAGGCGCGACCCCGCCCATACCCGCCGCCCGAGCGAGGACCCCGTACGACAGTCCGAACCCGAAGACCGCGACCGCCATCGGGACGACCGCCACCGCGCCCTCCCGGAAGCCGCGATCGCCCGAGGTCTCCGCCATCCGCCGATGCTATCGACGGTCGCTCGTACCCTGGTGGCGCCATGAGGGTTCGGTCGAGTTGCCCGGAGCTTCCCGTCGAGCGCGTCCGTCGCGCCCTGGCCGGACTGCCCGACGCCCACCGGTACGCGATCGAGGTCAAGCCGCTCCGCTACCGGCAGCGGCCGCACCTGTCCGCCTGGACGGACTTCTCGGTGCGGACGATCACCCTGCAGGTCCCCGAGCCGTTCCTTCCGTTCGGCGAGGTCGTTCCTTACGGGGCACGGCGCCGGCCGGGCAAGGGCGTGAAGTTCATCTGGCTGACCGAAGGCGTCACCTTCCGGACCGAGCGAGAGGTCCTCCGGTTCCTGTACCTGCATGAATGGATGCACTGGTACCTGCGAGAGCGGCTCGGCAAGAAGTCGGCCGCGGAGACCGCGTGCGACCGGTTCGCACTCCGGAACTATCGACGGCGTGTCGTGACGCAGGACGACGCCGAGGCGGCGCTCATCCGCCGGCCGGCGTAACGGTTCCCGCGGCTCCGATCGCGCTCTGGAGCAGCACGCCGAAGTGATACACGCGCATCCGTTGGCGTTCGGGTTGGTTCCGCCAACGGTGGAAGAGGCCGGGATCGAGCTCCTCGGTCACGAGCGCGTCCTGGATCGATCCCGAGAGCCAATCCACCAGGGACACGATCGTCTCCAGGTCGACGTCCGTGCGGACCTCACCTCGCCCCTGTCCCCATTCGACGAACTCGAGCGTTCCGTACGGATCCTCGCTCACGAGCCACCGGTTGATGTCGCGCCGGAGCTCGAGGTCGGTGCTGTAGTTGCCGATCAGGACCACGCGGTAGGGGATGCGGTCCTCTTCGACGTAATGCTCCGTCCGATCCAACCAGTAGCGCACGACCGCGAAGAACCCCGCCGCCTGGATCTCGTCCGGAGCGTCGAGCCACGTGGGGAGCGCGGCGACGGCGCGCTTGTAGCACGCGAGGAACAGGCCGGCCTTCGAACCGTAGTGCTGGAAGATCGAGCCTTTCGCGATCCCGAGCTCGATAGCCATGTCCTCGATCCGCGCGCCCTGCAGGCCCTCCTCGGCGAAATGCCGCATCGCGCAGCCGACGATGAGCTCCCGCTTCGCCTCGGCGCGGGGACTGCGCTTGCGCGTGACCGCGTCAGGCCTCATGCGCGGCCGTCGACGACGCAACGTCGGCGAGCGTGTCGTCGACCCTCGCGAGACCCTTCATCGTGTATTCGATGTCGTAGCCGAACCCGAAGCGGATCCCCTTCTTGAGACCGAACATCGCGCCGGGCACGAGCAGCACGCTCTGCTCGGTTCGGATCCGCTCCACGAGTGCCGACGATCGGACCGGGAGGTCGTAGCCGACGTACGCGATCGCGCCCGCGACGGGTCGCACGTAGCGGAAGTAAGGATGGGCCTCGACCCATGCCTCGAGCCGGGGGACGTTCGCACGCACGATCGACCGCGTCCGAGCGAGAACGGTCTCGCGGACGTCGGGCCGCATCGTGACCCCGGCCAGCCGGTCGCCCACGATCCCCGGGGTGAGCGTCGTGTAGTCGTGGCGTGCCCAGATCTTCGCGATCGTATCCTCGGGCGCCACGGCCCACCCGACGCGCAGCCCCGGCATCGCGAAGGCCTTCGACAACCCCGACGTGACGACCACCTTGTCGTAGCGTCCCCAGAACGTCGGCGAGGCGACGTCGGTCTCCAGCTCGGCGCCGCGGTAGATCTCGTCGGCGACGATCCAGGCGCCCGCCCGGGCGGCGACGTCGATCACGGCCTGCATCTCGCCCTCGGTGAGGACAGCCCCGGTCGGGTTGTTCGGGTTACACACCATGATCACGGACGTTCGCTTACCGACGGCCCGGTCGAGGCCCTCGACGTCCAGTGACCACCGCCCGCCGCGGAGCTTCAGCTTGAAGGTGTCGACGCCATCGCCGAAGAACGGACCGAGCCCGAGACCCTGGCAGTAGTTGGGGAGCATGAAGGCGAGCCGGTCGCGGGGTCCCAGGAGGGACCAGAGCGAGAGCAGGTTGGCCTCGGATCCGCCGTTCATGAGCGTGACGTTCTCCGGCGCGCATCCCGGGTACCACTGGGCGATGTTCGCGCGGGTCTCGTACGACCCTTCGGACAACGGATAGCCGAGGGCCTGCTGGAGGAAGAACTCGGGGTCGGCATCCGGCCCCAACAGCTCACGGATCGTCAGCGGCGTGACGCCGGATTCCGAAAGGTCGTAGTCGACGAGGTGCCAGTAGAGCGACTGGTAGCGCTCCATCTCGAAGGCGTCGATGTGCGTCATGGGGTGACGCTAGCGCGACCGGTCAGGGCCGCCAAGTCCGGCCGGGTTGACCCGAGGGCTCGCGGCGCGCGAGGCTCCTGCAGCGATGACGCCCAGCGTTCGGATCCTGCGGGAAGACGACGTCCGTGCCGCGCTCCCGATGCCGGCCTGCATCGATGCGGTCGAGGCCTCGTTCGTCGCGTACTCCGGCGGCTCGGCCGAGCTCCCGGACGTGATCCATCTCAACGTTCCCGAGGCCCGGGGCGAGATCCACGTCAAGGCGGGGCATCTGCACGGCGCTTCGGCCTACGCGGTGAAGGTGTCGAGCGGTTTCTCCGGCGTCGACCCGCCGGCGCTCGACGGGCTGGTGATGGTCTTCGACGGGAGGACCGGCGCACCCGTCGCGTTCTTGCTTGACGGTGGGTTCGTGACGGACCAGCGGACCGGGGCGGCCGGCGGGGTCGCGGCACGATGGTTGGCGCCGGAGCGCGTGGACGTCGTGGCCGTGATCGGCACCGGCGTCCAAGCGCGAAAGCAGGTCGAAGCGCTCCGGGTCATCCGGCCAGAGGTGCGCGAGATCCGGGTTTGGGGCCGCGACCCCGAGCGGGCGGCGCGCGCGGCCTCCGACGTCGGCGGCATCGTGACCGCCACCGTCGCGGCGGCTGCGCGCGCCGCCGACGTCGTCATCACCTGTACGGCCTCGCGGGAGCCGATCCTCATGGCCGACCACGTGCATCCGGGCGCCCACGTGACGGCCGTGGGGTCGGACGGGACGGGCAAGCAGGAGCTCGATCCCGAGCTGCTCCGAGCTGCCGACCTGGTCGTGGTCGACGCGCTCGAGCAGAGCCTCCGGCTGGGCGAGCTGCAACACGCACCCGAGCTGGCGGATCGCGCGGTCGAGCTCGGGAGGATCTGCGCGGGGACGGAGCCCGGGCGAACGGACGGCGATCAGCTGACGGTGATCGACCTCACTGGGGTCGGCGTGCAGGACGTCGCGGCAGCGAACGCCGTGCTGGCGAACGTCCCGGCCGATGCGGGCGAGTGGTTCCGGCTCTGAGGTCACGGGCCAGCGAGCCGCGCCAAAAGCGCGTCATGCAGGAGCCCGTTGGTCGCGAGCATGCTCCGCTCATGCCCGAGCGGTCCGCCCTCGAAGGTCGTGCACCGGCCGCCCGCCTCCTCGACCACGACCTGGGGCGCTGCCAGGTCCCATGTTGCCAGCCGGGGCTCCAGCATCGCTTCGGCCGAGCCTCGCGCCACAAGCATGTGCGCCCAGAAGTCGCCGAACCCGCGCGGACGCCAGCAGTCGGCGATCAAGGCTTGCGTCGCAGCGGAATAGGGCCCCGCGAGCAGGGTATCGAGCTCCTGGAACAGCATGTGAGCGTCCCCGACCTCGGCGACGTCGCTCACGCGGATCGGGGTGCCGTTCAACGTCGCACCCTCGCCTCGGACCGCGACGTACCGCTCACCCAGCGCGGGGGCGTTGACGACACCGAGGACGCCCTGGCCGTCGATCTGCAGCGCGATCAGCGTCGCCCACACCTGCACGCCGCGGGCGAAGTTCGCGGTCCCGTCGATCGGGTCCACGATCCACACCCGTCCCGACGGATCGTGGGTCCCTCCCTCCTCCTCGCCGAGGATCGCGTCGTCGGGGAAGGCCGCCTCGATCTGTTCGCGGAGCATCCGCTCGACCGACGTATCCGCCTGCGTCACGAGGGTCATGTCCGCCTTGTGGCGGACCTCGAGACCGTCGCCGCGGAATAACCCCATCGCGATCTCGGCGGCGCGGTCGGCCCATCCGATCGCTGAGGCTCGCTCGTGCTCGAACACCCGGCGCAGCCTACCTGCAGGTCACAACGGTCGTGACCTGGGATCTCCGGTAGCCTTGGTCACGGCCATGCAGACGACCGTCGAACGCACCGCGGAGCACACCGTGAAGCTCACGATCGAGGTGCCGTCCGACCAGTTCGACAAGGATCTCGACAAGACCTACCGCGCGATAGCCCGTGAGGTGAAGATCCCCGGGTTCCGTCCCGGCAAGGCGCCCAAGCCCATCATCGACGCGCAGGTCGGCCACGACGTGGTCCTCGAGGAATTCGTCAACGCTTCCGTGCCAACGTATTTCCGAACAGCGGTCAGCGACGAAGATCTTGCTCCGATCGGTGACCCCGAGGTCGATGTGGAACAGCTGGAGCCCGGCAAACCCTTCATCTTCACCGCCATCGTCGAGGTCCGTCCGCGCCTCGAGCTGAGCGAAGACGACTACAAGGGCGTCCACGCTACGAGGCCGTCCACGGAGGTCTCCGATGAAGAGGTCGACTCGTGGATCGAACGGTTGCGTCGACAGTTCGCCGAGCTCGAGCCCGTCGAGCGTGCCGCGCTCGACGGCGACTTCGTGACCGTGAACATCACGGTCACGAAGGGCGGCACCGAGGTCGAGCGTCTCACGCGTGAGGACTACCTCTACGCGATCGGCTCGGGGGAGTTCGGGGCGCGTCTGGACGCTGAGCTGAGCGGCACGAAGCCCGGCGACATCCTTCGCTTCGACGACACGCTCGAGGCCGACCGGGTCGGGGAGGATCTCGCGGGCCTCGCCTCGTTCCAGGTGCTCGTGAAAGACGTCAAGGCGCTGAAGCTTCCGGATACTGACGACGCCTTCGCGAAGACGGCGTCGGAGTTCGACACGATGGACGCGCTCCGCGCCGACCTCCGTGAGAAGGTCCGTGAGGTGAAGGAGCGCGAGGTCGAAGGCGTGATCCGCGACCGGGTGCTCCAGGCCATGGTGGACACCGTCGACGTGGATCTCCCCGACTCGTTGATCGAAGACGAGACCACGCACCGGGTGCATCATGCGGAGGAGAACGCCGGCAGGTACGGGCTCACGCTCGATCAGATGCTCGAGATCCAGGGGTGGGACCGCGACCGGCTCCACGACGACAGCAGGGACCATGCCGTCCGCGCGATCAAGGCCGACCTCGTGCTCGAGGCCGTCGCCCGGTCCGAGGGGATCGAGGTGACGGCGGACGAGCTGGGCGCCGAGATCGGCTCCCTCGCACAGGCATACGACCGCGACCCGAAGGAGCTGGCCAAACAGCTCGACCGGACCGGCCAGATCGTCACGCTGGCCGGGGATATCATCCGTACGAAGGCGCTCGACATCCTCGTCCGAGACGCCGATATCGCCGACGAGAGCCCCGAGGCTGTGAACGCGACGCCCGCGGAACCGGCCGAGGAGCCGAAGGAGACCGACTGATGGAGCCCATACAGGATTACCTCGTACCGGTGGTGGTCGAGCAGACCAGCCGCGGGGAACGCTCGTTCGACATCTACTCGCGCTTGCTGAAGGACCGGATCGTCTTCCTGGGGACACCGATCGACGACGCCGTCGGGAACCTCATCATGGCGCAGCTGCTCCACCTGGAGTCCGAGGATCCGGACAAGGACATCAACCTGTACATCAACTCTCCGGGTGGTGACGTGAGCGCCTTGCTCGCGATCTACGACACGATGCAGTACATCAAGCCGGACGTGAGCACCATCGTGATGGGTCTCGCGGCGTCCGCAGCCGCGGTGCTCGCCCTCGCCGGCTCGAAGGGCAAGCGCTTCGCGTTGCCGAACGCGCGCATCCTGCTCCACCAGCCGCACGGTGGGGCGCAGGGCCAGGCGGTCGACATCGAGATCCAGGCGCGAGAGATGATCCGTCTCCGCAAGCTCCTCGACAGCCTGATCGCGAAGCACACGGGTCAGCCGCTCGAGAAGGTCGAGAAGGACACGGACCGCGACTTCATCCTCACGGCGGATGAGGCGCTCGAGTACGGCATCCTCGACGAGATCATCACGCGCCGAGGGATCACACCGGAGTTAGCAGCAACGAGCCCCAACGGGGCGTAATATCCGCGCCACGACCGAGCTCATGGCTCGGTCGTTCGTTCGGAGAGGAAGCCGATGGCGAAGTTCGGGGACTCGGACCTGCTGAAGTGCTCGTTCTGCGGGAAGAGCCAGAAGCAGGTGAAGAAGCTGATCGCCGGTCCCGGCGTGTACATCTGCGACGAGTGCATCGATCTGTGCAACGAGATCATCGAGGAGGAGCTCTCCGAGACCGCCGAGCTCAAGCTCGACGAGCTGCCCAAGCCGGCGGAGATCTACTCGTTCCTCGACGAGTACGTGGTCGGACAGGAGCACGCGAAGAAAGTCCTGTCCGTGGCCGTGTACAACCACTACAAGCGGATCCAGGTTGGAGCGAAGGACCAGGACGTCGAGCTCCAGAAGTCGAACATCCTGACCCTCGGCCCCACGGGATGTGGCAAGACGTATCTGGCCCAGACGTTGGCTCGGCTGCTCAACGTCCCGTTCGCGATCGCCGACGCCACCGCGCTCACCGAGGCCGGCTACGTCGGTGAGGACGTCGAGAACATCCTGCTGAAGCTGATCCAGGCCGCCGACTACGACGTGAAGAAGGCCGAGACCGGGATCATCTACATCGACGAGATCGACAAGATCGCCCGGAAGTCCGAGAACCCGTCGATCACGCGCGACGTGAGCGGCGAGGGCGTCCAGCAAGCGCTCCTGAAGATCCTCGAGGGAACGACGGCGAGCGTCCCGCCACAGGGAGGCCGCAAGCATCCCCACCAGGAGTTCATCCAGATCGACACCACCAACATCCTGTTCATCTGTGGCGGCGCGTTCGCGGGGCTGGACAAGATCATCGAGAGCCGGATCGGCCGCAAGGGTGTCGGCTTCGGGGCGGAGATCGTGTCCCGGGAGGACAAGGACCTGGGTGAGCTGTTCGGCCAGGTGCTTCCCGAAGACCTGTTGAAGTACGGCTTGATCCCTGAGTTCGTCGGACGGTTGCCGGTGCTGACCCACGTCAACAACCTCGATGAGGACGCGCTCGTCGACATCTTGACCAAGCCGAAGAACGCGCTCGTGCGCCAGTACATGAAGTTTTTCGAGTTCGACGGTGTGGAGCTCGAGTTCACCGATGACGCGATGCGGGCGATCGCCGAGCAGGCGATCCAACGCGGGACGGGCGCCCGCGGACTCCGGGCGATCATGGAGGAGGTCCTGCTCAACGTGATGTACGAGCTGCCCTCCCGTGAGGACGTCACGCGGTGCCTCGTCGATCGCGATGTGGTCCTGACCGGGGTGAACCCCACGCTGATCCCTCGCGAGCAGCACGCCGCCAAGAAGCGCGGCGAACGTCACGAGCGAACCGCGTAGCCGCGTCGACCTGGAGATCCGCTGGGCCGCGGGGTATTGGACCGGGGCCGCTATCTGGGGGACTATCCGCGAGGGACGGCCGCGCGGCCGTCATCGATGCCAAGGGGGGCTGTTCATGGAGCAGATGGAGGAGAGGCGCAGCGGAACCGGTTCGATGGTCGATTTCCCGTGGTGGGTGTTCCTCATCACCGGCATCGCGTGGATGATCATCGCGGTCATCGTGCTCCGGTACGAAACGGACCCGCTGACCTCGGTCGCGACCGTCGGATTCCTGATCGGCGCGTTGTTCGTGTTCGCGGCCATCAACGAGTTCGTCGCCGCCGGCATGGTCGATAGCTGGGGGTGGCTGCACTGGCTCATGGGGTTCCTGTTCGTTCTCGGTGCCCTGTACGGTTTCTTCCGCCCGTATGACACGTTCTTCGCGCTCGCCTCGGTGCTGGGGTTCTTGCTGGTCTTCATGGGGACGCTCGACATCATCCGGGCCACGATGTCTCGGGACTTCAACCCGCTCTGGGGCCTCGGGCTGGTGACCGGCATCCTCCTGTTGCTGCTCGGCATCTGGGCCTCCCAGCGGTACTACCCGGCACGCGCGGAGTTGATCCTGATCTGGGTGGGCTTCATGGCGCTGTTCCGCGGGATCGGCCAGATCGTGCTGGC
>Ga0066652_100001712_pt1 | contig 11600 bp, 10 predicted proteins | sample GraSoiAngelo_101_FD_71413 | JGI IMG/M metagenome (GOLD analysis project Ga0066652, IMG submission 71413) | Grasslands soil microbial communities from the Angelo Coastal Reserve, California, USA - 14_0903_02_30cm | ecosystem: Environmental > Terrestrial > Soil > Grasslands | place: USA...
ACGCGCGAGGCGCTGGCGAAGCTGGGGATGAGCTTCAAGGGTACGCGCATCGCGGTGCAGGGCTTCGGCAACGTCGGGTCTGTCGCTGCCGACCTCATGGCGCGGGAGGGGGCGACGATCGTCGCAGTCTCCGACAAGTCGACCGCGCTGTACAATCCGAAAGGTCTCGACGTACAGGAGCTGCTGAAGTGGGTCAAGGAGCACCGCCAGCTCGCGGGGTACACCAAGGCAGAGACGATCACACACGAGCAGGTCTTGACTGTCGACTGCGACGTCTTGATCCCCGCCGCAACCGAGAATGTCATCACCCGCAAGAACGCTCCCCACATCAAGGCCAAGATCATCTGCGAAGGCGCGAACGGTCCCACCAGCGCTGCGGCCGACAAGATTCTCGAAGACAAAGGCGTGTTCGTGATTCCCGACATTCTCGCGAACGCGGGCGGCGTGACGGTGAGCTACTTCGAATGGGTGCAGGACCGGGGCGGCTACTTCTGGGACGAAGAAACGGTCAACCGCCGGCTCGAAGCGATTCTGGTCCGCTCTTTCGGCGAGGTGATGGCGATGGCGGCGAAGCACAAGGTCGCCAATCGCATCGCGTCGTACATCGTCGCGGTCGATCGCGTGGCGGCCATGCACCGCCTGCGCGGCATGTATGCCTGATGCGCTATCGCGTGGTCGCGCTCGGCGGCGGCAAAATGAAAAGCGCCGCGCTGCGCGCCGCCTGTGACGACTACCTGAGCCGGATTCGACACTACGCCAAAATCGAGGAACGGGAAGTGAAAGAGGCGCGGATCCCCGAGGATTCGCGTCTCATCGCGCTGGCGCGCGACGGGGAAGGGTGGTCCTCCCCGCAGCTGGCGGAGCTGGTGGGGCGCTGGGAGATGGACGGTCGCGATGTCGCGTTCGTCATCGGCGACGCCGATGGCCTGCGCCCGGATGTGTTACGCCGCGCCGAGCGCACCTGGAGCCTCGGTCCGCTGACGCTGCCGCACGAGCTGGCCCGAGTCGTAGTCTACGAACAACTATACCGGGCCTACACGATTCGTCGGGGAGAGCCTTACCATCGCGGGTGAGCTCTCGCCTGCGGACCGGAGCGCACTCCTCGCCCTGGCGCGGTGCGCGATCGAAGCGGTCCTGGCGGGACGCGCGGCCCCGCGGATTCCGAACGTGCCGGCCGCTCAGCAGCATCGGGGCGCGTTCGTGTCCTTGCACGAGTCCGGCGGCGACCTGCGTGGCTGCATTGGTCATGTGATGGGCGACCGGCCGCTCGGCGAAGTGATCTGCCAGGTCGCGGTGTCGGCCGCGCGGTCGGACCCGCGCTTCGCCCCCATCACGCCTGATGAGCTCCCCGATGTGCGTATCGAGATCTCCGTGCTGAGCGAGCTGGTGCGGCTGGAGGCGGCGGACTGTGGGCGCGTGGTGATCGGCCGCGACGGCGTACTGGTGCGGCGCGGCCGCGCCCAGGCGGTGCTGCTGCCACAGGTGGCAACGGAGCACGGGTTCGGGGTCGAGGCGTTTCTCAACGCCGTCTGTCACAAAGCGGGACTCACCGCCGGGAGCTGGCGGGAACCGGCCACGCACGTTTTCACTTTCACAGCAGACGTTTTCGTCGAATGACCGAGTGGTTCGAGCAGTGGTTCGGCGAGGAGTATCATGCCCTCTATCCGCATCGCGACGAGGAGGATGCGCGCCGCGCGGTGGAGCTGATTCGCGCCGTCGTCCCGTGGAGGCCCGGACATCGCATACTCGATCTCGCCTGCGGGCCGGGGCGCCACGCCGCGGAGCTGGAACGGCTGGGAGGGGGAGGACACGTCGTTGGATTCGATCTGTCCTGGGCGATGTTGCGGCGCGCCCGCGAGCGTACACGTGCCGCGCTGGTGCGCGGCGACATGCGGGCGCTGCCGTTTCGCGCCGGGAGTTTCTCGTTGGCCGTGAATCTCTTTACTTCATTCGGTTACTTTTTGAGCGATGACGAGCATCGTCGCGTGGTCCATGAGGTGGCCGCTGCGCTCGCGCCCGGCGGGCATTTCGTCCTCGATTACCTCAACGCGGAAGAAGTGCGGCGGGCGCTGCAGCTCAGCGAGCAGGGCAAGCGGCGCTCGGAAAATGGTGAACGGCGTCGGGATGTACGCGTCACGCGGCGGATCGACGACAACGGCCGTTTTGTGATCAAGGAGATCGAGCTGCGGGATGAGGGCCGGCGGTTTCAGGAGCGGGTCCGCCTGTACGGACCGGATGAGCTCGCAGCGCTGCTGGCGGACGCCGGCCTCGAGGTCACCGGGCGCTTCGGGAACTACGATGGCGGGCCGTTGGAACCGAGCGCGCCACGGGTGATTTTGGTGGCGGCGCGCGCATGATCTCGCGAATCCTCTCAACCCCAATCCCCATGCCGGCGGGAACGCTGCCTGCCGGCAAACCGCGCCGCATCCACGCGGACGCGCTCGCCTCGATGCTCCCCGGACCGGGCCGAGACCGGCTCGCCAACGGCGAAGTGCTGACCATTACGACCGGGCAGCAGCCGGGACTGTTCACCGGCCCGCTGTACACCGTGTTCAAGGCGCTGTCGGCGATCGCACTGGCGGATCGGATCGAGCGGGAGCGCGGCGTCCCGGTCGTGCCCGTGTTCTGGGTCGCGGGAGATGATCACGATTTCGCGGAAGCCAACCACGCCTGGGTGCTGGGACGGGACGGCGAGCCGGTCAAGATCACTTTGCGCGAGCGCGCGCACGACGCGCCGCAGTTGCCGCTGTTTCGCGAGTCGCTGGGATCGGACATCGGCGCGGCGCTCGACGCGCTGGATGCCGCGCTGCCCGATTCGGAGTGCAAGCCCGACGTTCGGCAGTGGCTGGCGGCGTGCTACCGGCCAGAGATGAACCTGGCCGACGCTGGGGCCGAGGCGCTGAATCGGCTGCTCGGCGCTCGCGGAAAAGGGCTCGCTGTCTTTCGGGCGCACGACCGCGCCGGGAAACGGGCTGCCGCGCCCTGGCTGCTTTTGGCGCTGGACGAAACGCTCGACGACGGTCTGTCGCCGGTCCTGGTCGAAGGGCGGCTGGGCCGCGACCGCCTGCGCAAGGATGGCGGCGGGTTCGTCACGCGCCGCAGCGGCGAGCGCTTCACCCGGGCGCAGCTCGAGAAAATCGCGGCCGACACGCCCGAGCGACTGTCGCCCAACGTGCTGCTCCGGCCGGTGATCGAGGCGGCCCTGTTTCCGACGCTCGCCTACCTCGGCGGTCCGGGGGAGATGGGATATCTGCCCGAGTCGGCACCGCTGTTCTCGCGTCTCGGCGTCGCGCCGCAGGCGCACATTCCGCGCTGGTCGGGGGTCATCATCGAGGCGCGGATCGACAAGGTGCTGAGCAAACACGGCCTCACCCCTGCCGACTTCAATGAACAACCGGGAGCGCTGGAGAGTCGCCTCGCGAAGGCCGATCTGCCTCCCGATCTCGCCGCGTCGCTGGCCGAGCTGCGCGCGGATGTCGAGTCCCGCTTCGCCCGCATCAGCGGCGAGGTCCAGCAGTTCGATCCGACACTGGAGCGCACCGTTGAGTCGGCGCGCAACGCGGCCCTGGCGGGCACCAACGAAATCGAGAAGAAACTCGTCGCGAGTCTGAAGCGCACGCAGGGCACGCTGGTGAGCCAGCTTTCTCGTGCCCGCGCGGCCCTGGCGCCGCTCGGTAAGCCACAGGAGCGCGTGCTCACGATCGCGTCGTTTCTGGCGCGCTACAGCGGATCGCTGCTGGATGAAATCGATCGAGAGGTGGCGCGCTGGGCCGCGGCTTCATAAAATCCGCACATGTGGGTGCTCGCAATCATTCTCGTCGTGGCGCTGCTCATCCCGGTTGCCGCCATCCTGGTGGACTCGCCGCTGGGCAGGTCCGTCGCGCGGCGCATGGAAGGCCGCACCGAAGGTCCCCCGCCTGAGGTGCGCGATATGCAGCGCAAGGTCGAGCTGCTCGAGTCCGAGGTAGAGGACCTGAACCGCTCCGTGGCCGGGATGCGGGAAGAGCTGCAATTCATGCAGCGCCTGCTGGAAGACCCCCGCCGAAAGAAACCGACTTCTTGAAGGAAAGCGGCGGCCGTCACGCGGCGCGGGTGGCGGCCGGTATTCTCGTCACTCGCGTGCTCGGGTACGTGCGCGAGCGTGTGTTCGCGCACTACTTCGGCAACGGCGCCGCGGCCGACGCTTTTCGCGCCGCGCTGCGCATCCCCAACGCTCTCCGCAATCTTCTGGGTGAAGGCACGCTCTCGGCATCGTTCATCCCCGTCTATGCACAGCTGAACGAGGACAACAAGGAGGCGGCCCGCGCCCTGGCGGGGGCGATCCTCGGTCTCCTGCTACTCGCGAGCGGCTTGCTCGCGGTCATCGGCATCGCATTCGCGCCCGCGATCACCGCCATCGTCGCCCAGGGCTTCGACGGACCGCGACGCGAGCTGACGACGGTGCTGGTTCGGATCCTCTTCCCGATGACCGGGCTCATGGTGGTTTCGGCCTGGTGCCTCGGGATTCTCAATACCCATCGTCGTTTCTTCTTGCCCTACGCGGCTCCGGCGCTGTGGAACGTTGCCGGCATCGCGGCCATGGTCGGCGCGGCCGCGTGGATGAAAGGATCGGGACTCTACGGACTCTCGCTCGCCCTCGCCTGGGGCACCGTCGCGGGCAGCGTGTTGCAGGTCGCGATCCAGCTGCCCGCGTGCTGGCGGTTGTTGGGCGGGATTCCGCTGCGCGTGAGCTTTGCCCCCGAGGGTGTGCGCCGGGTCATCGTCGCCTGGGCGCCGCTCGTACTTGGCGCGGGAGTCGCGCAGCTCTCGGGTCTCATCGACACGTTCCTCGGCTCGTTCACCGGCGAAGGCGGCCTCGCGAGCCTCGGGTACGCCCAGCTCGTCCAGGTGTTGCCGATCAGCCTGTTCGGGGTCTCGGTGGCGGCGGTGTCATTGCCCGAGCTGTCGCGCGATGCGACGACGGCGACGGCCAACGAACAGCTGCGCGCCCGCATCGCGACCGGCTTTCGCCGCATCGCGTTCTTCGTCATCCCGTCCGCGTTCGCGTTCGCTGCGCTGGGACCGACGATCATCGGGCTCTTGTATCAGACGGGCCGGTTCGACGCCGACGACACGATGTTCGTGGGTGGCGTACTCGCGGCGTACGGCATCGGGCTGCTGGGGCAGTCGACGGTCAAGCTGTTTGCATCAGCCTTCTATGCGCTGCGCGATACCCGGACACCGGTGACGATTGCCGCGTCATCGCTGGTCGTGTCGGCGGTGCTCTCGTGGTTACTCATGAAACGGTTCGGTCCCGCGGGCATCGCCCTCGGCTCCTCTATTGGCGGTACGCTGAACACCGTGTTGCATCTGCGGGATCTCGATCAGCGCATTGGAACGGTCCTGCAGCCCCGCGATTGGCGCAATGTGGCAATCATCGTTCTGGCCGGATTGGGGGCCGCCGCGCTCGCGGTGGGCGCGGAGTACCTGCTCGGCGGCTGGCGCCCCGTGCCGAAAGGCATTGCCGTGCTGGGTATCTTTGGGGTGGCTTACGGGGCGCTCACTTTGGCGTTCCGCCACCCCGACGCGATACGCGCATGGCAATTTCTGACCGGCTCGCCCGCCAACTAGCGGCCCTTCCTGCTCGCCCCGGCGTCTATATCTGGAAAGACGCCGCCGGGGAGATTTTATACGTCGGGAAGGCGGCTAACCTGCGCACGCGGGTGCCCAACTACTTTGCCGAAGAGCAGGGCAGCGTCGAGCGCGAGGCATTGCGCGAGCAAATCGCCGACCTCGAGACGATCATCGTACCGAACGAGGCGCAGGCGCTGCTGCTCGAGAACACGCTGATCAAGGAAAACCAGCCAAAGTTCAACATTCGGCTGCGGGACGATAAGAGCTATCCACAGATTGCCGTGACCCTCGCCGAGCCGTTCCCGCGCGTGCTGGTCGTCCGGCGGGTCGCGATTCCAGGAGCGCGCTATTTCGGTCCCTACACCGACGTCGCGACGCTGCGGCAGACGCTGAAGATCATTCGCCGCATCTTCACGGTCCGCTCCTGCTCCTGGCATCTGCCGGAGGACGCGCCGGACCGGCCGTGCCTCGATTTTCATATCGAGCGGTGCAAAGCGCCGTGCGTCGGGTATCAGAGCGCCGAAGACTACCGGCGGATGATCGATGACGTGCTGTTGTTTCTCTCGGGGAAGACGCTGGACGTGCGGGCGCGGCTGCGCGAGCGTATGCAGGAGGCGAGCAACGCCCAGGACTACGAGCGGGCGGCACAACTCCGCGATGCGCTCAAATGGCTGGATCAGCTCGAGCAGCCGCAGACCGTCGAGGTCGTGGGGGGTGGAGACGCCGACGCCATCGGCCTGGCGCGCGACGGCGACGACGCGGCGACGGTGATTCTGCGCATTCGCGACGGCCGCTTGATCGCGCGCGAGCACCGATTTCTCGAGCATGTCGAGCACGCGCCGGAGGGCGACGTATTGCGAACGTTCCTGGTCGGCTACTATCTGCCGCTCGAGCAGCGGGCGCAGCGCGTGGTGATGCCGTTTGCGCCTGCTGATCTCGATGCGTTGCGCGAGCTGGCGCCGGGTGTGGATTTCGCCGTGCCGCAGCGTGGCTCGGCTGCCAAGCTCGTGGAGCTCGCGGACCAGAATGCCCGCCATCTGCTCGACAGCTTCAAGATCGACGCGTTCGATATCGACGAGCGCGCGGCCGATCCGGTGTTTTCGCTCGGCCGCGATCTCGGCTTGCCGGTCGTGCCGCGCGCCATGGTGTGCATCGATATCTCAACGAATCAGGGCCGCGATACCGTTGGCTCACTCGTCTGGTTCGAAGGCGGTCGCCCACGCAAAGCGGAGTACCGCCGCTACCGGATCAAAGGCGTCCAGGGCATCGATGATTTCGCGGCAATGAAAGAAGTCGTGAGCCGATTCCTCACACGACGCAGTGCCGAGAACAAGCAACTACCCGATCTGATCGTGATCGACGGAGGAAAGGGCCAGCTGGCGGCCGCGGTCGAAGCTGCGCGCGAAGCGGGGCAGGAGCGCCTGCCGCTCGTGAGCCTGGCAAAGCGGGAAGAGGAGATTTATCTGCCGGGCCACGGCGATCCGCTGCGGCTGTCGCGCAGCAGCCCCTCGCTCAAGCTGCTGCAGCGAATGCGAGACGAGGCGCATCGGTTCGCCGTCACGTACAGCCGCAAGCGGCGGGCGCAGCGGACGATCACTTCTGAGCTCCTGCGGATCCCGGGAATCGGTCCCGCGCGGCGGCGATTGCTGCTCGAACGCTTCGGATCGCTGGCCGGCGTGCGAACGGCCACGCCGGCGGAAATCGCGGCATTGCGGGGTTTCTCCAACAAGCTCGCGGATCGCATTCTCGACCGGTTGCACCAGCGCGCGTGACCACCTGGACGCTGGAGTGCTCGGCGTGCGTTCCGGTTCGCACGCGTGACGCCGAAGGCTTTCCCGGGGTGTGCGAGGTCTGCGGCGCGCCCTACCTGGTCCGTTACGAAACGCTGCCTCCACCGGAAGCCAAATCGCTCCTGAAGCGCCAGCGCTGGACGATGTGGCGTTACGGCTCCTGGCTGCCGCTGGCGGAAGGTGAGCACCCCGTGACGCTCGGCGAAGGCGGCACGCCGCTGCTCGCCGCGACACGCCTCGGTGCGCGCCACGGATTCCAACAGCTCTGGGTGAAGGACGAGAGCACCAATCCCACCGGATCGTTCAAGGCACGCGGGCTTGCGGCGGCGATCACACGGGCGGTGGGAGCGGGTGCGAACCAGTTCGTGGTGCCGACGGCCGGCAATGCCGGGATCGCGCTCGCCGCGTACGCGACCCGTGCCGGCGCCCAGGCCAGGGTGTACGCTCCCACGACCACGCCGGCCCCGATTCTCAAACAGATTCGTGCCTTCGGGGCCGATCTGCAGCTGGTCGATGGCCATATCGGTGATTGCGGCATCGCCGCGCGACTGTTTTCAAGCGGCACGGGCGCCGTCGATGTCTCGACGCTGCGCGAGCCGTATCGTATCGAAGGGAAGAAAACGCTCGGCCTCGAACTGGCTGAGCAGCTCGGATGGACGCTACCGGACGCCATTGTTTATCCCACAGGCGGCGGTACCGGTCTCATCGGAATGTGGAAGGCCTTCCAGGAGCTGCGCGACAACGGCTGGATCCGCGGCGGGTTGCCTCGGATGTACACCGTCCAGGCGACTGGTTGTGCGCCCGTCGTCCAGGCGTTCGAGAGCGGCGCGGAGAGCGCCACGGGTTGGACCGATCCCCAGACGGTCGCAGCGGGCCTGCGCGTGCCGTCGCCCCTCGGCGATCGCCTGATGCTGCGCGCGCTGCGCGACAGCAACGGCGGCGCGGTGGCCGTGAGCGATGACGCGCTTGTGGCCGCCGCTACTGCGCTGCAGACCGTGGAGGGCATCGATGCCTCACCGGAGGGCGGCGCGGCCCTGGCGGGCGCCATAGCGCTCCAGGAGAAGGGACTGGTGAGTGGTGACGAGCGCGTGGTGTTGTTCAACACCGGCGCCGGGTGGCTCTACAGAGCCTAAGCCATTTATATTCCAAGACTTCGGCCTATGCGCATCGCCATCTTCGATCCGGCAGCCGGTATCAGCGGCGATATGACGCTCGGTGCGCTGCTGTCGCTCGGGCTGCCGCTGTCCTGGCTCGAGGAGCTACCCGGACGGCTCGGGGTAGGTGATGTGCGCGTTGCGGTTCGCGACGTGCAGCGCTCTGGAATCACGTGCAAAAAAGTCGACTTCGAGATTCCCGAGCAGCCACATGGCCGTCACGTCGGCGAACTGGTTCGGTTGGTCGAGCGCGCGCCGGTTTCCGATTGGGTCAAAGAACGCGCGGTCCGCGCGTTTCAGTTGGTGGGTGAAGCCGAGGGGCGGGTGCACGGCGTTGCGCCCGAGAAGGTCCACCTCCACGAGGTTGGAGCGGTGGACGCGGTGCTCGATATCGTCGGGGGTATCGAAGGAATCGAGCGATTGGGCGTCGAATCCGTGTACCACCTTCCAATCGCGCTCGGTAACGGCTGGGTCGAGGCTGATCACGGACGGCTCCCGGTTCCGGCCCCCGCGACGGCGATTCTGCTGGAGGGCCTGGAGCTCGCGGCGGCCGGACCAGTCGAGGGCGAAGCGACAACGCCGACCGGCGCCGCCTTGTTGCGCGTGCTATCGGCGGGTGGTCCGCCGGATCGCTGGCGCATCGTGAGCAGTGGCTGGGGAGCCGGGGATCGCGATCCCCAGCATTATCCCAATGCGCTGCGGATTCTCGTGGCGGAAGGGGCAAGCGAGGCGGGTCGCGTGGTGCTGCTCGCCACCGATGTGGACGACATGAGTCCGGAATACGTGGAACCATTGCGCCAGGCGCTGGTTGGCGCAGGCGCGCTGGATGTCCAGACCTGGCCCGTGCAAATGAAGAAGGGGAGGCAGGGGTTTCGGGTGGAGGTCATGGCGCCCGAAGCGCTGGCCGATGCCGTCACGGCCGAGCTGTTCCGGCATAGTACCACCGCCGGGGTGCGGCGCTGGTTTGCCGAACGCGCGACGTTGCCGCGCCATCAATTGACGGTGCGGCTGGATGGCGTCGCCATTCGCGTGAAGGTATTGGACGGCGGCAGTGTACGGGTGAAACCGGAATACGACGATGTGCTCGCGGCGGCAAAGGCATTGGGACGGCCGCCCATCGACGTGGCGCGCGCGGTCGAGCGCGACGCCGAGGCTCTTATCGCGAAAGGTAAGGAGTGAACGTGCGAACAGTCCGCAATCTTGCGGTAATGCTGCTGTGCATTCTCGCGGCACCGGTGGTGGCGCAGTCACAGAAATGGGCGGGTCCAAAATGCGAGCTGAAGCCCGGCCACTACCTCGTCAACGGTGGGCTGCTGCACCTGCAGAATGCCACGAATACCCGCTTCGACGATCAGCGCAGCAAGGAGCTGCAGGACGCGCAGAAGAACCTGACGCAGGCGTTGACCACGGGCGGGCAGGAAAAGAATCCCGCGGCGTGGTACTACCTGGGGCGCTACTACATCCTGATGAATGACGCGCCCGGCATGGACTCGGCCTTCAACAAGACGGAAGCGCTGAAGCCCGACTGCAAGACCGACACCGATTTCTGGCGCCGCTACCTCTGGGTGCCGACGTTCAACGCCGGTGTCGCCGCCTGGCAGGCGAACAACACCGATTCCGCGATCGCTTCGTTCCGTCGGGCGAGTGCCCTGTTGCCGCAAGAGCCGACCAGCTTCAAATACCTCGCCACCCTGTTCTACAATGCCGCCCAGGCGGACTCGGCGATCGCCTATTTCCGCCGCACGGCCGAGGTGGCGTCGAAGGACCCGAAGTTCGCGCAGGACCGAAAGGACGCCCTGTATAACCTGGGGCGCATCCAGCAAAGCGTGCAGAAGCTGCCGGAGGCCCAGGCCACGTACGTGGAATACCTGGGTCTCTATCCCAGCGATCCTGAAATCCTTGCCGCGTTGGGCGGCGTGCTCATGCAGCGTGGCCAAAAAGACAGCGCATTTGCGATTTATAGACAGGTCATCGCGAAGGCCGATTCGATGGGCTATGTGCCCCTGGTTCGGGTCGGGGTGGACATCGAGCAAAGCGTGCCCGACGAGCCCGACACCGCAGCCGCGGGAAGCAGCTGCCGGACGCAGGCGCGTTCGGTTCGCCCGGCGCTGACCCTCGCGCGCATCAAGGCGCGGTGCGATTCGGTGACGACGGCGCTGAATCGCTCGCATGCGGAAAGCTCGAAAGAGGCCTATAAGCTGGCGGGGCAGGCGCTCGATGCGAGTCTGAAGCTGAATCCCTACTTCCGGGAGAGCCTGATTCACCGCACCAACATTGCGCTCGGACTCCAGGACACCACCACCGCGCTGACCATGGCTCGCCGCCTTCTAGCGGTCGATCCGATGAACCGCACGTCCGTGCGCATGATGGCGTTTTCGCAGCAGCTCGCGGGCAAGATCGATTCCACGGTGCACTATCTGCGGATCGGCGATTCGACGCTGGTCGCGGACGTCACCATCAGCCAGTTCGATTCAACCGACGAGGGGCGCGAGGTCAAGGGACTTATCACCAACGGGCGGTCCAAACCCAATACGTTGTTCAAGCTGGTGTTCGAGTTCGTGAACCTGAAGAATGAAGTGGTGGCGACCGATACAGTGCAGGTGGCGCCGATCAAGCCCGGTGAGAGCCAGTCGTTCGAGCTGAAACCCAAGGGTCCGACGATTTCCGCGTGGCGCTATCGCAAAGAGGGATAGACCACATTCCGCCCTAGCATGCGGGCGTAATTCAGGGGTAGAATGCCAGCTTCCCAAGACGCAACGGCCGTCGCTCACCAGCGGCGGCCGTTTATTCTTGAAGCGATGATGGCTCAGGTCGATGCTAGCTGATGTCGCGGTGCTGCCCACCGCCGCCGCGCTCGCCGACGCAGCTGCGGGACGTTTCATCACGGCCGCGCGGGACGCGATTGCGTCGCATGGACAGTTCATCGTCGCGCTCTCCGGCGGCTCGACGCCGCGTGACACCTACCTCCTGCTGGGTACCGAGGCTCTCGTGTCCAGGGTGATGTGGTCGCGAGTCCAGGTCCTGTGGGGGGACGAACGGTGTG
>Ga0066652_100001713_pt1 | contig 11598 bp, 9 predicted proteins | sample GraSoiAngelo_101_FD_71413 | JGI IMG/M metagenome (GOLD analysis project Ga0066652, IMG submission 71413) | Grasslands soil microbial communities from the Angelo Coastal Reserve, California, USA - 14_0903_02_30cm | ecosystem: Environmental > Terrestrial > Soil > Grasslands | place: USA...
ACGGAGCCGCCGCTCGAGGTCATCGTCTGCGACGACGGCTCGACCGACGACGTTCCTGGCGCGCTCGCCCCGTTCGGCGACCGTGTCACGCTGGTCCGGAAGGAGAACGGCGGCGAGGCGTCCGCCAAGAACGCCGCCGCGCGGGCCGCAACCGGGGACTTTCTCGCGATCCTCGACGCGGACGACGTTTACTTGCCCGAGCGCCTCGAGGCGCTTGGCGACCTCGCGCGTCGGCGGCCCGACCTCGACGTGCTGACGACGGACGCCGTGCTCGAGATCGCCGGTGCGGTCGTGCGGCGCTGCTACACCGACGACCTGCCGTTCGAGGTCGAGGATCAGCGCGGCGCGATTCTGCGCCGGAACTTCGTTTTCGGCCTGGCCGCGGTCCGGCGCGATCGGTTCCGCGCAGTCGGCGGCTTCGACGAATCAATGCGCTACGCGACCGACTGGGACCTCTGGGCGCGACTCATCCTGGACGGCTCACGCGTCGGTCTCGTGGCCCAGAGTCTCGCGCGCTACCGGCTTCGCGCGCGCAGTCTGAGCGCCCAGCGTCCCGCTCTGCTCGCCGGTCGGGTGGACGTGCTCGAGCGGGCCGCTCGCCATCCGAGCCTCACGTCCGCCGAACGCAAGGTCGTGGCCACGTCGCTGAGGCTCGAACGCAGCCGACTAGCGGTGGCCCAGGCGCGTGCTGCGCTGCGGGGTGAGCTACCCGCGCCGCGCCGTCATGCTTTCGGCGTGGTCGTCGGACGCGGGCACGATCTGCGCACTCGCGCCAAGGCGGCGCTGGCCGCCATCGCTCCCGGCCGCGCTCGTTCGGCGCTGGCGTCGCGGCCGCGAGAGACGACGGGCGGAATCCTGCTCGAAGCGGACGTCGACGCGGACGGCTGACCGCTTACCGCCTGTCGCGGCTCAGGCGGAATGCGCCGAGCCTGCGCGGCACGTCCGCTGCCCGGAGGACGAGTGCGCTCAGCGGCGACAACGTGACGGCTGTCACGGGGTGTCCGTCCGGCATGACGAACGTTGCGCCGAGGTTGACGCGCTGCGTCGCCGAGGGGGAGGGATTCAGGACGACCACCCCGCCGCTGTAGTCCCGTCGCCAGGCAACGCCGACCTTCAACCGCGGCGACGAGGGAGTGCCCACGTCGACAGCCCATTCGTTGGAGTACGGATCCTGCGCTTCAGGGTCGGTCGGCTCGAACGCCAACGCGCTGGGGCCGCCGTCCCAGTCCAGGAGGAAGCTGGCCCTTGCATAACGCATCGACCTCAGGTCGCCTGCAGGTGCATACGTGATCCCGATGAAGAACTTTCCGGCGCTCTCAGTCCGGGCGAGGAACTTTTGTCGGCTCGACCAGTCGTTGTGCCATTTACCGTCGTCGCTGAGCCACGCCCCGCTGTCGTGCCTCCACTTCGAGTAGTACTCCTGCACCGCCCCGGAGGAGAACGAGAGCCACTTGTCCCAGACCGAGTAGCCGTGCGGCGTCCACCAGTCCTCGATTGCGATGTTAGGAACGGCTAGGAGGCCGTTCGCCTGCAGCGCCGGGCCGACCGCAGCCATGAAGCTGGTGGTCGCGGCGGTGTAGTCCACCTCGGTCGGATAGCTCTTGATCGTCCGGCCGCACAGGTGAGCGGAGGCTGTTTCGTTCACGTCGTCCATCAGCACGCCGTCAAAGCCGCCGGCCTTGGCGCTAGCGACAACGTTCGCGAGCCACTGACGCTGATAGCCGGCATTCCCGACGTCCATCTGCCACGCATGCGGAAAGTCGCACCACGCGATCCGCGCCCCGGTCGTGTCCTTGAGGAACCAGTCCGGATCGCTCGCATTCGCCGCGCAGTACCCGAGACCGGCCGGCAGTTGTGAGTCGTCGATGCCGTTCGAGCAGGTGTAGTCGACGGTTGCGGCGACGTCCTTGTAGACGAGGACCTTGACGTTGGGGTCGGCGGCCTTCAGCTGCGGGATACGCGCCGATTCCCACGCCTGCAGGATCACATAGCGATATCGACCTGCGAAGACGCCCTTTGCTGCGCACCCGCTGCAGATTCGGAGCGCCGCCGTGCTGGGCCGACCGGTCGCGCGTGTCGCACCGTGGACCGGATCACCCGCACCGAGGAAGAGGGTGGCCGCGACGAGCAGAAGCACAAAGGTGCGAAGGGAAGCGAGATTGCGGACTGAGACCATTCGCAAGCGGCAATCGGATCGAGGGCGCCGTTCGGCGCTCCTGCTCGCGTATCGGCGTCCGACGAAACGCGCTCGCATCCCTCATTCGAGGGATCGCTTCGATCCCTCGCCCGAGGGAGGTCACCCGCGATCAGCGAATGAGCGCGTCGTAGACCGCACAGGTCTCCGCGACCATGCGCTCTCGCGAATGCCGGCTTCGGACGAGTTCGCGGCCGGCGTCGCCAAGCCGCCTCGCGAGGGCCTGATCCGCGAGCAGACGGTCGATCGCGCCGGCGGCCGCATGCGGATCACCGGGCGGAACGAGCAATCCGGTACGACCGTCGACGACGACCTCTGGAATGCCGCCGACATTGGTCGCGACGACCGGTACGCCGGCGGCCATCGACTCGAGAACGGTGAGCGGCAGACCCTCGTAGTCGCTCGTCAGGAGCGTGCACTGCGCGCGCGCCAACAGATTCGGAACATCTTGCCGCTGGCCGAGGAGGGTGACTGCGCCGTTCAGCCCGAGGGCGCCGACCAACGCCTCGACGTCCCCCCGAAGCGGTCCGTCGGCGGCCACGTCCAGATGGGCGTCGGGATGGCGACGGAGCACCTCCCCGAACGCGCGGACGGCGACATCCGGTCGCTTCTGAGGCGCGAGCCGTCCGACGAAGAGCACGCGTCCCGCGAGAGGCGCCGGCGCGGCGCCGAAGCGTTGAACGTCGACGCCGTTGCGAATCACGCGGTATTGCCTCGGCTCACCGACTCGAGCGTGCAGGCCGGCGTCGCGCTCGGCGATCGAAACCGTGGCGATGGTGTGGCACCAGGACGCAGCCGCACGCTCGACCCCGAGAAAGAAGCGACGCCGGGCACCCGTGGCCGACCAGAACGACCAGGCATGGGGCGAGAAGACCGCCCGCGAGCTCCGGCCCGTCAGCGCAGCGGCGAGGCGGGTGAGGAATCCTGCCTTCGAGGAGTGAGCGTGAACGACGTCCGCTCCTCGTACCAACCTCACGAGCAACGGCAGATCGACAGCGTCGCCTGGGCGCGGGGGCCCGTGGCGGCCGCGCAAGGCGTGGAGCCGAACACCGTCGCGGCCGTCCAGCACCGCCCACGGCTCGGAGTCGGGCGGGCCAGCCAGGTCGATCGTCCAGCCGAGCGAGAGCGCCCCTTCGGCGAGGTCGATCACGACGCGCGCGACTCCCCCGTCCGACGGATAAGAGGTCAAGAGAAGGCGATGACGAACCGACTCCAAGAGCAAACTATCCTTCGTGGCGCCCCGATCGCGAAGGCCTTTGAGATCCTGCCGGCAACCCTGAGATGAACGTCAACGAGATCCTCTCGGTTCTATGGCACCGCAAACTGGTGCTCGTTTCGGTGCTTGCGATCTTCGTCGGCGTGGCGATCGGAGTCCTGAAGATCGTTAACCCCGTCTACGAGTCCACGTCGACGCTGGCGCTCAGTCCGCGCAACTTGACCAACGATCTCGTCTTCTTCCAGACCATCGACTCGATCGTCCCGATCTACGCGGCCGCAGCGGAAACCGAACAGACCAAGGACATAGCGCGCGGCCGTCTGGGCGGGCGTCTTGCGGGAATCTCGGTACGCACCTTCACCGGTGCGCCAATCTTGAAGATCGTCGGCCGCACAGGAGACAAGACGCTCGCGGAGACCTCAGCGCAGGCGGTTACGACTGCGCTGCAGGAGCGCGTCGATGGAGGAGAAGTGGGCGTGCCGTCGCTGAAGCTCGAGCAGATCGACCGTCCGGCGTATCCGACATCGCCGGTCTTCCCGCGGACGAAGCTCACGATCGCCGTCGGGGCGCTGCTCGGTCTCGCGTTCGGAATCGCCGCGGCCCTCCTGCGCGAGAGCGTCGCCAGCAAGATCCGGACTCGCGAGGACCTGGCGGAAGCGTCGGCCGTGCCCGTCTTCGCCGAGATCCCGCGCGAAAGCGCTCTCGGGCGCGACCTGAGGCCGGAGGTGTTCATCTCGAACCCATCGCTGCACGCGGTCACGGAAGCGCTTCGGGACCTGCGGACGAACCTCATGTTCCCGACGGGTGGCTTCAGCTCTGTCGCAGTCACGTCTCCGGAGGGAAGCCACGGAAAGACGACGGTCGCAATCGGGCTCGCCGTGACGATGGCCCGCTCGGGCGCCCGCACAATCCTCGTCGACGCCGACCTGCGCCGCGGTCGGCTGTCCGATCTGCCGAACATCGACCGTGTCCCGGGGCTCCACGAGGTTCTGGAAGGTGCCCGGCTGGACGCGGCGATTCGGAGCACGTCCCTGTCGGGGCTCGACATCCTGACCGGTGGTCGCCTGGTCACCGACCCGGGTGAGCTTTTCGCCGCGCGCTTCGCGGAGATCCTGAACCAGCTCGAGTCCGAGTACGACACCGTCGTCGTCGACACGACACCGGTGCTCCCGGTCAACGACGCGAGGGTCGTGGCGAGCGCGACATCGGCAACGCTGCTCGTCGCCGCAGCGGGCACGGCATCTCGATCCTCGGTCAGCGCCGCCGTGGAACGCTTGGCGCTGATCGCCGTCGTACCCACGGCCGCCGTGCTGAACAAGTCGCGCAGCCGCCAGGCCCAGAGCTACTACGGACGCGGCGCGCGGCAAAAGGGCCGCGGCGGCGATGCATCGCCGAAGGTCCGCGAGCGCGTCTAGCGCACGCGACGGCACTCGATGGCAAGTCTCGTGCGACCGGCCGCCAGCGACCGACGTGCTGCCGGCGCCACGCTCGCGCTCCTCGTTGCCGGGCTTGTGCTGCTCCTGGTCGCGACGAAAAGTCCGCTGGAGGTCGTCGTCATCGTCGGCGCTCTCGTCGTCGTCTTCGTCTGCATTCTGCGCATCGAGGTCGCGATCCTCGTGCTCGTCGCATCCGCGCCGCTCGAGTCCGCAATCACGCTTGGATCGAGCTCCCAGCTCACGATCACGAAGCTCGCAGGCGCTCTCTGCTTCGGCGCGTTCGCGCTCAACGCCGTGGCGACGCAGCGACGCCTGATCTTCGACGCCGGTCACGCACTCGTCTTCCTCCTGCTCGGGCTGGCGCTCGTGTCGACGCTCCGGGCCGAGGAGCTCTCACCGGCGATCGTCACGACTACGAGGTACGCAAGCTTCGTCGCGCTCTTCTTCGTCGTCAGTCAGTTCGTCGGCGCGTCGGGCGTTCAGCGCAGGATCGCGTGGACGCTGTCCATCGCATCGGCCGTGACGGGCGTCCTCGCGAGCTGGAACTTCCTCTCCGGCGTGACGCTGTCCGCGCGCTTGCCGAACGGCGACCCGAACGACATCGCGTTCATTCTCGCCACGACGCTTCCGTTCACGATGTGGTTGCTGCGCGAGCGCGGCTGGCTGCGTGCGGCCGCGACGGTCCTGACCGCCGTGATCGGCGTCTCCATCTTGCTCACGCTCTCGCGCGGTGCCCTCGTCGGTCTCGGTGCCGGGCTCTTCTGGTACACTATCGGCGAACGGCGAAAGGGGCGAGGCGCCCTTCTCGCGGCCGGCGCCGTGATCGGACTCGCAGTCCTACTGGTCGTCCAGCTCGACCACCACCGGATCGAAACGGGCCTGCGCGCAAAGCAGAAGGTGGCGAGCACCAATGTCCAGACGCGGCTCGAGGCCTGGAACGCCGCAGCGCGCCTCGCAGCCGATCATCCGCTCACGGGCGTCGGTCCTGGAAACTTCCCGGGCCACTACCTAGAGGAAACGGGGCGGCCGCCGGGCACCAAGGTTCTGGCCGTCGTTCACGACACATATCTCGACGTCGCGTCCGAGCTCGGGATCGTGGCGCTGATCCTGTTCCTCGCCTATCTCGTTGTGGCCTTCTGGCGACTCTCCACGGCCGTCGCGAAAGGGCTCGGCCCGCCCGGCTTCGCCTCGGCCGCACGGGTCTCCCTCGTGATCGGGGTCGCTGCCGGCCTGACGCTCTCTGAGCAGTACTTCGCGCCATTCTGGCTGCTGGGCGCCCTCGCCTCGGCGCTCGTGCACGAGCAGGACCCAGCACCCGCCCCCGTATGAGAGTCGTCTACGCGTGCAGTCTCGCCTCCGGTGGGCCGCTCACGCACCTCCTCGACCTCGCGCCGCACGTCGCCCGTACGGGCGCCGATGTCACGGTGCTCTGCGCGAGCGAGGGGATCGCGGACGAGTTTCGCAGGCGCGGCGTCGGCGCGACCGCGGTTCCGCTCGACCACAAGCTCGATCTGCGCGGGGCCGCGTCCCTCTGGCCGCTGCTCGCCGGTGCGGACGTGGTCCACTCGCACGACCGGCGCACCGGCTTGCTCGTCCGTCCGCAGGCGCGGCTGCGAGGCGCAGTCTCCGTGCACACGCTCCACGGCGTGCCCGACGAGATCTTCGGCCTCGTCGGGCGTGACGACGGGCGGGTCGAGCCCGGCGTCTCGGAGGCGAGAATCCGCTGGCTGCTGCACGGGCTGTTACCGGTTGAGGCCGGGCTCGCGCGGCTCGGTACGACGGTCGTTCCATCTGCAGCGCTGCGCCGCTTCGTCGTCGACCACGGGTTCCCGGAGCAGAGGACGTTCGTCGTCCCGAACGGCGTCGAGGTCCTCCGGTCGGAGCCGTCGCCTCGACACGAGCCGTTTCGTATCGCGACCGCCGGGATCCTCGAGTACCGGAAGGGCGTCGACACGCTGCTCGATGCGTGCGCGCTCGTCGACGTGCCGATGCACGTCGATGTGTTCGGGGACGGTTCGCTACGCGCGGACCTCGAGCGCCGGGCCGAGCGGCTCGGTGTCGACGCGTCCTTCCACGGAACCGTGGCCGACGTCGGCGCACGGCTGCTGGAGGTCGACCTCTTCGCGCTGCCGACGCGCGGGGACAACCTGCCGATCGCGATCCTCGAGGCGATGGCGCTGGCGCTCCCCGTCGTGGCGACCCGAACCGGCGGCTTGCCGGAGCTCGTCGAGGACGGAGTATCGGGGATCCTCGTCGAGCCCGACGACGCTGAAGGTCTCGCCGCCGCAATCGGCCGCCTCGCCGGCGATGAGGACACTCGTTTCCGCTCCGGACGCGCCGGTGCCGCCCGGGTCCGGGAGCGCTTCGACGCCGGTGACGTCGCCCGGCAGATGGTGGCGCTGTATAGGCGGCTCGTCGCCCGCGGTCGATGAAGGTCCTGCACGTGATCCAGGAGCTCGGCGTCGGGGGAGCCGAGCGCGTGACCCTCGCGCTCGTGCGCGGCGGGCGCGCTGCAGGACACGACGCCGCGATCGCCGCTGCGGACGGAGCGCTCGCGGCCGAGGCGGCCGTGCCGGTTCATCCCCTGCCATTGATCCAGCGTCGGCCATGGCTGGTGCCCGGCGCCGCGGCCGCCGTCCAACGCGCCGTCCGCGCGGAGCGGCCCGACCTCGTGCACGTCCACAATCCGGTTATCGCGGCCGCTGCCGCGCTGGCGACGAGGCGCGGACGCCGCACACCGGGCCTCGTCAGCATGCACGGAGTGCCGTCAGCCGACGACGATAGGGCGGCCCTCGTTCTCCGTCTCGCCGGGCTACCGGTCGTGGCCTGTGGACCGGCGGTTGCGGCCGCGCTCACGGAGCACGGGGTGCATGTCACGGAGACGATCACGAACGGCATCCCGCCTGCGCCCGAGCCCGCGGACCGCGCCGAAGTGCGGGCCGAGTGGAACCTCGACTCCGAACAACTCCTCGTGCTCAGCGTCGGCCGCCTCGTCGCCGGTAAGAACCACTCCCTCGCGATCCGCGCTGTCGCCCGCGTTCCGGGCGCGGCGCTGGCGGTCGTGGGCGCCGGACCGCTCGAACACGTGCTCCGCTCGGAGGCGACCGCGACCGGCGCCGGCGACAGGATCGTCTTCGCCGGCGCCCGCCCGGACGCATGGCGCCTCATGGGCGCGGCGGACGCAGTCGTGCTGCCCTCGCGCGGCGAGGGCTTGCCGCTGACGGCGCTCGAGGCGCTATCGATCGGCACGCCCCTCGTCGCGACGCGTGTACGCGGTGTCGTCGGCCTCGTCGAGGATGGAGAGACCTCGCTGCTCGTGCCGGTGGACGATGCCGACGCTCTCGCGAACGCGATTGCCCGCGTCCTCGCCGATGCGGATCTGGTGCGGCATCTGACCTCGAACGGGCGCGAGCTGGCGGCACGATTCGACGAGGCGACGATGGTGGAGCGCTACCTCGACCTCTATGAACGGGTGCTGACGCGGCGGGTCTAACGTGCGGCTGTGACCGACAGGTTCGACGTCGTCTTCGTCTGTAGGGGCAACCGGTTCCGGAGCCCGATCGCAGCGGCGACGTTCGCGGCGGAGACGGACGGGCTCCCTGTGCGGACGCGCTCGTTCGGAACGCTGGAGCTCGGCGGCGCGCCGGCGCTCGACGAGGCGATCCGGTTGTCGAGCACTGCCGGCCTCGACCTCGCCGCGCATCGTTCCCGCTGTCTGGACGAGGTCTCGCTCGAGGAGGTCGATCTCGTGATCGGGTTCGAGTTGAACCACATCGCGCGCGCCGTCGTCGATTCCGGTGCCCGCCGCGATCGAGCGTTCCTGCTCGGTGAGCTCGTAGAGATCCTCGAGTCGGACGCCGAGAAGTCAGCCGGCGGAGACCCACGGGCGAGAGCCCGCGAAGCGGTCTCCCGCGCGGCCGATCGCCGGGATCGAGTCGGCGCACAGCCGGCGTCGATCGCCGATCCCTACGGGGGTCCCGCAGCGGGCTACGAGCGCGCCGCGGCGAGCGTCGGTGACCTGACCCGGCGCCTGGCCGCGGCGCTCTTTCCGCGCCGCTAGCGCGAGCCGCGCGCGCGTTCGAGGGCGCGCGAGATCACGTCATCATGCGGATCGAGACGCTGTGCCTCGAGCAGCTCGCGCCGTGCGGCTGCCCGCAGCCCGGCGCGAAGCTCCGCCAGGCCGAGGGCGTAGTGGAGCGACGCGACGCGCGGTTGCTTGTCGACTGCCTGCCGCAGAGGAGCGACGGCGGCCGTGGCCGTCGTGGCGAGCGACGACTGCGCCACGTACGGATCGACGGACAGCGGATCGAGCCGGCGCGCCCAGTGGAGGTCGCTCGCGGCCGACCCTCGGTTCCCGAGCGCATTCCCCGTCAGGCGAGAGCCGAGCCACGGCGGGACAAATGCCAAGAGCGCGGCTGCGACCGCCACGCCCGCCAGCGGCAACGCGACGCGGTTCGGGATCTCCGCCGGCGCCTCGCGTGCGGCCGCGATCCCGAGAAAGAGCATCGCGGCGGCACCACTCGCCGGGATTGTCCAGATCCAGTCGGCGGCCGTGTGCAGGAGCCAGCAAGTCGCCGCGGCGCCGCACCCGGCCGCCGTAAGCGAGCGGCGCGCAGGCGGGATCGCCGCCGCGATGCCCGCCGAGAGTGCGACGAGCAGCAAGGCCAGGCCGACGATGCCGGTCTCGGCCAGCGTGTCCAGCTCCAGCGAGTGACCGCGCTGGGGAGTCTCGCCGCTGTGGCGGAGCTGCAGGTAGGCAGGACCGAATCCGCGGGCGCCGATCCCGCCCAGCGGGTGGTCGGCGGACATCCGCAGCTCGACGCGCCAGAAGTCGTACCTGTTCGAGCCGAGGCTGACCAGATGACTGCTGCCACTCTCGGTCGTGGGGAGTCGCTTGAACGACGCCCAGCGGTCGTGCGCGAACCGCCCGGGATGGTCGACTCCCACGAAGAATGCCGTGATCCCGCCGACGACGGCGAGAGTCGCGGCGAGGGCCGCGCCGACGGCGGCCGCACGGCGCGCGCGTTCCGGAACGATCACGCGTCGATCGACGACGGCATAAGCGGCGCCGATCACGGTCGCGACGGCGCATAGCACCAGCGCCGTGGTCGTCGCCGACCGGATCGCGTCGGCGAATCCCGCGGCATTGCGGTCGCGGAAAGGTTCCGTCAGCGGGGAGTAGGCGCCGAGCACGAGCGCGACGGGCACGACGGCGACGGCGAGTACGCGGAGCCGCGACGGGCTCGCGGCGACGAGGAAGACGGCGCCCGCGAGGAGGGAAAGCCCCGCGCCCTTGCTCTGCGTGAGGAGCCATCCGACCAACATCGCGGTGCTGCCACCGAGCGCGAGCGCGCGCACGACGACGTTGAGCGTCCGGTCGGCGGCGAGCGCGAGCGCGGGGAAGAAGCCGATCACCTGCATTGCTCCCTGCGCGTTGACATACGAGATCGGGAAGGTGAGCCGGCCATCCCCGTAGTCCGCGGCTGGGTCGCCGGCGAGACGCACCGCCACGAGCGTTCCAACCGCCAGGATCATCAGGCACGCGACAGTGACGCCCGCTGCGAGGTGCCGGTCGGATTCGCCGCGGAGTGACAGCATGGGCACCGCGAGCACGAGCGCGTAGAAGCCCGCGAGCAGCGCCTCGTCACGGGCGTGCGACGGTACCGCCGACCAAGTTGCAGAAATAACATCCCAGATGCCGAGGGCAATCAGGGCGACCACCGCGGTTCGTCCGGCGGTGGGGGGAACGACCGACCAACCGGAGACGAGGATCGCCGCGACGAGCATCGCACCGAGGGCCGCGTAGAGACCCCAGTCGCCGATTGCGATGCTGCCGTTCTGATTCCACGCGAGCGAGCAGACGGCCACTGCGAGAAGCGCACTCGGAGCCGCGCGCAGGAGTGTCGGCGCCCAATATGTCTTTCGGTCGATGTTTCTCATTTCTGGACGTGGGTACGTCGGTTTGAAAAGGCTGGCCGAATAGGCGGATCAGTTAGACAAAGGTAGGACTTGAATTCACTCAAATTAGGCCTCGACAAGCCTTAGGCGTGTACGTACTCTGAGGTGCAGGCCGTCGACTCGACGGTTTTCGTTCAGTAGGGGACATAGGGAGACGGAAAAATGCTGCGGCTTCTCAAGAACTCGTTCGTGGTTGTCGTGAGCGCGCTCGTGCTCGTGCCTGGCGCACTCGCCGCGACACCGAAGCAGATTTACCGCGACTATGCGGACAACGGTCGCCTCGACCATAAGTACTCGCAGGCGGATCTCGACCGTGCTCTCAAGGACGCCGTCCTGCAGGGGTACGGCAACGAGAATGTCAACGTCGGGCTGGGCACGGCTGCAGGATCTGCGGGAGCGACGGGCGGCTCCGCACTTCCGTTCACCGGCCTCGATCTGACGCTGATGGCGGTCGGCGGGGGCGCGCTCCTCGTCGGCGGCGCCGGACTGCGGCGGCTCGCGAAGTCCCGGAAGTAGTCGGTCCGGTAAGGCGACTTCCAGGGAGGCTTCTGCGGTGTCTTCCGCTCCCATAACCCAACTCGAGAGCGAGTCGTTCGAGCTCGCGGTCGCGCGGCCGCGTCGCCGGTCGCTCGGACCGCGTGTCTGGACGACCGTTCACGTCGCGTGTGATGCGACGATGGCGTTCGCGGGGACGCTGGCGGCCGACTACGGCTCGCGGCGGGCCGGCGTCCACCCGCTCGGCGGCTGGTGGGTTCTGATCTTCGTCACGCTCTTCCTCGCCCTGATCGCCGGTC
>Ga0066652_100001716_pt1 | contig 11593 bp, 12 predicted proteins | sample GraSoiAngelo_101_FD_71413 | JGI IMG/M metagenome (GOLD analysis project Ga0066652, IMG submission 71413) | Grasslands soil microbial communities from the Angelo Coastal Reserve, California, USA - 14_0903_02_30cm | ecosystem: Environmental > Terrestrial > Soil > Grasslands | place: USA...
ACGATGATCACCCGCGCGGCCTCGAGACGCGCCCGCTCACCGAGCAGCCGGTGCAGGCCGGCGACCCCGACGTCATAGAGCCGGGTCACCTCGTTGCCCATCAGCTCCGCGGTTCGTGCGGCCTCTTCGGCGACCGACAAATCCGACGTTCCGGCTGCGGCCACGACGATGGTCCCTTTACCGATGCTGACATCCTGCTGACGGAAGGCGATGAGGGCCGCATCGCCGTAGTACGTCGCGCCGGGCACCTCGACGCGCACCGCCTCGTAACTGGCTTCGGTTGCACGTGTGACCAGCAGCGTGGAACCGCGCGCGACAATGGCTTTGGCGAGCGCGGCGATCTGGGCAGGTGTTTTGCCCAGGCCGAGAATGACTTCGGGGAACCCGTTGCGGACCGAACGATGATGATCGACTCGAGCGAACCCCAAATCCTCATAGGGTTTGGCGCGAAGGGTGTCGAGCAGCTGCTCTCTGGCGGTATTCGGATCGAGCTCGCCCCGGGCGACTCGATCGAGGAAATCCTGGAGCTGTTTGTTTGACGTCATCGAACCCCAACAGTAATATAAATGATTGTGTCGATGGGGGTTCCAGCCTTTAAAATCCGCCTGTGCATCTCAATCCGCTCGTGAATTCCGCTCGTGAATAATGTCTCCCACTGAAACGCTCACCCTGGCCGCGTATTTCTTCGTCCTGATCGTTCTGGCGATTTACGGCTGGCACCGGTATTACCTCGTGTATCTCTACTTGAGCAACCGGGACAAGGAGCCGACGTTGGGGCCGCCGCTCGACCCGTTGCCGGCGGTCACGATCCAGTTGCCGCTGTACAACGAGATGTACGTCGCCGACCGCCTCATCGACGCGGTCTGCCGCATCGATTACCCGCGCGAGCTACTCGAGATCCAGGTGCTCGACGATTCGTGCGACGAGACGCGCGGCATCGCCGAACTGGCGGTGCGTCGCTTTGCCGCGCAGGGCATCGACATCAAGTACTACCACCGCTCGGATCGCACCGGGTACAAGTCCGGCGCGCTCGAAGCGGGCCTCAAGGTCTCGCGCGGCGAGCTCATCGCCATTTTCGACGCCGACTTCATTCCGACCTCCGATTTCCTCAGCAGGCTGATCCCGCACTTCCGCGATCCGAAGGTCGGCATGGTGCAGGCGCGCTGGGGCCACATCAATCAGGACTACTCGCTGCTGACGAAGATCCAGGCGATCCTGCTGGACGGGCATTTCATCCTCGAGCACGGCGGCCGCAACCGCGGCGGCCGCTTCTTCAACTTCAACGGCACCGCCGGCGTGTGGCGCCGGACGGCCATCGACGGGTCCGGCGGCTGGCAGCACGACACGCTCACCGAAGATCTCGATCTGAGCTACCGCGCGCAGCTCTGCGGCTGGCAGTTCGTCTTCGTGCCGGGCCTCATCGCGCCGGCCGAAGTGCCGGTCGAGATGAACGCGTTCAAATCGCAGCAGCACCGCTGGGCGAAGGGGTCGATCCAGACGTGCCGCAAGCTGCTGCCGCGGATCCTGAAATCGAATCTGCCCTTCGGCGTGAAGGCCGAGGCGTTCTTTCACCTGACGGCGAACTTCAACTACATCCTGATGTGCCTGCTGTCCATCCTGATGTTCCCGTCCATGGTGATCCGCTACAACATGGGCTGGTACGAGATGATTCTCATCGACGTGCCGCTCTTCTTCGCGGCGACCTTCTCGTTCTGCAGCTTCTACATGGTCTGCCAGCGCGAGCTGCACACGGACTGGATCGCGCGGCTGAAATACGTGCCGTTCCTCATGTCGGTCGGCATCGGGCTGTCGGTCAACAACACCCGCGCCGTGTTCGAAGCGCTGTGCAACATGCAAAGCGAGTTCACGCGGACGCCGAAGTACCACATCGAAGCCGACGCCGACGAATGGGTGGGAAAGAGGTACCGTCAGTCGGTCGCCGTGCAGCCGCTCGTCGAGCTGGCGCTCGGTCTCTACTTCACGGCGACGGTGTTCTATGCGCTGGCGAACGGGATCTACGCGACCGTGCCGTTCCTGGTGCTGTTCCAGGTCGGGTTCCTGTACACGGGGCTCCTCTCCATCGTCCAGCAGTACGCGGGCTCCGAAGTGGTCGCGGCCGGTCTCGAGCCGGATCGTCAGGGTTCATGAAGGCCCGCGTCGCGGTTCTTCGAGTGACTCCCGAGGGCATCCTCTCGGACATCGATCGGCTCGTGGATCTCGCGGGCGTGTCCGCCGCGCTTGCGGGCGGCAGCACGACGATTCTCAAGGACAACATCTCCTGGCACTTTCCGTTTCCGGCGGCGAACACCACGCCCTGGCAGCTGGAAGGCACGATCCAGGCGCTGGCGCGCCGCGGGTTCGCCGACCAGGTGTGCGTCCAGAACAAGACCGTCGTCACGGACGCGTTCAAAGGCGAAGACCTCAACCACTACGTGCCGATCTTCAAGCGCTACGGCATTCCCGTCCTCTACAACTTCAAGGCCGGGGACATGACGTGGGTGCCCTACCGGCCGAAGACGCGGATGCGCGTGCTCAGCCGGATTTTTCCCGAAGGCATCCACATCCCCGATTACTTCTTCGGCAAGAACATCGTTCACCTGCCCACGGCGAAGTGCCACATCTACACGACGACAACGGGCGCGATCAAGAACGCCTTCGGCGGGCTGCTGAACACGCGGCGGCACTACACGCATTCGTGGATCCACGAGACGCTCGTCGATCTCCTCGCGATCCAGAAGGAGATTCACTCAGGCCTCTTCGCGATCATGGACGGCACGACCGCCGGCAACGGACCCGGCCCGCGGACGATGTATCCGGTCGTGAAGAACGTCATGCTGGCGTCAGCCGACCAGGTGGCGGTTGACGCCGTGTCGGCGAAGATGATGGGTTTCGAGCCGCTGTCGATCGACTACATCCGCCTTGCGCACGAGGACGGGCTCGGCGTCGGCGACGCGCGCGACATCGAGATCGTCGGCGATGTCGGCGTGGCGAACGAGAACTGGCATTTCCACGTCGGCAGGAATCTGGTGCGCGTCGGCGGAGGCGACCTGATCTGGTTCGGCCCGCTCAAGCCCCTCCAGAAGCTGTTCTTCCACACGCCGCTCGTGAACGGCTTCATCCTCGCCAGCGACGTCTATCACGATTTCTACCGCTGGCCCCTCATCGACCGCCGTGTCTTCGAACGCTGGTGCGAGACGACGAAGTGGGGCCAGATGTTCCTCCGCTATGCGCAGATGGGCCCGCAGGGCGCACCGGCCGACCTTCAGCCGCCGATCGAGACGACAGTCCCGACGTCCTCACGCGTTCACTGACGCCGCCACGTCGGGACGCTCGCGATCGTGAACGCCGGATCCCTCCTCATGTCCGCACAGTAAGTTAGACGCCGGTGCCCGGCCGGGAGCAACAAACATGCCTTCAGCGGCGGGCGGGTTCCCGTGCAGCCGACAAAACGCGTAAACTCGGCGCGTTCATCACCCACACTTCCACGCGATAGGAGAGCGCCATGAATTACGGACGTCTCGTGCTGCCTGCGGTCGCCGCCACCGTGGTCGACGCCATCTACGGATTTCTCGTGTACGGTCTGCTGCTGGCCGGCGACTTCGCGATGTTTCCGGGTGTGTATCGGCCGGCGGACGTCGGGATGGCCTACCTGCCGCTGATGTTCGCGTTTCTGTTCGTCGCGCTGCTCGTGGTGGCGATGATTTTCGCCAAGGGTTACGAAGGCGGCAGCGGCGTCGCCGAGGGCGTGCGTTTCGGCGCGCTGCTGGGGATCTTTGTCGCGATGGCTTTCAGTGGCGTCAACTACGCCACGCTGAACATCGGCCGGATGCACTCGCTGAGGATGGCGATCGCCGGCTTCGTGGAGTGGACCCTGATCGGCGTCGTGATCGGCGTGGTTTACAAGCCGGCCGTCCCGTCTGCCCGCGCAAATCGCTGAGCGCGGTTCTCGGCATGCCACGTCGTCATCGCCATCGCGACGGGCCACAGGAGTATGATTCATGGTTATGACAACGGACTCGAAGCCCAAAGCGGGCCTTGAAGATACCGTCGCGACCTCGTCCGCGATTTGTTATCTCGACGGCGATCGCGGCGTGCTGGCGTATTGTGGGTACGACATCCACGATCTCGCCCGGCACGCCACGTTCGAGGAAGTCTGTTATCTGTTGTGGCACCGGCGGTTGCCGACGCGCGGGGAGCTGGGCGATTTGCAGTCGCAGCTCATCGCCGCTCGCACGCTGCCCGAGCCGGTCCTCCGTCTCGTGCGGGCGCTGCCGGGGCGATCCGGCGCGGCTGCGGGCCACGGCAGCAACACCATGGACCTGCTGCGAACGCTCACGTCGGCCCTCGCGCACTACGATTCGGACAGCGGCGACGAGTCGCCTCAGGCCAACGATCGCAAGGCCGTGCGGCTGACGTCGCAAATCAGCTCGCTCGTCGCGACGATGGGACGCCAGAACACGGGCGCCGGACCGATCCCGCCGGATCCGGTCCTCGGTCACGCCGCGAATTTCCTGTACATGCTGACCGGCGAGCGGCCGAGCGGTCTCGCGACGCGCGCCTTCGATGTCGCGTTGATTCTGCACGCCGATCACGAGCTGAACGCCTCGACGTTCGCCGCGCGCGTGGCGGCGGCGACCCTCACCGACATCCACTCCACCATCGTCGCCGCAATTGGCGCCCTGAAGGGGCCGCTGCACGGCGGGGCCAACGCGGACGTCATGCGGCTGCTGCTGGACATCGGACAGGACGCGCCGCCGGGGAAGGCGGAAGCGGTCGTGCGCGCGAAGCTGGCGCGCAAGGAAAAGATCCCCGGCTTCGGGCATCGTGTGTACCACACCGAGGATCCGCGCGCGACGCATCTGCGCGAGATGTCGCGCGACCTCGGCCAGCGCGCCGGCGAGCCCGTCTGGTTCGAGATGTCGCAGCGCATCGAGGCGCTCGTGAAGGCGGAGAAGAAGCTGTACGCGAACGTCGACTTCTACTCGGCGTCGACGTATCACGCGCTCGGCATCGCGATCGACCTGTTCACGCCAATCTTCGCGGTCAGCCGGGTTTCGGGGTGGACGGCGCACGTGCTCGAGCAGTACGCCAACAACCGCCTCATTCGCCCGCGGGCCGACTACATCGGGCCCGAGTACCCGCAACGCTACCAGCCGCTCGACGCGCGGTAACCACGACCGGGATCTGCCCGGCCGTCGATACCATTCAGCGGACAGCGGACAGCACCGCTAAAGCGGCGCCCTACGCGGCGGATCACTCGGAGACGGGATCACGTGTGGGCCGAATTCGCGACGACGTGGCCAACAACCGGCCGATGGTCGACGCGGCGCCCGCGAAGCTCCGGGCGCCCGGCATGGTCCACGCGAGTGTCGCCGGCCGTTCAGGCGGGCCGATGGGAAACATCAAGCTGAATGGGAATCTCTCATCATGATGGGACGTTGGTCGTACTTGCCCACCGGTGACTGATGATGGTACGATTCGGCCCATGGCGGGTGACGAGATCAAGCGGGAGCGTTCGGGCCGCGTGCGTGAGTCATCGCCGGAATACGGCGCGTCGGCGCCGTCCGCGCAGCCGCAGGCCTACGCCGTCACGATGGCGGATCGCGGCCGGCTGGTGCTTCCGGCCGGGGTCCGCGATCGGCTCGACATCCACGAAGGCGACCGGATGACACTCTGGGTCGATCCCGACGGCACCATGCGCCTTCAGACGGCGTCGGTCTATGCCCGCAGCCTGCTCGGGATGTTCAAGCATCTGTCGCCCGAACGGCACGCGGTCGATGAATTGATCGCGGAGCGCCGTCGGGAAGCGGCCATGGAAGAGCGCGACACGCGGGCGCTGGCCCGGCGCCACGGCCGGAAACGGGGGAAATGAGGGCTGCCGGCCCCGTGGTCCTCGACGCGTCGGCGCTGCTGGCGCTCCTGAGAGCGGAACCGGGTGGCGTGCGGGTCGCGGCCGCCATCGTGCCGGGCGCGCTGATCAGCGCGTTGAACTGGTCGGAAGTGTTGTCTCGCCTGGTGGATCTGGGGGGGGATCCGGCCCGGGTCACCTCCATGTCTCTTCCTCCCGCCTCGTCGGGTGTCGAGGTCGTGCCATTCGACGACGCTCAGGCGCGCGAGACGGCCCGGCTCCAGGCGAGGACGCGCAGCCTCGGCCTCTCGCTCGCGGATCGCGCGGCGCTCGGGCTGGCGCGCCTTCGGGGTCTGCCTGTCCTGACGAGCGATCGCGCTTGGCGATCGCTGCACCTCTCAATCAGAATTGAAGTCATTCGCTAGCGCGACACCAGTGGACCCTCAACGCATCCGTAACTTCTCGGTCATCGCGCACATCGACCACGGCAAGTCGACGCTCGCGGACCGGTTCCTCGAGATGACCGGCGCGCTGCAGATGCGCGAGATGGAGGCGCAGGTCCTCGACGCGATGGATCTGGAGCGCGAGCGCGGCATCACGATCAAGGCGCATCCGGTCTGCCTGCACTACACGGCGGGCGACGGGCAGCAGTACGTCCTCAATCTCATCGACACGCCGGGGCACGTGGATTTCTCCTACGAGGTGACCCGATCGCTCGCCGCGTGTGAAGGCGCGCTGCTGCTCGTGGACGCGTCGCAGGGGGTTGAGGCACAGACGCTGGCCAACGCGTACCTCGCCGTGGAAAACAACCTCGAGATCATTCCGGTCATCAACAAGATCGATCTCCCGGGCGCGCAGCCGGAGGAGGCCCGCCGCCAGATTACCGAGATCATCGGCCTCGACGGCGACCACGCGCTGCTCGCGAGCGCGAAGCTCGGCACCGGCGTCCCCGAGATTCTCGAAGCCATCGTCCATCGCCTGCCGCCGCCGGCCGGCAACCCTGACGCCCCGCTCAAGGCGCTGATCTTCGACTCCTGGTACGACCCGTACCGCGGCGTGGTCATCGTCGTCCGCGTGCTCGACGGCGTCCTGCGGCCGGGCATGAAGATTCGGCTGATGGCGGAAGGGCAGGACTACGAGTTGCTGCAGGTGGGGATCTTCACGCCGAAAGCCGTCCCGGTCGACGAACTGGCAGTCGGCGAAGTCGGGTTCGTGGTGGCGAACATCAAGAAAATCAGCGACGCGAAAATCGGCGACACCATTACCGAGAGCACGCGCCCGGCCGTCGAGCCGTTCCCGGGCTTCAAGCCGCTGAAGCCGATGGTGTTCGCGGGCTTCTATCCGGTCGAGGGCCATGAGTACCCCCAGCTGCGCGACGCGCTCGAGAAGCTGCGATTGAACGACGCGTCGTTCTTCTACGAGCCGGAGACGTCCATCGCGCTGGGCTTCGGATTCCGCTGCGGGTTCCTCGGGCTGCTGCACATGGAGATCGTCCAGGAGCGCCTCGAGCGCGAGTTCGACATGGACCTGGTGACGACGGCGCCAGGCGTGCTGTATCGCGTGACCACGACCGACGATGTGGTGCAGGAGATCGACAGCCCGGCGAAGCTGCCCGACGCGGGCCGAATCAAGGTGATCGAGGAACCGGTGATCACCGCCATGATCCTGACGCCGGCCGAGCACGTCGGCGGGATCCTGAAGCTCTGCCAGGACAAGCGCGGTGTGCAGAAAACGCTGGAGTATCTGGCGTCGGATCGCGTGCTCGTCACCTACGAGCTGCCGTTCAACGAAGTCGTCCTCGACTTCTATGACAAGCTGAAGACCATCTCCCGCGGCTACGCGTCGCTCGACTATCATGTGACCGGCTACTGGCCGTCGCCGCTCGTGAAGCTCGACATCCTGGTGAACGGCGATCCGGTCGACGCGCTGTCGATCATCGTGCACCGGGACATGGCCTACGAGCGTGGGCGCGCGCTGGCGTCGAAGATGCGAGAGCTGATTCCGCGCCAGATGTTCGAGGTCGCGATTCAAGCCGCCATCGGCGGCCGCATCATCGCGCGCGAGTCGGTGAAGGCGATGCGCAAGAACGTGCTCGCCAAGTGCTACGGGGGCGACATCTCGCGCAAGCGCAAGCTGCTGGAAAAACAGAAGGAAGGCAAGAAACGCATGAAGCGGGTGGGCAAGGTCGACATCCCGCAGGAAGCGTTTCTCGCCGTCCTCAGAATGGGGACCGACAGCGAATGACCCACGAGTTCAAGAAGTCGACGCTCCGCGAGTACTTCGAATCGATCGTGATCGCCGTCATTCTCGCGCTCTTCATCCGTACGTTCGTCGTCCAGGCCTTCAAAATCCCGACCGGATCGATGGAGAACAACCTGCTCATCGGCGATCACCTGCTCGTCAACAAGTTCGTCTTCGGCCCCGCAACGACCGGGCTCGAGCGCGCGCTGCTGCCGGTGAGCGCGATCGATCGCCGCGAGATCATCGTCTTCAAGTACCCCGAGGACCCGGACCGCGACTTCATCAAGCGCGTGATCGGCCTGCCCGGCGAAACCGTGGAAGTGCGCGAGAAGAAGGTCTACATCAACGGCAGGGCCCTCGACGAGCCCTACGTCCATTTCCTGCAGCCGCCGGCGGCCGCCTCGGAGCTCCACGAAGTGACGTCGTTCGACGTGCGCGAGCGATACGGACCGGTCACCGTGCCGCCGGACCACTACTTCGTGATGGGCGACAACCGCGACAACTCCCAGGACAGCCGCTACTGGGGCTTCCTGCCGCGCGGGAACGTCAAAGGCAAAGCGCTGCTGATCTACTGGTCGTACGAGGCGGAGCGCGAGGACTATCAGGAAGACGGCACCGGCGCCACGCTGAAGGGCCTGGCATCGGTGTTCGCGCATTTCTTCACGCGGACGCGGTGGGATCGCATGCTGCACCAGATCCACTAAGGCGATTGCGCAGCAGGGATCGCAGATTTCGGACGGCAGACGTGATTAAAACGGTCGTCAAGCTGGCGTTCGTGGCCCTGCTGGCCAACGCGACGTGGCATGTGTTCGTCGTCTATCTCGCCCACTACAAGTTCAAGGATTCGGTGACATCGACCGCGCAGTTCGGGGTCGAGAAGACCGATTCGCAGCTGCGCGATCGGATTCTGGAGCTGGCAGGGGACTTCGAGGTGCCCCTCACCGACGAGAACCTGTCGATTCGGCGTGATGCGCATGAGACGATCGTCGAGACGTCCTACAAGCGGCCCGTCGAGCTGGTGCCCGGCTACACCTACCAATGGCCGTTTACGATGCGCGTCGACGTGTTCACGACCGCGCCGGTCAGGCTCCAGGACTCAGGTCCGAAGTAGCGCATCCGCCTCGTCGGCCGCCCGCGCCGCGGCGTCCGACCATCCACCGGTTTCCGCCCGGACCGCGTCCGCATGGGCGGTGTCCGAGATGCTGCCCAGGTTGATCTCGATGTTCAGCCGGGCGCCTCGCGCGCCGGCGCGGAGCAGCGCGACGCCGACGCCGACGTCGCTGCCCGCGGCGCGATGACCGTGCGCCGCGATCGTTGTCGCCTGCTCGAGCGCAGCGGCCGACAAACGCACGACGCCAAGCGGCACGTCGGTCGCGGCGCGAAGCGCGAGCTGTATCGCCGCCCTGCGCCCGTCGAGTTCGCCGGGCGCCTTCGGCAGCCTGTACGCGGCGACGACCTGATCGTAGGCGGCGGCATCCGCGTCAACCGCGTCGGTCAACTGCTGCCGGATGCCGATCAGCGCCTCCGTCGCCGACGCCAGCGCCGACCGATCGTCCTCCGATCCGCTCCGCGTTCTCGGCAGGGCGGCCACCATCAGCAGCAGCGAGGCGCCGATCGCCGAGGCCAGCGCCGACGCGGAGCCGCCGCCCGGCGCAGGCTCGGAGGAGCTGAACGCCGCAAGGACCTCGCGGACGGGTCGATCAACCAGCATGGACGACGCGCCCCTTCTTGACGACGGCGCGGATGGTGTCGGCGCCGACGCGGATGAGATCGATCGCCGGTCCTCGCACCACGACCGCGTCCATCTGCTTGCCCGGCTCGAGGCTGCCCACACGCTCGTGGCGATCGAGCGAGTACGCCGCGTTGATCGTCGCCCCGACGAGCGCCTCCTCGAACGTGAGGTTCATCCCGAAGCACGCGAGCGCCATCGCAAACGGCATCGACGGCGAGAGGCCGCCCCCCGGATTGATGTCGGTCGCGAGCGCCACCGGCACCCCGCGTTCGATCAGCATGCGCCCCGGCGCGAACCGACCGAGCTTCAAGTAGAACGACGCGATCGGCAGCAGTGTCGCGACCACGCCCGCCGCGGCCAGACCGTCGGCACCCTCCACATCGACGAAAATCAGGTGATCGGCAGAGCGCACGCCGAGCTCGGCCGCGACGACGGAGCCGCCGCTCGGGCCGAGCTCATCGGCGTGGATACGCAGCTTCAGCCCGGCGTCGCGCCCCGCCTGCAGGATTTCGCGCGATTCGTCCGGTGTGAACACACCGGTCTCGCAGAAGACGTCGCACCATTCCGCGAGCCCCTCGCGCGCGACGGCGGGAATCATCTCGCTCATCAGCAGGTTGATGTAGTCGCGGCGGCGCCCGCGGTACTCGGCCGGGACCTCGTGAGCGCCCATGAACGTGGACGACAGCTCGATGGCGTGATCAGCGGCCAGCGTGCGAACCACCCGCAGCATTTTCAGCTCGCCTTCGGTCGTCAGCCCGTACCCGCTCTTGGCTTCGCACGTGGTGATGCCACAGCGCAGCATCTCGTCGAGGCGGCGACGCGTGTCGGAGGCCAGCTGATCGTCGGACGCTGCGCGGGTCGCGACGACGGTTCCGAGAATGCCGCCGCCTTCGGCTGCGATCTGCGCGTAGGTCGTGCCCGTCAGGCGCCGCCGCAGCTCCTCGCGGCGGTCGCCGGCGAAGACGACGTGCGTGTGGGGGTCCACGAAGCCAGGCACGACCGCGCCTCCACGCGCGTCGAGCACCACGGCATCTCGTTCCAGCTCGACCTCGCGCTCCAGGAGGCTTTCGAAGCCGATGAAGACGATCCGCCCTCCGCGCGCAGCGACGGCCGCACGCGGAATCGATCGCGCATCGCCCTGTGCGGCGCCTCGCCGCGGCGCGGGACCGGCGCACGTCAGAACGTCGGATGTGTTGCGGATCAGGAAATCGGCTAGCAACGACCCATTCTACGACCGTTACACCAGCGCGCGGATCTGCTCGGCGGTCACGCCGGTGATAGCGACACGCTTCCGGCGCGCGCGATCGCCGCTGACGATCCGCACCGCGCGCCGCGGCACCCCCAGCCTGGCGGAGAAGAATTCGATCAGCGCGTCGTTGGCGGCGCCTTCAACAGGCGGAGCGGCCACGCGCACGACGAGCGCCTCGTCTCGCACGCCGGAACACTGCGTTTTCCCGGCCCGCGGAATCACGCGGACCGTCAGCTCGACGCCCTCAGCCGTGGCTTTGATCATGGCGTGATGGCATCAGCCTTCACACCATGACCTTTCGCGTTTCGTGAACCTCGCGGCTTTCAATCGGCTCGACCTGACGCGGCCTGTGAAACAGGATCTTGTCATCGCGCTCGCGCGCTTCCTGCTCGCGGACGAACTCGAGCGTGTTGCGGAGCGTGGAGATGTGCGCTTCGATCGACGTCTCGACGTCCTTGCGCTTCAGCTTGAGGCCGTCGATCTCCCGCTGGATGTCTTCGAGCCGCGCCTGTGTTTTGTCGAG
>Ga0066652_100001717_pt1 | contig 11591 bp, 12 predicted proteins | sample GraSoiAngelo_101_FD_71413 | JGI IMG/M metagenome (GOLD analysis project Ga0066652, IMG submission 71413) | Grasslands soil microbial communities from the Angelo Coastal Reserve, California, USA - 14_0903_02_30cm | ecosystem: Environmental > Terrestrial > Soil > Grasslands | place: USA...
CGGCGCGTGAGAACCTCCATCACGCGCTCGATCTCCTTGGCGCGGCCGATCGTCGGATCGAGCTGGCCCTCGGCCGCGAGCTGCGTCAGGTCGCGGCAGAAGTGGTCGAGCGCCGGCGTCTTCGACTTCTTCTCCCCCTTCGGCGCGGCGGGCGTCGGCTGCGCGCCGGCAGAGGCCTGCGCCCCACCCGGCTGCTGCGGCATCTCGGTGCCGAGGATGCGCAGCGTCTCCGCACGCGCCGCCTCGAGGTTGACCCCCGCGTCGGTGAGCACCTGCGCCGCGATCCCCTTCTCCTCGCGGAGGAGGCCGAGCAGGAGGTGTTCAGTGCCGACATACGAATGGCTGAGCTCGCGAGCTTCGCTCATCGCCAGCTCGAGCACCTTCTTCGCACGCGACGTGTAGGGAAGGTCCGGGCCGGTGGTCTGCGCGGCTTTCCCCTTCTTGACCGTCTCCTCGATCTTCTGCTGGATCTCGTCCAGCTCGACGGAGAGGTTCTGCAGCACGGTGGCGGCGACCCCCTCACCCTCGCGGATGAGTCCGAGCAGGATGTGCTCCGTGCCCACGTATTCGTGGTGGAGCCGTGCGGCCTCCTCGCGCGCCATCGCCAGGACCTTCCGCACCCGCTCAGTGAAGTTGTAGCCGTTCATAGTCCCTCAGAGAGACCCCGGGTGGACGTGCTCTCAGCCGACCGACCCTGCTTCCTCTTCCAGCGCCCTACGCACATAGCGTGCGCGAGCCAGGTTCGTCTCGCTCTCGGTCAGCGATCGTCCTTCCGCGGCCGATAGGTGCGCGGCCTGCGAGAAGATCAGGAGCTTGTTGAGGGTATATACACTGAGGCCGCCGATCAGTTTCAGCCCGACGGCCAGACGCACGCCGCTCAAATAGTTCATCGCCTCTTCGAACGTGAGGCTTCGAGCATACCGCAAGGTGCCGTACGCGCGCCACAGCTTGTCTTCGATAATATAACCCGCATCGCGCAGCAGCACACGACGCGCTTCTTCTTCGCGCTCGATCACGTGACCCACCACGCGGATCAACTGATCGAGCAGGTCCTCCTCCGACCGACCGAGCGTCGTCTGGTTCGAGATCTGGAAGAAGTTGCCCACGACTTCCGACCCTTCGCCATACAACCCGCGGTAGGTCAACCCCATCTGCTGGAGCCCCGCCAACACGCGCCCGATCTCCTTCGTCAGCACGAGTCCCGGTAGATGAATCAGTACCGAAGCCCGCATTCCGGTTCCCACGTTCGTCGGGCACGCCGTGAGATAACCGAACTCGGGGTGGTACGAGAAAGGGACCCGTCCACCAAGCTCACGGTCAACCCGATCGAGGGCTGCGAACGCGGCGCGGAGCTCGAACCCCGATTGAAGCGACTGCAGGCGGAGGTGATCCTCCTCGTTGATCATGACGCTCAATCCGTCCGACAGATACACGGCTGCACCGGTGCGCAGGGGATGCTGCGGCTCGAGCCCCGCCAGCTCCTTGCTCACCAGGTGGCGCTCGAACAGCAGCGCGCGGTCGGCCGGCCCAAGCTCGTCGATTCGCACCATGAGGCTATCGTCCAGTCCCGGCAGCACTTGCAACGCTTCACGCACCTGCACCAGCACCCGGAGGCGCTCGCCGTCGCGCGCGCGACCGGTGAACGCGTAGCCGTCCACGTTCCGCGCGAGACGAACGCGCGTCGAGAGCACCACGTCGGAGTGCGCTCCTGCGGCGTCCAGCCACCGGACTCCGCCGTCCGGCAGGAGTGAGAGATCCAATGTCATTCCAGCACCCGAATCCTGTCGCGGAGCTCGGCCGCGACCTCGAATTGCTCCTGCTCGATCGCGCGGCGAAGCCGCTCGCGCAGCTCGCCGAGCACCGACGCCTTCTCCAGCACCTCGTCCTTCGGCGGACGGTAGGCGCGTCCCGTGTGTCGTGGGCTCCCATGCACGCGGCGGAGCAGTTCCCGCATGCTGGGCTCGAACGTGGAGTAACACCGCGCGCATCCCATGCGGCCCGTCGCGCGAAAATCCTTCATGGTCAGGCCGCAGAACGCGCACTTTCCGGCGTCGGTGCTCGCCGGCACCGACTGCTGCTGCACCGCCTGGAGGAACTCACCCAGTGGATGCTTCGGCGTGGCGACCGAGGTCTCGACACCGCGTTCCGCCGCGCACTGCTCGCACAGGTGAAGCTGACGAACGGCGTTGTTCTCGATCGTCGTGAGATTCACGACGGCGTCGCGTTGATGGCAGTTGTCGCAGAGCATCAGGCCACGACCTCCGGAAGGGCCACGTGCGTGAGACGACCGTCCTCGAGCTGCAGGACGCGGTCGGCCCGCGACGCGAGCGACCGGTTGTGCGTCACGACCACCATGCCCAGCTCGAGCTCGTGCGCGAGCTCGGTGAACAGCTCGTGCAACCGCTCGCTGTTGTGATGATCCAGGTTGCCCGACGGCTCGTCGGCGAGGAGCACGGCTGGGTCGGCCGCGAGGGCTCGTGCCACGGCGGTCCGCTGCTGCTCGCCACCGGAGAGCGCGCCGGGCCGATGCTGCACGCGGCCGCCCAATCCGACGCGCTCCAGCAACGCCATTGCCCGGCGCCGTGCCTCCACTTCGTCCGTGCCGGCGATCCGCAGCGGCATCATCACGTTTTCCAGCGCGGTGAATTCACGCAACAGGTGATGAAACTGAAACACGAAGCCGACGGTGCGGTTCCGCAACGCGGACACGGCGTCGTCCTCCATCCCATCCAGGGCGCGTCCATCGATCAGGATCCGGCCGGACGTCGGCCGATCCAGCGCACCCAGCAGATGCAGCAGCGTGCTCTTCCCCGCACCGCTCGCGCCGATGATCGCGACCATTTCGCCCCGGGAGACCTGCAAGTCGATCCCATCGAGCACGACGATCTGGCCGCCGTCGCCACCGACGTACGTCTTCGAGAGCGCTTGGGCTTCGAGCACGCTCATTCGCGCATCGCCTCCACGGGCAGCAGCCGCGAGGCCTGCAGCGCCGGATAGATCGTGGCCGCGGCCGCGATGAGGAGACTCGCCACCACGGTCACGGCGATGTCCAGCGGTTGCCGCGCGACCGGTAGATGATCGATGAAATATACCTCGGGGTTGAGCGGGATCAGTTTGTAGGAGTCGAGTGCGAGCGCCGTGGCCAGCCCGAGCAGAAGTCCGAGCGCGGTCCCGACCACACCGATCATGATCCCCTGCGCGAGGAAGATCCGTCGAATCGACGACGCCGTCATCCCCATCGCCCGCAGGATTCCGATCTCCTTGGTCTTGTCCGCCACGACCATCGTGAGTGTGCCGACGATGTTGAATGCCGCCACGAGGATCACGAGCATCAGGATGAGCGACATGCCGAGTTTCTCCAGACGAAGCGCCTGGAACAGCGAATTGTTCTGCGCCTGCCAATCCTCCGTCCGATACGGATAGCCCAAGCGCTTGGCGAGAGAGGCGCCCACCGCCGCCGCACTCCAGCGGTCCTTCGTCGCCACCTCCAAGCCGGTCACATCGTGCTGGATTCCGGCCAGGTCCTGCGCGACGTCGAGGGAGACGAAGAGATACCGGTCGTCATATTCGTACATTCCCGTGTTGAACACGCCCGTGACTTCGAGCTTCATCTCCTTCGGCACCAGCGTGCCCGTCACGGGACTCACGTCGCTTCCAATCGTCGTGAGCGTGATCGAGTCGACCCCGGGGTACACGCTGAGCCGGCTCGCGAGTCGCTCACCCACCACGGCGCCGCGGCGCTTGCCGTCGCTCGACCGAAAGGAGAAATCGCCGGCCGTGGCGAAGGAGCGAATCGTCGTCACCGGCTTCCCCAGATCCGTCGGCACGATCCCCATGACGAACGCGCCGTCGTTGTACTTGTGCCCTGCGCCGACGATCGCCTTCGACATCACGAAGGGCGCCGCGGCGACCACGCCCGGCTCCGCCCGCACCGTCTTCAATACGGGCTCCCAGTTCTTCATCACCATGTCCGACCCCATGGTGAGCACACGGATGTCGGGACTGCCGATCAGGATCTTCTCGCGAAGGTCGTTCTGCAGCCCCGTCATCACACCCATGATGACGATCAGCGCGCTGACCCCCACGACGACGCCCCCGATCGCGATCACGCTGATCAGCGACAGGAGCTTCGATCCGCGGCGACTGCGCAGATAGCGCCAGGCGATGCCGAGCTCGAGGCGGCTCATTCGGGACGCATCGTGGGAAAGAGGATCACATCGCGGATGTTCGCCGAGTTCGTGAGGTACATGAAGAGACGATCGATCCCGATCCCCACCCCGCCCATCGGCGGCATGCCATACTCCATCGCCCGCAGATAATCCTCGTCGACGCCGCTCGCCTCGACGTCACCCGCATCGCGCAGTCGCGCCTGGGCCTCGAATCGCTGACGCTGGTCGAGCGGATCGTTCAGCTCGCTGAACGCGTTCGCCAGCTCCTTCCCCCGAGCGAACAGCTCGAACCGCTCGGTGAGCGCGGGGTTGCCCCGCTTCGGCTTCGCCAGGGGCGAGAGTTCCACCGGATAGTCGACGACGAACGTCGGTACCTCCAACTTGCTCTCCACCAGCGCCTGGAACAGCTCGTCCAGCAGCTTGGGCCGGCTCAGCGTGTCGACGTGCAGCACGCCGTGCACGCGAGCCGCGCGGCGAAGCTCTTCGTCGCTGCATGCCATCGCGTCTCGACCCAGCGCGGCGCTCAGCGCGCCGACCCACTCGATTCTGCGAAATGGCGGCGTGAGCTCCGGTACCACGTCGCCCGCGCCGGGCACCGCACGCACCGCGGCGGCCGCATGCGAGATGAGTGCCTCCACCACGGTCATCATCTCGCGATAGTCGGCGTACGCCTGGTAGAACTCGAGCATCGTGAACTCGGGGTTGTGCGTGCGGTCGATCCCCTCGTTCCGAAAATCGTGGCCGATCTCGTACACGCGATCGAACCCGCCGACGACGAGCCGCTTCAGGTACAGCTCATCGGCGATGCGGAGGAAGAGCGGCATGTCCAGCGCGAAGTGATGCGTCGTGAACGGGCGCGCGGCGGCGCCGCCGTACAGCGGTTGAAGGACGGGCGTCTCCACTTCGAGAAAGCCACGCCCGTCCAGGAACGCGCGAATGGCCGTGAGCAGGCGGGAGCGAGCCGTGAACAGCGCGCGCACTTCCGCGTGCACGGCGAGGTCGGCGTACCGCTGGCGATACCGTTGCTCGGGGTCGGCGAATCCGGAGTGCCGCACCGTCTGTCCGTCGACGACCTCCTCCTTGCCGTATGGCAGCGGTCGCAGCGACTTGGCGAGCATCTCGACGCTCGTCACGCGCACCGTCACCTCGCCCGTGCGCGTGCGCATCAGCGGCCCCGAGACACCGACCACGTCACCGATGTCGTACAGCGCGAGCTGCGCCCACTGGGCGTCGCCCAGCTCGTCCTTCCGGAAGTACAGCTGGATGCGTCCCGCGGCATCGGCGAGATGTGCGAACGCGGTCTTGCCGTGGCCACGCCACGAGACGAGTCGGCCGGCGACGCGCACCGTCTCCCCGTGTTCGGCGTCCAGGGGCAGCGCCGCAATCGCCCCCGCGCTCTCGTGCGTTCTGTCGAAACCGTACGCGAATGGCGACACCCCGGCGGCGACGAGGGCATCGAGCTTCTCGCGCCGCGCCTTCAGAACGAAGTTCGGCTCGTCGCTCACGCGGCGCTCCCCGTCCGCTCGCCGCCGTGCTCCTTGAGAAAGGCTTCGATGAACGGATCGATCCCGCCGTCCATGACCTTCTGTACGTCCGGGATCTTCAGCTCGGTGCGGTGATCGTTGACCATCGTGTAGGGCTGGAAGACGTAACTCCGGATCTGACTGCCGAAGCTGACGTCGGATTTGTTGGCGTCGAGCTCCGCCTTCTTCGCGAGCTGCTTATTCAACTCGATCTGATAGAGGCGGTTCTTGAGCATCTGCATCGCGGTCGCCTTGTTCTTATGCTGCGAGCGCTGCTGCTGCGATGCGGTCACCACACCCGTCGGGATGTGCGTGATGCGGACCGCGGAGCTGGTCTTGTTCACGTGCTGACCGCCCGCGCCCGACGCGCGGAAGACGTCGATCCGCAGATCCTCCTCCCGGATCTCGATGTTGATGTCAGTGTCCACGACGGGGTAGATGAACACCGAGGCGAAGCTCGTGTGCCGGCGCGCCTGCGAGTCGAATGGTGAGATGCGCACGAGTCGATGTACACCGCTCTCGGCCTTCAGATACCCATAGGCGTACAGGCCCTTAATCTCGAGCACCGCGCCCTTGATGCCCGCCTCCTCGCCCTCACTCAAGTCGACGATCTCGACGGTGAAACCCTTGCGCTCGGCCCACCGCGTGTACATGCGCATGAGCATCGACGCCCAGTCCTGCGCTTCGGTCCCACCGGCGCCTGCGCTGATCTCGAGCTGCGCGTCACGGAAGTCGTCTGGATGGGAGAGGAGTGAGCGGAGTCGAAACTCCTCGAGCTCCTCCCCGATGCGCGTTGCTTCGCGCGAGACCTCCGCCTCCATCTCGGCGTCCGGCTCGGCGTCGAGCAGCTCCGCGAGCTCGCGTGTGCTCTGCACGCGAGCGACGAGCGCTTCGTAGGGCTCGACCCAGTTCTTCAGCCCCTTGACCTGTTGCACGACGTCCTGCGCGGCCTCCTGGCTGTTCCAGAAATCCGCGCTCCCCATTCGCGCCTCCAGCGCCGTCAGCTGCTGCCGCTTGTGATCGAGGTCAAAGATACCTCCTCAGCTCGGCGAGCTGATCGTCGTACGAAGCCAGCAGACGCGCGCGCTCGCTTTCCGCCATGATGTTCTCCCGAGTATGACACGAGCCGTCCGGCGCAGTGGCGGACGGCTCGCACGGTGACAACCGAACTTGTGGAAAGATAGCGTCGCCCTCGCGCGCCTAGAAGAGCTTCTTTCCCCCCGCGAGCACGTCGTTCAGGGCGTCCTGAAAGTGTGTCGTGCCCTCGGCGAACTCGCGCCCCACCTGTTCGACGTACTCCTCATAGCTCTTCTTGATCTCCTCGCGGAAGAGCTGCTTGAGCGTCCCGTCGCGAAGCCCTTCTTCCCGCTTTTGCGGAAAGTAGGCGACGATGTCCGAGACGAGCGCGCGCGCCAACCGCTTCGCCTTCGTATTGGGGTCGTTGGCGAGGAAGGGATTGATGGGCGGACGAGCCGGCGTTGGATTGCCAGCGGCGGCAGGCGTGACCGGCCGAGGAACGGCGGGCGTCGGAGTCGCTGACGTGACCGGGGTCGAAGCCGGGGGTGTCGTTGGCCGTGGAGCCGGTGGCCGACTTGCGCTTCCACTGGGCGTAGCAAATGGCGGAATGGACGCCGCGGCGCTCGGGGGAGTGAACGGTCTTGGCGGTGCTCCGCCAAACGCTGGACGACCAGGGAGCGGTGCGGCGGACCCGGTCGCGCCCACGGGTCTTGGCGAAAACGGTGTGAACGGTGCGCCTTGCCCACCCGGTCTCGGCGCTCCCGGCATCGGCGCGCCAGGAGCACTCGGCGATCCGCCAACTGGTCTTGCCGGCGCGGCGAAGGGAGGCCGGGTCGGTGGCGCGGCGGGACGCGCCGCGGCGATAGGAGGGCTGGGCGGCGCAGGAGTCGGCGGCGCAGGAGCCGGGACAGCAGTCGGCGGAGCCGGTGGTGCCGGCGCTGCCTCGAACACTGCCGGCGAGACCGGATCCCCACTCGCGGCTACCGGCGTCGCCGGCGGCGGAGGCGCTGGTGGCGGCGCCGCGGCCGGAGGCACTGGTGGCGGCGCGGCGGGCGGAGGCGCTGGTGGCGCCTCTAGACTGGTGGGCGCCGTGGCAGGACGCGGCGCCGCCGCAGGACGTGGGGGGAAAGCGCCCGCCAGACCTTCGCGTGCGTTGGAAGGACCGAAGTCATCTCCCGCTCCCGCGATCGGAGCGATCGTGATGACACCGCCGCACACCGAACAGCGGGCCCGCACCGAGACTGCGGGGATCTTCGCCGGATCGACGCGAAAAACCGACCGGCACTCTGGACAGGAGACGTTCACGAGATGTCTCCTGCGCGGACGGCTTTGGGCGATCCCGAGATGCGGTTGACGCCTCCCGGCTGGCTGTCGGTTCGCCGGTCGATCGAGTACACCGATCCGGGAAGCGTCTTGGCGTAGCTCTTCATTTCGGTTGCGAGTTCACTCACCTGGGCCGCGTGCTGGAAATGGCGGCGCTCGTTCGTGACGACGCCGATCGAGACGGTCATCAAGGGTACCCGATGAAGCTGCCCGCGTCGGTCCTTGCCGAAGAAGTAACCGGCCCGACGATCCTGCTCGGAGTACTGATACGGGATCAGTAGATCGAAGACGTTCACGATCTCCGCACAGGCCTCACCGACCGCCTGGGTCGGCACGACGAAGATGAAATCGTCGCCACCGATGTGGCCGACGAAGCCCTCCTCACCGCACATTCCTTTCACCACGTCGTGCAGAATCTTCGCCAGAATCCGGATGACGCGATCCCCGTCGTAATACGAATATCGGTCGTTGAATTCCTTGAAATGATCGAGATCGGCGTAGCACATCGCGAAACGTGCTCCCGTCTCGAGCCGCCGCGTGACCTCCGCCTCGATCTCGACCGCACCGGGCAGGCGTGTCGAGGGGTGGACGACGAGGTCGCGGTCCGACCGCCGAAGCATCGCGTCGAGCCGGGTCACCAGTTCCGACGCGCCGACTCCTTCCCGAAGCACCTCGTCCGCCCCTGACTCGAACGCGGCGGCGAACGCCGCGTCCGAATCCGTCGTCAGGATCACCGCGGGGACGACGCCAGTATACGAGTCGCGCTTGAGCCGGGCGCACGCCGCCTCGATTGGTGGCGCGTCCTGGCGGGCGTCGAACGCCACCACTCGCGGCCGCCCGCGAAGCGAGATCGCCATCAGCTCGTCGCTGCTTCGAACGCGGATGACCTGATCCGCGTGACGTGCGAGCCACTCGGTGAGCGCGGGAGGAGGCGCGGCGTCGTCCGGGGCGAAGAGGAGGGCGCTGATCGTGACCACGCGTGGGCGCAACCGAGGTAGGGGGGCAAGATATGGCTCGCGGGAAGTGAAGTCAAACCGCGATGCCACCGGGGTTTGCGCCATTTGCCGGGGTGCCGATCAGAAGTAGAAGAATGCCACACCCAGCATTCCGTACACCAGCAGTAGGAAAGCGCCCTCCAGCCAATCGGACTCCGCGTCCCGCACCACCGAGGTCGCGACGGCCACCGCGAGCGCGACCGAGATCACCTCGAACGTGCTGAACGCCAGGTCCATCGGCTGGCCTACGGCGAGTCCGACGAAGACGAGTACCGGGGCGATCAGCAACGCAACCTGGGCGCTCGAGCCAACCGCGATCGACACTGCGAGATCCATTCGGTTGCGCATTGCCATCAGAACCGCCGAGCTGTGCTCGGCGGCGTTTCCAATGATCGGCACGACGATGAGCCCGACGAAGACCTGCGAGAGGCCGATGTGTTTGATCGCCTCTTCGGTCGAACCAACGAGGATCTCGGAGAGCCACCCGACCGCACCGGCCGAGAGGAGCAGCACCGTGACGGCGCGACCGACCGACCAGCGCGCGCCGTGCGCCAGCCCGTGGGCTTCGTCAGCGACCTCTCGCGACTCGCCGAAGACCGAGCGGTGCGTGCCCATCGAGTACACCAGCGAGAGCACGTAGCCGATCATGAGCAGCGTCGCGACCCCCACCGAGACGCGGCGCGTGAACGCACGCGTCGGATCGACGTGCGTGCTGTGGTACACGGCCGGGATGACCAGTCCGATGACGGCGATGACGAGGAGCGAGATGCTCATCCCGGCGAGCGCCACGCTGAAGCGTTGCGTCTTGTGACGGAGCCCGCCCGCCAGCTGCGCCGCGCCCAGCACGAGCAGAAGATTGCCGAGAATCGAGCCCGTGATCGATGCCTTCACGAGGTCCACCAGACCGACGCGGAGCGCGAGGATCGCAATGATCAGCTCAGCGAGGTTGCCGAGCGTCGCGTTCAGGAGCCCGCCGAGCGTAGGCCCGGTGTACGCGGCGATCTCCTCCGTGGCGCGCCCCAGATACCCGGACAGCGGAACGATCGCCAACGCGCTGAGCACGAAGATCAGCACCGCGCTGGCGTGCATGAACTCCGCAGCGATTGCCGCAGGCACGAACAACAGCAACACGGCGAGGACGTTCATCGACCTGGGATGGAGGCGGAGATGCGCGTGGTCCGTCGAATACGCCGGCGCATTCCACGACGGCAGACGGGCAGCAGCGCTGCGAGCGCGCGCAAGCCGACGCGCCCGCGGGCGTACGAAGATGGTGGCGGCGTCACCGAGCGCTCAGAACGAGGTCGCTTCGTCGAGCAGCATGATGGGGATGTCGTCCCGTACGGGATAACGCAGCCGGCACTGGTGACAGAGCAGTGTGGCTTCCTGCTCACGGTACTCGAGTTCCCCCTTGCACTTCGGGCAGACGAGAATGGCGAGCAGCTGCGGGGAGAGGCTCATGCGGAGGGATCGTCCTGGTGCCGGTAGCCGAGACGGCGGAGAGCGCTGTCGCTCTTGCGCCAATTGGGAAGGACCTTCACCCACAGGTCGAGGTAGACCGACGTGCCGACGAGGTGCTCGACTTTCGCTCGGGCCGCGCGCCCGATGTCACGGATCCGCTGCCCGCCTGCTCCGATCAGGATACGCTTCTGGCTGTCCCGCTCGACGTAGAGAACCGTCCGAATGTATACCGGCGTCTGCCCTTCTCGAAACTCCTCGACTGCGCACGCAATGCTGTAGGGCACTTCTTCGTCGAGCTGTTCGAGGGCGGTCTCGCGGACGAGCTCCGCGACGAAGAACCGGACCGATGCCGTGCTGATCTCGTCTTCGGGATAGAGGAAGGGCCCCTCTGGCAGCGCGATCGCCAGCTCGACGAGGAGGTCGTCGACCCCTTCTCCGGTCAACGCGGAGACGAACCGCGCATCGGGCAGGAGCGCCCGGAGCTCGTCCCGCTCGACCGGCCGCAACGCGTCCAGCTTGTTGAGTACCGTGATCACTGGCGCACGTGGCGGCGCGGAGAGGTCAGCGGCTTCCTCGAGGGGAGCCGGCACGCGCTCGGTTGCATCGGCGAGGTAGACGATGATGTCCGCATCGGCGAGCGCTCGGAGCGCGGTCGTGCGCATGGCGCGATGGAGCTCATACCTCGGATTGAGCAGTCCGGGCGTGTCGAGCACCACCATCTGCGTGTCTGCCGTCGTACGGATGCCGACGACGCGGTCGCGCGTGGATTGCGGCTTGTCGCTGACGATGGCCAGCTTCTCGCCGACGATGCGGTTGAGCAGCGTGGACTTGCCGGCGTTCGGTTTACCGACGACGGTGATGATTCCAGCGCGGGACATGGGGAAGTGCGGGGTGGCCAGTGTTGGTCGTGCGCGACGGAAGAGCGTTTTACACGCATAAACGAAACAGCCCGGCTGCGCGAGTGCGCAGTCGGGCTGTTTCTCAGGGGTGCCGGCGACGGCCTACTCTCCCGCGTCCTCTCGGACGGAGTACCATCGGCGCTGTAGGGCTTAACGACCGTGTTCGGGATGGGAACGGGTGTGGCCCCTACGCTCTAGTCGCCAGCG
>Ga0066652_100001718_pt1 | contig 11590 bp, 10 predicted proteins | sample GraSoiAngelo_101_FD_71413 | JGI IMG/M metagenome (GOLD analysis project Ga0066652, IMG submission 71413) | Grasslands soil microbial communities from the Angelo Coastal Reserve, California, USA - 14_0903_02_30cm | ecosystem: Environmental > Terrestrial > Soil > Grasslands | place: USA...
CTGCCATAAAGTCCCGCTCGGGTTGGCTCATACGCATCGGAGCGCAGAAAGGCAGCTCGGGTTGGCTCATACGCAGTTGACTGCTAACGCGGATACCGCGGAATGCCGCGGATGTCGCGGAGAGATCAAGAACAAAAGAACAAAAGAACAAAAGGATTTGTTGTAACGACGTGTGCAGTCTCCGCGGTTTCCGCGTCATTCCGCGGTTTCCGCGTTCGCCCCAACTGTGTACCAACCGTGCTCGAGACCCCTCTTGCGGGACAAAGCGCGCCAGGATATACTGAACCATATGGTTCAGTATCACACCGGGATGGATGCTGGCTTCGCGGCGATGTCGGACGTCACCAGGCGCGGGATCCTCGAGCGCCTCGGCAGGACCCCGGCGTCGATCACCGACCTCGCCAGCCAGTTCGGGATGACGCTGACCGGGATGAAAAAGCACGTCGCCGTGCTCGAACGCGCGGGGCTCGTCCGGTCGAAGAAGGTCGGACGTGTCCGTACCTGCGCGTTGGGTCCACGCACCCTCGACAAGGAGATGGCGTGGATCGAGCAGTACAAACGCATGCTCGAGCAGCGACTCGACCGCCTCGACGCATTCCTCGAGCGCACGAAAGGAGACGAGAAATGAGTGCAGCGACGGCAGAACGTAAAGCGAAGGTCGCCTCGGTCGGCGAGCGCGAGGTCACCATCGAGCGCGTGTTCGACGCGCCGCGCGACCGCGTGTGGCGCGCCATGACGGACCCGAAGCTGGTCGCGCAGTGGTGGGGTCGCGGCAACAAGCTCACCGTCGAGCGATGGGAGTTCCAGAAAGGCGGACACTGGCGCTTCGTGGAGCACTCGGACCACGGCAACCACGGCTTCGAGGGCCGCTTCGCCGAGATCGAGCCGCCGGCGAAAGTCGTGCAGACGTTCGAGTGGGACGGCATGCCAGGACACGTCGCGTTCGAGACACTCACGCTCGAGGACCTCGGCGACGGGCGCACCCAGCTCCGCACGCACTCGATCTTCATGACGAAGCAGGACCGCGACGGCATGCTGCAGTCCGGGATGGAGTCCGGCGTCAACGAGAGCTACGCCGCGCTCGATCGGCTGCTCGCCACCCTGAACTGACCGTTCTCGGCAACCCGCGGCGTTGCCGCGGGCTGGTCTGTTCTCGGCGCCGCCTTCAGCGGCGGTCGGCCTGCACACCAGCAGAGCTCTACCCGGTGTGCAGGCCGAGAACCGAAAACCGACCGGACCGCGCGAAGCGCGGTCCGCCGAGAACGATTTCGCGCGGTCCGCCGACAACACGTAGAATTCGCTGATGCGGTATAAATCCCGCGTGCTCGCCTCGCCCGTGAAGGGTGTCTACAGCACCCACATCGACAGCGCACAGCGATTCGACCGGCACTGGCACGACACGTTCGGCTTCGGATTCCTCGAAGCCGGCGCCCAGGGCTGGTCCAGCGGACGCGGATACGTGCGCGGATACCCGGGTGACGTCATCTGCACCAACCCCGGCGAGGTGCACGATGGCATACCGCTGGGCGCGACCACACGCCGGTGGCGCATCCTTTATATGGATGCGGACGCGATGCCGGCGATTACCGCGCGCGATGCGCGGGCAGAGATCGCGAGTCCCGTGATTGCCGACGCACAGCTGCTTCGCGCGCTGCGACGGCTGTTCGGTCGCCTCGAGCGCTGGAACGAAGGGCACGGTGACGCGGCCGCGCTCGCGTTCGAGGAATCCCTGGTCGCGTGCAGCGTGCGTCTCATGGGTCGGCACGGCTCTGCTCCATTCACGAACGGCGTCGTGGGCGGTGAGCTCGAGCGTGTGCGCCAGCGCCTGTCGGACGACACGGGCTCGGCGCCTGCACTGTCGGAGCTGGCGGTGCTGGCGGGACTGAGTCGCTTCCAGGTGCTGCGCCGCTTCGAGAGAGCGTACGGCCTGCCGCCGCACGCGTGGCTGTTGCGACGCCGCGCGGAGAGTGCCCGGCAGATGATCCGCGGTGGCGTGGCGCTCGCAACTGCCGCAGCGCGTTGCGGGTTCACCGACCAGAGCCACATGACGCGCCTGTTCGTGAAGCAGTTCGGGTACACGCCGGGAGTGTGGCGGCGCGCCTGGATGCCCGTGCAATAGCGTCCTAGACGAGCGTTGCACGACGGCGCGACGTTACATCCGTGGACACATCCCCATACATCCACGGATACGGAGAGCGCGAGAGCGAGCGGCTGCTCGCGCAGGCCAGCTCCGTCGAGGATCTGCTGCACGGCGACACACGGTTTCCCGCCGGAAGCCGAGTGCTCGAAGTCGGATGCGGCACGGGCGCGCAGACGCTGAGCCTAGCGCAGAACAGTCCAGGTGCGCGCTTCACGTCGTTCGATCGGAATGAAACGTCGCTCGCGCGCGCGAGAGAACGAGTCTCCGCCGCGGGCGAGACGAACGTCGAGTTCCAGCGCGCAGACCTGTTTCACCTGCCGTTCGAGCCGGCGTCGTTCGATCACGCATTTGTGTGCTTCGTGCTCGAGCACCTGCCCGATCCGGTCGCCGCGCTCAACGTCGTGCGCACCCTCATCAAGCCCGGCGGCAGCATCACGGTGTTCGAGGGGGATCACGGGTCGACATACTTCCATCCGCACAGCGAGGCCGCGCACCGCGCGATCGAGTGCCAAGTGGAGCTGCAGCGACGCGCGGGAGGCAACGCCAACATCGGCAGGCAGGTCTATCCGCTGCTGACGCAAGCGCAATTCGCCGACGTCCGCGTCTCACCGCGCATGGTGTACGTGGACGCGTCGCGTCCGGCGCTGGTGGACAGCTTCACGCGCAAGACGTTCACGTGGATGGTGCAGGCCGTGCGCGACGAAGCGCTGGCCGCGGGGATCATCGACGCCGCCACGTTCGACAAGGGAATCCGAGACCTGAATCGGGCGGCGGAGGCGGACGGGGTGTTCTGCTACACGTTCTTCAAAGGGGTTGGCAAGGCATAGTGCCACGCCTGTTCTCGGCGGCGGCTACGCCGCCGGTCGGCCCGCGGCCGCAAAGAGCTCGTGCGGCCGCGGTGGGTTCTCGGCCTGCACGTCTGGAGAGCTCTATTGGTGTGCATGCCGACCCTGCGCGCGACGCGCCGCCGAGGAACCGACCGGACCGCGCTTGCGCGGTCCGCCGAGAACAGGTTCTTATCGTGTTACCGAGCAAGTCCACACGAGTCCACACATGTGGATCGACTGTGTGCAATTGGATTGCTCGCTCTCCCGATGGGCCTGGAAGTGCCTTAAGCCATTGATTATGTTTGACTTGCAGGCGCCGGATGGCCGCTTCTGTTCGGTCTGGAACATCTAAGTCATTTGGTCGCAATTAGTAACGAATAAGTGACCTCGTTGTGATGTGCGGTACGCATCTTCGTGATGTACGCAATTCAAGTAGCGAGGGTGCAACGACTTAGATGACGTCTGGCGTGGTTTCACGAGTCAGGGTAACATCCGCGCCCACCACACATGGTTCTCAACGTCGGCGGCCCTTTTCTGGCGCCGTTGAAGTGCGCGAAAACGCCGAGAACACGATTGGTGTGGAGGGCGACCGGTGGCGAAGCCGCTGCCGAAAACCGACCGGACCGCGCGCGAACGCGGGCCGTCGAGAACATTTTCTCAGTATCGAGTAGCCCGAGGCGCAGAGACATGACCCTCCCGATCAATCCACCCAGCGGCCCCGTCACGCTGACCCAGAACGCGCGCACCGTTCTCGAGAAGCGATACCTCGTGAAGAACGAGAAGGGGCAGCCGGTGGAGCAACCGGAGGATCTCTTCTGGCGCGTGAGCACCGTCGTCGCCCAGGCCGACGCGAAGTACGGCGCGAGCGAGGGCGCGGTGCAGGAAGTCGCCGAGCAGTTCTACTTCCTGATGACGCAGCGGCGCTTCATCCCGAACTCGCCCACGCTCATGAACGCCGGCCGTCCCCTGGGACAGCTCTCGGCGTGCTTCGTCCTCCCCGTCGAGGACGCGCTCTCCAACGGCAAGAACGGCATCTACGACACGCTCTCGTCGATGGCGCTCATCCATCAGTCGGGCGGCGGCACCGGGTTCTCCTTTTCGCGTCTGCGTCCGAAAGGATCCATGGTGCGCTCGACCACCGGCGTCGCATCGGGTCCCGTGAGCTTCATGAAGCTCTACGACGCGAGCACTGACGCGGTGAAGCAGGGTGGTACTCGCCGCGGCGCCAACATGGGCATTCTCCGTGTGGATCACCCGGACATTCTCGATTTCATCAGTTGCAAGGAAGACCTCACCCAGATCACGAACTTCAACATCTCCGTCGCCATCACCGAGAAGTTCATGCAGGCGGTGCGCGACCATACCACGTACGACCTGATCGACCCGCATTCGCTCAAGGCGGTCGGCCAGCTCGACGCGCAGATGGTGTGGGACAAGATGATCCTCGGCGCGTGGAGGACGGGCGAGCCGGGCGTCTTCTATATAGATGAGGCCAACCGGTTCAACCCGGTGCCGCACCTCGGCAGCTACGAGGCGACGAATCCCTGCGGCGAGCAGCCGCTGCTGGCGTACGACGTCTGCAACCTCGGCTCGATCAACGTCGGCCACTATGTGCACGACGGGAAGCTCGACTGGGACTCGTTCCGCCGGGACGTGCATCTGACGACGCACTTCCTCGACAACATCATCGACGTCAACAAGTACCCGCTGCCCGAGATCACGGATCTCTCGCGTCGCATCCGGCGCATCGGGCTGGGCGTGATGGGCTTCGCGGACGCGCTCGTGCGTCTCGGCATCCCGTACGACTCGCCGATGGGCGTGGAGTTCGGGCGCAAGGTGATGAAGTTCGTGGACGTCGAGGCCAAGAAGGAGAGCGAGCGCCTGGCGAACGAGCGCGGTGCGTTCTCGGAGTGGGACGAGAGCATCTGGGGGATGGACGAGACCGCGGCGCGGGATGAGAAGGGCCAGCGCATCCGTCCTATGCAGGTGCTGCGGAACTGCAACGTCACGACCGTCGCGCCCACCGGCACGATCAGCATCATCGCCGGCTGCAGCTCGGGGCTCGAGCCGCTGTTCGCGGTGGCGTTCATGCGGAATCAGGCGGGCGTCATGATGCCCGACGTGAACGAGGACTTCGTCACGCTCGCCAAGCAGGAGGGCTGGTACTCGGACGAGCTGATGGAGCGCATCGCGAAGACAGGGACCGCGAAGCACCCCGAGGTGCCGGAGAAGTGGCAGCGCGTGTTCATCACCGCGAACGAGATCGCGCCCGAGTGGCACATCCGGATGCAGGCAGCTTTCCAGGAGCACTGCGACTCGGCGATCAGCAAGACCACCAACTTCGCGCACACCGCGAGTGTCGAGGACGTGCGCGCGATCTACGAGCTGGCGTATCAGCTGAAGTGCAAGGGCGTCACCGTGTACCGGGACGGCAGCCGCGACAACCAGGTGCTGAGCACCGGAAAAACGGCCGATGCGGCAGCAGCTCGTAACGGTGTGCAGGCCGACCGCGGCGAAGCCGCGCCGAGAACCGACCGGCCGGCGCAGCCGGCCGCCGAGAACAGCCGCGAAGAGCGCGAGAAAGTGGCCGAGCTCCACGGGACTATCCAGGAGCTCCACGCTGAAGTCGCGCGACTCAAGGATGGGCTCTACGCGGCCGAAGCCGAGAACCTCCAGCGCCGGCAGAAGCGCAGCAGGCCAGACAAACTCCGTGGTACCACATACCGGAAAGAAACGCCGCTGGGTGTCGCCTTCATAAATATCAATGAGGACGACAAGGGCCAGCCGTTCGAGGTCTTCGTGACGCTCGGCAAGGCGGGCGGCAGCGCGATGGCGGATGCGGAGGCGATGGGGCGCCTTATCTCGCTGGCGCTGCGGTCGGGGATCCCGATGCAGAGCGTGGTGCGTCAGCTCCGCGGCATCTCGAGCGATCGCGCGGTTGGTCTCGGTCCGAACAAGGTGTTGAGCGTGCCGGACGCGATCGGCATCGCGCTGGATGATTGGTGGCGCGAGAAGGTGCAGGGCGTGCAGCAGGATGTGTTCACGACGTCCGAGTTCCGCGCTCCTGGCGCGCCATCGAGCGACGAGCCGCCGGCAGCGAAGCGCCGCCCTGAGCAAAGCGAAGGGGAGCCGGTGATGGTTCGCCCGATCGGGAAGGGCGGCGAGCAGCTCGAGACGAGCGGCCGCTACGACAACGGCGAGAGCTTCATGGGCACGTGCCCGGACTGCGGCTCACAGCTCGAGTATGCCGAGGGGTGCGTGAAGTGTCACGTGTGCGGATTCAGCGAGTGCGGTTAACCCCTCGTACGTGACCGTGGAACGAAAAAAGGGCGCCTTAGGCGCCCTTTTTGTTGCTCGGATCACCCTAGATCACTTGACACGAAGCATATATTGTTAACCTTTCTTATTTCGGTATTTCTTCGGTACAACTAACCGGTTGGTAGTTAATAACTTACCACATGGTCATTACGCCGTGACTAAAACTGGTGCCGCCGAAGTGAGGGGAGCCGACCTCCGTGTGAGAGCACTGTACGGTCGACCGGATCGCCAGGTCTCACCACAGCGCGTAAACAGGCTCCAGTTGTGCAAGGGTCTTGGTGCACTTGGTGACTGTCACGCGAGCAGATACTCCCCTCGGCAACTTTTGCTCGCGGCCACCGGAACATATGATCGACTACACCTATCGGAAAACTCGCTTCGCGAAACGTTACTCATCGATGCGCTGAACGTACGTTGGGAATCTGGCTCCGAGATCCGAATAGGTAGTCGAGTCATCCTTCGCGTAATGTTTTCGTGCGAGGCATGTTCCCGACTGAATGCCTACAAACCCGGTTTGATGCGCGAAGTCGGTGTCGATCGCGGTCTCCTGACACGTGTGGTAAGGGGCGGCGAGATAGTATGCGGCGATCGAGTAAGGCTTTATAAAGGCGTGTATCCACAGTTTCCTGCGGCCTGGCAAGAGCGCCTTTGCGCCGTCATCGCGCAGCTGCCACGTGGTTCTTGGATCACGTATTTGAAATTGGCAGAGCTGAACGGTGTGCACTCGTCCTATTGCCGGGTCTTTCCGCGAGTCCTCGGATTTGCCAAGTTCGGCTCTCAAAACGCATCTACTGTTGGCGTGCGACGTACGGCCCGAGGGCTGCTCAAACCGGTTACGCGCTCTGACACTGTGGCTGGCGGATTTTGGACAGGTTCACAGCTCTTTATTGACGAATTCCTGCATTAGTAGCTCAATCGTTGCCCATTTCGCGGCGCGAGGAGACTTAACCATGCCCGACTCTTCAAAACCGAATGACGGATCCTCGGAAAACACCGAACACTCCGCACAGAATCAAGAAATCAAGCGAGCGTTGACTGCCGGAACGGGTGAGCTCTACACATTGCGCAGTGAGGAGAGTTCACTAATAATTGGTCGTTCTCAACTGGAACCGATAGAAAACGTTGATGACGATGTCGACGATTATCCCGAGACCCCTGCGTCCGGTGATGAATACGACACCTGGCTGGGGTAGCGCGCAACAGCGCGCGGCACGTGCTGCGCAAAACAGTTAGCCGTCCGATAGGCGCGAACAGTGTTCGCGCCTTTTCGTCTTTCGAGGACCTGTTGGCGGCGCGAGTCGAGCGCGGCGACGTACGTGATTCGGCTGACCTGCTGGGAAACAAGCCAGAATTCCTTGGTACGATGTTGTTCGACTGGTACAAGCAGGGTCAAATCGCATGTGTGTTCGCACAGCTACTCGCGCGAGACCCGAGCAGTGCAGCGTGGCAATCGGCGATTGTACAGGGTAGCGTCGATCCAAACGCAATTCAGGACGTCCTCGTGCAGGCGATGGATCGTATTGAGGCGCTGCAGTTGATATTTCCTGGCGACGGGTCGGTGGCCCAGGTTGTAAGTCTTATTCGGACGCTGTGCGCTCATCCGTCATGGGAGTGCCGCGAGATCGAATGGATGCCTGAAGAGAAGCCCGACTCACTGTTAGTTGGTCTGAGATGGCTGGCGCCGAGCGGAGCGTACTCATCTTGGGTACTCGGCATCGCACCCTTCGAACCAATGCCATTTACCAGAAGATTGATCGGCGCTCCGTTCGTCGCTCTGGTGATCAGAGCAGGTCCGCCGACCGATTACGCTCCCTCAAAGGAGGAAAATGGCCGACTAACCGCTCACCTTGCGCACATGGATGATCGAATTGGGACGAACCAGGAAAAGCGGGAGCTTACGCGAGACAAAACCCGTCGGGCAAAAGGTGCTCTCCTGGGAGCTGAGCCAAGATCGCGCGCGCGCGCCCGTGTCACGTTCGCTCTTCCTGAAGAAACGCGAATTGATCTCGCCAACGTTTTTGCGCGATATGCCCGAGAGGACGACAAATAGAGCGCATGATTCTCACGATCGGTCATTCCACTCACGAGATAGACGAGCTGGTTCGGTTGCTCTCGGAGCACGCCACTGAACGAGTTGTGGATATCAGATCGTCGCCGTTCAGTGCGCGCGCGCCGCAGTTCAATCGACCCGTCCTTCAGCAGCGGTTACGCCGAGAACGAATGGCGTACGAGTTCGCCGGTGACGTGCTAGGCGGTCGACCGGAAGATCCGGCGCTGTACGTCAACAACCAGGTGAGCTACGCGCGGGTCCGTAACAGCGAAGTGTTCCGTGTCGCCCTGAGCGAGCTGACTCAAACTGCGGCAGCCGGACGTACGGTCTTGCTGTGTAGTGAGGCTGAACCTCTTGAATGCCCGCGCTTTCTCCTCATAGGACGAGAGCTAGTCCATCGCGGTGTCGAAGTGCACCACATTCTGCGTGACGGTCAAGCGGAGTCTCAGCGCGAAACTGAAGCGAGGCTTGTGGAACTCACTAGACAAGGGACGCCAGACTTGTTTGCGGCGCCGGAAGAGTTGCTTGATCGCGCGTATCAAATTCAAGAAGCTCGCATTGCGTTCAAGCGTCAGGACGTCTGAACACGACAACAGTCAATAGAGCAGCGCCCACCGGATGACAAAGCGCGCCGTTGACGCAAAACGCGAATCAAAAACGGTTGACTTCAAGCGCACGTTCGATCCTCAGAGCGCCGCCGATTGGTGCGAGTTGGTTAAGGATCTTGTCGCTATGGCCAATTCAGGTGGAGGGGCCATCATCGTTGGCGTGGAAGACAACGGGACGCCTGCGACGACAGGGTCCGCAAAGGCAATACTGTCGATCGATTCCGCCCAAATCACCGATAAAGTCGCGAAGTACACGGGTGTGCAATTTGACGGCTTCGCGGTTGGAGAGATGGAGCGTGTTGGCGCAACCGTAGCCATCTTGCGCGTATCAGCCTCCCCGCGACCAATCGTTTTCGAACGCCCCGGGACCTACGCAACGCAGGACGGGAAACAAAAGACTGCCTTCGGAGTCGGAACGATTTATGTACGTCACGGGGCGAAGAGTGAACCAGCGACCTCGGAGGATATCGCGCGATTCGTTGAGCGCGCCGTGCAGCAGGTTCGCCGAGAATGGCTATCTGGCGTTCGACGCGTTATGACAGCTCCGAGTGGTTCGACAGTGTCGATACTCCCTGCTCTTCAGCAAGCGCAGAACCCCGAGGCCATGCCGATTCGCATCACGACTGATCCGGAGGCGGCCGAGTATCGGCTGGTAAGTCCAGATGCGACGCATCCGTGGCGACAGAAAGAACTCTTAGCCGAGGTTAACGCGATACTCTCCAAAGAGGATCGCATCAATCAGTTTGACATACTTGTTGTTCGCCATCTGTACCACGTCGATGAGGAACCGCGGTTTACTTATAAGGCGAGGTTTGCCACCACCCAGTATTCGCCCGTGTTTCGCGATTGGCTTGTAGCTCGATACAAAGAAGATCACGGCTTCTTCGCGAAGGCGCGGCAAGAATATCATCGTCGGCAAGTCTCGCGGTAGCCGCCGTTCTCTGCGATACGTCAATTGGTCTCGGGTGCGCTTGACGGGCTTCCTCTACGCGCGCGAAGAGGTCGCGTGGCAGCTCAGGGGCGACGCGACAGGGCACTTCGAGACCCGCTCCATCGGCGGCTCGCTCGGCGCCTGCGTCGCCACGTCCCTATCCTATATAAAGGAAATCGGAGTGGCCGACATCCAGGCGTACCGGCAGCCGATGCTCAGAAAGGTCCGCTTTCGGCTTCACCTGCGTCACGCCGCCCGAGTCCACGTCGCCGATCATCACCTTCGAGCGCAAGGGCGTCGGCGCGAGCGACATCACCAGCGAAGCTGGACCGCGCCAAGGTGACCGTGCGCATGACGCAGAACTGGATGCGCGTGTCGCCTTCCATATACAACGACGTCGCGGAGGTCGATCGGCTGCTGGACGCGCTTTCGTAGGCACGCTTCACCTTTACAAGAGGCACTGCCTACCTCGGCGGCAGGGAAGGGAAGGGGACCCCGCGACATTTGCCCGCGAGCCCTCAGCTAGCACCCGCATGGCGCTCCATTTCGCGCCGCCGAGCGGTCACGCACTGTCCCGCGAGCGGTCAGGTGGTGTCCCCGCGCGAGTCAGGTGGTGTCCCCGCGCGAGTCAGGTGGTGTCCGCGAGCAGGTCAGTACGTAGACCCCGACTGGTCGGGAGGTGTCCCGCGACTGGTCAACCACTGTCCCGCGACCGGTCGGAAGGTGTCCCGCGACCAGTCGGGCACTGTCCCGCAACGAGTCGTGCACTGTCCCGCGACCAGTCAGGAGGTGTCCGCTGACTGGTCAACCAGTGTTCGACGAGCGGTCAACCGGTGTTCCGCGACGAGTCGTGACCGGGTTTGCGACCGGTCGACTGGTGTCTCGCGAGTGATCGGTACGTAGACGGCGACTAGTCCGCAGGTGTAGGCTGACCGGTCGGCACATGTCCCGCAACCAGTCGGGAGGTGGTCCGCGAGTGCTCGTCAGGTGCTCCGCGACGTTACGACCGCGCTGCGGTAGCAACTCTGCAGCTGCGAGACGACGCATCACATGTTGCGAGGCTCCCGGTCGCATGCTGTGAGTCGCCCCTTCCTATACTGCGACAGAGCTCCTCGGGTCGTGTGAGACAATCAGGCGGGTGGTCCTCGGCGACTACTCCGATACTGCTCGAGAACCTCTCCGGTGCTCCCACTCTACCTGTCCGGTACTGCGAGACGACCAATCACATAGTGCGAGACGACTGATCCGGTGTGTCCAGTGAACCACTCCGGTCGTCCGAATCGACGATGCACCTGCTGTGACTGTCTAGTGAGCGCCCGCGCGCTCCACCGCATACGCCGCGATCGCTGCGTCCTGCACCCCGACGCCGGTGAGGTCGCACACCGTCAGCTCCTCGTCCTTCGTGCGCACCGATTTGCCGGAGAGGATCAGCTGTCCGAGCTCGACGGGATCTTCGGCGGTGACGAGGCCACCCTCGAGCGCGTGGTGGAGCTCGCCGAGTCGTGCCGCCTGCGACACGAGATCGCAGATCACGTGGTCGGCGCGACCGAGGATAGCCGGCTCGAGCTCCTGCTTGTCCGGGCCGTCGGAACCCACGGCCGTGATGTGCATCCCCTCGTGTACCCACTCTTCGTTGACCACGGGACGACGTGCCGTTGTGGTCGTGATCAGCAGCTGGCACTCGCGCACCACCAACTCGGCGTTCGGACGCGTGCT
>Ga0066652_100001723_pt1 | contig 11578 bp, 11 predicted proteins | sample GraSoiAngelo_101_FD_71413 | JGI IMG/M metagenome (GOLD analysis project Ga0066652, IMG submission 71413) | Grasslands soil microbial communities from the Angelo Coastal Reserve, California, USA - 14_0903_02_30cm | ecosystem: Environmental > Terrestrial > Soil > Grasslands | place: USA...
ATGCCGCCGATCAGCGACGCGGTGGCGATCACGTCGGTGCCCTTCCACGGCTGGAGCGGGATCCCGAGCAGCGAGTACTCGGCCGGCTTCTTCGACGGGTCGAGCTGCGCCTCGGTGATGTACTGGTTGATCCCCGCCACGTACGCGTCGAGGTCGTCGCGCACCTGCTTGCCGCGGGCGCCGTAGACCTCCTCCGCGCGGTCAATCTGCTCCTGGAGGTCCGTCTCCGTGTAGGGCGCGAGCTGCCACTGCGTGCGATCCATCTCGCGGTTCGACGCCGATCCTCCCGCGAACGACGACAGCTGGGCGCGGCCCGTGTGGCGCAGCACGTCCATCAGGAAGAGCCGGTCCTCGGCGCTCGCGTAGCCCTCGCCGAACATGGCATCGGGGCGCGTGTCGCCGTAGACGTGGGGGACTCCGAACTGCTTGTCGCGGATGATCGTGACCCCTGGTTTCGGCGTCTCGGTGGACTCGACGTCGGGGGGCTTGACGCCGAAGGTGGCGTCCTTGTAGTAGTTGCCGATCCGCTTGTTGGTGAGCCGCGGCGAGCCCTGGATGAGGCCGTCGTAGAGCGGCTGCTGGTCGGTCCAGTGCGGCGGGTAGTCGCCGCTCGCCTCGAAGGCGCCGAGCTCGGCCGCGTTGTCGGTGCCGTTCTCGCCGGCGGGCAGGATGTTTCGGAAGCCGCGGGCGTCGTGGGCGCCGTACGGATCGACCGCGCGGGCGATCGCGGCGCCGCGAACGGCGTTTTCCGACTGGCCCGCGGCCGCGGCGCTCGGCGCGCACGTGAGGGAGAGGGCCGCGACCACCGCGCAGCCTCCCAGCCAGAGTTTCATGGCTCCCGTACCCATCCCATCGAGCCGCGGCGAGGCCGTTCGCCTGCCTTAGCCAACGCGGCGGCGAGTATAGAAACGGGATCTCGGAGATGCGCCGGTTGTCGAGTGCGGGGCGGTGGTGCCGAGTGTGTACGTGCGCCCTACGCGCCGGTCGAGTGCCGGCCGCCCGGCGACGCGGCTAGGACTGCCCGACCGCGACCCCGACCGCGGCGACCAGGAACCCGGCGAGGGTGACCTGGATCAGCGACTGGGTGAGCGGGACCTGGAGGAAGCGGCGGCGGATCCAGGCGATCGCAAGGAGCTCGCAGCCGACCACGGGGTAGGCAACCGTGAGCGCCGTCCCGACGTCGTTGATCAGGAACGGGAGCGCGTGGAGGCTGCCGCCGATGAAGGTCGCGACGCCGGTGATCAGGCCACGGTTCAGCGAGTCGCCGCGCCCCGTCAGCGTCCCGTCGTCGGAGAGGGCCTCGGAGATCCCCATGCTGATCGCGGCGCCGAGCGCTGCGGCGACGCCGACGAGGAGAGCCGCTCGAGAGCCGGCGAGGTAGGCGGAGGCGAAGATCGGTGCGAGGGTCGAGACGGTGCCGTCGATCAGGCCGATCAGGCCCGGCTGGACGACCTTGAGGAGGCGATCGCGGTCGCTGGCGCCCCGCCAGCTCTGGATCACGGAGTCGACCATGGGCCACTTATAGCAAATTGTTTAAAGTTAGGACTGCCTTATAGGAATTAGGGTATCCTGATCGCTATGGCATCCCACCCACCCACCTACACCCGCTCGCCTGAGCTCGTCGAGACCGAGCCGGGCGAAGGCTCAGGCCTGGGTCCCAAGGGCGACGAGGCCGCGACCGCGCTCCGGGCGGCCGGCTACCGGGTGACGCCGCAGCGGATCGTCATCCACCGCACCCTGGTCGACCTCGGACGCCACGTGGGCGCCGAGGAGCTCCTCGCGTCGGTCGCCGAGCGGCTCCCGAACGTCTCCCTCCCCACCGTCTACGCGAGCCTCGAGGCGCTGGAGAACGCCGGCCTCGTGCGGCGAGTGGCCGCCGGCCGCGGCCCCGCCCTCTACGACTCACGTCCCGCGGACCACCACCACCTCGTCTGCCGGCGCTGCGGCGCCGTCGAGGACCTCGAGGCAAACGTCAACCTCGACGCCGCTCTTTCCTCGGCCACCGGCCACGGCTTCGCCGCAGACGGCGCAGAGGTCGTCGTCCATGGCCTCTGTGCCGGCTGCCGCGCCGCCGCCTAGGGGCGGCGGCTGCTTCCGAGCGTTTGAGCCCGCCGGAAGGGAGCGACGGAGCCGCTCCGCACCTGGGTCTCAGATGTGAAGCGGCGCCGAGCGCGTCGGGTCGCCCCCCGGCTGGAGGGCGACCCCTACCCTAGGCCTCGCAGGCCGCGAACTGGTTGAATCCTCCGCCGCCGACGCAGCCGTCGAAGCCGGCTCCGCCGTGGAGGATGTCGTCGCCCGGGCCACCGCTGAGGTGGTCGTTGTTCGGGCCGCCTCCGAGGAGGTCGTCATTCCGGCCGCCGCGCAGGACGTCATTGCCCTGCAGTCCGCGGATGACGTCCTTGCCGCGGCCGCCGCGGATCGCGTCGCCGTCCTTGCCGCCGCGGATGATGTCGCCGGCCTTACCGCCGCTCACCTGGTCGTTGCCGTTGTTGGCGCAGATGATGTCGGCGCCGCGGCCGGAGGCGACCTTGTCGTTGCCGCCGCGGGCCACGATCACGTCGGCCTTCTTCGTGCCGTGGATCGTGTCGTTGTGCGGCGTACCGACGATCGTCGCCTTCTGACCCGCGCACTCGATCTTGCCGTGCGGCTTGGGCTTCGGGTGCGGTGCCGGCGCAGGCGCATTGTGGTGGTGGACGTTGAACGTCCGCTCCGCTGGAGTCGGGTCGGTGTTGCCCGAGTGATCGGTCGCCCTCACCTGGAACGTGTGCTGCCCGTTGGACAGGCTGTTGGTGGTGAAGGGCGAGTGGCAGTTGTGGAAGCCGCCGTTGTCGACCTTGCACTCGAACGTCGAGTTCGACTCGGTCGAGTGGAACTTGAAGGTCGGCGTGCGGTCGCTGATCGTGGCGCCCTCGTGCGGGCCGCTCGTGATGATCGTGTCCGGCGGGTTGGTGTCCGGGAGCTGTCCCGCCGGCGAGAACGAGCTCAGGTACGACACGGTCACGTCGCCCCCCGCGGGCACAGTGATCGGGAAGCTCAGGCCGGCGCCGTTGTCCTGGAGCACGGTGCAGTCGCACGTGTCCGGGAAGTTGGTGCCGTTGATCAGGTCCCAGATGTTGGGCCAGTTGGTCTCCACGTAGTGGTCGGGCGTCGTCTGCGGGATGAAGCCCAGGATGCGGGCGGGCGGCGAGTTGTTCGGGTTCGCCGAGCAGAAGATGCCGCCGGTGCCGCTGTCGAAGAAGCCATAGCCCTCGTCGGAGTTCTGGAGGAAGCAGTCGGCCGCGTGGTAGAGGATCGCGTCCTGGCTCGAGCCGCCGCTGTTATGGACGGTGTCCTGGGTCCGGTAGAACTCCGCGCCGTGGTGGTAGGTGTCGACCTGGGTGATGCTTAGGCTGCCCGCGTTGACGACCGTCGTCACCTTGAAGGGGTTCGAGCTCGTGCCGGTGCCCGAGATCGGCGACTGGCTCACGAGGCCGTAGTCGGTGAAGGTGTTGTTGCCTGCCGGGATGTCGTTCGGGCCGTAGATGGTGGTGCCCACCGAGAGGAAGGTGCCGCCGGCGCCCGGGTCGGTGCCGCCGAAGAACTCGGGCTCGGTGTCACCCGTGTGGGTGACCTGGGCGGCCAGGTTGTCGTTCAGGTAGATGTTGTCGAGCGGGCCCGAGGAGGTGATGTGCCTCTGCGCCGCAAGCGCGCTGGGGGCCACGAGGAGCAATCCCGCCGCGAGGAGCGCGAGTGCGCCGAACAGTGCCTTGATCCGGTTGCGGCTGACCACCATTTACTGACCCCCGAGTTAGAGATTTGCTCGTGCTGTCCCTGCGGCGTTCAGCGTCCGTGCGCGAAGCTGCGCGACCCTATAACGGCGCATTCGCTTTTGTCAAGGGGCGGTCAGGAATTTGACCGGGGGATCAATCCTCGTGCCAGGGGTGCCCACGGCACGGGCGGCGCGCCGAGGCTAGTCGCCTAGCCTCGGCTGCGCCGCCAGGCGTTACTACTCGCAGTCGGCGAACAGGTTGTGGCCCCCGCCGCCGAGGCACTGGTCGAGGCCGGCCCCGCCGTGGAGGGTGTCGTTGCCTCGGCCGCCGAGGAGGGCGTCGGAGTTCCTGCCCCCGCCGAGGAGGTCGGCGTTGCGGCCGCCGCGGAGGACGTCATCGCCCTGCTTCCCGCGGAGGATGTCGTTCCCTCGGCTGCCGCGCTCGGCATCGTCGCCCGCGCCGCCGCGGAGGAAGTCGCCACCCTTGCCGCCGCCAACCGTGTCATTGCCCTTGTTCGGGCAGACCTTGTCGGGGCCGCCGAGTGAGTGGATCTTGTCGGCACCGCCGCGGGCAACGATCACGTCGGCCTTCTTCGTGCCGTGGATGTTGTCCCCGTGCGGGGTCCCGACGATCGTGGCCTTGCTGCCTCCGCACTTCAGGGATGGGTGATGCGGGTGTGGATGTGGCTGTGGCCCTGGCCCGGGCGGCTGGTGGTGAACCGTGAACGTCCTCTGGGCCGGAGTTGGATCCACGTTGCCCGCGGCATCGATCGCCCGCACCGCGAAGGTATGCTGGCCGTCGGCGAGATGGTCCGTCGTGAACGGTGTGGTGCAGGCTTGGAAGGGACCGCCGTCCACCGAGCACTCGAACGTGGAGTTCGGCTCGCTCGACGTGAACTTGAAGGTCGGGGTCGCGTCGCTGATCGTGCTGCCGTTGTGCGGCCCCTGGGTGATCGTGGTGTCGGGCGGCGTGAAGTCGTTTGTCGCCCCTGCGTGGCACTGCTGGCCGGACAGGTTGACCAGCTGGAGGTGGTCGAGGAAGACGGCCGAGTCGAAGATGCCGTCGCCCTGGTCGAAGATCGAGAAGTAGATCGAATGGGCGCCGGAGGTGATCGGCGTGGAGGCGCGGAGCAGCGGCGTCGCGCCGTCGTATGTGGTGCCGCTCGCCTCCGCAGCGGACATGGCCGTGGGCCCGGACGTGTTGACGCTGATCACGTTCCCGCCCTGGTCGAACGCGAAGTTGTGCGGCGCCACGACCTTGTTGTTCTGCGACGGGTCGGCGCTGAAGTCCGAGGTGTCGAGCTCCGCCACGAAGCCGTCGTTGACGTCCTGGCCGACGAACTCGGGGAACTCCTCGGAGAGGAAGCGGAAGTCGACCTGCGCGCAGTTCGCGCCCGCCGGCACGTTGAGGTCCACCTTCAGCGTCACCACGTCGAAGAAGCTCGAGCCGTGACCGCCGTCGCCACCGCCGCTGTCGACACCGCTGTCGTCGGCGTTGTTCGGATCGTCGGCGATCCTGGTGTCGCCGTTGCTGAGGATGGCGTAGTTCGGGCCGCTGGTCGGGAAACCGGTGAGGCTGGAGTCGGAGACCCCCGCGGGGTTGCCCCCGATCTGGTCGCCGGCGGTGTCCTCATCGCCGTCCTCGGCCGACGCGCACTCGGGATCGGCGGGGAAGTCCGTGAAGGTGTCGCCGTCGTCGTCCGTCCCGTTCGAGCACTGCGGAGGCGGGGGAATGATCGGGAAGCTCGCGCCGGTCACCGATCCGCCGGGGGCGGAGTCGGTGATTGCCCCGGCGACCGCGTTGGCGTCGCGGCTCGGATTGATCGTCGCGAGGGCCGTCGCGACCACCGCCGCCATCGTGGCGAGGAAGACGACAGTGGCGACCCCTAGGTTGCGCCTGACCCTGGATCGAACGCCCGCGATGAACCAAGCCATGCTCGGCTGCCTCCCTATGTTTGCTCTATCTGGCCGACTGGCCCGATAAGTCCTCCAACCGGTGCAAACCTATGCCGGTCGGGTCGTCCCTGTCAAGTGTTCAATTCCTGACATCGGGACACTTCCTCGGGGCCCACGCACCGGGACACTTCCTCGGGCTCACGAGCGAGTATTCAGCCTTCCTCGTGCCAGCGGGTCAGGATGCGCGGTCCATCGTCGGTGACCGCCACGGTGAACTCGAAGTGGGCGGCCAGCGAGCCGTCCGCCGAGTAGACGGCCCAGTTGTCGTCTCCGACCCGAATGTCCGGCCCTCCGGCATTGACCATCGGCTCGATCGCGAGCACCATGCCGGGCTCGAGCTGCGGCCCTCTTCCGGGCTCGCCGTAGTTCGGGATCTGCGGGTCCTCGTGCATGTCGCGTCCGATCCCGTGGCCGACGAGCGAGCGGATGATCGAGAACCCCTGCGACTCGACCTCGCGCTGGATCGCGGCCGAGACGTCGCCGAGGTGGTTCCCGGGCCGGACCTGCTCCGCGCCGGCGAACAGCGCCCCGCGGGTGGCGTCGAGGAGCTTTCGCGCCTCGGCGCTCACCGGTCCGACCGGCACGGTGATCGCCGCGTCGGCCACCCAGCCGTCCTTGGTCACTCCGACGTCGAGCGAGATGACGTCGCCGCGCTTCAGCTCGTAGCTGCCGGGGATCCCGTGGACGACCATCGAGTTCGGGGAGGTGCAGATCGAGCCGGGGAAGCCGCGGTAGCCCTTGAACGATGGCTCGGCTCCCTGCGCCTCGATGAACCGCTCCGCGGCTTCGTCGAGCTCGGCGGTGGTGACGCCGGGCTGGCACTTCGAGCGAAGCATCCGGACGCAGCGGGCCTGGAGCGCCCCCGCCGCCGCCATCCGCTCGATCTGCTCCGCCGTCTTCCGAATGATCACCCGCTTAGAGCTCCTCTTCCATGCGGAGCGTGGCGAGCATCGCCCTGATGCGGTCGTTGACCTCCTCCGGCGCCAGTGCGCCGTCGACCGGCCGCAGGAGCCCCCGCTCCTCGTAGTAGGAGACCAGCGGCTCCGTCTTCCCGTGGTACTGCTCGAGCCGGTGGCGGACCACCTCCGGCTTGTCGTCGTCGCGGATCTCGAGCTGGGCTCCGCAGATGTCGCAGACCCCTTCGTTCTTGGGCGGATCGAACTCGACGTGGAAGATGTGCCCTTCCTTGACGCACACCCGTCGTCCGCTGAGGCGGCGGATGACCTCGTCGTCGGAGACCTCGATGAGGATCGCGGCACTCAGCCCGCGGCCCAGCTCCTCCAACTTCGCGTCGAGCGCCTCGGCCTGGCCCGTAGTCCGCGGGAACCCGTCGAGGATGAACCCGTCCGCGGCCTCCTCCCTGGAGACCCGCTCGGCGATCAAGTCGACCATCACCTCGTCGGGCACCAGGTCGCCCCGGTCCATGAACTCCTTCGCCTTGGTGCCGAGCTCGCTTCCCTCGCGCACGGCCGCGCGCAGGATGTCGCCGGTCGCGTAGTAGGGAAGGCGGAAATCCTCTTGGAGGCGCTCCCCCTGCGTGCCCTTCCCGGAGCCGGGAGGGCCGAGCAAGACGAGGTTCAGCTCGGACACGACGCGAGAGCCTACCCGGCGCGCTCGCTCAAGCAGCGCCGGAGCACCTCGCCAACCAGCGAGCCTTACCGGCGCGCTCGCTCAAGCAGCGCCGGAGCACGCCGCCAACCCAGCCCGCCGATTCCGTCACCTGGCGATAGGTGAACGGGAGGACCTCGTAGCCGGCCATGCGCAGCCGGACGAGCTTCTCGCGATCGCGCTCGAACGCGCGAGCGCCGCTGTGAAACGCGTAGCCGTCGAGCTCGACGACCATGCGCATGGCCGGCCAATAGGCGTCGACGAGGAACCCCTCGACGAGGACGTTCACCTGCGGCGTGGGAAGCCCCTCATTCCTGACGAGGTCAAGGAACCGTCGCTCGAGCTCCGACGCCGTCTGGGCTGCCGGGGCCGGGTCGTACTCCAGCAGCGTGCGCAATGCGCTCACTCCGCGCCGGCCGTTGCTGCGCGCCAGCAGCCGCTCGACGGCGCGAACGTCGAGCAGCTCCAAGCGCTGGGCCCCCTCGTAGGCGCGCTGGAGCTGGAAAGGGGCGACGACCTCGGCGAGGTCGAGCAGTGTCCGCGGCACGGACGTGACCGGAATGCCATCGCGGACGCAAACGTCATCGGGATGGAATGCCCGGGTCACGTGCACGGTGAGCCCCCTGCGCGAACGCCTCGAGATGCCGACGACCGTAACGTCGATCGCTTGCCGCCCAGTCCTCCTGACCTCCCACAGCGCCGCCCCGGAGCGGTGGCTGAGAGCGGCGCTTCGTCCGGCGGCGAGTACCGCGGCCATCCACCTGCCGTACAGAGTCGCGCGAGGGTGCCCGAGCGCATAGACACCGCGGTGAAGCTGGTGAAGCCGCCCATCGGCCAGGCGGCGATCCACGGCCGACGCGCCGACCCCCATTCGGGTCAGCTGCCATCGAGCGACGACACCGTGCTGGCGCTCCCCCAAACGAGCGATGTGCGTGTCGGCAACCGCCATCAGATCGCCGGGGGGTGCCTGACTTTTCCCCCGCATATCGACGGAAACCACAGGCACCCCCCTACTCGCCGGGAGTCTGGGCCGGAAATGCGCACTCATGGCGCGCAAAGAGCGCCGCGAACGCCCCGCGCCTGCGACTCAGGCGCGTCCCCTACCCAGCCGGCACTGCCGCAGCTCCGTAGCCGGGCCGGTGCTGTCGCAGCTCCCTACCCAGCTGGTGCGGTTTGGTCGGGCGCAGTGGACGCAGGAGGCCGACGCCGGCCAAGGCTGCTACTTCAAGAAGCCCTCGTAGTTGCGCATCATCAGCTGGGCCTCGAGCTGCTTCACCGTGTCCAGGGCGACGCCGATCACGATCAGGATCGAGGTGCCGCCGAAGAAGAAGTTGGCGGAGGTCTGGCTGATCAGGATCGTCGGCAACGCAGCGACCGCACCGAGGTACAGCGCCCCTGGGAACGTGAGCCTGGACAGGATGCGGTCCAGGTATTCGGCGGTAGGTCGTCCCGGTCTCACCCCCGGGATGAAGCCGCCGTACTTCTTCAGGTTGTCCGCCTGGTCGACCGGGTTGAAGGTGACAGCGGTGTAGAAGTAGGTGAAGATGATGATGAAGAACACCTCGCCGGCGACGTAGGCCCAGCCGCCGGGGCTGAAGAAGGCGGCGAAGTCGAGCGCCGCGGGGGTGTTCAGCAGCTGCCCGATCGTCGGCGGAAAGGCCATGATCGACGCCGCGAAGATCACCGGGATGACCCCGGCCATGTTGACCCGCAGCGGGAGGTAGGTGGAGCCGCCGGTGGTCATCCGCCGGCCGACCACGCGCTTCGCGTACTGGACCGGGATGCGGCGCTGGCCCTCCTGGACGAAGACGATCCCGACGATCACCGCGAGGGCGATGAACGGCATCATCACGACGAAGACCTGATCGGGGTTCGTCCACCACTTCTCGATCCCGGTCGGGATCCGCGAAGCGATCGAGGCGAAGATCATCAGCGAGATCCCGTTGCCGATCCCCCGCTGGGTGATCAACTCGCCGAACCACATCAGCAGGGTGGTGCCCGCGGTGAGCGCGATCACGATCAGGAACACCTTCGGGGCGGTCAGTGTGCCGACGACGCTGGTCCCGGCCTGGCTCTGGAAGGAGCGGAAGAGGAACACGTAGCCAACCGACTGGGCGAAGGCGAGCGCCACGGTCAGGTAGCGCGTGTACTGGGTGATCTTCTGCTGCCCGACCTCCCCCTCCTTCTGGAGCCGCTCGAGCGAGGGGACCACCACCGTGAGCAACTGCAAGATGATCGAGGCGGTGATGTAGGGCATGATCCCCAGCGCGAACAACGACAGGCGCGAGAGGCTGCCGCCGCTGAACAGGTTGAGGAAGCCGAGGATCGAGTTGCCCGAGAACTGCGACTCGATGCTCTTCACCGCGTTGATATCGATCCCCGGCGCCGGGATGTACGCCCCGAGCCGGTAGAGCGCGAGCATCGCCGCGGTGAAGGCGAGCTTCTTGCGGATCTCCGGAACCCGGAACGAGTTGAGGATCGTCTGCAGCATCAGCTCTCCAGCGTCTCGGTCGTCCCGCCGGCCTTCTCGATCCTCTCCTTGGCCGCCGCGCTGAACGCGTGGGCGCGGACCGTGAGCTTCTTCGTCAGCTCGCCCCGCGCCAGCACCTTGACCGGGTGGCGACGCTTCGCCAGCCCCGCCGCCCGCAGCGTCTGCGGGGACACTTCGTCCCCGGCCTCGAACCGCTCCTCCAGGTCGGCGAGGTTCACCGGCTGGGTCCGGGTGCGGAAGGGCTCGAACGGCATCGACATCTTGTGGTGCGGGCCCCGAAGCTTTCGGGTCCGCATGTGAATCGGGTTCTGCCCCCCTTCGTACCCCGGCTTCCGCTTGTTGCCCGAGCGCGCGCCGGCCCCCTTCTGGCCGCGACCGGAGGTCTTCCCCAGGCCCGAGCCCTCTCCCCGCCCAACCCGCTTTCGCGCTCGGCGCGAGCCGAGCTTCGGCCGCAGCGAGTGCAGGCCCACCTGCTCCGGATCCAGGCGGCCCATCAGGACCCCGCCTCCTGGACGTCGACCATGTGGCCGACGACCTTAAGCATGCCTCGGAGCTCGGCGCTGTCGGCGTACGTCGTCTGCCGTCCGATCCGCCCCAGCCGCAGCGAGCGGAGCGTCTCGCGCTGCCTCGGGCTGGCGCCGTTCGACGAGCGCACCTGCCTGATCACGAGCTCAGCCATCGCCGCCACCCCCGCCGGAAGCCGCCAGCATCACTCCGCAGCATCCTCGGCTCCGCCTTCGGGGGCTGCGGGTTCTGGCGCCGGCGTCGCGGCGGGCTCGCTCGCCTGCGCCGCGGCATCGCCGCCAGCGCCGGCGGGCCCGCCTTCAGTGGCCTTGGCCTTGGTCTTGGCGCCGTTCTTCTGGATCCCGAGCACCTGGTTGACGCTCAGGCCGCGGAGCTTGGCGACGTCCTCGGGGCGGCGCAGGCTGGTCAGCCCCTCCATCGTCGCCTTCACGAGGTTGATCGGGTTCTGCGTCCCGATGCTCTTCGTCAGCACGTCGCGGATCCCCGCGAGCTCGAGCACGGCGCGGACGCCGCCTCCAGCGATCACCCCGGTCCCGGGACTCGCCGGGCGAAGCACCACGTGGCCGGCGCCGAAGCGGCCGATGATCCGGTGGGGGATCGTCTGCCCGTACATCGGCACCCGGACGAGGCTCTTGCGCGCGTTCTCGACCCCCTTCTGGATCGCCAGCGGGACCTCCCGCGCCTTCCCGTAGCCGACCCCGACCACCGAGTTCTCGTCCCCGACCGCCACGAGGGCGGTGAACGAGAACCGCCGCCCGCCCTTGACCACCTTGGCGACGCGGTTGATCTCGATCACCCGCTCCTGGAGGTCCAGGCCCTGCGGGCTGACTGTCTCGATGTCGTGGTTCACGGCCGAATCAAGTTAGCGGGTCAGAGCTCCAGCCCACCCTCGCGAGCGCCCTCGGCCAGCGCCTTCACCCGGCCGTGATACCGGTACCCCCCGCGATCGAAGACGCACGACTCGATGCCCGCGTCCTTCGCGCGCTGAGCGACGAGCCCCCCGGCTCGCTTCGCCTGCTCCACCGCCTTCAGGTCGCGGAGCTCGGGCTCCGTCCAGGCCACCGCGACCACCGTCCTCGCCGCATCGTCGTCGATCAGCTGCGCGAAGACGCCGCGGTTCGAGCGAAATACCGAGAGCCGCGGCCGCGCGGCCGTCCCCCGCACCTTCGCCCGCACCCGGCGGCGGCGGCGCAGCCGCCGCTGCGGCTTCGTCAGGACGGTCAATGTTCGCTCCTTCCCGCACAGTGCGA
>Ga0066652_100001724_pt1 | contig 11577 bp, 8 predicted proteins | sample GraSoiAngelo_101_FD_71413 | JGI IMG/M metagenome (GOLD analysis project Ga0066652, IMG submission 71413) | Grasslands soil microbial communities from the Angelo Coastal Reserve, California, USA - 14_0903_02_30cm | ecosystem: Environmental > Terrestrial > Soil > Grasslands | place: USA...
ATCTGGCGCACCGTGCTGGAGATCATGCCCGGCCTGCTCGCCTTGCCGCTCGCGCGACGTGAGCTCGGCGAGGAAGCGGCTCAGCCGTCTCGCGGCAATCGAATCCCGTAGCGCGCGATGAACGTCGCCAGCTCCTCAGTGAGCGGCGACCCCTCGGTACTGCGGCTGCGGCCCGCGAGATCGAGCCAGTGAACACCGTTCGCGCGGAGCTCCGACTTCTCGCGATCGTCGAGCGCGACCTCCGTCAAGACCGTGTCGCCTCGCGTCGCCACCAGCGCATCATGCGGCGCGCGTCGCCAGACGAGTCGCAGCGGACCACCCCCCTCCGCCGGGCGATAGCTGCGCGTATTGCCGCGCAGCTCGATGACGTAATGCTCATACGTGACGTATCGCTCGAACTCGCTGACCATCTCGGCGACGAGCGCCGCCTTCTTCGCCTCACTCGGCACGCGCGGGAATTCGGGTGCCGAGCGGATCACCTTCGCCGGGCTGCCGACGGCCAGCGACATCGGCGGGATCTCCCCCTGCACGAGCGAGTTCGCGCCGATCACGCTTCCGTCGCCGATCGTCGTGCCGGGCATGACGAAAACGCGCCAGGGGAGCCACACGCTGTTGCCGAGCGTGACCGGCTCGTACGTCACCGGATATCCGTCGAGCGCGTTCAGCCACGCGCCGTGCGTGAAGATCAGGCAGTGCCCACCGATCCCGGTGTCGTCGCCGATTGTCACCGGCTTCGTCGGATTGATCGAGGCGAGCTGCAGGATGATCGTGCGGCTGCCGAGCGTGAAGCTCGACTCCGGTAGTTGTGGCCCACCGACGAACACCTGCTCGCGGATGCGGGCGTCCTCGCCGATCTGGATCCGCTCGCACGCCACGTAGCTCATCGTCCCCACGCTCGAGTGACGGCCGATGCGAATCGTTCGGCCCATGACCATGGCGAGGAGCCCGATCTCCACGTGGTCCGCGAGCTCGACACTCTCGCCGACGACGACGGCGCCGAACGCCAGCTTGACGTTCGCCCCGATCTTGTAGCCCCTGAAGACGCGATACGCCCAGATCTTGAGCGGGCTCGGAAGCCAGCCGTACAGCGCGAGATGGCCGATCGGCAGTCGCTTCTTGCGGATCATCGAGGGACGGGTGGGAGACGTCGTAGAGTGACCGGCGAGCCGGAGAGCGTCAAGGGCACCGCTGCGATGCACGTGCGTCGCACTTGCCGCACCCAACCTGCAGTCATAGACTGCGGGCGCGGCGCTCCGGCTCGCGCCGCTCACCCTCCATCCTCGTGCTCGCGCTCACCCACGACGATCTCCTGACGCCTGGCGAGCGGTTCGCGCTCGAGCTGCTCGTCGATCTGTCGGCGGTGCTGCGCTGCGAAGGCGAGGGAGACGTCGTGCGAGTTCGTGCCGTCGGCGAGCCTCGCGCCGCCTCCGCCGCTGAGCTTCGCGCGCGACGCTGGGGGATGGAGGTGCTCGACGCCGAAGTCCGCATCGAGAAGTCGCTCCTCCGGTTCGTGCTCGACGTTGCCGGCGCCGAGATCGAGCAACGTTCGTCCGTCGCCGACCGGTTCGGTCGCGTTCCCTCGCGTGAGACGGCGTCTGTCCGCGCGTCCGTCGATCGCGAGCCCATCGTCTCGGAGGCCGCGTGCGCGCTGGCGACCGCGGTGCGCGCCGCGGCGGGGCGCCGGCTGTTCCGCGTCGTCGATCCGTGGCCGAACGGTCGACGCTGGGCCGTTTCCTTCACGCACGACCTCGACGTGGTTGAATGGTGGCCCGTGTTCACAGCGTTGCGTCTGGCCGAGCTGCTGCGCCATGGAGAGATCGGGCGGGTGGCGCGCGTCGCGGCGAGCGCCGTCGCGTCAACCGGACGACCCGTCGTCTGGAAGGCGGTCGCCGAATTGCTCGCGACGGAGAAGCAGTACGACGTGCGCTCGACCTGGTTCGTGCTGTGCGATCGTCCCACGCTCGCCACGGCGCGCGCGGGCGACCTCACGTATCGTCCCGACTCCCACCTGGCGCGCCGCATCTTCGATGCGCTCGCCGCCGCCGGTCACGAGATCGGGCTCCACGGCAGCTTCGCGACGTCCGACGATCATGCGCGATTCGACTCGCAGCGCACCCTCGTGCGCGCGATCACGGGAGTGCTGCCCGCCGGCGTCCGCCAGCACTACCTGCGCATGCGTGCGGCGACGACACCACGTGGGATGGTGAGCGCGGGCTTCGAGTACGATTCGACCTACGGTTTCGCCGACCGCAACGGCTTCCGGCTCGGCACCGCCGATGTGCTGCCGCTGTGGGACGCTGAGCGCCAGGAGCCGGTCGGCCTCGACGAGGCGCCGTTCATCTGGATGGATCGTGCGCTGAGCAAGTACCAGCACGTCGAATCGCCGCGCGCCTGGATCGACGATGCGCTGTCGCTCGCCGAACGATGCCGCGCCGTCGAGGGATTGTGGGTCGGCATCTGGCACCCGAACCTCGCGCCCGCGCTCGGATTTCCCGATGCGCCCCAGGCCTATGCGCACCTCGTGGGTGAGCTGGCGCGCGGCGACGCGCACGTCGCGCCCCTCGGGGAGCTCGTCTCGTGGCGGCGCGACCGGCGCGCACTCCGTGCACGAGTCGCGCCCAATGGCGAGCACGTGACGTTCGTCGCCGATTCATCTGCACACCCGACCGCATTCACGATCCGCGACGCCGACGGACGCGTCCATCCCGCGGCGCTGGCTGGCTGACGGTGCGCGTCCTCTTCCTCGCGCACGCATATCCACGTCACGACGCGGATCCCGTGGGCTCGTTCGTCGGCAATCTCGCCGTCGCGCTCCGCGACCGCGACGTCGACGTCACCGTCTCGGCGCCCAGTGCGGCGGGTCTCGCGCCCTTCGAGCACGTGAATGGCATCCCGGTGCACCGCTTTCGCTACGCGCCCGACCGCTACGAGACGCTCGCCTATACCGGCACGATGGGCGCACAGGTACGCGAGACGCTGAGCGGAAAGGCGGCGATGCTCTCCTACCTCGTCGCGGCGTTTCGCGCGGCCCGTTCTCTCGCTCGGCGCGAGCGATTCGACCTCGTGCACGCGCACTGGTGGTTTCCGGGCGGACTGGTGGCCTCGGGGCTCGCGCGAACGGCGCACCTGCCGTTCGTCACCACGCTGCACGGCTCCGATCTCCGCCTCGCCACGACCTTTCCTTTCGGCCGCACGCTGTTTCAGCGCGTGTCCGGCGACGCCCGCGCAATGACGGCCGTCTCGAGCTGGCTCGCACGCGGCGCCGAAGAGCTGGCGCCCGATCGCCGGGTGACCGTGGCACCCATGCCGGTGCTGACGGACCTCTTTCACCCGGGCGAGGCGCGCGAGGCCGACCTGATGCTGTTCGTCGGCAAGCTCACCGCGCAGAAGGGACTCGCGCGTCTGTTGCGCGCCATGACGCGCATGCATCGACGCGCCCGGCTCGCGGTCGTCGGAACGGGCCGAGTCGACGATGCAGGGCTGCGCACGCTGGCGCGCGAGCTGGGTCTCGAGGAACGGATCGAGTGGCTGCCGCTTCTGACGCAGCCAGAGCTCGCAGCCCAGTATCGCCGGGCAGCGCTTCACGTCGTTCCCGCGCTCGATGAAGGACTGGGACTCACCGCCGTCGAGTCGCTGCTGAGCGAGACACCCGTGGTCGGTTTCCGCTCGGGGGGACTGCCGGACATCGTTCTCGAAGGCGTCGCGGGCCGACTGGTCGAGGCGGGCGATGAGCCGGCCCTCGCGGAAGCGCTGGACGCGATCCTCGCCGATCACGACACGCGTCGGGCGATGGGAGTCGCCGGCCGCGCGCACGCAATGCAGCGATTCGGAGCTGCCGCGGCGTCGGAGCGCTACGCACAGCTCTATCGGCGGGTCGTGCGTGAAGCGGCGCAGCACTGAGGCCGACTCGCCCGTTTCACTGGCGTCATCTCACGCATCCGGCCACTTTTGTCGTGATCGGGGCGCCGCGACGATCGCCCGGCCCGGTGATCGATCCCACGCGTCCTCCACCGCATGAGAGCACCGACTCCACGTCCCGCGGCTCGACCAGCCGAACTGCCCGAGCCGCGTCTGGCGGCTGCCTGGGCGACGCTCACCTACGCCGTCTGCACCATGCTGCTGGCGTGGCCGGCGCTCGCTGGCGGATTCCTGGTCAATCCGCGCAGCGACCAGTACATCGGCGGGTGGCCCGTTCGCGACTTCGCCGGCCAGGCGCTGAAGGCAGGGAAGGGGATTCCCGAGTGGAATCCGTATCTCTTCGGCGGCCTGCCGTACATCGCCGCGATGCACGGAGACATCTTCTATCCCACGGCGCTCCTGCGACTGCTGCTCCCCACGGATATCGGCCTCACGTGGGGATTCATCATTCACATCTTCCTCGCCGGCTGTTTCACCTACGGCTTCCTGCGCGCGTGGGGCTTCGGATTCTTTCCGTCGCTCATCGCCGGCGTGGGCTACATGATGAGCGGCGAGCTCGCGGGGCTGGTCTCGCCCGGACACGACGGAAAGCTCTTCGTCAGCGCCCTCATGCCGCTCACGCTCTGGTTCCTCGTTCGGGGCATCCGTGATGGCCGTCTGTGGGCGTGGGGTGGCGTCGCGATCGCCGTGGGCCTCGCTGTCCTCAGCCCGCATCCGCAGCTGCTGCAGTACATGCTGCTCACGTGCGGCGCGTTCGCCATCTATCTCGCGTTCGCCGACCACCCCGGTCGCGGGAAGCTGACGCGAAACGTCGCGCTGGCGCGACTCGGCACGGCCGCTGCCGCCGTCGCCGTCGGTTTTCTCATCGGCGCCGTACAGTATCTGCCCGTGCTCGAGTACGTCCCGTTCTCGCCGCGGGCCGGCGGGAAGGGCTGGGAGCACGCTGTCAGCTACTCGATGCCGATCGAGGAGCTGCTGAACACGTATCTGCCCCAGTTCAGCGGAATGCTCGAGGACTACTGGGGTCGCAACGTCATCCACTTCCACAGCGAGTACCTCGGCGCGGCGATGCTGCTGCTGGCGTTCGCCGGATTCGTCGGCGCTCCGGAGCGAAGGGGCTTTCGTCGATTCTGGATCGGCGTGCTCGCGGTGGCCGTACTCTGGTCGCTCGGCGGCTATACGCCGTTCTACCACATCGTCTACGCGCTCGTGCCGGGCACGAAGTTCTTCCGGGCGCCGAGCACCATGCTGATGGTCGTCGCTCTCGCGACGGCGGTACTGGCGGCGCTGGGTACCGAGCGCGCGCTGAGCGGTGCGCTGAGCCGCCGGTACCTGATCGGCTGGCTCGCGGCGGGGCTGGTGATCGCGCTGCTCGCCATCTCTGGCGCCTTCACGTCGATGGCGCACGCCATCGCGGCGAGCTTTCCGTTCGATCGTGAAGAGGTCATCGACGCCAACCGTGGTGCCGTCGCGCTCGGCGGGCTGCGCAGCTTGCTCTTTCTCGGTGCGGCGGTCGGGCTGTTGATCCTCGCATCGCGCGGCCGAGTCGGTGCGCAGGGGCTGGGATGGGGCCTCGTAGCGATCGTCGCGCTGGATCTCTGGTCGGTCGAGCGCAGCTACTGGATCTTCTCGCCCCGCGCGAGCGTTCTCTACGCGAGCGATCCTGCGGTCGAGTTTCTGAACAGAGCCGAACCGGGGCGTGTCGTCGTAGCGCCGACGGCGCAGGGCGGCATTTCGGCGCGCGATCCCGCCTACGCCGGTGACGCCCTCATGGTGCACCGCGTACGCCTGCTTCAGGGATACCACGGCAACGAGATCGGGCGCTATCAGCGGCTGGCGAGCCGCGAACAGCTGGGAGACTACGGAAACACCCTCAACCCCGCCTTCTGGCGCCTCACCAACGCGCGCTACCTCTACACGAACGGCGAGATCTCGGATAGCTCGGTGAAGAAGCTCCTCGGCCCCGTGCGCAACGCCTCCGGGTCCACCGTCTATCTGTATCGGCTTCCCGGGGACAATCCGCCCGCGTGGGTGACGTCGGCGTTCGTGAAGGCGGGAGACGAGGCGACCGCCGGCACCATCCTCGACCCGCGGTTCGATCCGCTTCGCGTGGCGGTGTTCGACTCGACGTCCAGCGTTGCGGCCGCCGCGCTCAAGGAGCTTCCCGCGCCGCTCGCCATCTCCACCCGCGTCACCCGATACGACCCCGGCCACATCGCGCTCGAGTTGAGCGCGCCGGCGCCGGCGGGCTCGGCGCTCGTCGTGTCGGAGAATTATTATCCGGGATGGTCCGTGACCATCGACGGTCGGGCCGCGGTTCCGGCCATCCGCACCGACTACACGTTTCTCGGCATTCCGCTTCCGGCGGGCGCGACGAAGGTGAGCCTCGATTTCCACGATCCCGCCTACGGCACGGGCAAGAAGGTGACGTTCGCGGCCCTCCTGCTCGCCCTGGTGGCGCTCGGCGCCGGCCTTCTGCTCGACCGCCGACGTGCCGTCTGAGCCAGCGCGCGAACGCGCGCTCGTCATCGTTCCCACCTACAACGAGCGGGAGAATATCCGCCGGCTGGTGGATACTGTCCTGCGTCAGGACGGACGCATCGAGATGCTCGTCGTCGACGACGGGTCGCCCGACGGCACGGGTCAAATCGTCGCCGAGCTCGTGGCCGCCGACTCGCGCGTCCATCTGCTCGAACGGCCGCGCAAGATGGGGCTCGGCACGGCGTACATCGCGGGGTTCCGCTGGGCGCTGGAGCGCGACTATCAGTACGTGCTGGAGATGGATGCCGACTTCTCCCACGACCCGAACCATCTGCCGCAGTTTCTCCGCGCCATCGACGACGCCGACCTCGTGCTCGGCTCGCGGTATCAGCAGGGGCGGGTGACCGTGGTGAACTGGCCGATCGGCCGCCTCATCCTGAGCTATGCTGCAAACCTTTATGCGCGCGCTGTAACTGGTCTGCCGGTGTGGGATGCGACGGGTGGCTTCAAGTGCTTTCGCAGGGCCGTGCTCGAGTCGATCGACTTCTCGCAGGTGCGGTCCAACGGCTACGCCTTCCAGATCGAGATGAGCTTTCGGGCCTGGAAGCGAAGCTTTCGCATCGCCGAGATTCCGATCGTCTTCGTCGATCGGACCGAGGGGACCAGCAAGATGTCGCAGTCGATCGTCCGGGAAGCCATCTGGATGGTCTGGCGCCTGCGCTGGTGGGCCATCCGCGGCACCATATGAGTCGAGGGGACGAGGCACGCATGCTTCCGGCAGGACGCACGTTCTACAAGTTGAGCGGCTCGGGCAACGACTTCGTGATGGTCGATGCCATCAACAGTCCGTCCCAGGATCTGACGGCGCCGGAGCGCGTGCAGAGCATCTGCGCTCGGGGCACGGGGATCGGCGCCGACGGACTCGTGCTCCTCGAGCGGTCGTGGGCTGCGGACTTCCGCATGGTGTACCTCAACAGCGACGGCTCCCGCGCCGATCTCTGCGGCAACGCCGCGCTCTGCTCGGTCCGGCTCGCGGTGGAGCTCGGGATCATGCCGGTAGGGGAGTGCCACGTCGAAACGGACTCCGGCGTCCTGAGCGGCCGGCTTCTGCCGACCGGTCCGGAGGTCGACCTCAGGCCCGTCGCCGACATCAAGCAGCGACTGCCATTTCGGCTCGCCGATGGCGAGCGATGGATTGGCTTCGCGCTCGCCGGCGTACCGCACCTGGTCGTTCGCGTGGACGATGTGGAGCGCGTGGATGTGGTCGGCCGAGGACGTCCACTGCGCTACGACAGCTCGCTCGCTCAGGGGGCGAACGTCAACTTCGTGTCGCCGAACGGAAGCGGCGGGTGGCGGATCCGGACCTATGAGCGGGGCGTGGAGGGGGAGACGCTGGCGTGCGGGACGGGAGCCGTCGCGACCGCCATTCTGCTGCACCTCAACGGCGACGCCGGCCTGGACACCGGCCTTCAGACACGCTCCGGCCGCACGCTGCGCGTCCGGCTCGAGCAGCGCAGCCTAAGCGGATGGCACCCCACGCTGTCCGGCGAGGCGAGGATCGTCTTCCAGGGCGTGCTCGGCGAAGTCTGAGGCCGCAAGGGAGGCATCCCGAGGCCCCTGAAGGCGCCTCCGACCTGCATTTCCGCGCCGACTAGGCTGCACACTCGCCAGCGGTCGCGACAGTCACGCTCGTGGTGAGACCGCGTTCGAGCGTCCAGCTCGCTGGATTTTCAGTGGGTTCGTGCACTGGATTACTGCTGAGCTGCAAAGTGCCACAGCGCAAATACTTATGGGGCAAAGATGGCCTAGAGCGGAGAAGTTCTCCACATTTATCCACCGGGCTTAGTTTACATAATACATCTTATACGTATATCGTGTGTCCACTAGTGCTCGCTTGGTGGCACAGTTGTGGCGGCTTCCCTATCCCTTCTGGCCGCATGGCCGCTCCGTCGGCTCGCGACGGTTCAGTGTCGAGTGACACTCGGTGGGTTTTCCGCCGTCAGTCGTCGCGTCGAGCGTCGGCGTCGTCCAAACGCAGCCCGTCGCATCTGGGTATTCGGCCGGCAAAAACGGGCTCCCATGGGAGCCCGTTCGGGTCGCTCGATCGCTACGGCGGCGCAGCGACGACCAGCCGACTTCCGCCCTATTGGGATCGCGGCAAGAGAGATAGCCCGATCAGCCCTTGGCAGCAGTCGCTAGGAGCTCTCCCAGGCGCACCCGAGCCTCGGCGGAGAGTCCGGCATTGTCGTTTTGCTTCGCCAGCGCTTCCCACGCCTCGCGCGCCTTGGCTGCGTTTCCGGCCGCCGTCTGGACGCGACCGATCTTGGCCAGCAGCAGCGCGCGCTCGTTCGGCGCCGTCGTGAGCTCCGACGCCTTCGCGTATTCGGCTGCCGCTTCGGCATACTTCGCGAGCTGGGCGTAGGCATCACCGAGCAAGACGTGGATCGGCGTGGCGTACGGCCCAGATGGAATCTTTCCCGTGAGGTCCTTGAGGCTCGTCACGGCGCCCTGGTAGTCGCCCTGCTCGAGCTTCGATTGCGCCAGGAGCATCCCCGCCTCGGCGCCGGCGCTCGTCGATGGATACTGGTCCGCCACCTTCTTGAGGTCGCTCTGGGCCAGCGGGACGTTGCCGCTGGTCAGCGATTGCTTGGCCGCGAGCAGCTTCCGGTCGGCATTCTCCGCCTTGAGGACGGCCGAGCGGTTGTAGAACCAGAACCCGAAGGCGGCGGCGGCGACCACGATGGAGGCAATGGTCACCATTCGGGAGTTGATGCGGAACCAGTCCAGGAAGCTTTCTGCCTTGGGCTGCGAGACTGGGGCTTCCATTGTCGGGGTCGTCATTGCTCACATAGTTGCTGTTACGTCGATTTGGAGGCGGGATGCCCCTGGGGTGACTCGAACACCCGGCCAACGGTTTAGGAAACCGCTGCTCTATCCACCTGAGCTACAGGGGCGGTGTTGTCCTAGAACAACTTAGCGACGGAGCCTCAAGTAGTTCCTGCGCGTTCTTGGCCGCTGCTTTGCCGTTATCGGGGTATTCGGTGCTATGCCGGCACGCGCGACCGCTCGCGCGAGGTCGACTTGGCGGACGAATGCCGTATCGGTCAAACATATCCCGGGTCCTCCAGCCGCACAATTTAATGATCCCGGATTGTCTCTCACGACCCGACGTAAATCGCGCGGGAGGCCCGATAGGCCGTGCACCGGCCGCCATCGCGCTCTGCGGCGATCCTCTTTGGGCCGGAACCATCACCTCCTCGACTAGTCGACCCGGCAATCCAATCCGCGAGAGCTGAGCTGACCGGCTACTACTCTCGGCTCGAATACCAGTAGTACCGGTCCGAACCGATCCGCAATCGGCCGTCGCGTTCATACGCCCTTCGGCGTGTCCGCGATGCCGCTCTGCAAGGGGCCGAGACTCTTAAGGTGCTCCTGACGGACGGGAGGAAGGAATCATCCCAGTCCGCGCTGGCGCCCTACCGTCTCTCACCTGATAGCGCTTGATAGCGTTGCCCAAGCTCAAGGGCTCGTCACGCGAAGTGCCTCTGCCGGGACTGTTGCGGGGGGTCGTTGCGGGCGAAGTTAGGCGGCATGGGTAGCACAAGTGCTTCCGACGTGAACAGCAGCGTCGGGTCGCCAACCTCGTCGACGAGGCGGGTTAGAGTGCTGCGCCCGCTCGAGCTCGAACGCAGAGAAGTGACGCGAACGACGTGCTGTCGCTGCACGATCGGTCCAAAGAGTCGGGGTCGGCCAGCCGCCGTCAGCGCTCACGCCGCATTCTCCCGCACGCGGCTCGGGGTCCCTTGAGCCCTTGAAGTAACGACACGTCATCCGCGATACCGACATTGCGCGACACGACAGCGAGTTGCCTGCCAGCGCTGACAGTGGGCGTGGGCTTAACTCAAAAACTGAAATAGACGTAGCTCATCCTGGGGACCTCTCGCATATTCGGCGGGTGTCCGCTAGCGCCGAGAGGAAACGAGAGAAGGCACGACGTACCGCCGGGCGCGCACAGGATTCTTTGCCAGTGGCCTTCTCGCTGCCCGCGCGTGCGCTTTCGTACGCGCTGGCGATCTTCCTCGGCAGCACGCTGCTGTTTCTGCTCGAGCCGATCGCGGCGAAGCGTCTCCTTCCGCTGCTCGGCGGATCGGCGGCGGTGTGGACGACGTGCCTCGTTTTCTTCCAGACCGCGCTGCTGCTCGGCTACTACGTCGCGCATTTGCTGGCCACACGCATGCGTCCGACGACGCAGGTGACGGCATACGTCGGACTGCTCGCACTGTCCGTCGTGCAGCTCGTGCTCGCCGTCGCCCCCACGTTGCGGGCCAACGTCGACCGGCCGATCATCAGCGTCCTGTGGCTGCTCTCCAGCCTCATCGGCCTGCCGTTCGTCACGCTTTCGGCGACGAGTCCGCTGCTGCAGGCGTGGTTCGCGCGCTCGTCACCGGGAGGACGCGGCGACGCCTACCGGTTGTTCGCGATCTCGAACATCGGGTCGATCGTCGCGTTGCTGGGGTACCCTTGGCTGATTGAGCCACGTCTGACTGTGCGCGCTCAGACGATCCTCGTGATCAGCGTGTTGATCATGCAGGCGATCCTCACCGGCGTCATCGGCGCGTCTGTTCGAAACGCCCGGGAGGTCGGGGACGCGACGGCGTCCGGAGAATCAGCCGGCGTGCCGGCGGCCACCCGCGTGCTGTGGGTCGGGCTCGCCGCGTGCGCCTCGCTGCTCCTCGCGGCGACGACGACGCACATCAGCCAGAACGTCGTCGCGCTCCCGCTCATCTGGATCGTTCCACTCGTCGCGTATCTGCTGAGCTTCGTCGTCGCGTTCTCGGCGCGAAGGTGGCTGCCCCGCTGGCTGGTCGTCGGCCTCGCCATCGTCGGCCTGATCGGGAGCGCCCCTCTGCTCTATCGGGAGGTTTTCAACATTCCGATCCTTCCCGCCACGGCGGCGTTCTGCATCGCGCTGTTTTTCCTGTGCCTGTTCCTGCACAGCGAGCTCTATGACCGTCGACCCGCGCCGGACCATCTCACGTCGTTCTACCTGCACGTGGCGGCGGGCGGCGCGCTCGGCGCCGTGCTGGTCGGCATCGTTGCCCCGCTGGTGTCGCCGGGCAACTATGACGTTGCGATTGGCCTCTCCCTCACGGCGGTGCTGGGCTTCGTTGTCGCCCG
>Ga0066652_100001725_pt1 | contig 11571 bp, 10 predicted proteins | sample GraSoiAngelo_101_FD_71413 | JGI IMG/M metagenome (GOLD analysis project Ga0066652, IMG submission 71413) | Grasslands soil microbial communities from the Angelo Coastal Reserve, California, USA - 14_0903_02_30cm | ecosystem: Environmental > Terrestrial > Soil > Grasslands | place: USA...
CCGCCGGCCGCCCGGCCGCGAGGCCTACCCTGGCGACGTCTTCTATCTCCATTCACGGCTGCTCGAGCGGGCCGTCAAGCTCTCCGACGACCTTGGCGGCGGCTCGCTGACGGCGCTGCCCGTCGTGGAGACGCAGGCCGGCGACGTCTCCGCCTACATCCCGACGAACGTGATCTCGATCACGGATGGGCAGATCTTTCTCGAGTCCGAGTTGTTCTATTCCGGCGTCCGCCCGGCGATCAATGTCGGCATCTCGGTCTCCCGGGTCGGCGGCAACGCCCAGACGAAGGCGATGCGGACGGTCGCAGGCCGACTGAAGCTCGACCTGGCGCAGTACCGCGAGCTGGAGGCTTTCTCACAGTTCGGCTCCGAGCTGGATCCGGCGACGCAGCGGACGCTGGCCCGGGGGGAACGAATGGTCGCGACTCTCAATCAGCCGCAATACCAGCCGTGGGCGCTCGAGGAGCAGGTCGCGGCGATCTTCGCCGGCAACGAGGGCTTCCTCGACGACATTCCGGTCGATCAGGTCCAGCGCTTCCAGGAGGAGCTCCGTGAGCATCTCCGCAGCGAGGGCGCGATTTACAAGGCGACCCGTGAGCAGAAAGAGCTCTCCGACGAGACCCAGGAACAGCTGCGCAAGGAGATCGAGAAGTTCAAGAAGACGTTCGCGGTCAAGGAGACGTCTCTCGTCGGGGGATAGATGGCCACAGTCCAGGACCTGAAGCGGCGGATCCGCTCCGTCAACAACACGCAGAAGATCACGAAGGCGTTCGAGCTCGTCGCCTCGGCCCGGCTGCGCCGCGCCGAGGCGCGGATCGCGGCGATGAGGCCCTACGCCGACCGAATGCTCGAGCTGATGGGCGTCACCGCTCGGGCCGCCGGCTCCGTGCGGCTACCGCTGCTCGAGCGGAGAGATGTGACCAGGGTCGCGTTGCTCCCGATTACCGCCGACCGTGGGCTCGCGGGCGCGTTCAATGCTCAGGTGCTGCGACGGGCGTTCGCGCTGGAGCGAGAGCTCCGCGGCGACGGCGTCGAGGTCAGGTGGCTCGCCTCCGGGCGTCGCGGCCGCTCGAGCCTGACGTTCCGCGGGTACGAGCTGATCCAGGCGTGGCAAGGGTTCAGCGAGCGCCCCGAGTACGCCGACGCCCAGGCGATTGCCAGGCGCGCGGCCGAGCTCTATGCGAACGAAGAGGTCGACCGGGTCGTCGTCGTCTACAACCGATACAAGTCGGCCCTGGTCCAGCAGGTCACTGTCCAGGACCTCCTGCCGATCCCGGAGAAGGTGATCGAGGGCGCCGAGGAGGAAGACGAGCAGGCTTCACTGCGCGGCGACTTCATCTACGAGCCGGAGCCCGAGCAGATCCTCGAGCGGCTGCTGCCGGTCTACGTCGAGACCGAGCTGTACCGCGCCCTGCTCGAATCCGCCGCCTCCGAGCAGGGCGCGCGGATGACCGCGATGCGCAACGCGTCCAGCAACGCCGGCGACCTGATCGCGAACCTGACGCTAGCGATGAACCGGGCGCGCCAGGCCGAGATCACGCAGGAGATCCTCGAGGTGGTCGCGGGCGCGGACGCCTTGACCGCCTGAGCGCGGGGGAAACCCGGTTTCCCCCGCGAGCCCCCTCGCCGGTCACGCCTCGGCCGCGCCGCGCATGTCGGCACGGCCGAGGATCACGTCCTGACCACTAACCACAGGCGGTCTTCGGCGTCTGAGAGTGTGGTAGCGGGGAAGATCCCTGCGAACCTATACTCCGCAAACCTGTGGCGACCGACCAGAGAGAGCGCGAGCTCGTCGGCTCACAAGCCGGACTTGCGTCTGCGATCGCGGTCGAGTCGCACGGTGAGCTCGGCGAGGTCGAAGAGGTTCGCGCCCGTGGGTACTGGGAGCAGGTCTGGCGGCGCTTCCGGCGCGACAAGGTGGCGATCGGCAGCGGCGTCTTCATCATCTTGCTGGTCTTCACCGCGATCGCGGGCGGTCCGATCGCTTCCCACTTCCTCGGGCACGGCCCGTACGACTTCAACCAGGATGCGGGCAGCCACGGCATCAAGGCGCTCCCGGTCGGGCCGATGTCGCACGTCTCGTGCAGCGGGTTCGCGATTCCGCCGGCGAACTGCATCGCGCACCCGGCGTCCAAGCAGCTCTACATCCTCGGGGCGGACGGCCAGCTCGGCTACGACGAGTTCCTCCGCCTGCTCTACGGTGCCAGGGTCTCGCTCGAGGTGGCTGTGCTCTCGACGATCGGGGTGATGCTGATCGGGATCCTGCTCGGTACGCTTGCCGGGTATTACCGGGGGTGGATCGATACCTCGATCTCGCGTGTGATCGAGTTGACGATGGTCTTCCCGGCGCTGCTCTTCATCATCGCGCTGAGCGCGACCGTCGGTCCGCGCCTCAACCACATCACCTTCGGGATCTTTGCCGAGGGGGTCGTGACGCTGGTGCTCGTGTTCAGCCTTCTGGGTTGGTTCTATCCGGCACGAATCATGCGGGCCCAGGTGCTCTCGTTGCGAGAGAAGGAGTTCGTCGAGGCTGCGCGGATGATCGGCGCCAGCGACAGCCGGATCATGCGTTCGCACGTCGTCCCGCACCTCGTCGCGCCGATCATCGTCTACTCGACCCTGACGATTGCGCAGTACATCCTGTTGGAGGCGAGCCTCTCGTTTCTCGGGCTCGGCATCAACCAGAACATTCCCAGCTGGGGGAACCTGCTCTCGACCGGGCCGGAGTACTACCTGACTCAGCCTTGGCTGATGCTCTGGCCGGGGCTCGCGATCCTCTCGACCACGCTGGCGTTCAACCTGCTCGGCGACGGTCTCCGCGACGCGTTCGATCCGCGTGGCGTGCGCTAAATAGCGCGGTCGACGAGCGGCTTCGGGTTGAGACGGCCGCACGGGGTAAGCCCTCGCGACCTCTAAGCGGCGCCGCCTAGTCGGCGCCTCTGGATCCGCGCGGGGTGCGCTAAATAGCGCGGTCGACGAGCGGCTTCGGGTTGAGACGGCCGCACGGGGTAAGCCCTCGCGACCTCTAAGCGGCGCCGCCTAGTCGGCGCCTCTGGATCCGCCCGGCGTGCGCTAAAAAGCGCGGTCGACAGCGGCTTCGGGTCAAGACGGATCCGCGTGCGGTGCGCTAAAAACAGGGTCGTCGCGAGCGGCATCAGCCACTAACCAAAACGGTCACCGCACGTCAAAGAAACCGTGCAGATCTTCTGCGGCCGGTCTATTCTCCCCGGCCTGATTACAGCGGAAAGGAGTCAGATGTATAAGCGACTTACGCTTTCGCTCGCCATGTTGGCGGTGGGAGCGGCGATGTTGGCGGCATCGGGCATCGCGAGCACAGGGAGCGCTAACGCGCCCCAGGGTTCGGTTGCCAAGAAGGGCGGCATCCTCAAGGCCTCCCTGTTTGCCGGCATCGAAAACATCGATCCGCAGCGCTCGTATTACGTGCCCGAGTGGCAATACGAGTGGCTGACGGCTCGGCCTCTTCTGAACTTCGCCCACGCGGTGGGGGCCCGGGGTTACCGGCTGCTCAACGAGGGTGCGAAGAACTACACCGTTTCGAGGGACGGGCGCACGTACACCTTCCACCTGCGGCGCGGGATGAAGTTCAGCAACGGGTCACCCGTCACCGCGGCGAACTACAAGCACACGATGCTCCGGGTCCTGAACCCCGCGGTCGGCTCGCCGCTCGCGTCGTTCCTGACCGACCCGGCGTCCGTGAACATCCGCGGCGCGCTGGCGTACAACACGACCGGCAAGGGCTCGGTCTCCGGGATCCAGACGAAGGGCAAGTACACCTTCATCATCAAGCTGGTCTCGGCGAACGCTCTGCTTCCGACTCTGGTCGCGCTGCCGCCGACCGGTGCGGAGCCGGTGAGCCTGGGGATGAAGCCGGTCACCACGGCGCCGCACGGCCTTGCGTCTGCTGGTCGGTACTACATCTCCAAGTACTCGGTCGACCGGTCGATCTCGATCCGCAAGAACCGGTTCTACAAGGCACTCGGGGCAGCCCCGATGCCCGGCAACGTGAATGGGTTCGACTACACGATCGGCACCCAGCAGGACCAGGCGCTGTTGCAGACCAAGAAGGGCCAGCTCGACTGGCCGGCCGACGGCCTGCCGGCGACGGCATGGGGTCCGCTCTTCGCGCAGTACGGCACCAAGGGTCGCGCCCGCGTGTTCTCCACGTCGGTCGTCGACTACGCCACGATGAACACCACCAAGGGCGTGTTCGCCAACACGAGCGCGCGCAAGGCGGTCGAGTTCGGCCTCAACCGCAAGTCGCTGGTCAAGATCCGCGGCCCGCGGGCAGGCTACGCGCAGTGCTCGCTCCTCACCCCGGCAATCCCGGGCTACAAGAAGTGCACGGCGTACCCGCTGAACAAGCAGGACCTGACCAAGGCCAGGTCCCTGGCGAAGGGCCACACCGGTCACATCAACTACTGGTACACGGCCTCGACCCTGGGAACGCTGATCCAGCGCCTCGGCGCATCGCAGCTGAACGCGATCGGCTTCAGCAACATCGACACCAAGCCCTTCCAGAGCGGTCTGTTCACGGCGCTCGGCAAGAAGGGGAACGACTACGACTTCGCTCTGGTCGGCTGGTCCGCGGACTTCCCGGATCCGTACGACTACATCAACAAGCTCCTGTCGGGTAACACGATCCAGGACGTGCAGAACAACAACACGGCCTACTTCAACAACCCGACTGCGAACAAGCTGATGAACGCGGCCGCCAGGCTGCGTGGCGCGAAGCGCTACTCCACCTACGGCAGGTTGGACAACACGATCATGACCAAGTGGGCTCCGATTGCGGGGATCGACAACCGGAACGACCGCGAGTTCTTCTCCTCGCGCGTCGACACCAAGTCGGTCATCCAGTCGCCCATCTACGAGATCGACCTCGGCAAGATCGCTCTGAAGTAGCGAGAACGGAAGCCGAAGCAGCAATGAACGCAGGGCGCCGATCCGAAAGCCGGGTCGGCGCCCTGCGTTGTATGAGCCGTATAAGCTCTTCCTCCACGGTGGGGGTGCGATGGTCCGGTACCTGATCAGACGAGTTCTCTGGGCATGTGTCCTGTTCATCGTCGTCACGCTGGTGACGTACGTGATCTTCTACCTCGTGCCGAACGACCTGGCCGCGAAGGTCGCCGGCCAGGGCTCGAGCCAGGCTCAGCGCGCCCGCGCGATCCACTACCTGGGGCTCGACCGGCCGGTCTACGTGCAGTACGAGAAGTTCTTGTGGCGGCTGGTCAAGCCGGTGCCGGTGCACGTCGCAGGCGTGCCGGTCTTCGTCCGCCCGAACGCCGACCTCGGCCGCTCGTTCGTGCGCGCGACGCCGGTGAACGACCTGATCAAATCCGCGGCGCCGGTCACGGCCTCGCTCGTCTTCGGTGGCGTGATCGTCTGGTTGTTGATGGCGCTGCCGATCGGGATCCTCTCGGCGCTGCGTCCACGCTCGACCTTAGACAGGACCTCGATGACGTTCGTCCTGATCGGGATCTCCGCTCACCCAATCTGGATCGGATTGATCTTCGCCTACGTCTTCGGGTTCAAGCTCGGCTGGTTCCCGATCTCCAACTACTGCGACTTCTTCAACGCCGATGGGGCCTGCGGCGGTCCGGTCCAGTGGGCCTACCACATGGTTCTGCCGTGGCTCACCTACGCGATTCTGTTCGCGGCTCTCTATGCACGCATGATTCGCGCGAACGTGATGGAGGCGCTGACCGAGGACTACGTGCGTACCGCGCGCGCGAAAGGCGCGCCGGAAGCCCGTGTCCTCCGTTCGCACGTCCTCCGCAACGCACTCCTGCCCGTGGTGACGATGCTGGGGATGGACATCGGCATCGGCCTCGGTGGGGCAATCTTCACCGAGACGATCTACAACCTGCCGGGGCTCGGAAAGCTGCTCCTGCGTGCGATCGGCGAAACCGACCTGCCGATCGTGATGGGGGTGGTCGTCTTCGCGACGTTTGCGATCATCGTCTTCAATCTGCTGATCGATCTCCTCTACGCCTGGATCGACCCAAGGATTAGGCTGAGCTGATGCGGCTCGAAGCACCACCTGGGGAGGGCTGATGGCCCTCCTCGAAGTCAACGACCTGAAGACCTACTTCCAGACCGACGACGGCATCGTCAAGGCCGTCGACGGTGTCAGCTTCAGCGTCGAGAAGGGGAAGACACTCGGAATCGTCGGCGAGTCCGGCTCGGGCAAGAGCGTCACGTGCCTGACGATCATGGGTCTCAACGCGGCGAAGAACACGATCACGAGCGGCGAGGCGCTGTTCAACGGCGAGAACCTGCTCACTGCGGGCACGCGCCGACTGCGGGAGATCCGCGGCAACGATATGGCGATGATCTTCCAGGACCCGATGACCTCGTTGAACCCTGTTCACTCGATCGGCACCCAGCTGATCGAGGCGGTTCAGCTGCACAAGGACGTCTCGAAGAAGACTGCGCGCGCACGCGCGGTGGAGCTCCTGAAGGCTGTGGGCATTCCGCGCGCCGACCGACGCGCGGACGACTACCCGCACCAGTTCTCAGGGGGCATGCGCCAGCGCGTGATGATCGCCATGGCGCTCGTCAACGATCCCGATCTGCTGATCGCCGACGAGCCGACGACGGCGCTCGACGTGACGACACAGGCGCAGATCATGACGCTGATCAAGCGTCTCCAGGAGAATTTCGGCAGCGCGATCATCGTGATCACGCACGACCTCGGAGTCGTCGCCGAGTCTGCGGACGACGTGCTCGTCATGTACGCGGCCGAGGTAGCGGAGCAAGCGCCGGTCGAGAAGGTCTTCAGCCGGCCGCATCATCCTTACACCTGGGGCTTGCTCGGTTCGCTCCCCCGGCTCGACACCGATCTCGAGCGGCTCGTGCAGATTCCCGGCCAGCCGCCGTCGCTCCTGCGCCCGCCGAGCGGCTGCCGTTTCCACCCCCGCTGCCCCTACGTAATGGACAAGTGCAAGCAGATCGATCCCCCGCTCACGCCCATCTCCGACGATCCGGCGCACCTCCAGGCGTGCCATCTGGACGAGGAGACCAAGGACCGAGAGGCCGCAAAGTTGCTCGAAGTGACCATGGCCCAGGCGAGCTAGAGGTTTTCATGGCCGAAGACCTGCTCGTCGTCGAGGACGTCAAGAAGCACTTCCCCGTCACCCGCGGCATCATCTTCCAGAAGCAGGTCGGGGCAGTGAAAGCCGTGGACGGCGTCAGCTTCTCCGTCAAGTCAGGCGAGACCCTTGGCATCGTCGGCGAGTCCGGTTGCGGCAAGTCGACGCTGGCCCGCTGCATCATGCGGCTGTTCGACATCACCGACGGCCAGATCATCTTCGACGGCCGGGAGATCTCCAAGCTCTCACGCCCGAACATGCGGCCGATCAGGCGCGAGATGATGATGATCTTCCAGGATCCCTACGCGTCGCTGAATCCGCGCAAGCGTGTCGGCCAGATCGTGGGCGAGGCCCTCGAGGTGCACAAGCTGGGCTCCGCTTCGGAGACGAAGCGGCGCGTGCAGGAGCTGCTCGAGGTGGTCGGCCTCAACCCGGAGCACTACAACCGGTTCCCGCACGAGTTCTCCGGCGGGCAGCGCCAGCGGATCGGTGTCGCCCGCGCGCTTGCGATCAACCCGAAGCTGATCGTCTGCGACGAGCCGGTCTCGGCGCTCGACGTCTCTGTGCAGGCGCAGATCCTCAACCTGCTCGAGGACCTGCAACAGGATTTCGGACTCACCTACATCTTCATCGCCCACGACCTGAACGTCGTCCGCCACATCTCCGACCGCGTGCTCGTCATGTACCTCGGCAAGGTCGTGGAGCTCGCTCCGAAGATCGAGCTGTACGAGCAGCCGAAGCATCCCTACACCGGCGCGCTCCTCTCCGCGGTCCCGATCGCTGATCCAGCGCGGGGGCGGGCACGCCAGCCGATCGTGCTCGAAGGCGACGTGCCGAGTCCACTAAACCCACCCAGCGCCTGTAATTTCCATCCGCGCTGCCCGCGCTTCCAAGCAGGGCATTGCGACGTCGAGGACCCACCGCTCTATCCGTTCGGGGACGGCCACGTCGCCGCTTGCCACTACCCGCTCGAGCGCTGGCCGCTGACGGCGGACGACTTCAGGAAGCCGGGAGCCGCCGGCCCGCCGGCGGAAACCTCGGCCGTCTCGTAGTGTGGATCCCGGCCCTGCGCCGGTTGCTTCTGCTGATCGGCGTCGTCGGCGTGGGGACGTTGGTGATCTCGGTCGTCTTCGGCCTGCTGCTCGGTGCCTCGCTGCCGCGTTCGATCGCCCTCGGCTACTACCTGGTGGGATGCTTCCTGCTCCTCGCAGGCTTTTTCTTCGGCAACCGGGGGCCGGTCCGGCCGCGCGGAGACGCCGACTCCGGCGGAGGAATCTTCTTCTTTCGCCCGAGCGGGCGGCGCGTGCGGTGGGCGACGAGAGAAGAACACGAGGAGGCGATCAATTACTCGGCGGTCTACGTCGTCCTCGGACTCGTGCTCATCTTCCTCGGCATCGCGTCCGATAACCGTCATACATTGTTCTAGAGGCTCCGAAAGGCTCCGCTAGGAATTCCCGGGAACTACCTAACCGTCGTCGGTAGTTTTCGTCACACTCAGTGATGGTGAGACGCTCTCAAGAATGTGAACATGTGCGTGCTTCGATCTCGGTCGCGCTCGACGGCGAGCTGTCCGAGTTCGAGTCGATGCGCCTGAGCGCACACCTCCAGGACTGCGCTACCTGCAGAGAGTTCCAGGCGTCTGCACAGGTTTCGACCGCGGCGCTCCGCTCGGCTCCGCTCGAGCCGCTGAGCCGGCCGGTCGCGGTTCCGTCCAGGCGCCGCCTCGCCTTGCCGATGCGGGTGCCGACGGCTGCAGCTGCTGCCGCAGTCCTGATGGTCGCCTTCGGCGGAGTATTCGAGACGCTTCACGGCGGTGCGGCGATCAGCGGCTCTCAGCCGTCGACGAGCGCGTTCGACAGCCGCGTGGCCGTGCGGGCGATCACCAAGCGCCAGCAGGAGGCGAACCTCAACGAGTTGCTCGTTCGACGCGCCCTCTACCAGTCGAATCTGATCGCGCGTCATCCCGGTTTCCAGGCCCCGTAACGATCTTCGCCGGCCGCGAGACGGCTATGGTGAGTCTCGTGGCGATGCCATCCCTCATCAGCTCGTACGTCTGAAGCCTGGATCACGCTGACCGGGTGTCGGCGATGCTGAAGGCGTACGAGGAGTCGAACCTCCCCCGCCGGGCGAAGGGGCGGCGTTTCGCGTGGCTCCGTGACCGCCTTGGGCGCAAGAGCGGGGTTGAGCCGGTGACCGTGCCGAAGTCGGCCCGGCCCTCGGTCGGCATCGCGGACGCCAATCCCCACCTTCGGTAAACTGCGGGCGCTGGTGGGGCGCCTTCGAGGCCGCCCGGTTCCGATCCTCGAGGAGACGCATGCCTGAGCAGCAGAACGTCGGCAAGGTGATCGAAATCAGGGGCGTCGTCATCGACGCGCTCTTCACGGAATCCCTGCCCGAGATCAATACCGCCCTGGAGATCGGGGTGCCGTCCGAGGACGGGAAGGACGGCGTGCTGATCGCGGAGGTGCAGCAGCATCTCGGCGACGACCGGGTCCGCGCGGTGGCGATGGACTCCACGGACGGGATCCCGCGGGGCGTCGACGTGATCGACACCGGAGCCCCGATCACGGTGCCTGTCGGCAAGCCGACCCTCGGCCGGATCTTCAACGTGCTCGGCGAGCCGATCGACACGGACGAGCCGGTCGAGGCCGGCGAGCGCTGGCCGATCCACCGCGATCCGCCTGGGTTCGAGGCGCTCCAGCCGACGACCGAGGTCTTCGAGACCGGTCTGAAGGTCGTCGACCTGATCGCGCCGTTCATCAAGGGCGGCAAGGTCGGGCTCTTCGGGGGCGCCGGTCTGGGCAAGACGGTGCTGATTCAGGAGCTGATCAGGAACGTCGCCCGCGAGCATCAGGGCAACTCCGTTTTCGCCGGCGTCGGCGAGCGGACACGGGAGGGGAACGACCTCTACCTCGAGATGCAGGAGTCCGGCGTCCTGAAGGACACGGCACTCGTCTTCGGGCAGATGAACGAGCCGCCCGGCGCGCGGCTTCGCGTGGGTCTGACCGGCCTCACGATGGCCGAGTACTTCCGCGACGAGGGCGCCGACGTGCTGCTCTTCATCGACAACATCTTCCGCTTCGTACAGGCGGGTTCCGAGGTGTCGGCATTGCTCGGGCGGATGCCGAGCGCGGTCGGTTACCAGCCGACGTTGGCGACCGAAATGGGGCAGTTGCAGGAGCGCATCACCTCGACTCGCGCCGGCTCGGTCACCTCCGTGCAGGCGATCTACGTGCCTGCCGACGACCTCACCGATCCGGCCCCGGCGAACACCTTCGCCCACCTCGATGCCTTCATCACGCTCGACCGGTCGATCTCGGAGAAAGGCATCTATCCCGCCATCGACCCGCTCGGCTCGAGCTCGCGAGCGCTCCAGCCGGGCATCGTCTCGGAGGAGCACTACCGGACGACGACCCGGGTGCAAGAGGTGCTCCAGCGCTACAAGGAGCTGCAGGACATCATCGCCATCCTCGGCATCGACGAGCTCTCCGACGAGGACCGGCTGATCGTCCAGCGCGCGCGAAAGATCGAGCGCTTCCTCTCGCAGCCGATGTTCGTCGCGGAGGTGTTCACGGGCCAGCCGGGGAAGTACGTAAAGCTCGAGGACACGATCCGCGGCTTCACCGAGATCCTCGACGGCAAGCACGACGATCTCCCCGAGCAGGCGTTCTACATGGTCGGCACGATCGACGACGCGATCGCGAAGGCCCGCGAGCAGGGGGGCGAGCCGGAGGAGCAGCAGGCCGAGGAGCCGGAGGCGGAGGCGGAACCTGAGCAGGCCGAAGAGCCTGAGGCCGTCCCCGCCTAGCCGCGTAGCGTCCTTTGGCTGACGGAGCGCGCACCTTCTCGATCTCGCTGACGACGCCCGACGGGGCGGTCTTCGAGGACGAGGCCGAGATGGTGATCGTCCCGGGCGCCGCCGGCGAGATCGGCGTTCTCGCGCGGCACGCACCGCTGATCGCGCTCCTCCGCGCCGGCTCGACACGCGTCTACAAGAGCCGGGCGGCCGAGGAAGTACAGGAGTTCGCCACCGGGCCGGGCTTCTTCACGGTCGAGCAGGATCGTGCGCTGGCGCTCGTCGATACGGCCGTCGACGTGCGCGAGATCGACCCGGCGGTCGCCGAGGAGCAGCTCGAGCAGGCACGAGCCGAGCTCGAGCGGATCGAGCGCGGGGAATCCGAGGCTGACCGCTGGCAGGTCGAGCAGCGGCTCAAGGCGGCCGAGAACCAGCTCGCCGCGGCGGGCCGTTAGATCGCGGGAAATGCTGCGCATTTTCCGCGAGACTGGTTTGTCCCGTCGCTTCGCTCGGGAGACGCCATGAAAACCCTTGCTCCCCGGATCTACTCGCGCGTGGAGCATGGTTTGGCCCTTGGCTTCGCTCGGGAGACGCGATGAAAGCTTTTGCTCCCGGGATTTACCCGCGCTCGGAGCGGCTCGTCCAGGCGACGCGCGACCTCGA
>Ga0066652_100001726_pt1 | contig 11567 bp, 10 predicted proteins | sample GraSoiAngelo_101_FD_71413 | JGI IMG/M metagenome (GOLD analysis project Ga0066652, IMG submission 71413) | Grasslands soil microbial communities from the Angelo Coastal Reserve, California, USA - 14_0903_02_30cm | ecosystem: Environmental > Terrestrial > Soil > Grasslands | place: USA...
CGGATCCTCGACTGGCGCTGGGCGGCGAGGGTTGGGGCTCGCGGACGGCTCGGCCCCGCCACCCGTCCTCTCCGAAAGCGACTGGGGCTGGTGCGAGCTCAGCCGTGACCGGCGTCTAGAGCGCGTCGAGGATCAGGGGTCCCGCGCGATGAACGCTACGCGAGGCCGGGTCATGCATCGAAGTCCGGGAAAAGCTCGAAGAGCATGTGCTCACGTTCACGGATGAACGTCTTGAGCGGCTGGTCGTAGTACTCCTGTGAGGCAATGGCCGGGTCGTGGCCTCCTTCCGAATCGATCGCGGTGTTCCGAGCCTGCTCGCCCGGTGCCAGCGGAGCCCCGGAGCCTCGTCTTCCGATGGGCTCGGCGTCGATAACGAATCCGATCTCGGCCGGCGGGAAACCCAGGCGGACGAGGGAGTGGTGCAGCTCCTGATTGAGCCTGTCGGTTCGGAGGAAGTCGATGCGCGGATAGAGCGCCGCGGCAAGGCCGCTCGAGCCATCCTGCTGCGCGGCGGCGAATGCATGGCCGGAAGACAATGTCAGAGCTCGGACGAACATTGACGTATATAGGCCGATCTCTCCGGCCTGCTCGATCGGCGCCGCTCGATCGCGGTCGGATACCGGCCACAACCGCCAATCGTTCACGGCGGCTACGAACTCGGCGAACGTAAGGTCAGGATAGGAGCCATAGCGTGAGCGGATCGCCTGATCATCGAACTCGCTCTTCGGCTCGACCTTCCACCAAGCGAATTCATACTGCGAGACGTACCAGTCGTACGGGTCACGGATCGTGAAGAGAACAGGTTTTCCGCGGTGCTCGGGTGGAATCTCGCGAACCGATTGGTGCTTGCCCTGTGTCCCGAGAATGGCGCGGTGGTCCCCTCGCGACGTATCCAGGTACCAGGCACCGATGTCGTTGAGCAGCCTTCGCAGGACGCGCGCTACGAAGGTCCCGCCCGTCTTTGGAAGATGGATGTAGACGAAATCCTCGGTGATGACCATGAAGGCGGTCTCACATTACCGCCCTAAAGCGGACGCAAGGCCATGCCGAGCCCCGAGGTATCTGGCCATCGGACGTGGTTTACGATCACCGCGATGAGCGACGGGGTGACCACGACGGCCTCGGGAGAGCTGATCGGGCTCGAGGACCGGGCTGCCTGGGACGGCGCCCTCGAGGAGGTGCAGCACGCCTTCGCGCACACTTGGGATCACTGCCATGCGATTGCCGCCAGTACGAGGTATGCGACGTACCTCTACCGGTTTCGATCGTCGCAGGCCCGGATCGTCTGCCCCATCGCCGAGCGACCGGTCGGGTCCTATGTCGACGTCGTCACGCCGTATGGGTTCTCGGGCTTCGTCGGGACGGGGGACTGTCCCCGATTCGACTCGCACTGGCGGGAATTCGCCGAACGGCGCGGCTACGTATGCGGCTATTTCATCCTCAATCCGGTGATGTCGAACCAAACGTACTTCGGGGATGCCGCGCAGCCTCACAGAACACTGTTTGTATTGGACCTTCGCTTGGACGAAGAAGAGCTGTTCACGCGCCTGTCGAGAACGCGCAGACCGCAGGTGCGTCGCTTGGACGCCGACCCGGCCGCCCTTGTGAGTGACCGGGGGCGCCTGACTGAATTCTTCGTCCATACGTATCCCGAATTCATGGCGCGACGGGGGGCTGCCGGCGTCTATCAGCTCAACGAGCGCAGCCTGCGCGAGCTCTGCGGCTCGCCTCGCGTGCTGCTCTTCGGCGCTCAACGGAGTGGGCGAGTTCGCGCCGTGACGGTTTTCGGATTTACCAGATATGCGGCCGATGCCGTTTTCCACGCGTCACTTCCGGGAGAGGAGTCGCACTCGCCCATGCTCTTCTGGGCAGCGCTGCGCGAGCTCAAGGATCGCGGCGTCCCGAGCCTCAATTTGGGCGGCGGCGTGACCGAGAACGACAGCCTGGCCGACTTCAAGCGCCGCTTCGGAGCCGAAAGGGTCCCGCTTCGGAACATCAAGCAGGTGTACCGAGCGGACGTCTACCGCACGCTTTGCAGGCGAGCTGGTGTCGACCCCGCCGGCTCCAGTTATTTCCCTGCTTACAGGGCACCGCGCTCGGAGTGAAGGCGACCCTCGACGATTTCGCCATCCTCGGCGGAGCGCCGGCGTTCACGCAGCCGCTGCACGTAGGGAGGCCGAACATCGGCGATTCAGGCGCTCTACACGAGCGAATCCAGGGGATGCTCGACCGACGATGGCTCACGAATGACGGACCTCTGGTCCGCGAGTTCGAAGTCCGTATCGCGCAGAATGTCGGTGTCGAGCAATGCGTGGCTGCCTCGAGCGGCACCTCCGCCCTCGAGGTGCTCCTCCGAGCCGCGCGACTCGAGGGCGAGGTCATCGTGCCCTCGTTCACATTCGTCGGCTCGGCTCACGCGATCCTCTGGTCGGGGCTGACGCCGCGCTTCTGCGACGTCGACCCGGAGACGCACACCCTCGATCCGGCGCGAGTCCAGGAGCTAATCGGACCGGAGACGGCCGCGATACTCGGCGTTCATGTCTGGGGACGACCTTGCAGGATCGAGGCTCTCACAGAGTTGGCCGCGGACAACGGAATCGACCTCTTCTTCGACGCCGCGCACGCGTTCGCCAGCGCCCACGCCGGACGGATGCTCGGGACATTCGGCCGGGCGGAGGTCTTCAGCTTCCATGCCACCAAGGTGCTGAGCTCGTTCGAGGGCGGGGCCCTCGTGACCAACGACGCCGAGCTTGCCGAGCGCGCACGGCTCGCGCGTAACCATGGATTCAGGGACTACGACGATGTGATCGCGCTCGGAACGAATGCCAAGATGAACGAGGCCGAGGCGGCGATGGGGTTGACGTCGCTCGCTAGCCTCGACCACTTCGTGGCAGCAAACCGCAGAAACTACGAGCGGTACGGCGAACTCCTTGCCGGCCTTCCGGGGGTGACCCTGGTGCGCGGCGACGAGCGAGAGCGGTGGAATTACCACTACGTGGTGCTCGAGATCGACGCGGAGACCGCGGGCCTGAGCCGCGACGAGCTCCATCGCATTCTGTGGGCCGAGGGGATCCTCGCTCGCCGGTACTTCTATCCCGGTGCACATGCGATGGAGCCGTACCGTACGCGCGATCCAGAGGCGCGACTGCGGCTTCCGGCCACGGAGGCCCTCGTGGAGCGCGTCCTCTGTCTCCCGACCGGAAACGCGATCGGATCGTCCGAGGTTGACGAGGTCTGCGGGATCATCCACGCCAGCTTGGATCGAGCCCCCGAGCTTCGCCGGCGCCTTCCCGACACGGTCCCTGCGTAGCGTCAGGTTTGCGATGGGAGAAGAGCACGAGGAGCTTGCGTCGGAGGTTCGGGAACTCCGCTCGCGGAACCAGGCCCTGAGGACGGACCTGGAGCGGTTCGAGGACCCGCGGCATACCGCCCTTTACCTGGGCCGCCTTCTGCTGAGACCGGCGTCGCGGCGTGCCCGCCGGGTGGCGTCGCGGGTGAAGAAGAAGCTTCTGCGCCGAGACCAGGATCTTGTAAGCCGGTGGCAGGGCTACCTCAATCCAGGCTTCCGCCCCTACATGGTCCACCGGGCGTCGCCGCCGCGCGCAGACCACCCCCGGGTCCTTCACGCTGTCGCCAATTTCAGGACGGGCGGTTCAGCCCGGCTCGTGGTCGACCTCATCGAGGGACTCGGGCTTGAGTACGAGCAGCGAGTCATCATCCGCACACGCCCTCCGGTCCAGGGATACGAGGGGGTGGTAATCGACGAGTACGAGGATCTGACCACTGCTCGGGCGCTTCGGCCCTTGATCAAGTCCTACCGTCCCGACATCGTCCACGTTCACTATGTGGCTGATCATCGAAAAACCTGGGGCGACCTGGACTATCGGTGGTACCTCCACGTGTTCGAGGCGGCAGCCGAGGGGGGCAGCACCATCATCGAGAACGTCAACATTCCGACGGCGCCGTACAGGAGCGATGCCGTCAACCGCTATGTCTTCGTGAGCGACTACGTGAGGCGGCGGTACGCCTGCGACGGCGACCCCGCGACCGTCATCTATCCCGGGTCGGACCTCGCTCGCTTCCGTCGGGCTCCGGAGTCAGTTCGCCCCCGTGACACGATCGGGCTCGTCTACCGCCTCCAGTGGGACAAGCTCGATGAAGGTTCGTTCGACCCGATCGTCCACGTCCTCCGGCGGCGCCAGGCGACGCGCGCGATCGTGGTCGGAGGAGGGCCGCTCCTTTCGCCGTACCGGCGGGTCGCCGCGGAGGCAGGGATCAATAACCGAGTCACGTTCGCGGGCGTTGTCGCGTACTCGGAGCTGCCGAGGTGGTACGGGAAGCTGGCTGCGTTCGTAGCGCCCGTGCACACCGAGAGCTTCGGTCAGGCGAGCGTGTTCGCGATGGGCATGGAGCTTCCGGTTGCCGGCTACCACGTTGGTGCGCTGGAGGAGATCCTCGGCGATGCAGAGCTCTTAGCGCCGCCCGAAGACGGGCAGGCCCTCGCGAACATCCTCGTCGGACTGCTCGACGATCCGCAGCGCGCTCGCGAGATCGGAATCAGAAACCGGCGGCGCGCCGAGGAGAAGTTCTCCCTCGAGCGGATGGTCGGGTCATATCGCGCGCTGTACGCGGAGCTGAGCGGGGCAGATCGACAAATCGCGCCCTCCCCCGAGCCGGCGGTTCCGCGCCGTGCCTGACCGGGACACCGCGCTTGGCCTGACTGGCCGGCAACGGCAGCGCTCGCCGAGCGGCAGGGAATCCGACGCGTCCCGCCCGGTCACCACGATCCAGCCCTCGCGCGGCTGGGCTGCACTGCGGGTCCGAGAGCTCTGGGAGTACCGTGAGCTCTTCTACTTCCTGATGTGGCGGGACATCAAGGTCCGCTATAAGCAGACGGCGCTGGGAGCGGCGTGGGCGGTGCTCCAGCCGTTCACGACCATGGTCGTCTTCAGTGTCTTCTTCGGGAGCCTGGCCGGCGTCCCATCCGGCGGCGCGTCCTATCCAGTCTTCTTCTTCAGCGCTCTCGTTCCCTGGACGTTCTTCGCCACGGCCGTCGCGCTCGGAGCAAACAGCCTCGTACAATACGAGGAGCTCGTCTCCAAGGTGTACTTCCCGCGCCTCATCATGCCCGCCGCCGCCGTGTTCGCCTGCCTGCTTGACCTCGCGATCGCCTCCGTCGTGCTTCTGGGCATGCTGCTCGTGTACGGCACGACACCCTCGCTGGCGATCCTGACTCTGCCGTTCTTCGTAGCGCTCGCGGCGGTGACCGCACTCGCAGCCTCATTGTGGCTCTCCGGATTGAACGTCCTGTACCGGGACGTGCGCTACGTGATCCCATTCCTCGTGCAGCTCGGGCTGTTCCTCTCCCCCGTGGCTTACGCGTCCGATCTGGTGCCGGAACCGTGGCGCTCCCTTTACCAGCTCAACCCGATGGCCGGGGTGATCGACGGCTTCCGGTGGGCGCTCGTCGACGGTCCGGCTCCGGGACCCATCCTGGCCGGCGCCACGGCGGTGGCCTTGGGATTGCTGGGTGGAGGCATCATGTATTTTCGCCGCATCGAGCGTTCGTTTGCCGACGTCATTTGAGGATGACGGACAACGCGATCCAAGTTGACGGCCTCGGAAAGCAATACCGGCGCGGAGAGCGTCAGCCGTATCGAACCCTCCGGGAAGCGATCGCGGGCATCAGCCTCCCGCTGCTGCGGCGGGGGCGCCACCACGCTCGGGATGGCGCCCTAGGACGTTCCGATGATTGGTTCTGGGCGCTGTCGGATGTCTCATTCGAGCTCGAGCGCGGCGACGCCCTCGGCATAATCGGACGCAACGGGGCCGGGAAGAGCACGCTGCTCAAGATCCTCTCTCGCATCACCGAGCCCACCGCGGGATGCGCAGTAATCGAAGGTCGCGTGGGGTCCCTGCTCGAGGTCGGGACCGGCTTTCACTCGGAGCTGACGGGCCGGGAGAACGTGTGGCTCAACGGGGCCGTGCTCGGGATGACTCGTGCTGAGATCCGCCGGAAGTTCGACGAGATAGTGAGCTTCGCCGGTGTCGAGTCCTTCATCGACACGCCTGTGAAGCGGTTCTCGACCGGTATGCGTGCGCGGCTCGCGTTCGCGGTGGCGGCGCATCTCGAGCCCGAGGTGCTGATCGTCGATGAGGTGCTGGCAGTGGGGGATGCTGAGTTCCAGAAGAAGTGCATGGGCAAGATGGGCGATGCCGCGCGCAGCGGGCGAACGGTCTTGTTCGTCAGCCACAACATGATGGCCATCGAGAGCCTCTGCACCCGCGCGATCTGGTTGGAGGAGGGGCGGCGCATGGCCGACGGCGCCCCAGCGGAGGTGACCTCGCGCTATCTGAAGACGTCCTTCTCCGCGCTCACCGAGCGGTTCTGGCCCCAGCGAGACGGGGCTCCTGGCAACGACCACGTCCGTATGCGACACGCCCGGGTCCGTCCGGAGGGCGGCCAGCCCGATGACCCGATCTACGTCACGACGCCCTTCACGCTCGAGTTCGAGTACTGGAACATGCGAGAGGGCGCACGGCTGAACCTGAGCCTCCATGTGTCTAACGACCTGGGAGTCACGGTCTTCAACGCGGTGCCGATGGAAGAGCGGGTGTGGCAAGGGAGGCCCTTTCCGCGCGGTCTCTTCCGTGACGTGTGCCACATTCCGGGGAACCTCCTCAACAGCGGCGTCCATCGCGTCAAGCTCAGGGTGGTGGAGGACTCTGCGCACGTCGTCCATCGCATGGAAGACGTCCTGATGTTCGAGGTTCGCGATGCCAGCGAAGAACGCGACGGCTGGTACGGCGCGTGGCAGGGTGCGGTGCGACCGCGACTCCGTTGGGAGACCGAGCAGGTCGACGGGTTCGGCGCCGCGCTACGGGATGGCTAGCGGTGTCAAAGCCAGCGTCGTTCTCATCACGTACAACCACGAGCGCTTCATTGCTGAGGCGCTCGAGAGCGTGCTCAGCCAGCGCACCGGCTTTCCCTTCGAGATCATCGTCAGCGAAGACTGCTCCACGGACCGCACCGCGGAGATCGCCGAAGGATTCCGCGCTCAGCACCCGGATCGCTTCCGCCTGATCCGCTCTTCGCCGAACGTGGGTGACAACACTGTTGTGAGCCGAGGCATCCTCGCAGCTCAGGGTGAATACATCGCGTTGCTCGACGGTGACGACTACTGGAGTTCACCGGACAAGCTGCAGAAGCAGGTGAACTTCCTTGACGAGCGACCTGACTGCAGCATCTGCTTCCACAACGTCCGAGTCCTTTACGAGGGCCGCGAGCAGGCGGAACACCCGTTTCACCTGAGCAGTCCCAAGCCCCGGCTGTCGTCTCCGGTGCCGAAAGCGACTTCCCAGCTCGTTGACCTCGTCACCGGGAACTTCATCCAGACCTGTTCTGTGATGCTGCGCGCCGGGGTGTTGCAGGGAATTCCCGACTGGTACGCGGGCTTGCCGCTCGGGGACTGGCCCCTATACGTGCTCTACGCCGAGCACGGAGACATCGGGTATCTGGATGAGGTTCTTTCCACGTACAGGATCCATCAAGGCGGATGGTGGTCGGAGGGCTTTTCTCGCTTCCGCGACTATGCGGAGGTGCGCGAGATGCTGCGTACCTACGATGTTCTCGACGCGCACCTCGGTGGTCGATACCACGACCGGATTCGCCGCGCCGCCGGTTACCTTCACCGCAGGGCTGTCCTCGCTCTGCTCGCCGAGCGGCGCTTTGGACGGGCATTCAGGCATTGGCGCATGTACGCCGCGAGCAATGGCATACGTAAGGCGCTCTTTGACAAACCTATGGCGCGGGCGGCCGCGCGCGGACTGAGGCCGGCGCGATCGGACACTCGGCCAAGTCCTTCCCGGACCACCGCCGGAAACCCTTGACCTGGAACGCGGCGGTCTACTGGGGCGGGAGCTGGAGCCCGACCCAGGTGAACGGGCCTGGCTCGAGGCGATGCGCTCGCAGAGCACTACGCGTGACCTTTACGGGCCTGCGGGCGGAGTAGACGTAGACGCTCGTCGTGTCGGTCCGGTGCCGGGCGACCGGGCGGAATCGCGGCAGGGCCGGCGGCCCTTGCGTGTTCACCGTCGCATCCACGACCGCTATCTGCTTTACCTCGGTTCCACCCCGTGGCATACGGGCGACCTGGGGCAGGTAGACGCGCAAGAGCCTCAGGGTGGGGCTTCTCTGAGCTACAAGGGCGCGGGGAACCGGGGCCGGGCCAAGCTGGCGACCAACCTCTCGCCAGTCTGCCTTCTGGTAACGCGGGTTGACGTAGACGTTTACCACGAGGCCAATCCATACGAGGCAAAGGCCGACGAGTGCAGCGGTTCCGACGCGGGTGGGCTCCCCGCCCGCGCGTATCGTGGTGAAGCCCGCAGCCACCGGGACCAGTAGCGGTATGAGGCACACACTCAGGTTTCGGGCCTCCACATATCGCAGGCCCGCGACATCGAGAATGGTCGGTGTCCCGACCGCGATTAGACCAACCACCACGCACGGCAGAACCCGCCGACGCTCATTCCGCGCCGTTGGTCGAAGGAGGAGCGCCACCGAAGTGAGCACCAACAGGCCGGGCACCAGAGCGGTCCAAGGGTTGAGAGGAGGGTGGACGAGGTAGACCCCACTGAGAAACGACTTCACCGAATCCTTGAAGCGCACCGGTAGCGAGCCGCTCGCGGCGATCCAGCCGGTGTTGATGTGAGCGCGCTGGTAGAGCGCCAGCGGGAGCAACGCAAGCGTGGTCGCCGCCCAGGGGATGCAGGCGATCGCAACGATTCGTTTCCCAGCGCTGGTCGTTAGCAGCCAAGCGGCCTCGGCAACCACCAGGAAGATTGCGAAGTAGTGGGCAGTCAGCGCCAGCGCCGACGCGAGGGACCATAGTCCGAGATTGCGCGGCGTCGGGCTGCGCAGTGAATGGACGAACATGAGAAACGACCAGGACGCGAGCAGGATGAGCAACGCATACGCGCGCGCCTCCTGTGAGTACCAGACCAGAAACGGGCTCACCGCGACCGTTAGGCCCGCCACCAAGCCCGCACGCCGCGACACGAGCACCGCACCAGCTCGATAAACGACGGGAACGGTCAGGATCCCGCACACGACCGAGAGCGATCGCAGGCCAGCCTCGCTATAGCCCGCGATCCGGGCCCAAACCCACTCCACCAAGTAGTAGAGCGGTGGGTTTGATTCCGAGTGTGGGATGGTCGCCAGCATCTTGCCGGCGGACATGTGGACCAGGCGGAGCGTGAACACCTCGTCCCGCAAGAAGCTCTGCCCGCCCAGGGTCGGAATGCGTATGACCGCTGCCAGGGCCATCAGCCCGATCACGGCCGCCACTGAGCCGCGAACGAAGCCCCGCACGTCGCTATCTGAGTTCACCGTCGCCGAGCGGCGTAAAGCCAAGCCGGTCCAGGTCGAACGGGCGGATCGTCTCCATGACCGTCTCGACCTCGTCCGGAGTCAAGTGTTCGGTGAAGCTCGACGAAGTGCCGGGGATGAAGCACCCCGCCGCGGAGCCCCCCTCGGCGGGCAGGCTCAACCTGCTGGCGAGCTCAGAGATCGCTGCTTGAGGGTCGGCAACCAGCGACTCGTATCGAACGACGCTCCAGTCTGAGCGCTGCGAGGCAGCGTCGAGCACCTCGGAGTTCAGCATGCCCCACATCCACGCCGTGAGCTCGATGACGGGGGCGTCACGTCTCGGAAGTGACACTCCCCTTCGCTTCGAGAGCTCGCTCCGAACATCGGGGGTGATCTGATCGAATGCATCGTCCCCCGGCCCGCCCATCCAGCCGAGACGCTTCCAGCTCGCGATGACGCTACGCGGATCCCTGAGGACGACGCAGACTCTCGCCCCGAAGCGGCGGCTGATCCAGGCCGCGGCAAGCAACGCATACACCGACTTCACGATCACGGTCGCGGCCTCAGGTGACGACCGCAACGGCGTAGCAAGCCTTCGAACCAGCTCGAGCCGCGCGCTGAGCGGGGTCGGCTGCACGAGCGAACGATGGACGACCCGAGCGGCGCACGATCTCAGCAGCAGCTGTGCAGCACGCCGGCGAAGGTGCCCCGGGTTCAGCCAGCTCGGCCCCGCCCCGCGATGCACTTTGCCGACGCCAAACGCCGCCGCCCATAACCTCGCGTACTCGGCAGTCCGGGGTGAATCGTCGTGCTCAGCGAGGCTGGGGAAGCAACCAGCGGCGCCTAGCTGATATTTCGCGCGCAGGGCGAACGGCTCCCGGAATTGGTTGTCCGGTTCATGCACATACCGATCCCCAATTCGCGAGGCGAGGCTCTGGGCGAGCCAGGTTGTTCCCGACCTGGGAAAGCCGACGACCAAGATACGGTGGGGGGGTCTGTGGACGTCACCCTCTCCTGGCACGGTGCGCGATCGTAATGACTTGCGGGTCCTGGATGAGGTTGCGCACCTCACCCGCTGAGCCTGAGCGGCTCGATCGGAGAGGGCGGGCGTACCTCTCCGTCATGGAAGCCGCGGACCGGATCGGCTGGCCGGTACCTGTCGCGTACAACGCCACCGTTTGCGATGACCCTGCATTCGTTTGGTATCGCGTAGCGAAGGTCGGGACCGAGACCATTCATCGGCACCTCGACAACCACACGGAACTGCGACTGAACCACCCCTATCGGGTTCGGTTGCCTCGTCGCGGATACGGGTCCTACTTTCACTTCGCGTTCGTTCGCAACCCGTGGGAGCGATTGGTCTCGTGCTGGCACGACAAGGTGCTCAAAACCGATCATTTCCGGCTGGGTGCGAGGAGGGAGCGCATGCGGCGGTTCCCGGAATTCGTCGAGTACGTGGGTCAGTTCGATCTCGACAGGTGCGACTCGCACATTCATCGGCAGGCGAGCCTGATCGATCTCGCCCGCGTGGATTTCATCGGCCGCTTCGAGCGCTTCGCGGACGACTTCTCCGAGGTTTGCCGGCGGCTGGGCTTGCCGGAGAGCTTCGGCCACGAGAACCCGACCCAGCGCAACCACTACAGCGCCTACTATGACGATCGGACTGCGGAGATCGTCGGCCGACTCTACGAGCGCGACGCGCGCTTGTTCGGCTACGGCTTCACGCGAGTCGGGGCCCCCAAGCGATAGGGACCGCTGCCCCTCCGGTAGGCCGCCAGCCACGCAGGGTCCGGAGGTGCTACTCGAGGGAACAGACGCAACCAGGCCGCGGTCCGACGCGAGCGGAACGATCCCACGCCGCGGGCGAGCGCCACGAGATCGCGATTGCGTATACCCGCGGAAATGAAGGCGCGGGCTGCCTCCCGCCGGCACCCCGCCCACCAGAGGCTGCGAGCGAGGTAGCGATCGAACGCAGCGCGATCGATGTGGACGCCGAGAGCGGCGTGCTTGCGTGCGAGGCGATCGAGCTCCTCGTGGATCAAGTCGGGGCGAGCTCCCCACCCACCTACGTGCCACGCCGCCGCGTGGCAAGAGTAGGCGACCAAGGGCGCCGCGACTGCAGCTGCCCTTGCCGTCTGTGCCAGGCGCAGCCAGAGATCCCAGTCGGCCGTGTAGGAAAGCCGTTCGTCGAACCCACCGC
>Ga0066652_100001727_pt1 | contig 11565 bp, 12 predicted proteins | sample GraSoiAngelo_101_FD_71413 | JGI IMG/M metagenome (GOLD analysis project Ga0066652, IMG submission 71413) | Grasslands soil microbial communities from the Angelo Coastal Reserve, California, USA - 14_0903_02_30cm | ecosystem: Environmental > Terrestrial > Soil > Grasslands | place: USA...
ACGCATCCCACCAGTGGCTGTCCGCCGTGACGAACGTCGGCGGGAAGCCGCTCGCCGGGTCGTAGCTGGGATCGGGCCGGGTGCGCGGGATCCGCATGGGCCTCTCCGGCCACGGATCGTCTTCGGCGAGTCCGAGCTCCCAGGGCTTGTCGCGCTCGTTCTTGCCGTGGCTGAACCAGTCGTGGACCTCGAACTGGATCCACGCCGCGGCCAGGACGTTCAGCGTCGTCGCCGGGATGAACTCCTTACGGACGAGAAGCTCGTTGCTCACCGTCCGCGGGCTCGGCTCGAGGACCGCCGGCGGGTCCTCGGGCCAGGTGCGGTCGAGCCGGAAATTGCGCCCGAATCGGACCCCCAGGCTGCCCATCAGCGGGTTTCCGAGATCGTTCAGGGTCCCGTCGGTCGTCCGGGACCTGAGGAAGCGCGGGTCGCGCGCCTTGGCGAGGAGGTCCTCCGGCGGGTCCGGCAAGCCGGTGTCGTAGAGGTTCTCCTCGCGAAGCTCCGTGCGAAGCCCGGCCAGGACGAGGAGCCCGAGAGGCAGCGGCAGCCGGTCCCAGCCGAACCTCCGATCGAGCGCCGCCGCGAGGCTGACCAACGGTCTGGAGAAAAAGGATCCGGCCACGGTGCTCGCTCCCCCTTCGGGTTGACCGCTAGCCCTCGTCAGCGCGCGCCATCACGCACCTGAAGTCCAGCGCCGCGGCTGCCAGCCCAATCCGCTCCCCCGGCGAGCCCATCGACGCCAGCATAGGCCGCGGGTAGCCCGACCGCAAGCCACGCGAGTACGGGGCCCCCTCACCCGCACCGCCGTGGGGGCTCAACGCCGCCCGAACCCCCCGCAGCCCGCCCTCCTGCGATGGGATTGCAGATCGCAGGCGTCGCCGGGGCCTCGGCCTCGCCGTGGGGGTCGAAACGTCTGCCCTAGACCTCGGCCACCAACTCGAACTCGCTCGGTGCGAACTCCGCGACGTGTTGGCGCACGGCGGCCATCCGCTCGGGGAATTCAGGAGAATTCTTCCACGCGCTCATGGCCTCCGCGCTCTCCCACGGCGCGAAGCTCCGATAACGCCTCGGTTCGCTGAGATCTCGGGTCAACCGCGCGGTACCGGCGCCCGGCACCGTGCTGAGCCAGCGGGCGAACTCGGTCCAGGCTTCGACGAACGCCTCTTCCTCGTCCTCCTTCGCCAGCCAGTCTCCGCTGGAATAGGCCTCGCTCATCCCGTCGCTCCTTCGACTGTTGGGTTGTCGCTGTCTGACTCTATGCAGGCCCGAGGGCGCACGTCAATCCTCCCGCGGGTCGGGGCTCAGCGCGCGGCCCTGATGCTGACCGCCTCGCCGGTGCCGGCGTGCTCGATCGGGACGATCTCACGGCCGAACGGCCATAGCGAGATCGGGATCAGCTTGAAGTTTCCAAGGCCCAGGGGAATGCCGATGATGGTCAGGCAGAGGAGGACGCCGGTGACGAGATGCCCCAGCGCCAGCCACCAACCGGCGAGCAGCAGCCAGAGGACGTTTCCGATCAAGGACGGCGCCCCAGCGTCGGCGCGTTTGACGAGCGTTCGGCCGAACGGCCAGAGGGCGAAGATCGCCAGCTTCAGGGCCTGAAGCGCGAAGGGGATCGTGATGATGAGGATGAACATCAGCAGCGCGGCGAACAGATAGCCGATCGCCATCCAGAAGCCGGCGAGGATGAGCCAGAGGATGTTCAAAATCAACCGCACGTGGCTCGCCGAGCCTTAGCCGCCCACACCGGGTGGCGGATCGAGCTTCGACTCGGGCTTGAGCAGGACCTGGGAGGCCGGGGCCGCCAGAGGGACCAGCCGCCGCGTCAGTCGGGCTGGGGGACGATCCGGATGTAGGGCTTGGGCGCTTCCCAGTCGCCGAAGAGCTCCTTGGCCTGCTCGTCGGAGACCGAGCCGGCGATGATCACGTCCTCGCCCGGCTGCCAGTTGACCGGCGTCGAGACCTTGTGCTCCGCCGTCAGCTGCAGCGAGTCGATCACCCGCAGCACCTCGTCGAAGTTGCGGCCGCTCGTCATCGGGTAGACCAGAATGAGCTTCAGCTTCTTGTCCGGGCCGACCACGAACACGCTGCGAACGGTCTGGTTGTCGGCCGGCGTGCGCTCTTCCGCGTCGCCCGAGGTGTCGGGGGGCAGCATCCCGTAGAGCTTCGAGACCTCGAAGTCCGCGTCGCCGATGATCGGGTAGTTGGGCGCCTGCCCCTGAGTCTCCTCGATGTCCTTCGCCCACTTCTCGTGGTAGCCGGTGGGGTCGACCGACAGGCCGATGATCTTCACGTTCCTGCGATCGAACTCGGGCTTGATCTTCGCCATGTACCCCAGCTCGGTCGTGCAGACCGGCGTGAAGTCCTTGGGGTGGGAGAACAGGATGGCCCACGAGTCGCCGATCCAGTCGTGGAAGCTGATCCGCCCTTCGGTGGTCTCCGCCTCGAAGTCAGGTGCCGTATCGCCAATCTGCAAAGCCATTTCGCTCCTTGGGCTCCTCCGTACCGGTCGGACTGACTGTACACGCCCAAAATCACGCGCGGGGCGATGATGCTGGGGGTGATGAGCCCGGCGATGGCCGGTCACTCTCCTCGCGAGCGACCTGTGGCCAGCCATGGGGTCCGATCTCGGAGGCGTCGGGGGGTGACTGACGTTTGCCCCGAATAGCGGGGTGAAAGGCAGGCACCCCCTCCGATCGCGGAGCGGTCGGCCAGCCTTCGTCGGGCGCGAGCGCCTCCCGGGGTTCGGACTCGAGCGCCCCCCAAGGCCGCCACCCCTCGGTATCTGCAGATGCTCTGCCTCGGCATCCGACCGGATTACGACCGGTGGGACGTGTCCGCAGTTTCGGCCCGGATAAAAGGGGAAGCCCCAACGCATCGTGGAAGGAGGGAAGAAGGTGGACGGATCCCGCACGCCCGGTGAGGGCCAAGCTGCACCGACCAACGACGAGCGCTCGCTGCCCGAGCTGGTGAGGCAGCTCTCCGATCAGACCTCGAGGCTCGCGCAGCAGGAGGTCGAGCTGGCGAAGGCCGAGATGACGCTCAAGGCCAAGCGCCTCGGGATCGGCGCCGGCGCGTTCGGGGGCGCCGGCCTGATCGGCCTCTACGCTCTCGGCGCGGCGACCGCCACCGCGATCCTGGCGCTCGCCACCGCGGTGGACGCCTGGCTCGCGGCGCTGATCGTCACCCTCGTCTACGCCGCCGTGGCCGGGGTGCTGGCCCTGGTCGGGAAGTCGAGGGTCGAGGCGGGGACTCCGCCGGTTCCCGAGCAGGCGATCGACAGCACCAAGGAGGACATCGAGCGCGCGAAGCGGAGCGCGAAGGAGGCGCGGGCATGATGGCGCAACGAGGCGAGAAGACCCCAGCGAAGGCGAAGCAGTCCGCCTCGAAGAGCGACCCCGAGACGAAGGCGCCCGAGGAGATCCAAGCGGAGATCGAGGAGACCCGCGAGGAGCTCGGCGACACGGTGGCGGCGGTCGCCGAGAAGGCCGACGTCAAGAAGCAGGCGAAGGCCAAGGCCGCTCAGACCAAGCGGAAGGCAAGCTCGAAGGTCACCGGCACCGTCGAGCAGGCGAAGGCGAAGCGGGACGAGTTCACCGCCAAGACCCAGGAGGCAAGCCCGGAATCGGCGAGCCAAGCGGCCCAGCAGGCCGCGCAGACCGTCCAGGAGAACCCCGTGCCCGCCGCGGTCGCGGGGAGCTTCGTGGCCGGCTTCCTCTTCGGCTGGCTCGTCGGCCGCCGTTGAGCCGAAAACAAGGAGGGAAGTCATGCCCGACGACGGAAACACGATTACCACCCGCCACGACGCCCGCCGCGACTACGCCCCTACCGGGCAGAAGTCGAGCTCCTCGCTGTTCTCCACGCTGAAGCGGACGGGGACCGAGTTCTCCGAGGATAACCTCACCGACTGGGCGGCGGCGCTCACTTATTACGGTCTCTTGGCGCTCTTCCCCGCCCTGATCGCCCTGGTCTCGCTCCTCGGCCTGGTCGCCGACCCCCAGACGACGACCCAGAAGATCACCCAGATCGTCACCCAGATCGGCCCCTCCTCGAGCGCCCAGACCTTCGCCGGGCCGATCAAGTCGATCACGTCGAACCAATCAGCGGCCGGCATCCTGTTCGTCGTCGGCCTGATCGGTGCGCTCTGGTCGGCCTCCGGCTACGTCGGCGCCTTCATGCGTGCCTCCAACGTGATCTACGAGACGCCGGAGGGTCGCCCGATCTGGAAGCTGCGCCCGCTCCAGATGCTGGTCACCCTGGGGGTCGTGATCCTGGTCGCGATCCTCGCCCTGGCGCTCGTCCTCACGGGGCCGATCGTCGACGCGGTCGCCGCCCCGCTCGGGATCTCGTCCACCGCGACGACGATCTGGGACATCGCCAAGTGGCCGGTGATGCTGGCGATCGTGATCACGATCATCGCCGTCCTCTACTACTCGACTCCGAACGTCAAGCTCCGAGGCTTCAAGTGGGTTACGCCCGGATCGATCGTCGCCGTGGTCGTCTGGCTGATCGCCTCGGCCGCGTTCGCGTTCTACGTCGCCAACTTCGGCTCCTACGACAAGACCTACGGCACCCTGGGTGGAATCGTGGTGATGTTGATGTGGCTTTGGATCACCAACCTGGCGCTCCTCTTCGGGCACCAGCTGAACGCCGAGCGCGAACGCTCGATCGAGATCTCCGAGGGCACTCTGCGAGCCGAGAAGGAGATCCAGCTCGAGCCGCGCTCGGAGCCGAAGACCCAACGAACGACCTGAGGTAAGGAGGCCGCGGATGGCTGCCACGGGGACTGCTTCGCAAGCGGGCGCGTATCTCGAGCGCCTGCTCGAGAACGACTACGCGCAGGACCGCCTGCTCGAGGCGGTGGAGAGCCTGCGCGTCGCCTCGCGGCGGGCATCCAAACGAGGCGTCGAGCCGACCCGCGACGCGAAGCTCCGCGGTCAGGTGCGCGAGGCGGCGCTCTCGATCACCGAGGCGGCGAAGGCGCTGAAGAGCGGCCGGAAGAAGCCCGAGCGGCGAAAGGGACGGCGAGTGCTGCTCGTCCTCGGGGTCGGCGCCGCGGGGGCCGGCGCTGCGCTGGCCATGAGCGAGGACCTGCGCAACACGCTGTTCGGCGGCAACGCGGCGACGGGCGGGTCCGATGAGGCCGTGCCCTCGCCCTCAGCGGCGGAAGCGGCGCCGGCCTGATCATGAAGTTCATCTTCATGCCCATCGGGATCATCGGCGGCCTCCTGGCCGGGATGCTCGGAAAGAAGATCTTCGAGCAGGTCTGGGGCCTGGTCGACGACCAGGAGCCCCCGGAGGCCAAGCACCGCGAGGTGGAATACGCGAAGCTCGCCGGCGCCCTGGTGATGGAAGGGGCCATCTTCCGCCTGGTCCGCGGGTTCTTCGACCACGGCGCGCGGAAAGGGTTTCATCGCCTCACCGGCACCTGGCCCGGGGAGGAAGCCCCCGAGCCCGAATAGCGCCCGGGAGGAGCCATCGCCCTCCGCGCACGTTACGTCTGAATCAGTTCGCGCTCGGGCTCCTGGGCTGAAGCGGGAGCCTCGGCTTCGGGCGGTAGGCCGGCCCCCTGTACGGGACCGACGCGCGGCAGCCACTCGAGCCACTTCGGCAGGTACCAATTCCAGTCCCCGAGCAGCTTCATCGTCGCCGGAAGCAGCACGCCGCGGATGATCGTCGCGTCGATCAGGACCGCGACGGCCAGCCCGACGCCGAGCTGCTTGAAGATCAGCAGCGAGAGGGTGGCGAAGATCGCGAAGACGGAGATCATCACGACCGCCGCGCTCGTGACCACGCCCGCCGTCGTCTTGATCCCGTGCGTGACCGCCTCCTCGGTCGGCCGCCCGCGATCGAAGGCCTCGCGGATCCGCGTGAGGATGAACACGTGGTAGTCCATCGACAGCCCGAACAGGACCACGAACAGGAACAGCGGCATCCACGCGACGATCGAGCCGTTCGACTTGAAGCCCAGGAGCGACTCGAGATGGCCCTCCTGGAAGATCCAGACGAGCACTCCGTAGGCGGCTCCGACCGACAGCAGGTTGAGGACGATCGCCTTGATCGGGATCACGATCGAGCGGAAGGTCACCAAGAGCAGCACGAACGCCGTCGCGAGGACGAAGCCGAAGACCAGGCCCACGTGCGACTTCAGCGCGTCGTTGAAGTCCCGCGACTCGGCCGTGAAGCCGCCGACGTCCGCCGTCGCGCCGGGCACCTGCCCGATCGTGGCGGGAATCAGATCGTCGCGGAGCTTCGTCAGCGCCTGGTTCGACTGCGAGTCGCTGCCGTCGCCGGCCAGGGGGATGTCGACCTCCTCGACGGTCCGATCCGGATTTACGACCGTCGTCACGGGCTCCTTGAACAACGGGCTCGCCGCGGCCTGCTTGCGGAGATCGGCGACAGCGCCGGTTACTTCGGGCGCGGTCACGTCATCGGCGCTCACGACCATAATGGCGGGGATGGGCCCGCCGGGGAACGTCTTCTGGACCTTGTTGTAGGTCTTGATCACGCTCAGGTTCTGGGGCAGGGTGTCGGTGCCCGGGCTCGCCGTATGGATGTGGAGCGTGGGAATCGCCAGGACGAGCAGCAGGCCCGCCGCGGCCGTCGCCGAGATGGCGGGATGCCGGAGGACCGGGTTCAGGATCCGCGACCAGAGCGCGCTCTCGCCAGCGTTCCACGGCTGGTTCTTGACGATCGGGACGCCCCCCTTCTCGACCCGGTCTCCGAGCCAGGCGAGGAGCGCGGGCAGGACCGTGAGCGACCCCACCACCGCGACCGCCACGACGATGATCGTGCCGGTGGCGAATGACGTGAAGGTGGGGGTTCCCCCGAGGTACATGCCCGCCATCGCGACCATCACAGTGAGGCCGGAGACGAGCACGGCCCGCCCCGAGGTCGCCGCCGCGGCCGCCAGCGAGGCCTCCTCGCTTCGACCCCGCTCTCGCTCCTCGCGCTCGCGGCGCAGGTAGAACATCGAGTAGTCGACGCCGACCGCGAGGCCGATCAACAGGATCACCTCGTTGATCGAGCTGTCGACGGGCGAGACGTGGCTCAGCAGCCCGACCACCCCGATGGTGGCGAGCACCGCCGTCAACGCGAGGATGAGCGGGACGCTGGCCGCGACCAGGGCACCGAACGCGATCAGCAGGATCACGAGGGTGATCGGAAGCGACGTTGCGAACGCCTGCTTGAAGTCGCTGCCGATCGAGTCGTTCAGCTGCTTGGTGACGCTCGCGTCGCCGACCTGCTCGACGGTGAAGTCCGGATTGGCGGCCTGCGCCGCGCTGGTCGCGTCCAGGGTCGCGCCGACGCGGTCCTCGGCCTGGGTCTCGTCACCGGCGATCTCGAAGCGAAGCAGGGCGGAGTGCCCGTCCGCCGAGATCCGATCAGCGTTGCCCGGCGCGTAGGGGCTCTCGAACGACTGGGTATAGGGAACCGCCGAGAGGCGGCGCTGGACCTCATTGACCACGGCCCGGAACGAGGGCTCGTTCGCAGTCGCGCTGCTGCTCTGGACGAGCACCTGCTCGACCTGGTGCTTCGGGAAGGCGCTGTCGAGGGTGGTCGCGGCGCTTCCCGACTCGCCGACGCCGCCCTGAGCGGTGTCTTGTGTCTTCGTCCCGACCGCGTTGCCGATCGCGAACGCGAGCACCACGAACGCCAGCCATCCCCAAATCGCCTTCTTGCGATGCTGGGCGCTCCAGCGCCCCATCCGAGCGGCCAGGTTCATGCGTCGGCGAGTCGAGCGGTCATCTGCCCCCAGTCAGCCGTTGCCCCGTGCCCCATGCACCATCGTCCGGCTGGCTCGCCGACCATATACCTGGATCCGGCATTGTCAAGGCCAGGCGCGAATCGCTTGTTTGGGCCCGCCGCGCCCGGGCCGACCCCGCGCGAGACCGGCGACCTCGACTTCCGCTAGGCGAATCGTTCCCGGTCGCGGATCTTGTCGAGCCTCGTGTAGAAGGGGTCCCACCACGGCAGCTCACCAGGTGTTCGGGGCGGCTTCGCCAGGACCATCGGGTCCGTCGCCGGCGCCGCGTTCTGCCTGATGCGAAACTGGTAGTGGTCGAAGATCCGGAGCGCTTCGACGGCATACGCGACGGCCACCCTCCGGTCCTTGATCAGCACCAGGTTCTCCCCGTTTTGCGTATCGGCCGGGACCGAGAAGTTGTAGGAGCCGGTATAGACCCTCGCCGTCGGCTTGTCGAAGTCGATCACCACGAACTTGTGGTGCAGCCGGATTCCCGAGCCGCCCGCTGACTCCGTGCGAAATGGCTCCGGGAGGTCGCCGACCAGCTGGGCCGGAAAGACCGGCGCTGGGTTGCCGTCGGGCTGGTGGAGGTCGAGCCCGCCGACCTCCTTGTCGGCCATGCCGTAGACGAAGATGCTGTCGTCCTCGGTCACCTTCTTGATCGCATCGCGCACGGCGCCCTCCGTTTGAGCGAGGAACGCCAACGAGTAAAGAAGCGACGACGTCGTTTTCTCCGAGATGTCGTCGCCGATCCGTGTCAGGAGGGCGGTGTCGCTGCCGTGCGGAGAGAAGGCGACCTGCGCGTCGATGCCGGCCAGTCCGATGCTCTTCAACTCGGTCGCATCGGAGGTCTCGAAGCCTGCTGCGTCATCGTGAGCCCAGTAGGCATCGAACGCATCCATGGCAAGCGACACCGCCGCGGCTCCCCGCGCCACGAGCGCGTTGTTCGACTGAACGTAGAAGCCTCGCCAGCTCAAGTTCGTCGATCCCCAGAGCACGGCCTGCAGTTGCGGACCGTCGACGATCACGGTCTTGTTGTGTTGCAGGTCGTCCATGTGCTGGCGCTTGACGTGGTCTCTTCCCGCTGAGGCGACGAGTCGCTCCTCGGCCTGGTTCTCCGCGGACCCGGACGCGCCGTGGTCGGCTGAGTCGTCGACGATCACCTTGACTCGCCCCTCGAGCTTCTCGAGGCGCGTCACGACCTCGGGCTCGTTCAGGTCGTAGGCGATCACCCTGACGTTGGCCTGCTCGTCGGCGATCGCCTCGTCGAGCAGATCGAGGACCACGCTTCGGGCCTCGAAGCCCATCCACGCGAGCGCTTCGCTCGCCTTCGGGTGGGTGGGCTCGAAGGTCAACCCGTCGGCGGCCTTGTCGGGGAGAAGCTGCGAGATCGGCCCGGCGGACTGATAGCGATCGAGGAATGCCTGCGACGAGACGAACCCTCGCGTGAAAGCGACGTTCAGTTGATCTGGGTAGGTCTCGCGACGAAGCTCGATCGACGCCTCCTGAGCCTCGCCGTAGCTGAGCTCGTCGTCGGCATTCATGAACACCGGGCTGACCCGATAGAGGAACTCGCCGGGCAGCTCCGCGTTCCGCGGGAAGTGCACCCAGCGAAACATCTGGATCGGGGCCATCGTCGTGGGCAGCCATCGCCTCGTCACCTTCCCGTCGTCGGGCAGGAAGCCGAGCCGGTTTTGCAGCGTGTAGAGGCGATCGCCGCCCGGCTCTCGGTACTGGATCGCAAACCCGACGAAGTCAGCCGGAGGGCGATCCGCCTTCCAGTTCATCGCCAGAAGCGCCGCGCCCTCGCCGCGGTGGATCTTCAGTGTGAAAGGCGCCGTGTCGTTGGTGCCCACGGCCTCGAAACCGGCCCCGTTCTGATCTGCGTCAGCTACACCAGAAATGACGTCCACCCACTTCGCAGGTTAGGCGGCCACGGCAAGCGCGGCGGCTCACCCCCACCGAAGGAGCACGGCTCTACCGGGGATTGTCCGTAGCCTCCGTGGTCACGCAGGCGAGAGAAGGGAGCTGAATGCCCGAGCGAGACGGATACATCCCCGGCGTCCCATGCTGGGTGGACACGACGCAGCCCGATCCGCAGGGCGCGGTCGATTTTTATGGCGGCCTCTTCGGATGGGAGTGCGAGGACGTCATGCCGCCCGACGCGCCCGGCAGCTACTTCATCGCCCGCCTGCGCGGCGGCGACGTGGCCGCCGTCTCCTCCCCTCCCCCGGACACGCCGCCGATGGCGGTCTGGAACACCTACATCTGGGTCGACAGCGCCGACGAGGCCGCCTCGAGCGTCCGGGATGCGGGCGGACAGGTGATGGCCGAGCCCTTCGACGTGATGGACGCCGGCCGGATGGCGCTGTTCACGGACCCCGAGGGCGCGGCCTTCGCGGTCTGGCAGGCGAACCAGCAGAAGGGCGCCCGAATCGTCAACGAGCCGGGAACCCTCGTCTTCAACGGCCTGAACAGCCGCGACCCAGAAGGCGCCAAGGCCTTCTACGGAGCCGTGTTCGGATGGGAGACCCTGGACGTGAGCGGCGGGGTGATGTGGACGATGCCGGGGTACGGCGACCACTTGGAGGAGGCCAACCCGGGCCTCCGCAAGCAGGTCGTCGAGCTCGGCGCCCCCGAGCGGTTTGCCGATGTCGTCGCCGCGCTCAGCCCGATCGCCGACGACCAACCCGATACCCCCGCGCACTGGAGCGTCACGTTCGCCGTCGAAGACGCCGACGCGACCGCCGAGCGGGCCGTCGAGCTGGGGGGCAGGGCTGTCGCTCTGCCGTTCGACGCCCCGTGGGTAAGGACGACCGTCCTCTCCGATCCGCAGGGCGCGACGTTCATCGCGAGCAAGTTCGTGCCCGAGAACAGCGACCTCACGGCCACGTAGGCGCGTCCGGCCGGACTCGGGCCAAGCCCGGCTCACTGCTCCTGCCTCAGAGAGACGGCAGGCTGTAGTCGTCGAAGTACCAGAGCGCGCTCGTGTACCAAAGGACGGCGACGAGCGCGACCAGCGTGCCTCCCACGAGCGGCAGCGCCCAGCCGGGCCACCCGCGGGAGCGGACGACGACCAGTTTGGCGGCGAACGCGCCGTAGAGGAAGCAGCCGGCCAGGGAGTGGACGGCGATCCGGGAGTCGATGTGCGTCTGGACCCCGTAGGCGAACGCGCAGTGATACGCGATCGGCAAGGTGACGAGCAGGGCCAGGACCCCGGTGGCGCGGTGCACATTGCGCATCCCGCGGCCGGCGGCGCCGACGCCCGGGAGCTTGCCGTACATCCAAAGCGCCAGTCCGAGCTGCAGGGCGGCGAGCGCCAGCAGACCCGTCGCCAGCCAGGACTTGAGCGGCAGCGTGTCGGTCGCCGTGCGCCCGAACAGGGCGGTACCCGAGTAGTCGGGTACGTGGTTGGTGCCGAACGCGTAGAGGCCCGCCGCGACCGCCGCGGCGAGCCCAAGCGGCAGCAGGACGCGGGTCACCGATTCGAGCCTGATCGCACTCACCCTATGACCGTGCCGTGATGCAATTCACACCGCAATCGTCCGGATTGCCGCTCGTGACCACGATTGCGTCTCGTTCGGCTCGTCAGCGAGACAGCGACCGTTCCGTTCGGCGACAACCGTACTCCCTCGGAGCGGGTCGTGAAGGTGCGCCTTGAAGGACCAGCGCGGCGCACCGGCCACAGCCTGGCGGATCGAATTCTTCCGGGTTTGGGTTGATGTCGGCGACCGAAACCAGTGAGCGATCAGGAATATCGTGCCGCGCGCCTACGCGCTCGGCCCAGGGGCGGGCGAGTGGCTGCAACAGGCGACCCT
>Ga0066652_100001728_pt1 | contig 11561 bp, 11 predicted proteins | sample GraSoiAngelo_101_FD_71413 | JGI IMG/M metagenome (GOLD analysis project Ga0066652, IMG submission 71413) | Grasslands soil microbial communities from the Angelo Coastal Reserve, California, USA - 14_0903_02_30cm | ecosystem: Environmental > Terrestrial > Soil > Grasslands | place: USA...
CTCGTAGCCGCCACGTACCTCGGCCTCGCCGGGCTGCTCGCCGCGGGGGTCGCGGAGACGTTCGTCGCGCGCGGGATCGGCTAGCCCGTCAGACGGTCAGCTTCCGTCTCAGCTCGTCGAGCTGGCCGCGGGGGAATCCCGGGATCCGCTCGAGTTCGTCGAGCGACCGGAAGCCGCCTTCGCGCTCTCGGTATGCGAGGAGCCGCCCGGTCTGCGTGACCGAGAGCCGAAGCGAGCGCAGCTGCTCGTAGCTCGCCTCGTTCAGGTTGAGCGGCGCCTCACTCGGCGTCTCCGGGAGCTCTGGCGGCGGCGCGGGCGCCTCGGCCACGGCGGGCTGCGGCGTGTTCTCGTCGGCCTCGAGGCGGGCGGCGGCGGCGCGTGCCCGCTCCTCCGCCTCGCTGGCGCGCCGCTCGGCGGCCGCGATCCGCTCGCGGACCTCGCGAAGCTGGCGTTCGAGTGCCTCCTCGGTTCGCCGCTGGGCCTCCGCCAGCCGCGCCTCCGTGTCCTCGAGCGCTCGCGCCAGCGCGTCCGGCGGCGCGCTGGGGTCGGGCCGCTCCTCGGGTGACGGTCGCCTGCCAAAGCGCCGGAACGGCATCGCGCTAATCCTCGCACGGCCGACCGCGGAGCACCGCGGGGCGGCGAACGCGAGATTCAGCGGGCGCGCCGCCTGAGCTCGCGATCGATCTCGCGCCGCAGGTCCCGCTCCTTCAGCTCCCGCCGGCGGTCTCGGTGGTGCTTGCCGCGGGCGAGCGCGAGCTCGACCTTCGCCCTCGGCCCCTTGAAGTAGATCCGGGTCGGCACCAGCGTCAGTCCGCGCTGCTGCGTCCTGCCGAAAAGGCGCTCGATCTCATACCGGTGGAGCAGGAGCTTTCGCGGCCGGTCCGGATCATGGTTCTGGTTCGCGGCGGGCGCGTACGGCGGGATGTGCACGCCCCGCAGCCACACCTCACCGTCCTCGATCGCCGCGTAGGCGTCGGCGAGCTGCGCGCGCCCCTCCCGAAGCGATTTCACCTCGCTGCCGCGGAGCGCGATGCCGGCCTCGAACCGCTCGAGGAGCTCGTAGCGCTGCCGCGCCTTCCGGTTCGTAGCGACGTCGCCCGAAACGAGCTTTCGCGCCCTCGACTGCGCCATCAGCGCTCGCGCCTTCCGCGCCCCTCGCGAACGCGGCTCGCGCGCGAGCCACGCGGCGGCCGGCGCCGCTGCGCGCGCCGGCGGTCGCCGTCGCGCTGATCGGCGCCCGCCCGCGCCGCCGGTTCGAGGTCGACACGCCCGCGCGGCGCCTCGATCGACGAGACCCGCACCCGCAGCGGGTCCCCCAGCCGCACCGCGGAGCCGCTGCGCCGGCCGACGAGGGCGGTTTCCGCCTCGTTGCGGTCGTAGCGCTCGCCGCGCAGGAGGCGCGCGGGCAGGAAGCCCTCGTAGGTGTCCCCGAGGCTGCCGCCGAAACGCACGAACGCGCCGGCGCCAACCACTCCCGAGACCTCTCCCTCGAAGCGGCGGTCCCAACCACCCTCGAACAGCTCCCGCTCGAGAAGGAAGCAGGCGCAGACGCGGTCCGCCATTCGCTCGATCGCGATCGCCTCGCGCTCGCGCTCCGAGCTTCGCCAGGCGGCATCCTGGACGGCCGTGCGGTCCGGCTCGTCCTCGCCCGCCCCGAGCGTCGAGAGCAGCGCGCGGTGGGCGACGAGGTCCGGGTAGCGGCGGATCGGCGAGGTGAAGTGGCAGTAGGCCGCGCTCCCCAGGCCCGCGTGGCCGAGGTTCCGCCCGCTGTAGTAGGCCTGCTTCAGCGATCGCAGGACCAGCGACGTGTAGGCGTCGCGGCCATGGCCCCGCCGGGCCGCCTCGCGGGCGACAACCCGGGAGATCTCGCCCGCCAGGTCGCCCGCGGCGGCGGGCGAGAGCTGCTCGGGCAACGCGGGCGTCGGGACGCCGAGGGACGCAAGCTGCTCGACGAGGCGCTCGATCCGTGCCGGCTCGGGGCGCTCGTGCACGCGGTAGAGCGTCGGCGCCCGCCGGCGCTCGCAGGCCGCCGCGACGCGCTCGTTCGTGAGGATCATCAGGTGCTCGATGAGGCGGTGCGCCTCTGTCTGGATGACCGATCGGGCGCCGACGACGTTTCCGTCGGCGTCGAACTCGAACTCGGGCTCGAACGACTCCACCTCGAGCGCGCCGACCGGCCTGCGGCCGGCCAAGGCCGCCGCCGCGCGACGGGCGAGCTCGAGCGGCTCGACGACCGCGCCCGGCGCGCTCTCGCGCCGGGCGAACACGCGGTCGAGCTGGTCGTAGTCGAGCCGCGCGTCCGAGCGGATCCTCGTGCGCTTGAAGCTTGCGGACCTCACGTCGCCGGCCGCGCCGAGCAGGATCTCCGCGCTCACCGCCAGCCGCTCGAGCCCCGGCGCGAGGCTGCACGCGTCGTCGCTGAGGTCGCGGGGGAGCATCGGCTCGACCGTACCCGGGACGTAGGTGCTGGTCGCGCGCCCAAGCGCCTCGCGCTCGAGCGCCGAACCGGGACGCACATAGGCGGCGACGTCGGCGATGTGAACCCAGAGCCGGATGTCATCGCCCTCGGCTCGTGCGGAGACCGCGTCATCGAAGTCGCGCGCCGTGGCCGGGTCGACCGTGAAGGTGGGCATCGCCGTCAGGTCGGCGCGCGGGACATCGCCGAGCGGCGGAGCGGCCGCCGCGGACCGCGCCTCGCGCTCGACCCCCGGCGCGAAGCCGCGTTTCGCGCCGTTGTCCCACAGCAGCGCCGCGACGACGTCCGCGGCGCGCCGCGCCTTTCCGAGGGCGGCGAGCGCCCGGGCGCCGGAGCGCCCGAACTCCGCGAGGACCAGCTCCCCGGGGCGCGCGTCGATCGAGCCGCGCGCGAGGGGCGCCTGGGGCGCCCGCTCGAACAGCGGCTCGGCGACCCGGAAGCGCCCTCGCCCGGAGATCACGGCCACGCGCTGGGCGGCCGAGCCGTCGCGGCGCGGGCTCATCGCCCGGTGCGGAGCTTCGAACGGAGGACGGCGAGCGCCTTCGCCAGCGCCTCGTCCCGGTTCGTGTGGGGGTTGTCGGCGGCATGGACGTCCGGCTTTATCCCCTTGTCCAGCGTCGATGTCCCGTTGGCGGTGTAGAAGCGGCCCACGGTGAGGTCGAGGGCGCCGCCGGCCGAGAGGTCGATCGCCTGCTGGAACGTTCCCTTGCCGAACGTGCGCGTCCCGACGACGGTGGCGAGGTGGTGCTCCGCGAGTGCCGCGGTGAGGATCTCCGCCGCCGACGCGGTGTCGTGATCGACGAGGACCACGATCGGCTTCGTGGGGACCGGATCGCCGAGCGCCTTGTAGACGCGATGGCCCTCCGAGCGGCTGGCGGTCTCGACCACCCGCTCTCCCTTCGGCAGGAACACGCTCGCCGACAGCACGGCCTCGTTCAGCAGGCCGCCGCCGTTGCCGCGCAGATCGAGGACCAACCCGTTCGCGCCTTGCGCCCACAGCCGGTCGATCGCCGACCGCAGCTCGCCATGCGCGCCCTCGCTGAACGTCGAGAAGCGGACGTAGGCGACCTTCTGGCCGTTGTCGCGGCGAATCATGCCGCGGACGGAGGGGACCTGAACCTTCGCGCGCTCCACCCGCAGCGGCCGCGCCTGGCCGCCGGAAGCGGGAACGATCCGAAGCGCGACCGAGGTCCCCGGAGGCCCCTCGATCAGCGACACCGAGGCGTCGGTCGAGCGACCGGCGAGCGAGCGTCCGTCGGCAGCGACGATCAGGTCGCCGGCCTTGATCCCCGCTCGCTTCGCCGGCGTGCCTGGGATCGCGCTCGCCACCCGCAGCCCGCGCTGGGCGCGCGTGACCGTAAGGCCGATGCCGGTGAACTGCCCCGAGGTATCCGACTCGAACTGCCGGAAGCGCCGCGGACTCAGGTAGCGCGTGAACCGGTCGCCGTAGCGGCGCCGCAGCGCGCGCACCATCCCCTGGATCGAGGCGTTTTCCAGGCTGGAGCCGCCGACCCGGTGGAAGTAGCTCTGCTCGATCGTGCTGCGAGCCTCCGAGGCGGCATCTCCGCCGCCGAACGGCCCGAAGAGCGCGTTGGCGAGGACCGCGAGCCCGAACGCCACCGCCGCCCCGACGAGGAGGCCGCCCGCGAACAAGCGCCGGCGTTCACGCCCGGACCTGCCGCCGATCGGGGTCACCGGACCCTTTATAGAGACTCGCCGGCTGCGGCCGAACGCGTCAGATGCGCAGGAAGCGGCGCAGCGTGACGCCGCTGCCGAACGCCGAGACGCCGATCGAGGCGGCGACGAGCGCCGCCACGAGCGGCACGAAGCCGACCGTCGAGAAGTTGTTGACGAGCGCGAAGTCGGTCGCGAGCGGATCGACGATCGTGACCTTGCCGACCCACAGAAGGGCGACCGCGCAGCCGGCGCCGATCACCCCGACGAGAATGCCCTCGATGATGAACGGCCAGCGGATGAACCAGTTCTTCGCCCCGACCAGGCGCATCACCTCGACCTCGCGGCGCCGGGCGTAGATCGAGAGGCGGATGGTGTTGGCGATCAGCAGCACCGAGGCGATCAGGAGGAGCACCGCGAGGACCGCGAGCACGAGCTTCACGGCGCCGGTGACGGAGAGGATCTTGTTCGCCTCCTGCCGGCCACTCGTCACCTCCTGGATCGCGCTCGTCAGCGGCTGCGGCTTGCCGTTCGACCCCGGCGGGGCGACCTCGTGCCGCACCAGGTTCAGGTGGTCGGGGCTGTCAGGGAAGACCTTGAACGACGGCGGCAACGGGTTCGCCGGCAGGGGACTGTGCTTGAGCTGGTGGAACCCGCCCTTCAGCGGCCCGCCCCCGACCCGCTGGCGCAGGATCTGCACCGCCTCCGCCTTCGACACGTACTGGACGCGCTTTACGTGGTCGAGCTTTCGCAGCGCCTTCCCGGTGCGGGCGATCTGCGCCTTGGTGGCGTTCGAGTCGAGGAACACGTTCAGGTCGAGCTGCGAGCGGACGCCTGAGTTCGTCTGCGCGCTCGCCTTCAGGACCGGGATGAGCACGCCCAAGAGCAGCGTCGTGACGAGGATCGTCACCATCGCGGCGATGCTCGGCGCCGCGTTGCGGCGCAGCGCGCGGAACGCCTCGGCGATGAAGAACGGGAGCTTGCGCAAGGCTACGCCTGCTCCTGGCCGTGGCCATTCGGCCGCCCGCCGTTCCCGACGCCCATCTCGGCGCGCACCCGCATCGCGAATTCCGTCGTCGTCTCGTCGCGATATCCGGCGACGGCTTGGTCACGGACGACGCGCCCCGCCTCGATCGCGATCACGCGCCGGCGCATCTTGTCGACCATCTCGCGGTCGTGGGTGGCGACCAGCACCGTCGTGCCCGTGCGGTTGATGCGGTAGAGCAGCTGCATGATCCCGATCGACGTCTCGGGGTCGAGGTTCCCGGTCGGCTCATCGGCGAGCAAGAGCGGCGGGTGGTTGACGAACGCCCGGGCGATCGAGACGCGCTGCTGCTCGCCGCCGGAGAGCTGGTCGGGGTAGTTGTGGATCTTCGCCTGCAGCCCGACCAGGCGGAGGATCTCCGGCACCTTCCTGCGGATCTCGCGCCGCGTCCCGCCGGTGACCTGGAGGGCGTAGGCGACGTTGTCGTAGACGCTGCGGTTGGGGAGCAGCTTGAAGTCCTGGAAGACGCAGCCGATCCGCCGGCGCAGGAGCGGGACCTTCCGGGCACGGATCTTGTTGATGTCGCGACCCGCGATCAGGACGTGCCCGCCGGCGGGCTGGACCTCGCGGATCAGGGTCTTGATCAGGGTCGACTTCCCGCAACCGGTGGGACCGACGACGAACGCGAACTCCCCGCGATAGACGGTGAGGGTTACCCGCTCGAGCGCGACGTGCCCGCCCGGATAGACGACGGTTCCCTCGCGGAGCTCCACGACCGGCGGTCGCTGCGCCGTGGTCGTCGGCGGCGCGGCATGCGAGGCGCGCCGCGCCCTCGTTCGCTCGCGTCTCGTCGTTCTCGATCCGATCAGTGCCATGGAACGACCCTGGGTTCTGCGGCGCGGGGGCGAATCCTTCGCCCGCCGACCTCCGCCCAGGGAAGCGGCGAAGGGTACAGAACCGTGAATGAACGCTCACACACGAGCCGCGTTCTGCAGCGCAACCCCCAGGCGAGATACGAGAAAACCGGCCGAGGGCCGAGAAGCGCGCTCGCCTAGGTCCACTCGGGCCCGAAGAGCGGCGGCCGCGAGACGATCGGCTTTAGCACGAGCGCCTCGCGGGCTCGGTCGGCGATCCCGCGGGCGGTGAGCCCGAAGTGCTCCATGCACGCCTCGCCGGTGCCGGAGACCCCGAACTCGTCGCCCATGCCGACGGCGAAGATCGGCACCGGGTGCTGCTCGGCGGCGACCTCCCGCACGGCGTCGGCGAGGCCGCCGACGACGCGATGCTCCTCGGCCGTCACGGCAACCCCGGTCTTCGAGAGCGACTCGAGCACCGTCTCGGCGTCGAGCGGCTTGACTCGGGCGACGTTCAGCACCTCCGCCTCTACCCCGTCGTCGTGCGCGAGTGCCTCGGCCGCATCGAGTGCCCTCCAGACCATGTGGCCGGTGGCGACCAGCGTGATGTCCTTGCCGGTCCGCAGAACGTCGATGCCGCTGCCGAGCGTCTCCGGGATCTCGTCGTAGACGATCGGCGTCGACGGACGGCCGAAGCGCAGGTAGGTCGGGGCGGCGCTCTCGTAGGCGTCGATCGTCGCCCGAGACGCCTGGTTGTAGTCGGCGGGGACGACGACCCGCATCCGCGGCAGGGCTCGCATCAGCGCGATGTCCTCGATCATCTGGTGGGACGCGCCGTCCTCGCCGAGCGAGACGCCGCCGTGCGAGGCGCCGATGACGATCGGCAGCTCGTTGTGGGCGATCCCGAGGCGCACCTGGTCGTAGGCGCGGCCGGCGGCGAAGATCGCGAAGGTCGAGCAGAACGGCCGCTTGCCGGTGGCCGCGAGGCCGCAGGCGATCGACATCATGTTCGCCTCGGCGGCCCCGCAGTTGAAGAACCGGTCGGGGAAGCGGTTGCCGAACTTGATCGACTGCGTGGAGACGGCGAGGTCGGCGTCGAGCGCGACCACCGCCTCATCGTGCTCGCCGAGCTCGACGAGCGCATCGCCGTAGGCGTGGCGGGTGGCGATCGGCTCCCTCTTCGCTTCGGCGGGCACCGGCGTCAGCGCTCCTCGCCGGCGGCCTGCAGCGCCCGCGTTTGCTCCTCGAGCTTCGCTTCGAGCTCGGCGAGGGCATCCGCCGCCTGCTCGGGCGTCGGCGGCTTGCCATGGAAGCCGAAGCGACCCTCCATGAACGAGACGCCGCGGCCCTTGCGGGTCTGGCCGATGATCGCGGCGGGGCGCTCGAGGGCGCGGCTTCGCTCGAGCGCGTCCACCACCGCAGCCATGTCGTGGCCGTCGATCTCCACCGCGTCCCAGCCGAACGACTCGAACTTCGCCCGCAGGTCGCCGACGTCCATGACCTCCTCGGTCGTGCCGTCGGTCTGGAGGTGGTTGTAGTCGACGATCGCCGTCAGGTTGGTGAGGCCGAAGTGGACGGCGGTTGTCGCCGCCTCCCACGTCTGTCCCTCTTGGCAGTCGCCATCGGACAGAAGCCCGAAGACCTGCGCGGTGCCGTCAAGGCCGTCGAGCCGAAGCGCGAGGCAGATCCCCACGCACATCGAGAGACCCTGGCCGAGCGAGCCGGTCGAGACCTCCACCCCCGGGGTCCGGGTCATGTCCGGATGGCCCTGGAGCTGGGAGCCGATCTGCCGGAGCCCCATCAGGTCTCCGAGCGGAAAGTAGCCGTGGTGGGCGAGGGAGGCGTACTGGATCGGCGCCGCGTGGCCCTTGCACAGGACGAAGCGGTCGCGCTCCGGCCAGCCGGGCCGCGCGGGGTCGTGGCGAAGGACGCGGTAGTACAGCGCGGTGACGATGTCGGCCGCGGAGAGCGAGGAGTCCAGGTGCCCGGACTTGGCGACCGCGAGCATCCGCACGCACTCGCCGCGCAGCACCGTCGCCCAGCGTTCGAGCTCGGGAATCGTGGGCTCGGGGCGCCTCCCGGGCTCGCTCGGGCGCGGCGGCGGCTTCGGGTCGGGCACCGGCCGCAGGTGGCTCACGCGCGCGAGATTAGCGGCCGGGTCCGCCATCGGGGAAGAGCCTAGGCACGCTGCCGGATGCCGCCCGGGCACCCGATGCCCGCATAATCCGCGATCGGATCGAAGGAGAGGTGGGGCGCGGCCGCTAGATCCGAACCATCCGCTCGATCGGCACCCGCGCGCGTTCGGCAATCGCCGGGTCGACCTTGACCTCGTAGCGGAGCTCGCGAAGCGCGTCGCGAAGCTTCGGCAGCGTAATCATCTTCATGTAGCGGCAGAACGCCATGCGATTGGCCTCCACGAGACGAGCCCTCGGCGCCGCCTGCCGAAGGGGGTAGAGCATCCCGGTCTCGGTGGCGACGATGAACTCGCCCTCGGGGTTGCGCGCGACGTGCTCGAGCATTCCGGACGTCGAGAGCATCTGCACCCCGTCCGGGTCGATATCGCCTGCGGCGACGTACTCCATCGCCTGCGTGGAGCAGCCGCATTCTGGGTGGATCAGGAACTCCGCCTCGGGGTATGCGTCGCGCATCGCGGCGATGTCGTCGGGCCTGATCCCCGCGTGGACGTGGCATTCGCCGTCCCAGACGTGGAAGCGCGCCGAGCGCCCCGGATCGTCGGCGAGGCCGAGCTCGCGGGCGACGAACGAGCCGAGCCACAGGTCCGGGCCGAACAGGATCTCGGCGTCCGGACGTGCGCGCCACACGTGCTCGACGACGCGGACGGCGTTCGCCGACGTGCAGCAGTAATCCGTCTCGGCCTTCACCTCGGCCGAGGTGTTGACGTACATCACGACGATCGCGCCGGGGTGCTTGGCCTTCCAGTCGCGGAGCTCGGCGGCGGTGATCGAGTCGGCGAGCGAGCAGCCGGCGTCGGGATCGGGGATCAGCACCGTCTTGTCGGGGCTGAGGATGCGCGCGGTCTCCGCCATGAAGTGGACGCCGCAGAACGCGATCACCGACGCATCGGTCGCGGCCGCCTGACGCGAGAGGCCGAGCGAATCGCCGGTGAAGTCGGCGACGTCCTGGAGCTCGGGGAGCTGGTAGTTGTGGGCGAGGATGACCGCGTCGCGCTCGGCCGCGAGCGCCCGCACCTCGGCCTGCAGCCGCTCGACCTCGGCGGGGGCGAGCTCCTCGGTGCCGGGTGGGTGAAGGACGTCGAGCTCTTGCATCTTCGGTAGCGCGAACCCGGACCGCTCCGGGTCTAACTCGCCGATGTTCGCCGGCCCGGCTGGCTCGACTCGCGGCCAGCCTCGAACCTGGCGAATGACTGCCTACAGTCTATCCGCAGCATCCATGCCCGAGCTGCCGGAGGTCGAGATCACCGCCCGCCGCCTCGACGCCGCGCTGCGCGGCGCCGAGGTCGAGTCGGCGCTGGCCCCGGGGATGGTGGCGCTGAAGTCCGTGGAGGTGCCCCTCGGCGAGCTCGTGGGGCGCCGGGTCGAGGGCGTGCGGCGAATCGGGAAGATGCCGGTGGTCGAGTTCGCGGACGGTCGCGACGGAGCGAGCGGAGAGCTGGCGCTCCTCGTCCACCTGATGTCGGCCGGGCGGCTGCAGCTCTTCGACAAGCGAGCATCGCTTCGCGACCGCTCCTCTCGCGTGCTGATCCGCCTCGCCGACGGGCGTGAGCTTCGACTCCGCGAGTTCGGGACGAAGCAGCGCGCCTGGGCGAAGCTGATGCCGGCCGCAGCGGTGGCCGACGACGAGATGGTCGCGACCCTCGGGCCGGAGGCGTGGCCGGCGCCGCCGCTCTCCGAGCTCGCGCGGATCACAGGGCAGCCGCGCCAGCTCCACCCGCTGCTCCGCGACCAGCGCCAGATCGCGGGCATCGGTCGCTCGTGGGTCGACGAGATCCTGTGGGAGGCGCGGCTGGGTCCGTTCAGGCAGGGCGCCGACCTCGACCGCGCCGAGCTCGAGCGGCTTCACGCGGCGCTCGCGGTCCTCGGCGCGGCGATCGACCACTACGAGGACGTCATCGGCGACAGCGTCCCCGACAAGCTGCCGATGCCACTCCGTGTCCATCGGAGCGAGGGTGAGCCCTGCCCGCGCTGCGGCGAGACCCTCGCCGCAGTCCACTTCGCCGAGCACTCGACGACCTACTGCCCGTCCGAGCAGACGGGCGGACGGGTGCTCAAGGACCGGCGGCTCTCGCGGCTCCTCAAGTAGCTCGCCGGCGGATCGGCCAGCGCGCTTGGCGTCAGCGACTGGTGACCTGGCGGGCGAGCGCGCGCCCCACCGTCAACGGATGGTTGAGGACCGTGGCGACCCTGCCGCCGAGCGACAGCGGATCGCGCGCGATCCCGAGCTGGCGCAGGATCGTCCCGGCGTCGAAGTAGACCCGCTCGCAGAAGAGCCGGTCCTCGTCGAACAGGAACAGCGCGCAGATGCGCGCCTCGAAGCGGCGACCGGTGGGGGGCAGGCCGCGGAAGGGTCCGAGATGCGTGCCGTAGAGATTCGCCTCGACGATCACCGCGTCGTCGGAGTGGTGGAGCGCGATGAGCTCGTTTCGCTGGTCGGGGAAGGCGATCCGCGTCTCGTCGAAGTAGCGGGCGACCTCCGGCTCGCCGTCATAGACGTCGCCGGTGCCAATCAGCTCGTAGCGCGGGTGCTCGAACGTGGTGAGCGTCACGTCGAACTCGTGCCGGTTCTCCGACTCCATGTGCTCGATCACGAGCCTCTCGCGCCTCTCCCGCACCGCGTTCGTCGCCGGCATCGCGCCGAGGCTACAGCGGCTCGACCAGCAGCGACAGATCGAGCGCCGGCGCGGAGTGGGTGAGGGCGCCGACCGAGATGTAGTCGACGCCGGTGGCGGCGATCTCGCCAACGGTCTCGAGCGTGACGCCGCCCGATGCTTCGAGCTCGATGTCGGGGCGCACGCGATCGCGCGCGGCAACCGCCTCGCGAAGCTGCGGCGGCGCCATGTTGTCGAGCAGGATTCGATCGACGCCGGCGGCGAGCGCCGCCTCCACCTCGCTGACGTCGCGGCACTCGACCTCGACCGCGCCCGGCGGACGCTCCGCGCGGGCGAGCCGCACCGCCTCGACGAGCCCGCCCACGAGCGCGACGTGGTTCTCCTTGATCAGGATCGCGTCGTCGAGGCCCATCCGGTGATTCCGTCCGCCTCCGGCCGCGACCGCCGCCTTCTCGAGCGCGCGCATGGCGGGCGTGGTCTTGCGCGTATCGAGGATCGCGACCCCGCCGTCCGCGGCCGCGACATATCGGGCGGTCAGCGTGGCGACGCCCGAGAGGTGGCAGAGGAAGTTGAGCGCCGTACGCTCCGCGGCGAGGAGCTCGCGTGCGGGGCCCTCGATCCGCGCCACCTCGACCGGCACCTCATCCCGCCACTCGGCCTCAGCCACCAACGGCTCGAGGTCGCCGGCACCAGCCTGCGCGAACGCCTCCGCGGCGGTGTCCAGCCCGAACACCACGCCGGCTTGCTTCTGCACGATCCGCGCGA
>Ga0066652_100001729_pt1 | contig 11559 bp, 14 predicted proteins | sample GraSoiAngelo_101_FD_71413 | JGI IMG/M metagenome (GOLD analysis project Ga0066652, IMG submission 71413) | Grasslands soil microbial communities from the Angelo Coastal Reserve, California, USA - 14_0903_02_30cm | ecosystem: Environmental > Terrestrial > Soil > Grasslands | place: USA...
GGCCGATACGACGGTGCCCTGGCGGACCTTCCGCGAGCCCGGCTCGCGCTCAGCGGGCGGCGTGCCCTGCTTCGGCTCGCCGCGCTTCGCCCGCCGCGCCGCGCGGTACCGGCGCCGGCGCTCGCCAGCGAGCCGCTGGCGCTCGGCACGCTCGGCGGCCCGTTCCTCGGCGGTGCGTGGCGGGCCTGCCGGAGCGGTCGCTTGCGCGCGCTCGCGCTTGCGGCGCTCCTTTGGCGAGAGGACCTCCCCGGGCTCCTCCGGGTCCGCAGGCGCCTCGGCCTCGGGTGCAGCCTCCACGGCGGCCTCAGCCTCCGGGGCCTCCTCGGCCTCGGGCTGTTCCTCGGCCTCGGCGGACTCCGCCTCGGGCGCCTCCTCGGCGGCCTCGGGCTGCTCCTCGGGCGTCGCGGCCTCGGGAGCCTGCTCCTCGGCGGACCCCTCGGTTGTCTCTTCGTTGTCCTGCTTCTCTTCCTCGGCCATCATCGCCTCAGTTCCTTGTTCAGATCGATGCCGCGCTGACGCGCCACCGTGAGCAGGCGCGCGACGTCGCGGTTTGCCGCGCCGAGCGCGGCGGAGTTCTCGAGCTCGCCGGTCGCGTGGCGGAAGCGCAGGCTGAACGCCTCCTCGCGTGCCTGCTTGAGCCGCTCCACGAGGTCGTGATCGTCGAGGGCGTGGACCTCTGAGCCCTTCACTCCGCCACCCCCTCGCGCTTGACGAACTTCGTCTTGATCGGAAGCTTGTGGCCCGCGAGCCGGATCGCGTCGCGGGCGAGGTCCTCAGGCACGCCGGCCAGCTCGAACATCACGCGCCCGGGCTTGATGACGGCAACCCAGCCCTCCGGGTTGCCCTTCCCGGAGCCCTGCCGCGTCTCGGCGGGCTTCTTGGTGTACGGCTTGTCGGGGAAGACGTTGATCCAGACCTTCCCGCCGCGCTTGATCTTGCGCGTCATCGCGACGCGGGCGGCCTCGATCTGGCGGTTGGTGATCCAGCCGCGCTCGAGCGCCTTCAGCCCGTACTCACCGAATGCCACCTGGCTGCCGCCCTTGGTGTTTCCGCGCATGCGGCCCCGATGCTCCTTGCGGTGCTTGACGCGCTTCGGCATCAGCATCAGCTGGACTCCCCCTCAGGTTTCGGGGCCTCGCCCGCGGGCTCCTGCGGCGCCTCCTCGACGGCCGGCGGCGGCTCCGGGGCGGGTGCTTGCTCGGGGGCCGCTGCCTGCTCGGCCGGGGGCGCCTGCTGGGGCGCAGGTGCCCGCTCGGGAGCCGGCTGCTCCGCTGGGGGCTGCTGTGGCGGGGTTGCCGGCGTCTGGGGAGTCACATCGCCCTTCGCGCGAGGCGGCGCCGTGTCGGTTGCCGGGCGCCGCGGTGGGCGCTGGCGAGCGCCGTCGCCGGGTGCCCCGTCGCGGCCGCGCCCGCGGCGGCGGCGTGGCCCCAGGCCCTCCTCCTGGTCGTCGATCTGGCCGGAGCGGTAACCCTCAGGCATGACCTCCCCCTTGTTGATCCAGCACTTGACGCCGATGCGGCCGGTGGTCGTGCGCGCCTCGACGAAGCCGTAGTCGATGTCGGCCCGAAGCGTGTGCAGCGGGACGCGGCCATCCGAGTAGCCCTCTGTGCGCGCCATCTCGGCGCCACCCAGGCGGCCGGAGACCTGCACCTTCACGCCCTTGGCGCCGGAGCGCATAGCGGACGTCAGGGCGCGCTTCATCGCGCGTCGGAAGGCGACGCGGTTTTGAAGCTGCTCGGCGATCGACTGGGCGACGAGCTTGGCATCGAGCTCCGGTCGCTTGATCTCCCGGATGTTCACCTTGACGGGCTTGCCGGTGATCTTGTGGAGATCGCGGCGCAGCGCGTCGACCTCGGAGCCGGACTTGCCGATCACGATGCCGGGGCGCGCTGTGTGGATGTCCACCGTCACCTCGCCGCGCTGCTTGACGATCGTGATGTCGGAGAGCCCCGCGTGCGAGAGCTTGTTCTCGATGTGGTCCCGGATCGCCACGTCCTCGAACAGGTAGTCGGAGAACTCGCGCTCGTTGAACCAGGTGGACTTCCAGTCGTGGATATACCCGACCCTGAAGCCCTCGGGATGGATTTTCTGGCCCATTGGCTCCTACTCCTCGGTCGGGGTCAGCGCCACCTTGACGTGGCAGGTCTTCTTGTCGATGCGCGTCGCGCGGCCGCGGGCTCGCGCGCGCCAGCGTTTGAGGGTCGGGCCCTCGTCGACGGTGATCTCGGCGATGCGCAGGTCGTCGGCCACGAGATCGTGATTGGCCTCGGCGTTGGCGCCGGCCGAGGCCAGAAGCTTCTCGATGTCCTCGGCTGCCCCCCGCGTGGAGAACCGGAGCAGCGTGCGCGCTTCGGGCAGGGGCATGCCGCGCACCTGGTCGGCCACCAGCCGCGCCTTGCGAGGCGCCACGCGGACGTACTTTGCGCTCGCGCGCACCACGGGAGCCTGCGTCTCCGTGTCCTTCGTCTTGGCCATTAGTGGTCACTCCTTCCGACAGCGTGCGACTGAGCCGGCGAAAACCGAGTCGGCCAAGGACGCAGTGAGCGTGGCGCACGTGAAAAGTGCGCGAGCGAGCGAGGACGCCGGCTGGCGAAGGTTTGCAGGCGGGTCAGGCGTGCGGTGTTGGGAGGAATGACCACTTAACGCTCGGCCTTGCTGCCCGAGTGGGCGCGGAACGTCCGCGTGGGCGCGAACTCGCCCAGCTTGTGTCCGACCATCGATTCGGAGACGAAGACCGGGACGTGCTTGCGGCCGTCGTGCACCGCGATCGTGTGCCCGACCATGTCGGGGAAGATCGTCGAGCTGCGCGACCAGGTCTTGATCATCTGCTTGGACCCGCTCTCGTTCATCTGCTGAATCCGCCGGAGCAGCCGCTCCTCGGCGTGCGGTCCCTTCTTCGTCGAACGTCCCATTAGCGATTGCCTCCCTTGCGCTTGCCCCGGCGCCGGCCACGGACGATCATGGCGTCCGACGGCTTGCGCTTCTTCCGGGTGCGGTAGCCGAGCGTGGGCTTGCCCCAAGGCGTCTCGGGGTGACCGCCCGGCGTGTGATGCGCCTCGCCGCCGCCGTGCGGGTGGTCGACCGGGTTCATCGCGACGCCGCGCGTCTGCGGCCGGACGCCCTTGTGGCGCTTGCGGCCCGCCTTACCGAGCTCCACGTTCTGGTGCTCCGAGTTCGAGAGCGTGCCGACGGTCGCGCGGCAGTCCGCCCGCACGATTCGCATCTCGGAAGAGGGAAGTCGCAGGGTCACCATCGGACCCTCCTTGGCCACCACCTGGATGCCGGAACCTGCGGCGCGACCGAGCCGCCCACCCTGACCGGGGACGAGCTCCACGTTGTGGACGACCGTTCCCGTCGGAATGTTCCGCAGCGGCAGCGCGTTACCGGGGCGGATGTCCGCCCGCTCCCCGGACTCCACCTGCGCGCCGGGACGGAGGCCCTGCGGCGCCAGGATGTAGCGCTTGTCGCCGTCCGCATAGTGGAGTAGGGCGATATAGGTCGTGCGGTTGGGGTCGTACTCGATCGTCGCCACCTTGGCCGGCACTCCGTCCTTGCGGCGCCGGAAGTCGATCTGGCGGTAGCGCCGCTTCGCCCCGCCGCCGCGGTGGCGCGAGGTGACCCGGCCATGGGTGTTGCGCCCGCCCGAGGAGGACTTGCCCTTGGTCAGCGGCTTGTGCGGCCGCTTCTCGGTCAGCTCCTCGCGCAGCTGAAACGTGGCGAACCGCCGCCCGGGTGAGGTTGGCTTTGACTTTCGAATTGCCATGGCTACTCGGCTACCGCCGCGCCCTCGAACAGCTCGATCCGGTCGCCTGGCGCCAGCTGGACGACCGCCTTCTTCCACGACCGGGTGCGGCCGGAGTGGAGCCCCCGCCGCTTGGGCTTCGCGCGGACCTTGGCGGTCCGCACCGCGGCGACGCGCACGTCGAAGATCTCCTCGACCGCGTGCGCGATCTGCGTCTTCTGCGCCCGGTGGTCGACTCGGAACGTGTACTTGCCGTCGGCCATGAGCGCATAGCTCTTCTCGGACACGACCGGCTCGAGGATCACCTCGCGGACATCCATCAGTCGGTCTTCTCCTTGGCCCGCTCCCCTACTTGCTCGAGCGCCGTCTGGGAAAGCACCAACGAAGCGTGGCCAACCACATCCGCCACGGCCACCTGAGACGCCTGCATGACCGTCACGCCGCGGATGTTCCGGAAGCTCTTGAGCGCCGCGACCTCTTCGACATCGAGCACCACCAGCGTCGGCTTGCGCGCGGCCCACTTCTCGAGTGCCTGCGCCGCTTGCTTGGTAGCGGGCTCCGAGAACGTCGAGCCGTCGAGGACGGCGAGGCTCCCGCGCGCGGCGTGGACCGAGAGCGCGGCACGCAGAGCGCGGCGGCGGGCCTTGCGGTTGACCTTGACCGCGTAGTCGCGCGGCTTCGGTCCGAAGGCGACGCCGCCGCCGCGGCGGTGCGGCACGCTCAGCGCGCCCGCGCGGGCTCGGCCGGTGCCCTTCTGGCGCCAGGCCTTGGCGGTCGTCATCGCGACTTCGCCGCGGCCGAGCGAAGAGGCGGTGCCGCGGCGGCGGGCGGCCAGGTCGGCGCGAGCCGTCTCGTGTACGAGCGACTCGTGGAACTCCTCGCCGAACACGTCGGCGGGCAGATCCGCCTTGGACTGCTTGCCCAGCACGGGCGCCTTGGTGGCGGAAGCGGTGGCCATCAGTCGGATCTCACCTCGACGGTGCCGTTCTTCGGGCCTGGCACGGCGCCCTTCACGAGCAGCAGGTTGCGTTCGGCGTCGACCTCGATGACCTCCAGCCGACGCTGGGTGACGCGCTTGCCGCCCATGCGGCCGGGCATCTTCACGCCCTTGAAGACCCGCGCAGGATCGGCGCTCGCGCCGATGGAGCCCGGCGCCCTGACGTTGTGCGAGCCGTGCGAGACCGGGCCGCGGCCGAAGTTGTGGCGGCGGACTGTGCCCTGAAAGCCCTTGCCGACCGCGGTGCCCGACACCTTCACCCGCTGGCCGGGCTCGAACTGCTCGACGGTCAGCACTTCGCCGAGCTGATACTCGGTGTCCGGGTCGCGGAACTCCACGAGCGTCCGGAGCGGACCGGCGTCGGCCTTCTTCAGATGGCCGAGCTCGGGCTTGGTGAGCTTGTGCTCGGGCGCCTCGCCGAACGCGAGCTGCACGGCGGAGTAACCGTCATTCTCTGAAGCGCGCACGCCGGTCACCGGACAGGGGCCGGCCTGGATCACCGTCACGGGTACGCGAGTGCCGTCCTCGGTGAACACCTGGGTCATCCCGATCTTCTTGCCGATGATCGCCGCCACGTCACCACCACTCAGGTCTTGATCTCGATGTCGACGCCCGCCGGCAGCGCGTCCAGGCGCTGGAGCGAGTCGATGGTCTTCGGGGTCGGTTGGTGGATGTCGATCAGCCGCTTGTGGGTGCGGATCTCGAAATGCTCGCGCGAGTCCTTGTCTTTGAACGGGGAGCGGATCACGCAATAGACGTTCTTGTCCGTGGGCAGCGGAACGGGACCGGCGACGCGGGCCCCGGTGCGCTGGGCCGTCTCGACGATCTCGCGAGCAGCGCGATCGATGGCGTCGTGGTCATACGCCTTGAGACGGATTCGGATCTTGTTTGCGGCGATTGAAGCCAATTCGTTTCGTACCTGTCTCTCTGCTTACGTCCTGCTGCTTACTGGTCCTATTGCGCAGATGGGGCGCCGCCCCGTGCTCGTGGGGCGCCGCCCCAGGTTTTATGTCCTTCACCACCCGCGGATGACCGCGGGCTGAATAAGGGCCGGCCTCGCGGCCGGCCCTCGTGATCGCTACTCGAGAATCTCGGTGACAACCCCCGAGCCTACGGTACGCCCGCCCTCTCGGATGGCGAACCGCAGACCCTTGTCCATGGCGATCGGGTTGATCAGCTCGATCGTCATCTCGACGTTGTCTCCCGGCATCACCATCTCCGTCCCTTCCGGGAGGTTCGAGACTCCCGTGACGTCGGTCGTCCGGAAATAGAACTGCGGCCTGTAGCCCGAGAAGAACGGCGTGTGGCGGCCGCCCTCCTCCTTCTTGAGGCAGTAGACCTCGGACTTGAACTTCGTGTGCGGAGTGATCGATCCCGGCTTGGCGAGGACCTGGCCGCGCTCGATGTCCTCGCGCTTGGTTCCGCGGAGCAGGCAGCCGACGTTGTCGCCGGCCTGGCCCTGGTCCAGGATCTTGCGGAACATCTCGACGCCGGTGACGACGGTCTTCGTCGTGTCCTTGATCCCGACGATCTCGACCTCATCTCCGGTGTTGACGATGCCCTGCTCGATACGGCCCGTGGCGACCGTGCCGCGCCCGGTGATCGAGAAGATGTCCTCGATCGGCATCAGGAACGGCTTGTCGAGGTCGCGCTCGGGCTCCGGGATGTAGGTATCCAGGGCCTCGGCGAGCTCCAGGATGGACTTCTGTGCCTCCTCGTCGCCCTCGAGCGCCTTCAGGGCCGAGCCCTTGATCACAGGCGTGTCGTCTCCCGGGAACTCGTATTCCTTGAGAAGGTCACGAACCTCCTCCTCGACGAGCTCCAAGATCTCGTCGTCGTCGACCATGTCGACCTTGTTCAGGTAGACGACGACGTAGGGCACGTTCACCTGCCGGGCGAGCAGGATGTGCTCGCGCGTCTGCGGCATCGGGCCGTCGGCCGCCGAGACCACGAGGATCGCGCCGTCCATCTGCGCCGCACCGGTGATCATGTTCTTCACGTAGTCCGCGTGGCCCGGGCAGTCCACGTGGGCGTAGTGACGGTTCTCGGTCTGATACTCGACGTGCGAAGTCGCGATCGTGATCCCGCGCTCCTTCTCCTCCGGAGCGTTGTCGATCGATTCGAACGAACGCTCCTCGGTGCCGCCCTGCTGCTCGGCGAGGACCTTGGTGATCGCAGCCGTCAGCGTCGTCTTGCCGTGATCGATGTGACCGATCGTGCCGACGTTGACATGCGGCTTATCGCGCTCGAACTTCTCCTTGGACATCTCGCTCCTTTGGCCTTTCTGTCGTTTCGGTTAAGTCTTTATCTCGGTTCGTTTTGCGGGTGTTTTCGGGGCTCTTCGAATCCGGGCGAACCCCCGGAATATAAGGAAAACTACGCCGCAGCCACGGGCTCCGGACTGCGGTGCTCAACGAGTTGTTCGGCGATGCTCGCCGGCACCTCCTCGTAGCGCTCGAACTGCATGGTGTACGTGGCCCGCCCCTGGGTGGACGAGCGCAGGTCGGTCGCGTACCCGAACATCTCGGCGAGGGGCACGAACGCCTGGATCGCCACCGCGTTTCCGCGCGGCTCCTGGCCCTGAACCTTGCCTCGCCGCCGCGAGAGGTCCCCGATGACATCGCCGAGGAACTCCTCGGGCGTCACCACCTCAACCGCCATCACCGGCTCCAGCAAGCTGGGGTCGGCGCGGCGCGCGGCCTCCTGGACCGCCATCGAGCCAGCGATCTTGAAGGCCATCTCCGAGGAGTCCACTTCGTGGTAGGAGCCGTCCACCAGCTCCACCCGCACGTCGACCATGGGATATCCCGCGCGGACGCCGGAGGCGAGCGCCTCCTCGATCCCCTGCTCGACTGCGGGGATGAACTCGCTGGGGATGGTCCCGCCCTTGATCTTGTTGACGAAGTCGAAACCCTCGCCGGGTGCCGGCTCCATGTTGATCACCACGTGGCCGTACTGGCCGCGCCCACCCGTCTGGCGCACGAAGCGGCCCACGATCTTGTCCACGTGGCGGTTGACAGTCTCGCGGTATGCGACCTGCGGGCGGCCGACGTTCGCGTCGACGCTGAACTCGCGCAGGAGCCGGTCGACGATCACCTCGAGGTGGAGCTCGCCCATCCCGTGGATGAGGGTCTGGCCCGTCTCCTCATCGGACTGCACCTGGAAGGTCGGGTCCTCCTCCGCGAGGCGGGCGAGGCTGGCGGAGAGCTTCTCCTGGTCGGCCTTCGTCTTGGGCTCGATCGCGACGGCGATGACGGGCTGGGGGAACTCGATGGTCTCGAGCACGATCGGCGCGTCCGGGGCGCAGAGGGTGTCGCCGGTGCCGGTCTGCTTGAGCCCGACGCCCGCGCAGATGTCGCCCGCATAGCACTCCTCGATCTCGGACCGGTGGTTGGCGTGCATCATCAGCAGACGGCCGATCCGCTCGGTGCGGCCGTTGGAGGAATTGAGCACTCGGCTCCCGGCGCTGAGCTTGCCCGAGTACACGCGGAAGTAGGTCAGCTTGCCGACGTAGGGGTCGGCCATGACCTTGAACGCGAGCGCTGCGAATGGGGCGCTCTCGTCGGCCGGGCGCTCGGCCTCGCGGCCTTGGCCATCCTCGCCCTTATTGGGCGGCTCGATCCCGGTGACTGGCGGGACCTCAAGCGGGGATGGGAGGAGCTCGACGATCGCGTCGAGCAGCGGCTGCACGCCCTTGTTCTTGAACGAGGAGCCGCAGAGGACGGGCGTGACCTTGATGTCGATCGTCGCCTGATGGAGCGATGAGGCGATCCGCTCGTGCGGGATCTCCTCGTCGTTGAGATACGCCTCCATCAGCTCGTCGTCGTAGTCGGCGCAGGCCTCGACGAGGTGCGTCCGCGCCTCGTGGGCGGCGTCCTGGAGCTCGGCCGGGATCTCCTCGTAGTCGAACTCGGTGCCGAGCTCGTCCTTCCAGACGAGGGCCTTGTTCTCGATCAGGTCGACGACGCCGGCGAAGTCGGCCTCGGCGCCGATCGGAAGCTGGATCGGAAGCGGATTGGCCCCGAGGCGGTCGCGCATGGTCTGGATAGCCTTGTCGAAGTCGGCGCCCGTGCGGTCCATCTTGTTGATGTAGGCGATCCGGGGGACCATGTACTTGTCGGCCTGGCGCCAGACGGTCTCGGACTGAGGCTCGACGCCGGCGACGGAGTCGAAGATCGCGATCGCGCCGTCGAGGACGCGCAGGGAGCGCTCGACCTCGACGGTGAAGTCAACGTGGCCGGGGGTGTCGATGATGTTGATGCGGTGCCCCTGCCACTCAGCGGCGGTGGCGGCGGACGTGATCGTGATGCCGCGCTCCTGCTCCTGCTCCATCCAGTCCATGACGGCCGCGCCCTCGTGGACCTCCCCCATCTTGTGGGTACGCCCCGTGTAGAACAGGATCCGCTCGGTCGTCGTCGTCTTACCGGCGTCGATGTGAGCCATGATCCCGATATTCCGGGTCTTCTCTAGTGGGAATGTGCGTGGCATTTGCGTAAAGTGTCTTTAACTGTCGTGGCCAATCGGAGCTACGGCGCCGCTAAGGAGGAGATGCCGGGCCGGACACGGAACGCGCCCACAAAAAAGGCCCGCACGGGCCTTGGCGCTAGTCCCGAATCGACCCGAACTCGCCTATATCGTGCGGCTCTCCATGGATTGGATACCCGCTCGGACGCAGCTTTTGCTGACGCCTGAGCGACGGCTGAATATAGCAGGGTCATGACGGCCCTCGGGCAGGCTGAATGAGGCTTAACCGTCGCAAGAATCGCGGCTCGCGGGATCGCCGGAAACGGCCACTCGCAGGCGCCGAAAAACCGGCGGCCGAGATGCCGGAGGACGACGGTGAGGAGCGCCGGCGAGAGCTCGCTCAGGCGGTGCAGTCACTGCGATCCAGCGAGGCAACGGAGCGGCGCGATCGTCGGGAGGCGCGTATGAGGCGGCGCGCCGAGCGCGGGGACCGGTCGAGGCGACCGCTACGGCTGCGCGTTCAGGCACGGAAGCGGCGCCTCAGGGGCGGTGACCGCGAGGCCCAGCGCGAAGCGCTCCTGAAGGCAGCGCGGTCCGTCGCGGTGGACGTCGTGGGGGTCGCCCGCGAGATCTTCCGATGGCCGGTGCGAATCTGGATGACGGTCGCCGAGGCGCTCGGGGCCGGCATTCTTGCCGTCTGGCGGCGGGCAGTTCTGCCGGCCCTGCGGATCGCCTGGCGGTGGGTGCGCGTTGCGATCGCATGGGGCGAGCGGACGGTCACCCCGGCGCGCGGGCTCACGCTGGTGGCGGTGGCGACGACGATTGCGGTGGGCGGCTCGCAGTTCGGCGACTACCGGGCCGTTGAGGTCGGAGCGCCGGAATACGCACATGTGCAGAACGTGGCGCCGGCGCCGCAGGTCGACCGCGCGATGCCGCGGTCTGCCCACGGGATCTGGGTGTTCGCGATCGCGGTCGCCTCCCTGTTCGTGATCCTGTTCGCGGTTTGGCGCAACTGGCGGCTCGCGAGGTTGCTCTTGTTCGGTGGATTGGCCGTGGTCGCGATCAGCCTCTTCGTGGATCGCCCGGACGGGTTGCGTCTGGGGACCGCCGGCGAGGCCTACAGCGGCGCGCACGCGGTCCTTCTGGGCGCCTTCTGGGTGCAACTCTTCGCGGGCGCCACGCTGGCGGTGGTCGGGCCGCTTCTCGCGATGCAACTCCGTGGCGAGCGCTCAGCGCGGCGCCGCCGGGTGTCCGGACGGCACGAGGACAAGGCCAAGCCGAAGCGGGCGCCCAGGCTCAGGCCGGGGGTCGGAACGTGAGCGCGCGCAGATACGCCGCCGCTGTGCCGCTTGGCCTGGCGATCGCAGGCGGGTTCGGGCTCCTGTGCTTCGTCATCGCCCTGATCTCGGGCGCCAGCCTCGCGCTCGCGCTCGCCCTGGGCCTGGGAGGCGGAGTCGTGGTGGGCGCGATCTACGCGGCGCGCCAGAACCCGGAGCGGCTCCTACCTCTCGCGTGCATCGCGGGCGCCGCGGCGCTGTTCGCGTCGGAGTTCATGACCACGTTCCAGCTCTCTACGACGGCGGGAGGAATCTGCAACGTGCATGCCCTCCCCCGCCACTACTTCGCCCTCGGCGTCCTCGCGATCTTCGCCGTGATGGCGGTGATCGTCGCGGTCACGGCGGCGTCCAAGCCCGCCGCGATCGCGGTCGGCGTCTGCGGCGTTATCGCCCTGATCCTCTTCCTCACGATCGACCTCCCCCACGCCAACAACACCGGCACGCTAGAAGGCTGCTCGCCGTCGACCAACTTCCAGTTCATCAGCGCGACCGCACAGCCCCAGGCCGGGTTCTGGCTCGAGATGGTGGGCGCGCTGGCGCTGGCGTTGAGCGGGGTCGCTTTGGGCACGCTGAACCCGGAGCAGCTACACGCGATCAGGCCAGGCTGGCTGGGCGGGAAGCCGCCGGACGACGACGAGCACCGCTCGCGGGCAACCCGCGCTCCCTCACTCGGCGAGCCGGAGGCGGAGCAGACCTCGGGGGGCGACCATGACCGCCCGGCGACGGCAACCCGCCGACGAGCCAGGGCCCGTGGGGGACGGCGGGGTTAGAAGACCTCGATCGGGGCAGCGCTTCCGGCGAACAGGCAGCGAGGAAGGGACGCAGACGCCTTTTCGGCCTGATCGATCGCGAACGGATCGAGTGTGGATTTCACCGGAATATGCCCTGTCAATCACTCACTCGATGCCGGGTGAATCTTCCTTCGAGCAAAGAAGGTCAGCGAGAGAGCGGCGGGCGGGGGGCCCTCCCCTACTCGCCCAAACCCGGCACACGCCCAAAGCCCGTCTCGGGCTAGAAAG
>Ga0066652_100001730_pt1 | contig 11555 bp, 7 predicted proteins | sample GraSoiAngelo_101_FD_71413 | JGI IMG/M metagenome (GOLD analysis project Ga0066652, IMG submission 71413) | Grasslands soil microbial communities from the Angelo Coastal Reserve, California, USA - 14_0903_02_30cm | ecosystem: Environmental > Terrestrial > Soil > Grasslands | place: USA...
TGGCGCTGCCCGCGGTGGCGATCCCGCTGGGGTGGCGCTGGGCCTTCGTCGCGGCTGCCGCGCTAGCGGTGGCAGCCGCCGCGCTGGCGCCGGGTGGCGAGGCGGCGGACGCGGACGCGCCGGCCCCGCGCCGCGGGGTGGGGCGGCGGCACCTCGGCTCGGTCCACGCCCTCGCGGTGGCCGCCGCGCTGGCCAGCGCCGCCGGCGTGGCCTTCGTCTCCTTCCTCGTCCTCTACGCCGTCCACCGCGGCATCGACGAGGGCGCAGCCGGCGTGCTGCTCGGCGGCGTGAGCCTGGCCACGACGCTGAGCCGGGTGGGCCTCGGGATGGCCGCGGACCGCGCCGCCACCGATCCGCTCCGCCCGGTGGCTGCGATGCTGGCCGCGAGCCTGCTGGGCTACGCGCTGCTCGTCGCGGGCGATCCGGCGCTGGTCGTGGCCGGCGCGCTGCTCGTCGGCGTGCTGGGGTGGTCGTGGCCCGGTGCCCTGACGCTCGCCGTCGTCCGCCGCAGCCCCGACGCGCCGGCCTGGGCGGTGGGCGTTCTCATGGCGGGCCTCTTCGGCGGGGCCGTGGCCGGGCCACTCGTCGTCGGGCTGCTCGCCGAGCACGGGTCCTTCGACGCGGCCTGGATCACCTGCGGCACGCTGGCCGTGGCCGCAGCCGCGACGGTCGCGGCGACGCGGCGATTCGATCGGCCGGCGCAGGCGCCCGCGCGCAATCATCCAACCATCACAAGGAGAGGGGAGCAGGCATGACGACCACGCAGCTGTCTGAACAGGCGCTACTCATCGGCGGGCGCTGGACCGGCGCGGACTCTGGCGAGACCTTCGAGCAAACCGACCCGTACACCGGAGAGCCAGCGGGTTCCGCCGCCGCGGCCGGCCGGACCGACGCCCGGGCCGCGGCCGACGCCGCCGGCGAGGCCTTCCCGGAGTGGGCGCGGACCCCGCCGGCCCGGCGCCGCGAGCTGCTGCAATCCGCCGCCGGCCTGCTCACCGAGCGCGCGCAGGAGATCGCGGGAATCGTGACGGCCGAGACCGGTGGGACGTTCGGCTGGGGGATGTTCAACGTGCAGCTGGCCGCCGGGATGCTCGGCGAGGCGGGCGCCCAGACCTACGCCGCGACCGGCGAGGTGATCCCGTCCGACGTGCCGGGGCTGACCGCCTTCGGGATCCGCCAACCGGCCGGCGTCGTCGTGGGCATCGCCCCCTGGAACGCGCCGGTCATCCTCGGCACGCGGGCCGCGGCGATGCCGCTGGCCTACGGCAACACCGTCGTCCTGAAGGCCTCGGAGCTGTGCCCGCGCACGCACGGGGAGATCGCCCGGGCCCTCGACGACGCGGGCCTGCCGCCCGGCGTGGTCAACCTCCTCACCCACCGGGCCGACGACGCCCCGGAGCTGGTCGATGAGCTGATCGCGCACCCCGCCGTGCGGCGCATCAACTTCACCGGCTCGACCCGCGTGGGACGGATGGTGGCCGAGAACGCGGCGCGCCACCTCAAGCGGGTCCTGCTCGAGCTGGGCGGCAAGGCCCCCATGCTGGTCCTGGCGGATGCCGACCTGGAAGAGGCCGTGGCCGCCGCCAAGTTCGGATCGTTCATGCACCAGGGCCAGATCTGTATGTCGACCGAGCGGATCGTTGTGGACCGCTCGGTAGCCGCGCCGTTCACCGACCGCCTCGCCGAGCGGGCGCGCGGGTTGAAGGTGGGCGACCCGCGCGATCCCGAGACCCAGATCGGCCCGCTGGTCAACCGGGCCGCGCTCGAGCGGGTCGCCGGCCTGGTGGAGGACGCGGTCTCCCACGGCGCCGAGCTCATGGCCGGCGGCGAGCCCGACGGGCCGCTCTTCCCGCCGACCGTGCTGCACGGCGTCACGCCGGAGATGCGGATCTACGGCGAGGAGTCCTTCGGCCCGGTCGTCGGGGTGCTCGAGGTCGACGGGCCCGACGAGGCCGTGCGCGTGGCCAACGACACCGAGTACGGGCTGGCGGCGGCGGTATTCGGCCGCGACGTGCCGACGGCCCTGGACCTGGCCCGACAAATCGAGAGCGGGATCTGCCACGTCAACGGCTCGACCGTTCACGACGAGCCGCAGATGCCCTTCGGCGGCGTGAAGGCGAGCGGCTGGGGACGCTTCGGGGGCAAGGCGGCGCTCGAGGAGTTCACCGAGCTGCGGTGGATCACCGTCCAGGAGGGACCACGGGAGTACCCGCTGTAGCCCCGAGCCCGGCTCAGCCCCAGATCTCGCGCGCCGTCTCGACGATGAGCCGGAGCTTTGCGACCTCCTCTTCGTAGGTGAGGACGTTGCCCTCCACAGTCGAGGAGAAGCCGCACTGCGGCGACAGGCAGATCTGGTCGAGGTCGACGTACTGCGCGGCCTCCTCGATCCGTCGCTTGAGCACGTCCTTGGTCTCGAGCTCGCCGCGCTTCGTCGTGACCAGACCGAGGACGACGAGCTTGTCCGGGGGCACGAAGCGCAGCGGCTCGAAGCCGCCTGAGCGCGGGTCGTCGTATTCGAGGAAGAAGCCGTCGACCGCCAGCTCGCCGAACAGCGCCTCGGCGACGAAGTCGTAGCCGCCCTCCGCGACCCAGGAGGAGCGGAAGTTCCCCCGGCACATGTGCGTCGTCACGGTCAGGCCCTCCGGCCGGTCGGCCAGCGCCTCGTTGATGTGGCGGATGTAGCCGAGGTGCAGGTGCTCGGCGTCCTCGCCGCGCTCGCGCATCATCTCGCGCTGGTTGGGGTCGTTGAGGTAGGCGAGGCTGGTGTCGTCGAACTGCAGGTACGTGCAGCCGAGCGCGTGGACCTTACGGACCTCGTCCGCGTACGCGGCGGTCAGGTCACGCCAGAACGCGTCCTGGTCGGGGTAGACGTCCGGGTCGATCGCCGCCGCCCCGCCGCGGTAGTGAACCATGCTCGGGGAGGGGATCGTCAGCTTGGGCACGGCGGTGGAAACCGTGCTCTTGAGGAAGCTGAAGTGCTCGCCGAAGATCGGCTCGCCCACGGCCACCTTGCCGTCGATCTGCAGCGCGGCGGGCGTGAACTCGATCGTCCCCTCGGGATTGCGGAACTGAACCGTGATGTCGCCCTCGGTCCTGGTGATGCCGTCGAGCGCATAGATGAAGTCCATGTGCCAGGCGGCGCGGCGGAACTCGCCGTCGGTGGCCGATTGCAGCCCGACGTCCTCCTGCATGGCCACGACGTCGCGAATCGCGTCGTCCTCGATCGACCGAAGGTCGTCGGCGCTCAGGTCACCCGCCGCGAACTTCTCTCGCGCCTCGAGCAGCTGCGGCGGGCGCAGCAGGCTGCCGACGTGGTCGGCGCGAAACGGCGGCTCCGTGCGCATGACCCCCTCCTACCCGCGGAAGGACCAGTCCGACCGCCGAGGGCGGGAACGGACATGGACGGAACCGTCCAGGCGCGGCGGCTCCATGCCCAGGCTTCGGCGCCGGGTCGTCCGCTGCGGCAGGCTAGCCTGCTGGCGTCCGATGGCGAGACGCAGCGCGGGCATCCTCCTCTACCGGCGCGCGGGCCAGGAGCCCGAGGTGCTGCTCGTTCACCCCGGCGGCCCGTTCTGGGCGCGGAAGGACGACGGCGCCTGGTCGATCCCCAAGGGCGAGTACGGGGACGACGAGGAGCCGCGGGCCGCGGCGCTCCGGGAGTTCGAGGAGGAGCTCGGGACGAAGGCGCCGGGGCACGCAGAGGGCCTGCTCGACCTCGGCGAGGTCAAGCAGCGCAGCGGCAAGGTCGTGATCGCGTTCGCGCTCGAGGGCGACCTCGACCCCGACCGGATCACCAGCAACACCTTCCCGATGGAATGGCCCCCGCGGTCCGGCAGAACCCAGGAGTTCCCCGAGGTCGACCGCGCCGGCTGGTTCGCACCCGCCGAGGCGCGTACGAAACTCGTGTCCGCGCAGGCCGAGCTCGTCGACCGGCTGCTCCTGCGCCTTACGGCTTAACGCGCGTAGTGCGCCGCCGGGCGCCCCGCCTCGGAACGCCAGTGGTCCAGTGCCGCGCTCGCCGCGTCGTAGCCGGCGCGCATCATCTGCGGCCATTTGGACCGGTCGATGAACAGGTCGTAGAACGACACGCCGTGCAGGAGCGCCGGGTCGACCGGCGTCAACAGCGTGAGCGTGGCACCGAGCTCGTCGCGCTGGCGCCGGGCCAGCTCGAGGAATGCGCCCTGCTGGACCTGGCGGCTCGCCGTCATCAGGCCCATCGGGCGCTCGTCCCAGCCCGTGATCTCCTCCGGCTCGAAGTCGTGCGGCAGCATGAAGTTCAGCCCGAACACCTCATCGAAGCCGCCGTCTTCGATCACCGGGCGCGCCGGGAAGAGGTCGACCACGCCGCCGTCAACGTACAGGTGGTCGTGCACCGACACGGCCTCGATGAACAGCGGCAGCGCGATCGCGATCCGCATCAGCTCGCTGACCCGGACGTCGGGCGTCAGCGTCGTGCCGAAGTACTCGACCAGACCGCGGTCCAGGTTGTAGACCACGGTCTCGAGCGGGATCTCGGTCTCCGCCGCGGTCATCCCCTCCAGCCGCCCTTCGACGAGGTGCTCGATCGCCTCGCCCTTCGCCAGGCCGCTGAAGCCCCGCAGCGCCGACACCAGGAACGCGGGCAAGCGCGACCACTGCACGTCGAGGTAGTCCTCCGGCCGCCAGCCGAGGGAGAAGGACGCCATCTCGGCCGCGGTCATCCCCGCGGCCCACATCGAGCCCCAGATCGCGCTGCCCGAGCACGCCGTGATTAGCGCCGGCTTCACGCCCGCCTCCTCGAAGGCCCGCGCCACGCCCACGACCGCCACGCACGCACCTCCGCCGCCCGAGCCGACGACGGCCACGCGCTTGCCGGCGAGCGCCGGGGCCGGCCGCGAATCGAAGGGCGGGAAGACGGCGTCGCCGTCGATCGGGCGCTCGTCGCGGCGGTCCAGCAGCGGCAGCGGGAACAGCGCACGGCGCGCGTGTGAAAGGAACCTCAGGTCGCGCAGCGCACCGGCCGCGTCGATCCACTCGTTCGCCTGCTCGAAGCGCCGCTTGAGCGCGTACAGGTCCAGGCCATCCAGCGGAGCCATTCGGGCCGGCAATCCTAGGGCATCGCGATGCATGTCCGGAGGTCCCAAAAACCGCTCCCAGGCCTACAGGCGCGTGGGTCAGGCGCCGATAGTCAGGAAGAGGGATGGTGACGCGTCCGATCACATCCACGTCGTTGATGAGCGGCCTCCGGGCCGCGATGTACGAGCGCGCCCTTGGCCTGGGCGGCCTGCGCACCCGCGAAGAGCGCCAGCTCGCCGGCCAAATGACCGGCCTGCTCTACCTCACCGGCGCCGTCTCCGCGGTGATCATGACGCTGCTCCCGGGCGCGGGCTCCGAGTACACGCTCGGGATCCTCGCCGTCGCCGCCGTCGGCGCCACCTGGGGCATCGCCGCCCTCACGGTCGTGCCCTGGCAGACCGCGAAGCCCTGGGTCAGCCAGGTCTCGACGGCGTGCGGGTTCGCGATCGCCGCAGTGTTGATGACGATGACCGGCGGCGAGCAGTCGCCGGCGCGCTTCTACCTCTTCTTCATCGTCGTCTACGCGGCCTACTTCTACCCCCTCCGCGAGGCGATCGGGTACTTCCTCGGCTGCGCACTGGTCCTCTGCCTGCCCTTCCTCTACGACCGTGACGCGGCGCAGTTCTCCTCCTACGGCGAGGTGCTCGTCGTCATCCCCACCTACTTCGTCCTGGGCTATGTGATCCTCGCCGGCAAGCGGCGCCTGGTCGACCAGCGCGAGCGGGCCGACAAGCTCGCGGCCGAACAGGGCGCGCTGCAGCGCGTGGCCACGGCCGTCGCTCGCGAACGCCCGCGCGAGGAGGTCTATGCGCTCGTCGCCGTCGAGGCCGCGCGCCTGCTCGACGCGTCGGCGGCCGGCGTCATGCAGTACGTGTCCGACGACGAATGCCTTGTCGCCGGCTCGTGGAGCGACGGCAGCGTCCTCTACGACCCCGGGACCCGCATCCCGGTTCGTGGCGACACCGAGCAGCTGCGCCGTACGGGCGAGACGGTGCGCGTCGACGAGTATGCCCCGGACACGCCGACCTACGCCATGGGCTACCGCGCCGGGGTGCTCGCGCCGGTGTGGGTGAACGGGGCCCTGTGGGGCATGCTCGCGGCCGTAAAGAACGTGCCGCACACGCTCTCCAAGGACGCCGACGAGCGGCTGTCCGCCTTCGCCGACCTGCTGGGTACGGCGATCGCAAACACCGAGGACCGCGCCGCGCTCGCCCGCCAAGCGTCCAGCGACCCGCTCACCAGCCTGGCCAACCACCGCACCTTCCACGAGCGGCTGCGGAGCGAGTTCCGCCGGGCGCAGCGCCACGGGCGCCCACTCACGCTCGCGGTGCTCGACGTGGACAACTTCAAGCACGCCAACGACGTCGCCGGCCACGAGGCGGGCGACCGCGTGCTCGCCGACGTTGCCGAGCGGCTGGGCTCGATCGGCCGCGCCGAGGACGTGCTGGCGCGCATCGGTGGCGACGAGTTCGCGATCCTCCTGCCCGAGACCGACCGCATGCAGGCGCTGGCCGCGCTCGAGCGCGCCCGGTACGTCGTCGCGGCCCGGCCCTTCGAGAACATCGGCCACATGACGATCTCCGCCGGCATCTGCGACCTCGAGTCGGCCGCCGACGCGGACGCGATGTTCCGGCTCGCTGACGGCGCCCTGTACTGGTCCAAGGCGCACGGTCGCGACGTCGTGTGGATCTATGACCCCGAGACCGTGCGCGAGCTCTCGGCCGAAGAGCGCGCCGAGCACCTCGAGCGCAGCGCAGGGCTGCGGGGGCTGCGGGCATTGGCGCGCGCGATCGACGCCAAGGACCCGATGACGCGCCGGCACTCCGAGCGGGTCGCCGCGCTCGTGACTGAGCTGGCGAAGGTCTCGGGTTGGGACGCCGAGCGGATCAACCGGCTCAACGAGGCCGCGCTCGTGCACGACGTCGGGAAGATCGGCGTCCCCGACGCCGTGCTGACCAAGCCCGGCCCTCTGAGCGCGGAGGAGCACGAGCTGATCAAGCAGCACGCGGCGCTCAGCAGCCAGATCGTGGCGGAGGTACTCGACGAGGAGCAGACCGCCTGGGTCGCCGGCCACCACGAGCGTCCCGACGGCCGCGGCTACCCGCTGGGCGTGACTGCGGACGAGATCCCCACCGGCGCGGCGCTGCTCGCCGTGGCCGACGCCTGGGACGTGATGACCGTCTCGCGGCCCTACTCGGTGCCCAAGTCACCCGAGGAGGCGCTCGCCGAGTGCCGCGACCTGGCCGGCGAACAGTTCATACCGGCCGCGATCGAGGCGCTGCTCGTGCTGCAAGAGATCGGTTCCCTGCAGCGCCTCAGGCTCGAGGTCGCCGCGTAGGCGGCGCAGTCCTACAACCTCCGACCTGCATAGCGCGACACACCCCTATCCGCGAGGGAAGTGTGTGGCGTCGTGCAGGCATGCAATGCATGGTCCGCTCGGTATCGCGGCTCCCGGCCACCCGCGGGACGTTCAGGATCGGCTGAGCGCCCGCTCCGCGGCTTCGCGGACGGGACGGCGGTCCCGGTGCACCCGCTCGTAGAGGTCGACCATCGCGGCCACCTCGTCGCTCGCCTCGTGCAGCCGCTCGATGAGCTCGGGTGTGGTCAGCCGGTCATAACCGGGCCAGGGCTCCTCGACGTGGATCTCCGGCCCGGCGCCCTCCTCCGCGCCGGGATCGGCCTGTTCGGCCACGAGCTCGACCGGCGTGTCGACGTGCCCGGTCTCGGCATCGGGGGCCTCGGCGGTCTCCTCGGCCGCGGTCGGCTCGGGGGACTCCGAGGGCTCGGTCTCCGCAGGCTGCTCCCCCACGCCCGCCTCGGCCCGCACCTCGTCGAGCGCGGCCGCGAAGTCCGCCGCCACCTCGTCGAGGTCGGGCATGGTGTCGAAGTCGCCGATCAGACCGAAATCCATGCGGCCGTTGTAGGACACGATGGCCACGTTGAACGTCAGGTTCTTGCCCAGCGGGACCATCGGGAAGACGTCGAGCAGCTCGCGATCGCCGAGATACAACGGGTCCTGGGGGCCGGGGACGTTGGTGACCACGAGGTTGATGAAGCGCTGGCGGCCGATCAGCCGGGCTCCCTGGTTGAGCAGCGTCGGCGGCGCGAAGCCCGACAGCTCGGTCAGCGCGCGCGCCCCGACGGCCTGGCCGGAGGACTTGATCCCACCCATCTCTCCGCGGATCTGCTCGAAGCAGGTACGGGCGTCCTCGCAACCCACGGGCAGTGGGGCGATCATGCCGGTCACGCGGTTGCCCGTTTCATCGCCCTCCTGCCGGGTCGAGACGGGCACGAAGGCCTTGAGGGTGAGGCCATCGACGTCCTCGCCCCGGCGGCGCAGATGGCGCCGGAGCGCCCGCGCAACGACCGTCAGCACGACGTCGTTCACGCTGCCGTCCCAGCTGTCCTTGACGGCCTTGAAGTCGTCGAGCGAGCCCCGCACCCAGGCGAAGCGCCGATCGCGCCCGACCGTGTCCCGGTTGTACGGGGTGGCCGGCGCCGGGGTCAGCCCCGCCCACGCGAAGGCTCCGAGGCCGATCGCCTGGTCGCGCGCGGCCGCGAGCACGCGGGCCGGCCGGCGCAGCAGGGCGCGCACGGGGCGCACGAGCTCGGCCGGCTGGGTGACCCGCTCGAGCAGCGCCTGTGCGAGCAGCTCGAGGCCCGGCGGGGGCGGCGAAGCGCGCCAGGGCTCCCCACCGTCGGGCGCGTCCTCGTCCGGCGCAAACAGCACCGACAGCACGTCCATCCCCGAGATCCCGTCGACCACGGAGTGGTGGGTCTTGCTCAGGACGGCGAAGCGATCGTCCTCGAGGCCGTCCACCAGCCACATCTCCCACAGCGGACGCCCGGAGGTCAGCGGCCGCGAAAACACGCGCCCGCCCAGGACCCGGAGCGTCTCCTCGTCCGCGGGCCGGGGAAGCGCGGTGGCCCGCACGTGAAAGCGAACGTCGAAGCGGTCGTCGTCGACCCACACCGGGCGGCCCTGGTTGAGCGGAACCCCGGCCAGCCGCTGGCGGTAGCGCGGCACGAGGTGCAGCCGGGACTCGACGTGCTCGACGAAGTCGTCGTAGGCGGGCGCCGGGCCCTCGAAGATCAGCATGGCGGCGACGTGCAGCGGCGCCGACTCGTCTTCGAGATGCAGGAAGGAAGCGTCGAGTGGGGTGAGGCGGTCGGGCACGATGGGGCCTCCGGCGAGGTTGGTTGCTCGCTGCACGCCTACCCACCTGTGCTCATTTTTCACGCCCGTGAGGGCGTGGCCGTCAGCTCAGCACAGGTTGCCTGCCCGAGGCGGCCCGGCGCAGGCCCGCGGCATGGTCTTCTGGCGCGGCGGCGCCGGTTGCGGGACCGATTGCCGCGCCTGCGACTCGCTCGAGAGCGTGAGGACCGAGCCCAGCAGCCCCGCCCCCGGCCCGGGCGTGGTCGCGTTCTGGCATCCCCATGTGCCTTCGATGTTGGCGGGGTTCGACGTCGTGAAGACGTTGCCCGCGAAGCAGTTGTTCACCGAGCCGTTCGGCGGTCCGAACAGCCCGCCCAGATCGGCGATCCCGATATCGGCGCCGTTCGGGCGCGTCCCGTTGTTCGAGAAGCGGTTTTTCGCGACCCGGTTGCCGGCGAGCTGGAAGTAGACCGTCGTTGCGGTCGGCGGGAAGGGGTCAGGGTTCTCGAAGCCCAGCAGTCCGAAGTTCGGGTTGCCCCGGATCGTGTTGTTCTGGACGAGATCGGCGTACGTGCCGATCAGGATCACCCCATTCCCCCAGGGCACGGACAGGATCGTCGCGTTGGCCGGCGCGGTCAGGTTGCCGTTGTTCTCGATCCGGTTGTTGCGGAACACCGTGCAGCGAGAGATGCTGGTCGAGCCGAACGTCGGCGTCAGCGAGCGGTTGGAGCCCGAGTTGCAGGCTCCGTCTTGCGGCGGCGGCTGGTCGTCGTTGTTGAGCGAGTTCGGCCCGACGCCGTTGCTGTTGTTGCGGAAGGTCGAGTTGCGCACGGTGATGCGGCCGCCGGAGTTCGTCCCCGAATAGCCCAGCCCGTTGCGCTCGATGAGCGCGTCGTCGACGAGCGCGTTGCAGTCGCGGCACGCCCCGATGTAGAGGCCGGCATCGTTGAACCCGGAGGCGTACACGTGCTTGAGGAACCCGTTGACCGTGTTGGAGGCGAACAGCCCGTAGCCACCGATCAGACCGGTGTCGTAGGTCGTCAGATACTGGCCGTACCAGCCCCGTGCCCCTATCCGGCCCGACCCGTCGCCGCCGTTCCACCAGATCTCATTGCCGTTCTCGCCGTCGCGCTTGTCGCGGTCGAAGTTGCGGACCGTGAGGTTCTCCACCCAGACGTTGTTCGCCTTGAAGATCTCGATGCCGTTGACGCCCCGGCGATGACGTCCGTCGAGAATCACCCGGTTGCGATCGATCCCGCGCAGGTGCAGGTTCGACTTGCGGATCCTGACGGCCTCCCGGTAGACGCCGCGATCGATCACGATCCAGTCGCCCGCGCGCGCGGCGTTGACCGCGCGCTGGATGGTGGTGAAGTGCGCGAAGCGGACGTGACGCTTGGTCACGTCGAGCACACGGGCCTGCGCCGGAGCGGCAGCGAGCACTCCCAGCGCGGCGGCGGCGAACACCGCCAGGCGGCGCGGCGAGCGATGGAACATCGAGATCCCTTCCCCGGAGGTTTGCAGGCGGGATTCTAGGCCTTCGAACACCGCGGGGCGCGGGAAGTACTCATTAGGGTCGGACAAATGTCGGCGCCGGAATTCGACCTACAGGCACATTCGACCCGCTCCGACGGCGCCTTGGAGCCCGCCGCAGTCGTCGCCGCCGCCGCAGCCGCGGGCGTCCGGCTGCTCGCGCTGACCGACCACGACACGGTGGACGGGGTGGAGGAGGCACTGGCCGTCGGACGCGAGCACGGCGTCGATGTGGTGCCGGCGATCGAGGTGTCGGCCGTCCAGAGCGGCGCGGCGGCCGACGTGCACGTGCTCGGCTACCGCGTCGATCACGTCTCCCCGGAGCTGCACCGAGCGCTCGAGGGCTGGCAGGCCGACCGGGCGCTGCGCATCGAGCGCATGGCGGACCGGCTGGAGGAGCTGGGCTTCGAGCTCGATCGCACCGAGCTCGAGGCGCGCCGCGGCGCCGGCGAGCCGCTCGGGCGCCCGCACCTCGCCGCCGCGGTGCGCGACCGCCCCGACGGATTCTTCGAGCGCTACCTGGTCGCCGGCGCGCCCGCCTTCGTGCCGCGGACCACGCCGAGCGTCCCCGAGGCGATCGCCGCCATCCATGCCGCCGGCGGCGTGGCGGTGTGGGCGCACCCGTTCTGGGACGTGTCCGAACCCGAGGCGGTCCTGGCCACATTGGAGCGCTTCGTCGTGCACGGGCTCGACGGCGTCGAGGTCTTCTACGCTACGCACACCGAGGCGCAGGCGGGACTGCTGGTCGAGCGCTGCACCCGCGACGGCCTGCTCCAGACCGGCTCGGCCGACTTCCACGGACCGGGGCACGAGC
>Ga0066652_100001731_pt1 | contig 11553 bp, 6 predicted proteins | sample GraSoiAngelo_101_FD_71413 | JGI IMG/M metagenome (GOLD analysis project Ga0066652, IMG submission 71413) | Grasslands soil microbial communities from the Angelo Coastal Reserve, California, USA - 14_0903_02_30cm | ecosystem: Environmental > Terrestrial > Soil > Grasslands | place: USA...
CGTCTATCAATTGCTCCAACTCCAGCCCGGCGTGCAGTCCCAGCTTGGAAACGATCTCTTTTATGGCTCGGACAAGGCCGGCGTCGTCACCGTGAATGGCGGCCGCGGGCGCTCCAACAATTACACCGTCAACGGCGGCGATGGAAACGACTTGTTTGCAAATTTGCCCGCGATCGAACCGTCGCCGGATAGCATTGAGGAATTCAAAGTGATCTCCAATGCGTTTGACGCGGAATACGGCCGCAATTCCGGCGCCGTCGTCAACGTGGTTACCAAATCGGGAACCAATGATTTGCACGGAAGCTTTTACGAATTCTTCCGAAATGACGTTCTGAACGCCCACCAATTTACGTTTACTCCTTCTCCGAAAACTCCATTCAAGCAGAACCAGTTTGGCGGCACGCTGGGCGGTCCCATCAGGAAGGACAAGACCTTCTTCTTTGGTTCGTATGAAGGCCGCCGGGTCGTACAGGGTGTTGTGTCTCAGCCTGTCACCGTTCCCACGTCCACCGACTTGTCCGGTGACTTTTCAAGCAGTCCGGCGTTTGGCGGCTCGCTGGTCGATCCGACCACCGCGAATATCCTGCAAAACCGTTGCGGCAGCGGCGCGCCTGCTTCCCTGCCTGCAAGCCAGAAGCTTGCTCCTGGTGCGCAAACAGCGGTAAACACGGTGAGCAACGGCGGTGGGCCCGTGCCATACACCACCGTATTCCCAGGGAACCAGATTCCGAGCGGATGTTTTGACCCAGTGGCACTTTCCCTCTTGCAATACGTGCCGGGGGCAGGGGGGAGCAACAGTGAGGTCGTGACAGTCCCGAAAAGGACGGACCGCGGCGATCAATTCCAAATCAAGATTGATCACGCTTTTTCCAATAACCAGAAGACGGCTATCTATTACTACTTCGATGACGACAACACCCTGGACCCCTTTGCGAAATTCCAAGCGGAAGGCGCCCCGCTCGGAAACTTTCCAGGGTTGTATGCTACCCGCACGCAGCAGATTAATGTCAGCCATACCTCTACCCTCGGCTCATCGGCGGTGAACGAATTCCGCTTCAGCTACTTCCGCGAAGGCCAGCTCAAATTCGATACTCCCACAAGAACTAATGCCATCCAGGATTCGTGCGGGAGCGGTGCCGCCAAAGCCTTCTGCTTTACCGGCCAAACCGACGCGCCGCTCCTGGACGCCAGCGGCAACTGCCTGTCTACAGGAGCTCCACCCTCAGGTACTCCGCCCTGTCCAACCAATCCTGACTTCGGTCTCCACAGTGGATTGGGCGCAAGCAAGGAAGGCGTGCCATTCATTCAGCTCAACGGTGGCTTTTCAATCGGCAATAACACCGGCGGGCAATTGCCGCAGGTCGGTAACACTTTCCAATTCAGCGATAACTACAGCAAGATTATCGGCAATCACAGTTTTAAGTTCGGTGGGGACTTCCGTCACCAGAAGTTCGATCAGCTTCTCTACTTTGACGTAAACGGCTGGCTTACCTTTAACAGCGACCCGAACATTTGCCCGCCGGTAAACCCGCCTGCGAATTGCTCGCCGATTAGCGGCGATGATGTGGGCTCCGCCAGCATCTACCCGAACTATTTGCTTGGATTGGGCAACAGCCTCATCCAAGGTTCGGCTCAGCATGAATTGGTTCGCAGTAAATCCGTTTACTTGTTCGCCCAGGATAGCTGGAAACTCAAGCCCAACCTGACGCTCAACTATGGCTTACGCTGGGAGGTCAATACCCCCTTGGCGGACATAGGTAAGAAAGTGCAAACCTTCCGGCCAGGACAGCGTTCTACGATCTATCCTTGTGCTCTAACGCCGGGTTCTCAACTTTTCAATGACTTTGGGGCTGGGGCGGCTGGATGCGACGCCGCTGGTGTTACTCCCATCGGCCTCGTGTTTCCAGGTGACAAGGGTATTCCGAACGGTCTGACGCAAACCTACTACAAATCTTTCGCTCCTCGCCTGGGCCTAAATTGGAGTCCTGGCGCCCACGATGGCTGGCTCTCCAGGTTGACTGGCGGCCCCGGCAAGATGAGCATCAGCACAGGCTTCGGCATTTTCTACAATCCCATCGAACAGCTCGTTCTCGAACAGTTCAGTGCAGAGCCTCCCTTTGGCGGCAGCAACTTCATTGGCTCCCCGTTCCTCCAGACACCCTTTGTCGACCAGGCCGGAGATGTTTTTCCTAATCCTTTCACCGGAATATTGTCGCCGCCGCGAAACCAGCCTTTGGATTGGTCGGGATTCCTCGGCAGCGTCTATTTTGGCCAGTTCCCCGCGCACATGCGCACGCAGTACACGGAACAGTACAACCTGACCATCAAACGCGAGCTGCCCGGCAACATGCTGATGCAAGTCGCCTACGTCGGAACGCAGGGGCATCGTCTCCTGGCAACTTACGAAGCGAATCCAGCCAATCCGTATACTTGTCTTGACCTGGGGAATCTAGGGCAAGGTTGCGGTCCATTTGGCGAGGACTCTATTTATTCCTTCATGCTCAACCCGGGAGAAAGTATCCGCTTGCCGTATGCTCCCGGTGGACCGAACGGGCAGAACATTCCGTGCCCCATCGTTGCCGACCCTACCGGAGCGTGTATCGTCAGCGTGCCGGCAAACGGTGCGGCAATTCCCATCACGATAGCTGGCACTCGCCGTTATTCCTCTCCGCTCTGCGACCCTCTCACGGGCGCGGGCTGTCCTGTTGAAGCCGGCGTACCCGTCTTCTCCGGTATCTTCAGCGAAGACACCATTGCTCATTCGAATTACAACTCTTGGCAGGCTATGTTCGAAAAGCGCTTCTCTCACGGCCTGCAATTCCAGGCCTCCTACACTTTCAGCAAGTCACTGGACAACGCCTCGAGTTTCGAGAGTGCCCTCAATCCCCTGAATTTCAATGCCACCTATGGGCTTTCAAACTACGACGCGCGCCATCGCTTCGTCTTTAACTATGTTTGGGATCTCCCAGTGCCTCAGATGGATGGGTTCAAAGGGAAGCTGCTCAACGGCTGGCAAGTTTCGGGAATCTTGACTTTCCAGAGCGGCTTCCCGGTCCGCATAACCTCGCAGGATGACATTGAATTGTTGGATACCACCTTTGACTTCGAGGAGCCGGGTCAGCCGAACTTCAGTCCCGGGGCGAAGTTCAAGACGGTCAATCCGCGCAACACCGTTTGTGCCGCCGGCACGGGTCCCCTGGCGCAGGCCCTCGACCCAACCGCCGGCGCTTGCCAGCCCGTTACCGGTTTTACCTTTGATCCCAACATCTTTACGAACTCTACCGTTCCGCTAGGTACCATCGGCAATGCGCCGCGCTCCATTTGCTGTGGCCCAGGAATCAACAACTGGGATATGAGCTTCTCGAAGGGGACCAGGCTGGGCGAACGATTCCAGATGGAATTTCGTGGCGACATTTTCAACGTCTGGAACCATGCGCAGTTCTACACCGTCGATGGCAACATCTCCAATATAGGCGCCACCTTCGGCCAGGTGTTGCATGTCCGCGATCCGAGATTGGTGCAATTTGCGCTGAAGTTCCACTTTTAGCATCTGGGCGGGGATTTACAGTTGCTAGGCGAGGCTCGCAAGGGCCGCGTCTTCGCGGGTGAGATAATGGATTCACGGCTTTAAACTGACCGCAGGGAACAGACCTGCCATCCACGGAGCAGCATCATGCACGAGGCACTACAGAAAGAACTGGCCACGTACGAAAAGCGCACGCCGAAATCCGCTGCCGCGCACAAGCGCGCCCTGGAACGAATTCCCCTGGGCGTTGCCAGCAACTACCGCCATTACGAGCCTTATCCGATCTTCGTGAAAGACGGGAAAGCCAGCCGGATTCACGACCTCGACAGCAACGAATACATTGATCACAATCTCTGTTTCGGTGCGCTCATGGCCGGGCATTGCCATCCCGCCGTGGTCAAAGCCGTCGAGCAGGAGCTCCATCGCGGCACCACCTTTGGCATGCCGCACGATCAGGAATGGGAACTCGCCGAAGAAATTTGCAAACGCTATCCCGTCGAAATGGTGCGTTTCGGTTCCAGCGGTACCGAAGTGACCATGCACGCCTGCCGCATCGCCCGTGCCGCTACCGGTCGCGACAAAATCCTGAAGTTTGAGGGCGCGTATCACGGTCTGCACGACACGGCCCTCGTCAGCGTCAAGCCCAAGGCCGAAGATTACGGCGATCCCGACGCGCCCACGAGTGTTCCCGGAGGTGCGGGCATCCCGAAAGCCTCGCTCGCCAACGTGGTTGTCGCCGCCTTCAACAATCTCGGCAGCGTCGAGCGCCGCTTCCGCGAAAACCCCGGCCAGATCGCCGCCGTCATTCTCGAGCCCATTCTGATGAACGTGGGCCTCTGTTTGCCTCAGCCCGGTTTCCTGCAAGGGTTGCGCGATATTTGCAGCAAGAACGGCGCCCTGCTCCTTTTCGACGAAGTGAAAACCGGCGCCAAGCTTGCCTGGGGCGGCGCCAGCGAGTTCTTCGGCGTGAAGCCGGACATCATCTGCCTGGCAAAATCCATCGGAGGCGGTTTGCCGCTCGGCGCGTTCGGTGCAAGCCGCGCCGTCATGGATCTCATCTCGCAGCACAAAGTTTTTCACGGTGGCACCTACAACACCAACCGTGTTGCCATGGCCGCGGGCCTCGCCACGTTCCGCCAAGTCCTCACGCGCGAAGCCTACGCCCACGTCGGCAATCTCAGCAAAAAGCTCACCGAAGGCTATCGCGCAATCGTCAAGAAATCCGGCTTGCAAGCCTATGTCGCGAGCGCCGGCGTCAACGGCGCGCTGATGCTCTATCCGCAGGAAATCCGCAGCTACCGTGACTGGACCAAGATTGACATCGATCTCTGGCGCCACTACTGGTTCGGCATGGTTAATCGCGGCGTCCTTGCTCAGCCGTATTGGTGGGACGAGCAGTGGACCATTTCCGTGCAGCATACCGAAGCGGACATCGACAAGCATCTCGCCGCCTTCGAAGAGGTCGCGCCCGCATTGGCAAAAGCGCAGCAAGAGCGTGGCGCAGCTTTCGTCGGAGCCGCGGGGCACTAATCCGCCACGGAGAATAGCGGCCGGGAGAAAACCGCATTGGCGAACGAAGTCATCACAACGACGCTTCCGGCAGTGGAATCGCGCGAAGCGCCTCATCTGAAGCGCGTGCTCGGACGTTGGGACCTCGTTCTGCTCTTTGTCGTCGCGGTCTTCAACTTAAACGTGGTCCCTTCAATTGCTGCCAACGGTGGCGTCACCGCCTGGCTCTGGATCATTTCGCTGCTTCTTTTTTTCTGGCCCCAGGGCATCGCGGTCATCGAACTCGCCCACCGCTATCCCGGCGAAGGCGGCGTCTACCTCTGGGCCAAGGAAGTCTTCGGCGACTTCCACGGTTTTCTCTCCGGCTGGTGCTACTGGACCAATAACATGATGTACGTGCCCACCATCATGCTCTATTTCGTTGGCGTCTCCGTCTTCGTCCTCGGCCCTGCCCATGCTGGGCTAGCCGACAGCAAGTCCTTCGCGCTTGCGGCCTCCCTCGCGCTCCTTATCATCCTGGTCGTAATGAACATCGTCGGCCTCGGCGTCGGCAAATGGATCAACAATGTCGGCGGCCTCGGCACGCTGATCGCTGGCGGCCTTCTGATTACCCTCGGCGTCATTGTGTGGATTCGCTTCGGAACTTCCGTAACCCCGGCGGATTTCCGGATTCCGGCGAACCCGCGCTTTGTTCTGAATTCTTTCGGCGTGATTTGTTTTGGTTTGGTCGGCCTGGAACTCGCCTCCGTTATGGGCGATGAAATCGAAAACCCGCGCAAAACTCTACCCGGAGCCGTCGCCTGGGGCGGCATTCTTTCCGGTGCGCTTTACATCGGCACGACGCTAACCTTGCTGGTCGCCGTCAGTAAAGACCAAATCAGCGTGCTCCAGGGCATCGTCCAGGCCGTCAGTCACATGTCCGCGCGTGTAGGCATCGGCTGGATAATCGCTCCTTTCGCTCTGATGCTCAGCTTGTCCATCGCCGGAATCGGTTCTGCCTGGCTCGGCGGTTCCGCGCGCATTCCCTTTGTCGCCGGACTCGATTCCTATATGCCCGAATGGCTCGGCAAGATCCATCCCAAGTACGCGACGCCCTACGCCGCGCTAATCGTGCACGCCACGGTTTCCATGATTCTCGTGGTCATCAACTTCAGCTTTACACGAGCGGGAGTCCAGGAAACGTTCCAACAATTGCTATCGCTGGCTGTGGTTCTTCAGCTCATCCCGTTTCTCTATGTCTTTGGAGCACTTCTGAAGATCGCGATGGACAAAGATTTTCAGCCGGCCCGTTACCGTCGCCCCACACTGATTCTCGCGGGAGCTAGCGGATTGTTGACGACCATCCTGGCGATGGGTGTGGCATTTTTCCCGGCACAGCAAATCAAGTCCCTTCTGCGCTACGAAGTGTGGATGTTCGGCGGCACGCTTGCCTTCATTGGCCTGGCCGCGTTTTTCTTTTTTGTTTACGGCAGGCGCAAAGCCGCGCGCAAACTTGCTTCCGCGGTCCCCGCGTTATGAAATGAATCTGGGAGGAAGTCATGTCCAGCATTGCCAAGACCAGCGTTCGCACTTATCAGAACTACATGAATGGCCAATGGGCCGCCAGCGTTTCCGGCGAAACGTTTCCTGTCTACGATCCTTCCACCGAAGAAGTGATCGCCCAGGTCGCTTCCTCGAACGCCGCCGACGTCGACAAAGCCGTCAAGGCCGCCCGCGCCGCCTTCGATTCCGGCCCCTGGCTCAGCACCACCGCTCAGGATCGCGGCCGCATTCTCTTCAAGCTCGCCGACAAAATCCGCCAGAACACCGCGCAGCTCGCCGAACTCGAATGCCGCAACACCGGCAAGCCCATCGTCGAAGCCGAATACGACATCGCCGACGTCGCCACCTGCTTCGAATATTACGGCGGCCTCGCCAACAAGGTCACCGGGAGCGTGAATCCCGTTCCCGCCAACGCTCTCAGCTTCACCATGCGCGAGCCCATCGGCGTCGCCGGCCAAATTATTCCGTGGAACTATCCGCTGCTGATGGCTGCCTGGAAACTCGCGCCCGCCATCGCCGCCGGCTGCACCTGCGTGCTCAAGCCCGCCGAACAAACTCCGCTTACCGCGCTCGAATTTGCAAACCATTTCGAAGAAGCCGGCCTGCCGCCCGGCGTGGTCAATATCGTCAACGGGTTCGGTGAATCTGCGGGCGCGGCCATCGTCGCGCATCCCAATGTCGACAAAATCGCCTTCACCGGCAGCGCCGCCGTCGGAAAGATCATCGTGAAGTCCGCCGCGGACACGCTCAAGCGAGTTACTCTTGAGCTCGGCGGCAAGTCGCCCAACATTTTTTTCCCCGACGCGGATTGGGAAGCCGCCGTGGATGGCGCGCTCTTCGGTGTGTTTATCAATCAGGGCGAAGTTTGCTCTGCCGGCAGCCGCATCCTCGTCGAGAAAAAGATTTATCCAAAATTTGTCGAGGCCATGACGGAAAAAGCCAAGCGCATCAAGCTTGGCGCTCCGCTCGAACGCGACACCAAGATGGGCCCGCTCGTCAGCAAGGCGCAATACGACCGCGTCAACTCCTACCTCGATCTCGGCAAGAAGGAAGCCAAGGTCGCCATCGGCGGCGGCCGCCCCAAGCAGTTCACCAAGGGTTACTACGTCGAGCCCACGATCTTCTACGACGTGGCCAACTCCGCGCGCATCGCTCGCGAAGAAATTTTCGGCCCGGTCGCTTCCGTCATCCCCTTCGATGGCGAATCCGAAGCGATTCGCATCGCCAACGACACGCCGTACGGCCTCGCTGCCGCCGTTTGGACCCGCGACATTTACAAAGCCTTCCGCGTCGTCAAGTCGCTGCGCGCCGGCATCATCTGGGTCAATCACATGCAGCCGACCTACGTCGAGGCGCCCTGGGGCGGCTACAAACAATCCGGCTTTGGCCGCGAACTCGGTCCCTGGGGTCTCGAAGAATATCTCGAGACCAAGCAAGTCTTCGTCAATCTCGACGAAACGCCCATCGGCTGGTACTAGCGTTGAATACGCGCCGCCAATCCGCCTTTGTAGAGGCCGGGCTTCAGCCCGGCGCGCGGGTGCCGCACCGCAACGCCATTGTCATTCCGAGCGTAGCGAGGAATCCTGGCAGCGAACTAGACGAACCGAGGTCGATGAGAAACACTCCCTAGATACCAAGTGAGGCTCTCCATGAAAACCATCCAACTTCGCACCGAAATCCCCGGCCCGAAATCCCGCGCCCTCATGGCCCGCCGCGAAGCCGCCATCCCGCGCGGCCCCGCCAATGCCACGCCCATCTTCGCTGCGCGCGCTGAAGGCGCGATCCTCGAAGACGTGGACGGCAATCGCTATCTCGATTTTGCCGGCGGCATCGGGTGCCTCAACGCCGGCCACCGTTCGCCTCGCGTCATCGCCGCGATCCGCCAGCAGCTGGAGAAGTTTTTGCACCTCTGCTTCGCCGTCACTCCCTACGAAGGCTACGTCGCCGTGGCGGAAAAGCTCAACGCACTCGCTCCCGGCAATTTCCCGAAGAAAACCATTCTGGTCAACTCCGGCGCCGAAGCCATCGAAAACTCCATCAAGATCGCCCGCGCGTATACCAAGCGCCCCGCCGTTATCTGCTTCGAGGACGCATTCCATGGGCGCACGCTGCTCACCATGTCGCTCACCAGCAAGACGCATCCCTACAAAGCAGGCTTTGAGCCGTTCGCCAGCGACATCTACCGCATCCCGTACGCCTATCCGTATCGCCACGCCGCCGGAACATCCGCCGCGGATTTTGCGCATCATCTCGAAGACGCCTTCAAGCGCTCCGTCGCTCCCGAATCCGTCGCCGCCGTCCTCGCCGAGCCCGTTCTCGGCGAAGGCGGCTTCGTCGTGCCGCCGCGCGATTACTTCAAGCTGCTGCAAAAGATTTGCCGCGGGCACGGCATCCTTTTCATCGCCGACGAAGTGCAAGCCGGCTTCGGCCGCACCGGAAAATGGTTCGCCTCCGAGCATTTCGGCATCGAGCCCGATCTGCTCGTCACCGCGAAATCGCTCGGCGGCGGCATGCCCATCGCCGCTGTCACCGGCCGCTCCGAAATCATGGACGCGCCCGGCCCGGGCTCTCTCGGCGGGACCTACTGCGGCCACCCGCTTTCCTGCGCCGCGGCGCTCGCCGCCATCGAAACCATCGAGAAGGATGGTTTGCTCGCGCGCTCCGCCGCCATCGGCAAGCGCTTCGAGGCGCGCGCCCTTGGCTGGCAGAAGAAATGGGACCTCGTCGGCGACGTGCGCGGCCTCGGCGGCATGTGCGCCATCGAACTGGTCCGCAGCTCCGCTGCCGCGGCTAGCGGCGCGAAAAACGACACGCGCGAGCCTGCTCGCCCTGGCGAGCCTGCCGATACCGAGACCAGGCAGATTGCGCGGTATTGCTATGAGCACGGCCTCATCACCATCACCGCGGGCACGTTCAACAACGTCATTCGCATCCTCGTCCCGCTCGTCGTTACCGACGAGCAGTTCGACGAAGGCCTCGACGTCATCGAAGCCGCCCTCGCTTCCGTCGCCGAGCCCAGGCACGCCGCCCTCTCCCGCGCGTAACGCTTCATGTGTGGCACAGCCATTCTTGGCTGTGCGCTTACCGTGGCCTGGCTCCCAGCCGGCGTTTTCGCGGTTTCGCCCGTCGTTTCGAGCGCAGCGAGATTTCTGCGCCATTGCGTGCCGTATACGCAATGAAATCGCTCTTCGCTTGCTTCTTTCCTTTCCGAAACTTGAGATGACTTCTCCCGCCACAAGAGCGTAAGATTTTCCCCGCCTTACTTCACGAGACAAGGAGAACCCGATGAAGAACTTCGCCGTATCGCTCGTCCTGCTCGCCGCCGCCACCGCGGCCCCAGCCGTTCGCGCGCAAGCCACCTCAACGCCGCAGCAACCGCCCACCGTCGCGTCCGTCCTCAACACGCTTTACGGCATTGTCGAGCAGCAAGTGGTTTCCGCCGCCGAAGCTATGCCCGAAGACAAGTATTCCTTCGCGCCTACCAACGGCGAGTTCAAGGGCGTGCGCACATTCGCCGAAGAGGTGAAGCACCTCGGCTTCGCCAATCACCTCTTTTTCGGTCCGCTCATGGGCGAGACGATCGACGTGAAGTCCCTCGAGCAAAACACGAATGGCCCCGCTGAACTGAAGACCAAAGGCGAAATTGTCCAGTACCTGAAGGACTCCTTCGCGCTCGGGCATCGCGCCATTGCCGCCATCAGCTCTGAAAACGCGGTTACGCCGCTCGCCAAGCCGGTGCTGCCGTTCCTATCCACGCGCCTCGCTATCGCTAATATCGGCGCTTGGCATGCAGGGGATCACTACGGCCAGATGGTCGAGTACCTGCGGATGAACGGAATCATCCCGCCCGCCAGCCGCCCCCGCCCGCCGCAACAGCCATCTTCGCAACCCAAATCTCAACGATAAATCCGTCTTCATCGCAGTGGCGCAGCCCGCCTGCGGCAGACAGGCATTCTGGAACGGCCACTACCAGAGTTCTTCGTGGGCGGGTTCTTCGGGCGCCTCTTTGCTTCTTGGCTTGCGTTCGAAGCGGGCGAGGGAGTCTTCGAGCATTTTGGAGATGCGGCGGTCGCGGGTTTCGGGAGTGCGGCAATAGAAGATGCCGAGGAGATGGTAGCGGCGTTGTAAGGGAGTCATGGACTGCCAGCCTTGATAGGCGCGGGGATCGCGAGCGAAAGCGAGCTTCAAAATGGGGGGCAAGTTCAGTTCGGCTTCCATGGTGGCCATAAGCTGTTCGGCAATTCGTTCGGCGCGGCGGATGCGAGCTTCGGGACTTTTTACGCTCACGATCCAATCGCAGATCCATTTGCGCATGGAAAGGCCAAGCTGGTCGAACCAGCGGCGGAAGGAGCGGTCTTCGTTGAGGACGCGCTGGAATTCGGCGGGGACGATGGCAACGCGCTTTGCCGTGTCCGGCTCCAGACGGAAGTGGGCGGTTTCGCCCAGGGCGGCGTTGCCGCCGGTCCGCAAGCGCTTGGTGACAAGCAGGCAGTGGTAGCCTTTGCGGGTGGAGAACAGAACGCTGCGAAACGCGAAGCCGTTGATTTCGCCTTTGACTCGGACGTTGCCGTGGGCTCCCCAGACTTTGGAGACGTTAAACGGGATGCGGATAAAGACCAAGTTGAATCTCGAAGGGATGCGCTCGAGCGTGGCTTTGAAGGATTTGGCGACAAGTTTGGGCTTCGACTTCATGGCGGTTTCGCGCGGAAAAGGATAACACCGCGCAGGGCGTTGGCTGGTGGCGAGCCCTTGACCGGTTGAATCGAGAGGGGTGCCCCACCTTTGCGTTTGTCTTTGAAAGGAGCCCGTGGTGAGCGCCGCCGAACCATGGGACATTCTGCGCGGTTGGGGCAACTTGTAGCTACGCTTTTCGGGTGGGCATCGAACGAAGGAACTTCAAGGAGGAAAAGAATGTCCCGCGTCCGTCAGGAAGAGCTGCCGTTTGTGGGGAGCTTACACATCTACCTTGGTGCTCC
>Ga0066652_100001732_pt1 | contig 11535 bp, 8 predicted proteins | sample GraSoiAngelo_101_FD_71413 | JGI IMG/M metagenome (GOLD analysis project Ga0066652, IMG submission 71413) | Grasslands soil microbial communities from the Angelo Coastal Reserve, California, USA - 14_0903_02_30cm | ecosystem: Environmental > Terrestrial > Soil > Grasslands | place: USA...
CTGCGCGAGGCGTCGCGCCAATCGAAGTCCGCGCCGCCCTTCGTCTACACATCCCAGCCTCCGAACGACTCACGCCCGATGATTCCGGGCGAGGCGGTCGACATCGCGATCGGGTTCTTCGTCACCTGCGCCGTCATCATCGTCGGCTGGCCGATCTCGCGTGCGCTGGGCCGGCGGTTCGAGCGGCGGGGGGCGCCCGCCGCGATCGAGGTCGGTGTCACCGATCAGCTGCAGCGCATCGAGCAGGCGGTGGAGGCGATCGCCATCGAAGTGGAGCGCATCTCCGAGTCCCAGCGGTTCCTCGCGCGGCTCCAGGAGAAGTCGGCGTCCACGCTGGAGTGACGTCGGTCGATTCGTCGAACGCCAAACGACGCCACCGAGGTTCCTGAACACAGCAACGGCGACGTACGCCCCCCGCGTACGCCGCCGTCACTGCCGCGCCGATCGAAAATCACTCGTGCGCGAGAGCTGTCAAAGATCGTTCAAGCCGTCAGGGACCAGCCTGGAGATAGGGCGACTTCACGAACATCTGATCGATCGCCGACTGCACCATGTTCGTCGTGATGCCCGACTCGAGAAGTGCCGACGCCGTGCCGGCCCAGGCGGCGTTGAGCTGCTTGACGAGCGGGTTGACGCTCAATGTCGGCACGATCGTCACAACGTACGTGCCGCGATCGACTGTAATCACGCCGGTCGAGCTGTACCACGGATAGGCGAGCGTCCAATCCGTCGAGAACCCTGGAGAGAACCACCCCCAGCCGCTGTAGTAGCCGTAGTACGGGTACCAGCTATAGGTCTGGTAGACGGCGTAGTTGGCCGCGGCCGTTGCACCGACGAGCACCACGAAGCTGGGCGTGGTCGTCGCAGGGTTGCTCACCTGGACGTATCCGCGCGCCGTCAGGTTGGCACGCACCTGATCGAGCACCGTGCGATCGAAGTCGCGCGAGATCACGAGCGGCGTCCCAGAGACAGGAACGAAATGCGCCACCGTGTCCGGCATCGCGAAGGTGCGCAGCGTGGGGAAGTTGAAATTCGGATCTCTGGTCGCCGTAACGACGGGGGTGGGGATGACGGCTACGACATCGTTGTCGTCGTCGCACCCTACCAGCGCCATGCTGCCCAGCAACCCGATTGTCGGCACCAGGGTGCACACTCGACGCAGTACCGTGAACATGGGTGTCATGCGCTCCTCCTCCATTCCTGCAAGTTGAGTGAATCGGTGGTTCGCCTCACGGGCGCAGAGTACGAGTGGCCACACACCCACTCCATTGGCCCTTGGTACATGTCATTTCCGGAGGACGACGGCGTAGCGTACGCATCGCGCCGGCACGATGCGTCTCACGCCACCACGCGCGCGTCGGGGAAGCGCCACGTCCCCTGCCGCACCTCCTTTCGCGGGCGATACAGTCGCACCGTGTAGTTCCAGCCGCGCATGATCGGCAAACGATTCGGCGCGTGCTCGTCCGTGCCACCGAATCGAATCGTGACGGTGCCGTTCTCGTCGCGCTTCGCGGTGACGTTGTTGAGCGAGTACGCCCCCGCATCGTTCGCCTCGAAGTATCCGTCGGCGTTGTAGACGCTCACCGACCAGAAGCCGTCGACGGGCACATCTCCGACGACGAGCTCGTGAACCGTCGATCCGTCATTCCGCGCCGGCGTGACGTTGAGATAGAGGGCGTCTTCCTCCGGATTCCCGCCCCACGCCATCGCGGTGCCGATGAGATGTCGTATCGGATCGACCTGCTCTCGCGGGCCGAACATGCGCCTGGTGTCCGGCAACGTGCGGCCGAGCACGAGCAGCGCATCGCGCACGGCCCGCTGGCTCGCGGCATCCCATGGCGGCACGTCGAAGTGCCCGGGGCTCTGCTCCTCGACGCTGATCGCGTCCTGAAGGGCGTGGACCCGCTCGATGTCCTTCGGATCGGTGGGATCGACGAACGTCCGCACGGCGAGCGCCACGTAGCGCGTACCGATCAGCTCTCTCGTCACCGTGAACGCGCCAGCACCGTAGACGACGGCCCGCGCATACTGATCCTCGTCGATCACCTGCATCGACATGAACCGCTCACCCGGGTCGGGGAGCGTGACCGTGACCGGGCCTGCCTCGAGATCGAATACCGCGGAGGAATAGAGCGTGTCGCGATTGAGCCGGACGACAGTCTGCGCGTCGATCGGCGTCAGCGCGCGGTGGTGGTGAAACGCCCCGAAGCCGCCGTCCTTCACCACGGCGGCGAAGTAGCGATCGGATTCGGCGCGCTCGAACGTCTCGACGGTGACCGGAACCGTCGCGGCGGGATCGACGCTGGTGCGCTGGAGGCGAGGCGGTCTCCACGCGCCGTTCAGCGCCGCATCCTTCGGCCAGTAGAGTCGCATCGCGGCGAAGAACGGACCGCGCGGAGCGGGAAGCCAGTTGGCCTCCTTCTCCTTGCCGGGCGAGTCGTGCTGCACGTAGATCGTCAGACCACCATCGTCGTCGGTCTTCAGATCCGTCAGCATCGACGAGTTGATGAGGTAGCGGTTCAGCGGGTTCGCGACGAGCAGCCTCGCCGGCAGCTCGTACATCGTCAGCGACCAGAAGGCGTTCACCGGAGGCAGGCGTCCGGGCGCGAAGCGCAGCGCGTAGCGATTCGCCGATCCGTCGAGCTTCTCACCGCCCGCGTCGACGTAGTAGACCGGATACAGCGCCTCCTCGCTCGAGTTCGCGTAGATCCCGAGCACCGCCGCGGTCATGCGGTAGAGGTAATTGTTCTTCAGGAGCTCGCGCGTCCCGGTGAGCCCTCGGCTCGTCCGCCCCGTGTCGATCCTGGTCGCCTTGAACTCGTCGAACGCCTTCCATGCGTCGCCGACGCCCTGTGCCACGGCGGCGCGAAGCTCGGGAGACCACTCCTCGGCGTCGAACTCGGCGCGCGTGCCGATGCCGAGCCGACTCATGCGCTCGCGGAGCGACCGCTCGGACGGGTGAACGGGGCAGAACTTCAGCACGAAGCTCAGGATGCCGAAGAACTCGAGCGACGTGCGCTCTTCGTCGGGGGTCAACGGCTTCGGGAAATCGATTCTCGGAGCGAGGGGCGGCGTGCCCTTGGCCAGAAAGTGGGACAGCGTGCGCACGGCGTACCCGGCCTGCACACGCTTGACCTGCCCGATGTCGTCGGGCCCGAAGAGCTGCGTGCGGATCAGGACGAAGGCGAACTCCGTCTCGCAGCGAATGACGGTGTCGATCCCCGCTGGTGTCTGTCCGGCCCAGCCCGGGCCAGCGAGCAGGAACGTCCCCGCCTCGTTCCCCGTCGTGCGCGTGCCGACGTAGGCGAAGTTGAACGTGTATGCGTCGATGAACTGCAGCGAGTAATAGCGGCCGCCGGTGACGGCGGGTACGTCGATCACGAGCGGCTCGGCGCGCAGGTCCGCACCGATGAACGAATACGGCGTATCGGAGTTGGGCGACTGGATGGTCCGGTCGTCGGGCGTGTAGACGCGGCAGCTGTTGTAGAGCTGGTTCCACGGCGCCTTGTACTCGTCGCCCATGCGATCGACGAAGTACGAGTACTGGATGCGATAGCTGTCGACGAGCGGGAAGCCGTAGATGTACGCTTCCTTGGCGATGACGCGGGCCTCCGCCGGCGTGATCGGCGGCGGTTCGATCCCCGTCGGATGCGAAGCTGCGCGTGACGCTGACTGCCTGGTCGGCGTGCCCATGTGCCATGCCTTGGAACGGCGGAAGTGATCGTCGCTCGACCGACGATCGGGCGTGACGCGCGCGCCCTGGACGCGCGCTGTCTGCGCCAGGCTACGGTTCGAGGCAGCGTCGCTCCATACGCCCTTGGTACACGAGCGCGCCCGCGGGCGCGCTACTCGTGCACGATCGGCGAAGCCGCACGGTCGGAGCGTCCGCGTCCACGCATGCCGCGTCCGCGGCGCCCGGATGACGCCGCGCCATTCCGGGCGCGACGGGCGATGGCGTTGGCGACCAGCTCGACGATGCGATGCAGCGGCATCGAGTGCACGGCAGCGAGGTGAAGGCTCACCGCGTCGATCCGCGGATCGTATGCGCTGCGCCGCGATCGCCCAGGGCGTACCTCAGCGAGCTGCGCCACTCGCTCGAAGTAGCCGCACAGGCGCATCCCCCCCGCCGCCGGGGCCGTCGTCTCGCTCGTCGTGTCAGCGGCGTTGGCCTCGGCTTGCCGCTCGCCCAGGGAGCCGACGTAGCCGCGCACTCGCTCGACGAGCGCACACACGAGGGGCGAGGGACGCTGAAGCCGATGTGTGGGCGCCAGTGCGGCCACGCGGCCCGAGGACGATATCGGAGTGAGTGCGATCATGCGCCACACGTTGCCCCGCGGCCGTTCGCCCGGACATGGGACGAAGCGCGTGCTCCACACGTCCAATCGTGTCGTGGCGGTGACGAGCCGCTCGAGGAGCGACACGAACCGTCGTCCGGGCAGAGCGTGCAGGTTGACATCGTACTGCGCGCCGCGCGGTGGCCAACGTCCAATGGAATCGGTCGTTGCGGAGGCAAAGACTAGACGCCGAACCGGTCCGCGGGGAGCAATGACATACGACGCCGGTGTGGGAGCCGCACCACTCGAGAGCAAGGACGGTACTGGGTCCCTCCAGATGATCCAGTGGCCACTGGGCGAGCGCGGCGGAGACGCCCGGAGGGTGACGCCGTCGCACTACGAGGAGCTCGCCAACCTGCCATTCGACCACGGCTACGTGCGTCGGCAGGACGCGCCTGCGCTGCTCGACGAGCTGTTCTTCCAGCGCGCGGTGCAGACGTATCTGTGGGCGCTGCCGGCGCTCAACATGTACGCCATGAAGGAAGGAGCGGAGCGGGCGTTCGGCGCCGGTTATCAGGTGCTGTCCGTCTTCAAGGAGCGCGTCAATGCCAACACGCTCATCACCACGCCGAACTCCGACCTCATCTACGCGTTCGGCTTCCTCGACCTGAAGCGTGATGGACCGATCGTCATCGAGGTGCCGGCGGGAATGCAGGGGGTGCTGGACGATTTCTGGCAGCGCCCGATTCCGGCGGTGGGGGTGATCGACGGACGACGGTGGAGGGGAGAGGTCGGCCGCTCCGGGCCCGATCGGGGGAAGGGGGGCGCGTACCTGATCCTGCCGCCCGACTACGTGGGTCGCATCCCGGCTGGCTACTACGTGTATCGCTCGGGGACGTACGGCGTGTTCGTCTTCTGGCGGGCGTACTTCGCGAGTGCCAACAACCTCGCCGAGCCTGTGCGTCTGATCGAGCGCACGCGGATCTACCCGCTGGGCACGCGGCCACGCGGCGTGCAGATGGAGTTCCCGAACGCGTCGGTCGTGCCGGCCAACATGCTGTATCCGCAGGACGGCACGGCGTTCGGAATGCTCGCGCGGTTCATCGATGGCGAGTACGCCGACCCGGCCGATCGAGAGATGCGCGGCATGGCGGCGGCGATCGGCATCGCGAAGGGGCAGCCATTCCTGCCCGACCTGCGTGCGAGCCTGCTGCTCGACCGGGCGGCGCGCACGGCGACGCGCATCGGGCACGTCATAGCGTACTCGCCATCCACGCTTTCGCCGGCCAGACGCTCCTATCCCGATCGCCAGTACGTCGACGCCTTTCCGGCCAACGCGACGTTCTCGAGCGAGTCCATCAACTATCTCGATGCTCGCACGGGCTTCTTCACGTACGCGTACTCCTCCAGTCCGGCGATGCCGATGAACATGGAGACGGTCGGCGGGATCTATCCGTCCGTCTTCACCGACGCGAACGGCGACTTCCTGTCGGGCGACCGCGAGTACGGTCTTCATCTGCCGGCCAACATTCCGGCGGCGAAGTTCTGGTCGGTGACGGTATACGACGCGCTGACCGGGTCCGGGTTGGACAACGGACAGCCATTTCCGTCGCTCAACACGATGGACCATCCGCTGCAGAACGCGGATGGGTCGACGGACATCTACTTCGGCGCGACCCCACCCGGACGGGGAAAGAACTGGCTCGCCACCGTTCCCGGAAAGGGATGGTTCGCGATCATTCGGCTCTACGAGCCGCAGCGGGCCTTCTTCGATCAGAGCTGGATGCCGGACGACATCGTGCGGCTGGACTGAGGCGCGACACAGCCAGGCCGGCCAAGCCGCCCGCTCCACGGCCTCCGCGCGAAACTCCTTGCGCGTGCAGTGCCGTTTCGCGCTACCAGATGCCGTCCGCGCGGGCGAGCTCGAGCGGCTCCGGACGCACGATGCAGCGAAAGCCGACGTGGCACGACGACGTGTCGATCGGCTGGGGATGACGCGCCGCGGGCCGATATCGCCGGCAGTGGTTGGGGGCGCAGAGATGCGATCCCCCCTTCAACACTTTCCGCGGGATGCGGTTGCTCTGCGGACGCGTGTCGTAGCTGCCGTCCGGACACGCCGACCGTGGATTGTGCGGGATGCAGCAATTCTTCTGCGTCGCCTCGTGCCGAGGGCGGAACCAGTCGATGGTCCACTCCCAGACGTTGCCGATCATGTCGCTCACGCCATAGCCATTGGACGGAAACGCTCCCACGGGTGACGTCCGATCGTAGCCGTCCTGCACGGTGTTCTGGTGCGGAAAGCTGCCCTGCCAATAATTGGCCATCGATTGACCGCGTGGCATGAGCTCGTCACCCCAGGCGAATTCGGCCTCGTCCAGTCCTCCACGCGCGGCGTATTCCCACTCTGCCTCCGTGGGCAGCATCATCCCCGCGTGCGCCGCGAAGGCGAGCGCGTCCGCATACGTCACGTGGACGACCGGATGTTGCTCCAGCCCGAGGATCGAGCTCCCGAGGCCGGTGGGGTGCTTCCAGTCGGCGCCGCGTCGGAACCGCCACCACGTCGGTCGGCTCAGATCGACGGGCCCGCGAGCGGGCTCGAACACGAGCGACCCCGGATAGAGCAGGTGCGACGGCGCTCCCGGATAGTCCGACGGATCGGGCGGAAGCTCGGCAAACGTCACGTGGCCGGTCTCGGCCGCGAAGCGTGCGAACCGCTGGTTCGTGACCGGAAACCGATCGATCCAGAAGCCGTCCACCCAGACGCGATGGGAGGGCGCCTCTTCGGGATAGTGATTGTCCGACCCCATCGTGAACTCGCCGCCGGGGATCCACACCATCCCGGGAAACGGTGGGTGCTCTGCGGGCTCGATCGCATAGCCGGGATCATCCCGCAATCTCGCCTCGATCAACGAGCTCATGATGGGCCTCCTCGTCATGCGTCGATGCGAGTTGCCGCGCGCGAGACTGCATTCGCGCGCGGCAACGCTCACGCTCCGCTTCCCAGGCGCGCTCAGGCGCCTCACGCTCCCCTCACCAGCGAGCGCAATGATCGGCGCACGCGCCGGAGCGAGCGATGAGACTTTCGTCCAACAGACGGCCCCGCTTCCGTCAGCCGAAGACGAGCTCGAAGTCGGGAATGCGAGGCGCGCGCGGCGGCGTCGGCTCCGTCGGCATGGCGATGCGCAGGAGTGCGAACCACGCCGAACCGGGCGTCGAGACGATCGAGTTGCCCTCCCAGCCGTTGCGCACGGCGGGCCCGACATAGAGATCGAGCGTTCCGTCCTCGTCGTGGCGGAGTGGATCGCGTGACGAGAGCGCGGCCATGCCCAGCCCGTTGTTCATGAGGACGCGCTGATCGGCGTCGTACACCGTGAGCGACCATTCCTTGCTCGCGAACGATCGCGCGGGAAGACGCAGTCGGTACGACCGGCCACCGTCGAGCGCACGATCCGACGCGTCGCAGTTCGCGACGAGGCAGATGTGCGAGGTCCCGATGCCATCGGCGCACAGGTCGCTCGCCGCAACGGCCTTGTAGAAGTACTCCGCGCGGGCGTCGAGGAGATTGCCCTCGCGCTGCTCCGCCTCGGCGTCGTACGGCAGCACCTCGCGCCAGTGCGTCTCGGGCCGGTAGCGTTGTTCGCGCTCCGAGCCCCGGAACGCCACGGCGCGCGCCATCAGCTCGCCCACCAGCGCCCCATCCTCGAGGATGCGACGCTGCCGCGCGGTCGGCGCGAAGTCGCGCCCGCGCTCGATGCCGAGCGAATGCAGCATCGCCATCATCATCCGGTCGCGCTCGAGCGGCGTCTCGCGCTGGATGATCTCGGAGAGCCGCTCCCAGTAGGCGAGTCCACGCGGGGGCACCTGACTCCAGGCGCGGCCTCCGGGTCGGAGGATGATGGTGGGCTCCGCCTGCATCTGCGTGCCGTACGAGTACATGCGGAAGTGATCGATGAGCGCGTTCGCGCGCGCCGGATCGTGGTCGAGCGGCCGAAAGCCGACGAGGATGTTCTGTGTCGGTGATCGGACGACGTAGTTCGAGACGTTGCTGAGCGCTTTCTGCCCCGGACCGACGACCAGGTAGGTGCCACCGGCGCCGCCATCGGATCCGTTGTCGCCGAGCTCCTGGATGCGACGCTGCCAGAAATCGAGGATCACGCCCACGGAGCTGCCGGCCGGATAGTCGATGATGAGCGCGCCGGTGCGCGACAGCTCGGGAAGACCGATCACATACGGCAGCGTCCCATCGGCCATGAGGATCCCGAGCTGGTCGGCCAGGCTCTCGTAGACGACCATGTCGTAGTCCCGCATCCCGAGCACGGTGCGGGCCGCGTGCTGCCACTGGGCCAATCCGACGAGCGGGAGGCTCCAGAGATAGGCCTGGCACGCACGCTGGAAGTCGGACGCGTCGAGCAGCTGCCGCACGTCGTCGTCCGTCGCGGGAAGCCCCATGTCCAGCTCGATCGAGCCGATTCGCGTGTCGAGGACGGAGAGCTTTCCCGCGGATGTGTCCATGGCGGAGAAGCTCGCCGTCCGACCGTCGCGTCCCCATTGGCCGTGGTGCCGTCCGTTGTGTGGCGACATGACTCGAGCCCGAGGCGAAGGTTCATCGCATCGCGCGAGAGCGCGATGGCCGTGCTGTGCGCTATCGATACGCTTCGCGGGCGGCGAGCATCTCGGCGCGGCGCCGGTTGCTCAGCCGCAGGTACGGTACGCGGACCACGGTCACGACGATCACGTAGAGCAGGATCGCCGGCACGACGAGCTCCTCGCGGCCGAAGTTCGCATTGGCGAGTGCGATCGCCATTCCCGGATGCCGCACCGCGGTCGAGAGCGCGAGCACGGTGCGATCCTCGCGGTTCGGGCCTCCGAGCTGATGGCCGATCCACAGCGCGCCCAGTGCGAGCACGACGCACACGGCGAGCGTGCCATTGCCGATCAGCGTTCCGATCGCCGGAAGTGTCGCGGCGAGCGGGGGCAGAAGCCCGAGGACGAGACAGCCGGTCGCCACCTTGGTCACGACGGGCGACGCGCGTCGGCCGAACTCCGGGGCGATCGCCGCGATCGCCAGGCCGACGGCGACCGGAATGAAGATGCTCAGACCGAGCACCTTCGCGACGACCGACGCCTCGATACCGACCGAGTAGACGGTGACCGCGCTCAGGATCTTCAGCGAGACCGGGATGGCGACGATGGCGAATGCCGCGGCGACGACGAGCAGCGAGATCGCGTACGGGCGGTATCCGCCCGCCTTGTCGGCCTTCCCGGGCAGCATCGGCGGAACCGGTGCGAGGGAGACGAGGACGAGCGCGATCTTCACGCCCACGGGCAGCGGCAGCACCACGCCGGCCAGCACGATCGCGAGGAGCGGTGCGAGCACCTGCATCGCGAGGAGCGAGCGCACGAGCAGTCCGGGCGATCGCAGGAGCCACGTGACGTCGCGGCGCGTCGACGTCATACCGAGTGAGGCGACGACGGCGAAGAGGCTGGTCTTGATCAGGAGTGATGACAGCGCTGCAAGGGTCATCGTTCGTCACCCGCTTCTCTCGGTGTTCGCGCGTGGATCGCCGACGAGGCTCGTCGGTATGGAAAGATCTTGCTGCGCGATCCGCGCGCCGAGTGGGCGAAGGATGTACGCCAAAGGAGAAGGGGGTCCATCGCTGGACCCCCTTCGTCGTGCGCACCGTGGTGAGCTGGCTCCTACGGCTTGCTGCTGTCCGGCGCGTTCATCCCGCGATTGACGAGGACCCTGATCTCGACCCGGCGGTTGAGCGCGCGCCCCTCTTCCGTCTCGTTGCTCCCGATGGGCTTCGACGTTCCCATACCCGTCGGGTTGACGATCTTGCGGAGCGGCACCGACTGTTCCTGCGTGAGATAGGCGACGACCGCCTCGACTCGACGCTGACTGAGCCGCTGATTGTACTCCGCTCCGCCCCTGGAATCCGCGAAGCCGGCGATTTCGACGAGCGAGCCGTTCAGGCCCTTGCCGATCGAGACGAGGGAGTCGAGCGTGCTCTTCGCTTCTGCGGTGAGCATCGCGCTTCCCGTCGCGAACCGCACGCTGCCGGTGAACTTCTCGTCGTAGGCATCGAGATCGGCGATGCGCGTGGCGATCGACGAGAACTCGGCGCGCGCCCGCGATCTGGCTGCGTTCAGACTGTCCGTCGTCGCATTGACCTTGGTCTCGAGTGCCTCGTGGTCCTCCTTGAGCTCCACCTGGCCCGAGCTGATCTGGTTCGTCACCTTCAGCGCGCCCTTGTGGAAGCTGATGCGCTCGGCCACAAGCTCCTTCTGATCGCCGCCATGGCCGCGCACCTTGAGGAAGAGACCAGGCTTGAGCATCGCCATGTCCTGCTTCTTGCGCTCGAGGTTGAGCACTCCCGTCGGCGATTCGATGTCCGTGTGCTCCGTGAGCGTCACGACGCTCAGCTCCTGCGTATTCTGTCGGCGCACGAGCAGCGCGTCGCCCTTCCGGCTCACGATCGTGCCCTCGACCTTGGCGTACTGTCCGGGGGCGTAGCTCACGTTGGGCACGAGCGGATCGGGCGCCGTCACGGTCGGCGAGGCCGATGCCGGAGTCGCATCGGCCTGTGCCAATGCGGGAGCGGGGAGCGCGAGCAACGCCAGGACCGCGAGACGGCAGGCGAGGTGTGCCGTGCTCGGACCGGGATCCTGTAGAGCACTTGCTGTCGAGTGGCGCATTCTAGTCACTACCTCTCGGTCGGTGAAGCGGTCGATGCGACGGTGTTCGCATCGATCCGTACCACATCGTACGAATCACGTATGACGGCACGTCATTGGACCATGATCTCAGCTTCGAGTCCGTGACGCGGCGGGTCAGCGCCACGGCGACCCGATCTGGAAGGAGATCGTCGGCGGCGAGCCGCCATGCCCGCGTCGGAGACCTCCCTCCCGGATCGGTCCCATTGGCCCTCAGGCCGTGGCCGAACCGTCCCAGTACCGGGAGCGCTCCACGCGGAAGATGAATTCCTGTCCCATGAACTGACGCACGCGGCGTCCGCGCTTCTGCGCCGGATAGTAGTGCCACTGACTGAGCGCGAGCTTCACCGAGCGCGCGAACGACGGCCTGACGGAGGGCGGCACCTCGACGGTCGACATGTCGACCCGACCGCTGGAATCGACGACGAAGTAAACCACGAAGTGTGCCTCTTGCATCTGCCGCAGCATGTCGGACGGATACCCGGGCTTGGGATTCTCGGGGAACTGCACGGCACTCGTGTCCATGCTTCCGTCGACGTACGTC
>Ga0066652_100001736_pt1 | contig 11526 bp, 12 predicted proteins | sample GraSoiAngelo_101_FD_71413 | JGI IMG/M metagenome (GOLD analysis project Ga0066652, IMG submission 71413) | Grasslands soil microbial communities from the Angelo Coastal Reserve, California, USA - 14_0903_02_30cm | ecosystem: Environmental > Terrestrial > Soil > Grasslands | place: USA...
TGGCGGAGAGGGTGGGATTCGAACCCACGGTACGCTTGCACGCACAACGGTTTTCGAGACCGTCCCGATCGACCACTCTGGCACCTCTCCGGGCGGCCGCTTATACGGGGCGCAATTCGGGCCTGCAATGGCGCCTTGCGGCGTTGACTTGGAGGGCTTCCTGCGTATATTCCGCGCTCCTTCGGCGGGTCCCTGAGGCCCGCCGTGCTCTTTCGTGCCTTCCGGCATCTTGGGCCAAAGACCTCGCAAAGCCCCTAGGGGTGGTGGTGGTTCAGGCCGGCGGGCTTCAAGTCAGGTGCTGTCATGATCGCCGTTATCCGCACGGGTGGAAAGCAATACACCGTCGCTGCTGAAGAGACCCATACGATCGAACGAATTCCGGGCGAAGCAGGCGCCACGGTCGAGTTCACCGACGTGCTGATGGTCGGCGACACGATCGGCAAGCCGACGGTCGCCGGCGCCAAGGTGGTGGCCTCGATCGTCAAGCAGGCGCGCGGCCCGCACCTGATCGTCTTCAAGAAGCGGCGTCGCCAGAATTCGCGGCGCAAGAACGGCCATCGCCAGGATCTGACGGTGGTCAAGATCGAGCAGATCGTCGCCTGAGCTAGAGCGACCGGAGAGTAGAGATGGCACACAAGAAAGCAGGCGGCTCCTCGCGCAACGGCCGCGATTCGGACGGCAAGCGGCTGGGCGTCAAGCGCTTCGGCGGCCAGAAGGTGCTGTCGGGCAACATCCTGGTCCGCCAGCGCGGCACCAAGATGGATGCGGGCACCAACGTCGGCATCGGCCGCGACCACACCCTGTTCGCCACCACGGATGGCGTCGTCTCCTTCCGCACCCGCTCCGGCGGCAAGGTCGAGGTGAACGTGATCCCGGCGCCGGCCCAGAACCCCGCCAAGATGGCGGCCGAATAACCGTTCCCATCCAACAGGATCAGCGAAGGGGGAACGGTTCGCCGTTCCCCCTTTTCGTTTCCGGACCCGCGCCATGAAATTCCTCGACCAGGCCAAGATCTACATCCGCTCCGGCAACGGCGGCGCGGGCTGCGTGGGCTTTCGCCGCGAGAAGTTCATCGAGTTCGGCGGGCCGGATGGCGGCGACGGCGGCCGCGGCGGCGACGTGATCGCCCAATGCGTCGATGGCCTCAACACGCTGATCGACTATCGCTACGCCCAGCACTTCCGCGCCGAGACCGGCCATCACGGCATGGGCAGCCAGCGCACTGGCGGCAGCGGAAAAGACATCGTGCTGCGCTTGCCGCGCGGCACGCAGATCTTCGACGAGGACAACGAGACCCTGCTCGCCGACCTCACCGAGATCGGGCAGGCAGTGATCCTCGCCAAGGGCGGCGACGGCGGCTACGGCAACCTGCACTACAAGAGCTCGACCAACCGCGCGCCGCGCCGCGCCGACAAGGGCTGGCCCGGCGAAGAGCGCTGGATCTGGCTCAGGCTGAAGCTGATCGCCGATATCGGCCTGATCGGCCTGCCCAATGCGGGCAAGTCGACGTTCCTCGCCGCCAACTCGAACGCGCGGCCCAAGATCGCCGACTATCCCTTCACCACGCTCCATCCCGGCCTCGGCGTGGTCGGGGTCGGCAACCGCGAATTCGTGATGGCCGACATTCCCGGCCTGATCGAAGGCGCGCATGAAGGCGCCGGACTGGGCACGCGCTTCCTCGGCCATGTCGAGCGCTGCCGCGCGCTGCTTCACCTGGTCGACGGCACGCAGGACGACGTGGCGGACGCCTACAAGACCGTGCGCGCCGAGCTGCGCGCCTATGGCGGCAATCTCGCGCGCAAGAAGGAGCTGGTGGCGCTCAACAAGACCGACGCCATGACTGCCGAGGACATCGAGGCCAAGCGCGCCCAGCTCGCCAAGGCAAGCCGCAAGGCCGTGTACCTCATCTCCGGCGTGTCGGGAGCGGGCGTGCAGCCCCTGCTGCACGAGCTGATGAAGCTGGTCGACAAGCAGCGCGACCAGGCCAAGGAAGCCGCCTGATGTCGCTGACCAGCTCCGGGCGGCTGGTGGTGAAGATCGGCTCCTCGATCCTCGTCGATGAAGCGCAAGGCCAGATCCGCCGCGACTGGCTCGAAGCCCTGACCGACGACGTGGCGCGCCTGCATCGCGGCGGCTGCGAGGTCGTGCTGGTGTCGTCCGGCGCCATACGCCTCGGCCGCACCTACCTCAAGCTGCCGTTGGGCCCGCTCAAGCTCGAGGAAAGCCAGGCCGCGGCGGCGACCGGCCAGATCCAGCTCGCGCACGCCTACCAGGAGTCGCTGGCACGGCACGGCATCACGGTGGCGCAGGTGCTGCTGACGCTCGACGATTCGGAGGAGCGTCGCCGCTACCTCAATGCGCGCCAGACCATGGCGACGCTGCTGGGCCTCGGCGCCGTCCCGGTGATCAACGAGAACGACACGGTCGCCACCGACGAGATCCGCTTCGGCGACAACGACCGGCTGGGCGCGCGCGTCGCCGAGATGATCTCGGCCGACAGCCTGGTGCTGTTGTCCGACATCGACGGCCTCTATACCGGCGATCCCCGCAGCGATTCTACGGCCAGGCACATCCCGGAAATCCGCGAGATCACGTCGGAGATCGAGGCGATGGCCGGCGCCGCGGCGTCGGAGATGTCCAACGGCGGCATGGTGACCAAGCTGATGGCCGGCCGGATCGCCATGGCCGCCGGTTGCCGTATGGCGATCGCCGACGGCCGCGCGGTCGGCGCGCTGGGCGCCGTGATCGACGGCAAGGCACGCTGCTCCTGGTTCCTGCCGGAAGCCTCGCCTCTGTCGGCCCGCAAGAAATGGATCAAGGGCTCGCTCAAGCCAGCCGGCACCCTGGTCGTCGACGATGGCGCGGTGCGCGCCCTGTCGGCCGGCAAGAGCCTGCTGCCGGCCGGCGTGACCGCGATCGACGGCGAATTCAGGCGGGGCGACGTGGTCGACGTGAAGGACAAGGCGGGCCGCGTGCTGGCGCGCGGGCTGGTCGCCTACGCCGCCGAGGACGCCCGCCGCATCGCCGGCCGCAAAAGCGCCGAGATCGAGCGCCTGCTGGGGTTCCGCGGCCGGGACGAGATGGTCCACCGCGACGATCTCGTGGTCGAGTGACATACTGAGGCCGGCATGAACGTCCAGACCAAACCCGCGGAAGACGCCGGCGCGATGGTGGCCGAGCTCGGCCGCCGCGCAAAGGCCGCCGCGGTGACGCTGCGCAACGCGAGCACCGAAGCGAAGAACAAGGCGCTGATCGACGGCGCGCGCCTGATCCGCGGTGGGACGGCGGCGATCCTCGCCGCCAATGCGCGCGACATCGCGGCAGCGAAGACGGCTGGCCTGAGCAGCGCCCTGCAGGACCGCCTGCTGCTCGACGACGCGCGGATCGAGGCGATGGCCAGGGGCCTCGACGACATCGCGGCCCTGCCCGACCCGGTCGGCGCCGAGATCGAGCGCTGGCAGCGGCCCAACGGACTCGAGATCAGCCGGGTGCGCGTGCCGATCGGCATCATCGCCGTGATCTACGAAGCGCGGCCCAACGTCACCGCCGATGCCGGCGCGCTGTGCATCAAGTCGGGCAACATCGTGGTGCTGCGCGGCGGCTCCGACAGCTTCCATTCCTCGCGCATCATCGTCGATCTCCTGCGCCGCGCGCTGGCGGGAGCAGGCCTGCCGGAGGATTGCGTGCAGCTCGTGCCGACCACCGACCGCGCCGCGGTCGGCGAGATGCTGAAGGCGATGGACTGGCTCGACCTGATCGTGCCGCGCGGCGGCCGCTCGCTGATCGATCGCGTGACCGCCGAGAGCCGCGTCCCGGTGCTGCGCCATTACGACGGCATCTGCCATGTCTATGTCGATCGCGACGCCGACGTCGGCATGGCGCGAGACATCGTCGCCAATGCCAAGATGCGCCGGGTCAGCGTCTGCGGCGCGGCCGAGACACTCTTGATCGATCGCACCGCACTGGACACGCACCTGATGCCGGTGGTGGCCAGGCTGCACGAGCTTGGCTGCGAGGTGCGCGGCGACGCCGAGGTGCGAAAGCGCGATCCCCAGGCGCTCGCCGCCACCGACAAGGATTGGCGGACCGAATATCTCGAGCCGATCATCTCGGTCGCCGCGGTCGACGGCGTCGAAGGCGCGATTCGGCACATCGCGACCTACGGCAGCCAGCACACCGAATCGATCGTCACGAACAATGCCCGCACGGCCGAGCGCTTCCTGCGCGAGGTCGACAGCGCGATCGTCATGCACAATGCCAGCACCCAGTTCGCCGATGGGGCCGAGTTCGGGCTGGGCGCGGAGATCGGCATCTCGACCAACCGCATGCATGCCCGCGGGCCGGTCGGGCTGGTCGAGCTCACGACCTACAAGAACATCGTGCGCGGCAAGGGCACGCTGCGCCCGTGAGACCCTGTCCTTGATCTCGGCGCACCATCCGATGCCGGGCGTGCCGCGCGATACGCGCCGCCGCATCGGCCTGCTCGGCGGCTCGTTCAACCCCGCCCATGAAGGCCATCGGCACATCAGCCTGGAGGCAATGAAGCGGCTCGACCTCGACGAGGTCTGGTGGCTGGTGTCGCCGCAGAATCCGCTGAAGAGCGACGACGGCATGGAGCCGCTGGCGACCCGCGTCGCCCGAGCCCGGCAGCTCGCCCACCATCCGCGCATCCGGGTCGACGCGCCCGAGCTGCTGCTCGGCACGCGCTATACGCTGGACACAGTGCGCGAGTTGCGCCGGCTCTACCCGCACGCGCACTTCGTCTGGCTGATGGGCGCCGACATCCTGCCCCAGCTCGTGCGCTGGCTGGGTTGGCGGGAGCTGTTCGAGACGATCCCGATTGCGGCTTTCGCGCGGCCCGGCTGGAGCTATGCTGCGTTGCAGTCCGCAGCCCCGCGCGCCTTTGCCCGTTACCGACTCGATGCCGGCCAGGCGCGCCGGCTGGCGACCGCTGCCGCGCCGGCCTGGTGCTTCATCCCGAGCCGGCTCGACAGTCATTCCGCCACGGCGATCCGCGCCGTGCGTCCCAGACGTTCAAGAGCGAAAGGAAAGACCATTCCCGGACCGACGCGTGCGCTTCCCGATCGAAGCAAGGCCCCCGGCGACCAGCTCGCGCTGGTGCGCCACTCGCTGGAGGATGACAAGGCCGAGGACATCGTCGTCATCGACCTCGCCGGCAAATCCTCGTTCGCCGACTACATGGTGATCGCCTCGGGCCGCTCGAACCGCCAGGTCGTCGCCATCGCCGACCATCTTGCCGAACGCCTCAAACAGGCCGGCCACCGCCATGTCTCGGTCGAAGGCAAGTCGGTCGGCGACTGGGTGCTGGTCGACAGCGGCGACGTCGTGGTTCACATCTTCCGGCCCGAGCCGCGCGCCTTCTACGCGCTGGAGAAGATGTGGGCGCTGGAGAGCGAAGCCGCACCGAGGCCCGCCAGGGCGAGCCGCCGCAAGCGCGCTTGAGACTGACCATCGCCTGCATCGGCCGCGCCGGCCGCGGCCCCGAACGCGATCTCTACGAGCATTATGCCGGTCGCATCCGCTGGCCGCTCGCGCTGCGCGAACTGGAAGAGAAGAAGAAGCTGCCGCCCGCCGAGCTGGTCCGCCGCGAGGGCGCGCTGCTGCTGGGAGCGGTTCCGGACAAGGCGGTGCGGGTCGCGTTGGATCGCCGCGGCAAGGTGCTCGACAGCGAAGCCTTCGCCCGACGCCTCGGCGGCTGGCGCGACGACGGAGCCGACGTGGCCTTCCTGATCGGCGGCGCCGACGGCCACGGCGAGCCGTTGCTCGGGCAGGCATCCCTCGTCCTGTCGTTCGGCGCCATGACCTGGCCCCACCTGCTCGCCCGCGCAATGCTCGCCGAGCAGATCTACCGGGCGCAGCAGGTGCTCGCCGGGCACCCGTATCACCGGGCCTAAATCAGCTTGATGAGTTAGGATGTCGCCATGAAGAAACGCGCGGCGTGCTCCTAAGGCCCAGTCGATCAAGACGCGTCGATTTTGCCCTGTTCTGACCCCAAACCCGGACTACATTGCCCCCATGCGGATCCCCTCCCTGCGGCTGGCGGCCTTCGCCGGCCTCGCTTTGGCTGCCCTTGCGACCGCGGCCACGGCGCAGACCCCCGTGGCCGACAAGCCGGCAGCCAAGCCGGTGCGCAGCATCCCCTATGTCTCGATCCTGGGCGATGACGGCCGCCAGCGGCACTACGAGACCAACGCCATTCCGCTGCTGTTCAACCGCGCCTGCTTCGGCTGGCGCATGTATCTCGGCGGACCCAATCGCACGGTGACGCTGACCGAGGTACTGAGCACCTCGCAGCCCGCCGAGCAGGTGATCGCCGGCCCCGAGACCGAGGTCAACGGCGACAAGACCAAGGCCACCACGCGCATGCGCGAGGTGGTGCAGGACGGCGTCCTGCAGCGCTCCTGGTGCATCATCCCGGGCGATCCGCCGGGCACCTACACCTACGACATCTCGATCGACGGCGAGCCGCGCGGCGAGTTCGTGTTCTGCGCCATCGAGGTTCCCGACCAGAATACCAACATCGATCCGCGCGACCTGAACTGCCCCAACAAGTTCAACTCGGTCGAGCGCGCCCGCCCTTCCCTGCCGCGCAAGGCCTCGTGATGGCTGAGCGTCCGCGTCCGGCTGTCCTTTGCATTCTCGATGGCTGGGGCCATCGCGCGAACCCCAAGGACAACGCCATCCTCGACGCGCGGACGCCCAACTACGACAGGCTGATCGCGAGCTGCCCGCAGGGGCTGATCGACGCCTCCGAGACCTTCGTCGGCCTGCCCAAAGGGCAGATGGGCAATTCCGAGGTCGGCCACATGAATCTCGGCGCCGGCCGGGTCGCCGTGCCCGACATGCCGCGCATCGACAAGGCGATCGAGGACGGCTCGCTGCCCAAGAATCCGGCGCTGACCGCGTTCATCGCCACGCTCGAGAAAAGTGGCGGCGCCTGCCACCTGATCGGCCTCGCCTCGCCGGGTGGCGTACATGCGCACCAGGACCATCTGATGGCGCTTGCCAACATCGTCGCCGGCGCGAGTGTGCCGGTGTGGATCCATGCCTTCCTCGACGGTCGCGATACGCCGCCGCGCAGCGCGCAGGACTATCTCGAGCAGATCGCCGCCGGCCTGAAGAAGGACCTCGCCATCAAGTTCGCCACCATCGGCGGGCGTTACTACGCGATGGACCGCGACAAGCGCTGGGACCGGGTCGAGAAGGCGTACGACTGCCTGGTCGACGCCAAGGGCGAGAAGGCCAGGACGCCGAAGCAAGCGGTCGACCACGCCTATGCCGCCGGCAAGGACGACGAATTCGTGCTGCCGACCGCGCTCGAGGGCTATCCCGGCATGAAGGACGGCGACGGCGTCCTGATGTTCAATTACCGCTCCGACCGTGCGCGCGAGATCCTGACGGCGCTGCTCGACCCGATGTTCGACGGCTTCAAGCGGTCACGCCTGGTGAAGTTCGGCGCGGCCGTCGGCATGGTCGAGTATTCGGCGGCGCTGAACGAATTTTTGAAGACGCTCTTCCCGCCGCTGCAGATCAAGATGGGACTGGGCGAGACGGTGGCCCGCGCCGGGCTGAAGCAACTGCGCATTGCCGAGACGGAGAAGTACGCCCACGTCACGTTCTTCTTCAACGGCGGCGAGGAGCGGCAGTTCGAGGGCGAGGACCGCATCCTGGTGCCCTCGCCCAAGGTCGCGACCTATGACCTCAAGCCCGAGATGAGCGCGCCGGAAGTCACCGACAAGCTGGTCGAGGCTATCGGCTCGGGCAAGTTCGACCTGATCGTGGTCAATTACGCCAACACCGACATGGTCGGCCATTCGGGCATCCTGCCGGCCGCCATCAAGGCGGTGGAGGCGGTCGATGCCTGCCTCGGCCGGCTGATGGACGCGATCGGGAAGGCGGGCGGCGTGCTGCTGGTCACCGCCGACCACGGCAATGCCGAGCAGATGTACGACGAGCAAAGCCATCAAAAACACACCCAGCACACGCTGAATCGGGTGCCGGCGCTGCTGTTCAATGCGCCGCCAACCGTGCACTCCCTGCAGGACGGCAAGCTGGCCGACGTGGCGCCCACCTTGCTCGCCCTGATGCATCTGCCCCAACCCACGGAAATGACCGGCCATTCGCTGCTTTCCGAGGCCGCCCGGCCGGCCATACTGGCCTCGCCGAAAGCCGCCGCCGCGGCCTCGGCCTGATTGTGAGCAGGCGCGACACCAGTCGCCTTGATTGCGCCAAAGAGCGCCTAGTATTCTGCGTCAGACGCCTCAAAAATCCCGCAAAGCCGTGGCGACTCTCGCTCCGGTTCCGATCCGTAAAGGCATGCCAATGACTCGTCTCAGTCTTGCTACCACTGCCGCGATCCTGGCCTTCGGAGCCGGCGTGGCACTGGCCCCCGTCCTGGCCCAAGACAAGGCCGAGTCGTCCAAGCCCGGTTCGGACAAGAGCGAGCTCTACCAGCAGCTCAACCTGTTCGGCGACGTGCTGGAGCGCATCCGCCGCGACTATGTCGAGCCGGTCGACGAGAAGACCCTGATGGAGAATGCCATCAACGGCATGCTGGCGGCGCTCGACCCGCACTCCAGCTACATGAACCCCAAGATCTACAAGGACATGCAGGTCCAGACCCGGGGCGAGTTCGGTGGGCTCGGCATCGAGGTCACCATGGAGAACAGCGTGATCAAGGTCGTGTCGCCGATCGACGACACACCCGCCGCCAAGGCCGGCGTGCAGTCGGGAGACCTGATCTTCGCGCTCGACGGCGAGCCGGTGCAGGGGCTCACCCTGCAGGAGGCGGTCGAGAAGATGCGCGGCAAGGTCGGCACTTCGATCAAGATCTCGCTCCGCCGCAACAACGTGAAGGACCCGATCGACCTCACGCTGACGCGCGAGACCATCAAGGTGAAGGCGGTTCGGTTCCGCCTCGAGGGCGATGTCGGCTACATCCGTGTCACCTCCTTCACCGAGCAGGCGACTTCTGGCGTGCTCGACGCGGTCGAGAAGATGAAGAAGGAGGCCGGCCCCAAGCTCAAGGGCTATGTCCTCGACCTGCGCAACAACCCGGGCGGCCTGCTCGACCAGGCGATCTCGATGGTCGACGCCTTCCTCGACAAGGGCGAGATCGTCTCGGTCAAGGCGCGCAAGGCGGAGGACGTGCAGCGCTGGAACGCCAAGGCGGGCGACGTCACCGGCGGCCTGCCGATCGTGGTGCTGATGAACGGCGGCTCGGCCTCGGCCTCGGAGATCGTGGCCGGCGCGCTGCAGGACCATCGCCGCGCCATCATCCTCGGCACCCGCTCCTTCGGCAAAGGCTCGGTGCAGACCATCATGCAGGTGACCGGCGGCGGCGCGATTCGCCTGACCACGGCGCTCTACTTCACCCCGTCGGGTCGCTCGATCCAGAAGGAGGGCATCAAGCCCGACATCGAGGTCGAGCAGGCCAAGGTCGAGACCATCCAGCAGCGCTCGGGCTTCCGCGAGGAGAACCTGCGCCGCTCGATCACCAATCCCAACGACAAGCCGGCGCCGGCGGACAAGAAGACCGACGACAAGACCTCGCAACTCAAGCCGGGCGATCCGCAAGCCAAGCCGGGTGACAAGGCAGGCGACAAGAAGGACGACAAGACCACGGCGGCAACCCCGGCCTCGACCGATCCGGACGAGCCGCCAAAGGACGCCGTGGCCGACTACCAGCTGCTGCGCGCCGTCGACCTGATCCGCGGCATCTCGCTCTACACCAGCCGCGCCCACTAAGGCGCGGGTCGGCATGGCGACGGCGCCTGAACACCGCCCTCGCCTGCCGGCCTTTCTGTCGAACGGCGTCTTCCAGGCTTACGCGCTCGTCCTTGGTCTGACGCTGGCCGGGCTGGCCGTCGTCTATGTCGAGCACGAACCGGCGCCCCGCAGCCAGAATCCGGACAGCGCTTTCCTTGGGCCGGCGCACGCCCGGCAGGCCGGCTCGCTCAAGCTGCCGCCGCCGGCTCAGCTCAAGGTCGATTTCCGCCAACTCCCGGCCGGCGAGCGCGAGGGCATGGTGGAAGTCACCGCCGACGGCCTGCGCCTGCCCAAGATCTCGGGCACCGGCTGGATACCCTGGATCGCCTATGCCCGCCGCTTCGATCCCAACGGTCCGGCCGCCCGTGTCGGCCTGCTGATGCTCAATCTCGGCGCCGACGAGACGCTGATGAGCCGCGCCATCGAGGAGCTGCCGCCGGAGGTGAGCCTCGCTTTCCTCGGCGGCACGGCGGACCTGCCGCGCTGGTTGCAGCTCGCCCGCGAGCGCGGCCACGAATGCTATCTGATGCTGCCGGTCGAGGATCCCGCCGGGCCGGCCGAACGCGGTATCCGGCCGATCGAAAGCGTCGCCGACGCCGCCGAGAACCTGCGCCGGCTGCGGATCGCCATGGCGCGCGGCGAAGGCTATGTCGGCTTCGTCGTGCCAGGACCGAGCGTGGTGTCTCAATCCGACCTGATCGCGCGGCCGCTGGTCAAGGAGATCGCCGACCGCGGCCTGTCGCTGATCGAGATCAGCCCCAACGGCGTCTCGGCCATGTATCGCCTCACCGTCGAGTTCGGCACCGGCTACGCGCGCAGCTCGACCGTGCTCGACTACAAGCTCGCGGGCCAGGGCAGCATCGACAGCAACCTCGAGCGGCTGGTCGACTGGGTGAGCGACAGCCGGGCCGACAAGGCGGCGCGCCACGACTTCGGCGTGCTGCAGCCCGACAACGCGGCGATCGACGCGATCGTCGCCTGGCGCAAGCGGCTGGCGCGCCAGAACGCCGTCGCCATGGTGCCGATCATCGGCCATTTCGAATGCCGCGACGCCTGCATGGCCCGCTTGCGTGCGCAGCCGGCGCAGCTCAAGCCGTGAAGGCCTGCATTCCATGAAGGCGGGCGTCCCCGGGCTCTATCGCCCCAATGTCGGGCTGATGTTGATCGGGCCCGAACGGCGCGTGTTCGTCGGCCGGCGCCTCAACCAACCCGACGCCTGGCAGATGCCGCAGGGCGGCGTCGACAAGGGCGAGACGCCGGTCGAGGCGGCATGCCGCGAGCTCGGCGAGGAAGTCGGCACGACCAGGGCGCTGCTGCTGCGCGAGAGCCGCGACTGGGTAAGCTACGACGTGCCACCCGACCTGCAGCCACCACACTGGAAGGGACGCTGGCGCGGCCAGGCGCAGAAATGGTTCGCCCTCGCCTTCACCGGCCAGGACTCCGACATCGACCTCGCCACGCACCACCAGGAGTTCGACGCCTGGCGCTGGGTGCGCGCCGACGAGCTGGGTGAGCTGATCGTGCCCTGGAAGCGGCCGGTCTATGCGGCGGTGCTGAAAGAGTTCGCCGATCTTCTCTCGCCGCCCTAGACGCCCTGCGCCGCGTACCGGCTCGCGCGGCTGCGCATGAACCACAGGCTGAGCCGCGTCAGCAGCGCGTTGAGCCAGCCCTGCGGCTCCAGGCCGATCGCCTTCAGGATCATCGCCATGGCACGCTGCACGTGGCCCCGCCGGTAGA
>Ga0066652_100001737_pt1 | contig 11526 bp, 7 predicted proteins | sample GraSoiAngelo_101_FD_71413 | JGI IMG/M metagenome (GOLD analysis project Ga0066652, IMG submission 71413) | Grasslands soil microbial communities from the Angelo Coastal Reserve, California, USA - 14_0903_02_30cm | ecosystem: Environmental > Terrestrial > Soil > Grasslands | place: USA...
CTGGACCGTGGCTCGGTCGTTCGTTTGCGGTCGGCGCGCCTCACGGCTCGGCCTGCGGTGCAGGCCGCCCGCGTCGAGCGCCTTCTCAGTGTCTCAGTGTCTCAGTGTCTCCGTGGCTTGTCCAAATCAATACGTCAGCGTAATTACGAAATGCTGTACTGAGTAATGGCTGATGGCAGACCTCGAGTTCCGGGACGTTCACAAATCCTTCGGCGCCGTGCGCGCGCTGGGCGGCGTGAGCTTTGCCGTGCGGGAAGGGGAGACGCACGCCTGCGTCGGTGAGAATGGCGCGGGCAAGTCGACGCTGCTCAAGATTGTCGCGGGCATCCTGCGCGCCGATCGCGGCGAGATCCTGTGGCGAGGCGCCCCGCTTCGCGTCGGCAGCCCCCACGACGCACTGGCGGCCGGCATCGGCATTGTGTACCAGGAGCCGCTCTTCTTCCCGAACCTCTCGATCACGGCGAACATTTTCGCGGGCCACGAGATCACCGATCGCGTGGGCCGGCTCGACGAGCCGGCCATGCGATCGCGCGCGGCCGCGCTCCTCGACGAGCTCCACGTGCCCGTCTCGGCGGACAGGCGGATGGAACACCTCTCACCGGCGCACGTGCAGCTCGTACAGGTGGCGCGCGCGCTCGCGTTCGATTGCCGGGTGCTCGTGCTCGACGAACCGACCACGTCGCTGACCGATGCCGAGGCCACGCAGCTGTTTGGCGTGCTCGCCGCCCTGAAAGCGCGGGGCGTCACCATTCTGTTCGTCTCTCATCGTCTGCCGGAAGTCTTTCGCCTGTGCGACCGCATCACCGTGCTGCGCGACGGGCATCACATCGCCACCTTCGATCGAGAAGCGGCCACCGTCGATCAGGTGGTGCGGGCGATGGTCGGCCGGGAGCCGCCCGGCCACGTGCCACGCGAACGGCCGGCCGGCGATGCCCGGCCGGCGTTGTCGGTGCGGGATCTCGTCCGCCGGCCACGCGTGAACGGCGTGTCATTCGACGTCGCGGCGGGCGAGATCGTCGGCGTGTTCGGTCTGGTCGGATCCGGCCGAACCGAGTTGCTCGAGACAATTTTCGGGCTCGCGCGTGCGGACGCGGGATCGGTCGACGTGCACGGCCACCGTCTGGCCCCGGGCGCGCCCGCATCAGCCATCCGCAGCGGCGTCGCGCTGGTGCCGGAAGACCGCCAGCGGCAGGGGCTGTTTTTCAATCTGAGCCTCGGCGACAACCTCGCGCTGCCGGGCGCCGCGCTGGTGTCGCACCGGCTGATCCGTCGACGCGAAGAACGCGACGGCGCGGCGTCGCAAATCGCCGCGCTCTCCATCAAGGCGCCGGGTCTTCAGGTGACGCCCGATCGCCTGAGCGGCGGCAATCAGCAGAAGGTCGTCGTCGGAAAATGGCTGGAGATCGCGCCGCGGGTGCTGCTGCTCGACGAGCCGACCAAGGGGGTCGACATCGGCGCGAAGTACGAGATCCACAACATCATCCGGCGGGAAGCCTCGCGCGGGATGGCGTGCCTGGTGGCCTCGAGTGATCTGCCGGAAGTGCTGGCGCTGGCCGATCGGATTCTGGTCGTGCGCGACGGACGTTTGCGAGGCGAGCTCTCCGCTGTCGAGGCCGACGAAGAGCGGGTGATGCGGTTGGCCGCCGCCCCCGCGGAAGGGCCGGCGTGAGGCGGTTCTGGCACACACGTGAGCTGAGCACGGTGGCGATCCTCGCGCTCGAGGCGATTGTCTTCACCTGGTATCTCTGGCCGGAGGGAGGGCGCGCGCATCCGTTTCTGAACGGGCCCAATGGTCTCCTGATTCTCAAGTACTCGTCGATTTACGGCATTGCCGCCATCGGCGCGGCGATCGTCATCATCTCGGGCGGGATCGACCTCGCGCCCGGAGCCGTCATCGCGTTGACGAGCGTGGTCACCGGACATTTGTTCGTGAAGAGCGGGTGGCCGCTGGCGCCGAGCGTCGCGGCCGGTCTGCTGACAGGCGCGGCCGCGGGCCTCGTCTCGTCGTGGCTCATCGTCCGCGTCGGGCTGCCGCCGTTCATCGCCACGCTCGGGGTGATGGGGATCGCGCGCGGCGTGGCGTTCATCATCACCGAGGCGCGGTACTACGATCTGTCCCGGACGATCCCGCCCGGCTCGCGGCTTCTCGGCGTGCCGGTGGACTGGGTCGCGCCGGTCGTGATGATCGCGGCGGCGTGCGTGTTCCAGTTCCTGATGAAGCGCTTTCAGTGGGGGCGCGCGGTGTTCGCCATCGGCGGGAACGAAACGGCGGCGGTGTTCACCGGGATCGCCGTCGGCCGCGTCAAGACTTCCGTCTACGTCGTCGCCGGACTGCTGGCCTCGGTGTCGGGGATTGTCCTGGCGGTCGCGCAGGGACAGGGGAAAGCCGATCTCGCGACCGGCTACGAGCTCGACATCATCGCGTCGGCGGTCGTCGGCGGCGCCAGCCTGGCGGGCGGCCGGGGATCGGTCGTCGGCGCGGTGCTCGGCGCGCTCATTTTCGGGGTGCTGCGCAACGCGCTGCCGCAGATTCCGGGCGCCACGTTTTACGATCGGCTCATCGTCGGGCTCGTGGTCATCGTGATCGTCGTGCTCGATCAGGTGCTCGTGCGTCATGAACGGTGATGTGAACGCAAAACGTGTAGGGGCGACTCTTTCAGGGTCACCGTTCGTGTTCACGTACAACGCGGAAACCACGGAACCCGCAGAGAAAAAGGCTTGGGAGGCATCATGAAACGTTTCGGTATCGGGTTGATCGTGGCGGGCTTGCTGGCCCATGCCGGGTGTGGGCGTGAAAGCTCCGCGCCGCGCAAGCTGCGGCTGGCCATCATCCCCAAGGCGCTCGACATCCCGGTGTTCAACTACGCGAAGGTCGGCGCCGAACGCACCGCCGCCGGGCTCGGCAACGTCGACGTGATCTGGCGCGGACCGGAACGTGCCGACGAGCTTCGTCAGAAGGAAATCCTCGAATCCTTCATCACGCAGCGCGTCGACGGCATCGCGATCTCGGTGCTGAACGCCGACTTCCTCACCACGACGATCGATCGCGCGGTCGAAGCCGGCATCCCGGTCGTCACCTGGGATTCCGACGCGCCCCAGTCGAAGCGGCTGGCGTTCTACGGCGTGGACGACTACAAGTCCGGCCAGATCATGGGCGAGGAAGCGGCGCGGCTGCTCGGCGGCAACGGCACGATCGCGATCATCACGAGCCTCGGGGCCTCGAACCTCCGGCGGCGTCTCGACGGCGTGCAGAACGCGCTCGCGAGCCACCCGGGGCTGCGGATCGTCGAGACCTACGACATCAAGGAGGATCCGGTGCGCTGCGCGGAGATCATCGCGACCGGTACGAACCGGTACCCCGGACTCGGCGCCTGGATCTCGGTGGGCGGCTGGCCCGTGTTCACGCGCAACGCGCTGGCCGCCGTCGATCCGGCGCGAACCAAAGTGATCTCGTTCGACACGATTCCGCCGGCGCCCGAGATCCTCAAGGCGGGCAAAGCGCAGGTGCTGCTCGGACAGAAGTACTTCGGCTGGGGCTCCGAGTCGGTGAAGCTGCTCACCGAGATCATAGCCGGCCGGCCTCCGCAACATCCGATCATCGACTCCGGCGTCGACGTGGTCACTCCGGCGAACGTCGACGCCTACCTCGAGGAGTGGGCGCGGCTCGAGCGCGGCTCGAAGTGAAATTGGTGACTTGGTGAATTGGTGAATTGGTGACTTCGTAAACTGGTGATCTGGTGTGATTGTCATTCCCCAACTCACCAACTCACCAACTCACCAATTCACCAATTCTCGCGCGCTTCCGTTGACAGCGTCTGGCGAGGCGAGTAAGCTGCGCCATCGTGAACGTTCACGTACTACACGCCCAGCCAGGAGCGCGGACATGAAAACCCGGCCGATCGCCATGTTTTTCGCCTGCTGCGGCCTCCTCCTCGGCCCGGCCGCAGCTCCCGCCCAGGTCCGCATCGCCGGCGCGATCGCCGGCACGGTCGCCGACGGCACCGGCCTCGTCGTGCCCGGCGCGGAGGTGCAGCTGAAAGACGAGCTCACCGGTACTCAGAAGCGTGTCACGTCGAACGGATCGGGATCGTTCACGTTCCCCGATCTGAACTTCGGGTCCTACGAAGTCACCGTGACCCTTCAGGGATTCCGCACGGCGGCGATCACCCACGTCATCGTTGAGGCGTCCCGAACCACGGACCTGCGGGTCACGCTCGAGGTCGGTGCGGTGGGCGAATCGGTCACTGTGGTGGGCGCCGCGCCGCTGCTCGAAGCGACGACGAACACCATCTCGAATACGTTGAACCGCGACTCGCTCACGGAACTGCCGCTCGCTGGGCGCAACACATTCGGCCTGGCGAGTCTGGCGCCCGGTGTCGTCCGGCCGCTCGGCGGCGGCACCCATTTCAACGGCATGCCGGGCGGCACCATCAACCCGACCACCGACGGGATCAACAACTCGTCCAACGGGTTCAAGAGCGGCGGGACGAGCTTCTTCGGCACCGTGCCTCCACGTCTCGGTGCGGTCGAGCAAGTCACCGTCGAGACAGGCGGCCTCGGCGCCGACTCCGGCGCGCAGAGCGGCGTGAACCTGAAATTCATCACCAAACGTGGCACCAACCAGTACCACGGATCGACGTTCCTGCAGGAGCGGCACGATCGATTGAACGCGAACCGCTACTCCAACTCGTCGCGGGGGCTGGCCAAGCCGATCAACCGCGTTCATGAATACGGCGGCAGCTTCGGCGGTCCGCTGGTGCCGGCGGGAAAACTCCGGGAGAAGCTGTTCGCTTTTGTGAACTTCGAGCAGGAGTACATCCCGGCAACGGCCATTCAAACGAATACCGTCCTCACCGCGGAGGCGGAGCAGGGGATCTTCCGGTATGTGACGCCGGCCGGCGAGCAGCGGACGGCGAATCTGCTTCAGATTGCGGCACAGAACGGGTTCCAGTCCACGCCGGATCCCACCATCGCGGCCCTGCTGGCAAAACAGCACCAGGCGCAGCAGTTCGGCTCGCTGCTCGGCACGAACAGTCTGCGGACGCAGGATTTCTCGTGGCTGGAGCCGAGCAAGCAGATCAACAACTACCCGACAGGCCGCGTCGATTTTCAGATGACGCCCAATCTGGCGTGGATGGCCAGCTGGAATCTCTACAGTCAGGACAATCACGGGCGGCGCCAGTGGCCGCTCCCAGACGTTCCGGTTCAGTACATGTTTCACGCGTCGTGGTGGATCACGTCGAGCGGGTTGAACTGGACGATCACGCCGCGGACGCACAACGAGCTCCGCTACGGTATTCAACACAGCGGAGACACGACGCCGAACAGAGGCGTGGAATTCTACCGGCCGAATGGTCTGGTCAACGGACGGCCGGCACGATTCACCATCGGCACCATCGTCTCGCCGGCGGCACCAAACAACGTCCAGACCCCGGGGCTGCCGAACAACCTCCAGAACATGGTCCAGGATGCGGCGCCCATTACCGGCCGCCACTACATCACCACGGTCTACGACACGCTGACGCTGCTCCGCGGCAACCACTCGATGACGTTCGGCGGCTCGTTCCGCCAGACGGACTGGCGTGACACGTCTCTGGACGCGCCCGGCTCATCCGGCATTCTCGGATTTCCCCGCTACACAACCGGGTGCGCCACCGGCGATCCCGCGCTCTCCATCTTCAGCGCGGCGACGATCCCCGGCTTCCAGAGCGCCGATCAGGCCGCGGCCTGCGACCTCTACGCGCTGCTGACCGGTCGGCTGACGAGAGTGCAGACGGGTCGCGGCGCCGACGTCGCCACGGGACAATTCTCGGACTTTGTCTATCGCGAGAACTGGACGTCGTCGTCGATGGGCGGCTTCTATGGGCAGGACTCCTGGCGTCCGGGCCCCAACCTGACCTTCAACTACGGCCTCCGGTGGGAATTCGCCGGCGCGCCCCACAATCACACCGGCGTCGCGACGTTTCCAGACGATGCCAACCTGCTCGGCCCCTCGACCGGACTGTTTCAGCCGGGTACGCTGAACGGGGTGCAGAATCCGGTGATCACTCGCGGCAAGGTGGCCGCAAGAGCCGACCTGGTGAACCCGGCGCCTCGTGCCGGCTTCGCATGGACTCCGCAGCTCGAGGGCGGCTTCCTCGGTGCACTGCTCGGGAAGGGATCGGAGTCTGTGGTCCGAGGCGGGTACGACCTCACCTACTACGACGAGGGCACGAACATGTTCGCGGCAACGGCCGGGAACAACCCGGGCCAGGGCCAGACGCTCGACCTGCGGCCCGGACTGCCCGGCTTCGCGCCCGGCGGGCTGACGCTGCAGAGTCCGCTGCCGCCGTTCGCCGTGTTCCCGCTCACCTACAGCAACACGTACGACCAGTCCATCTTCACGTTCGGCTCCACGAACTTTCGCACCATGCAGTCGGATCTGCGAACACCGTACGTGCAGTCGTGGAACATCGGCGTGCAGCGGGAACTGGCGAAGAACACGGTGGCCGAGATGCGCTATGTCGGCAACAGAGGCAGCCACGTATGGCGCACCTACGGCGTGAACGAAGTGAACATCTTCGAGAACGGCTTCCTGCAGGAGTTCAAGAACGCGCAGCGGAATCTGGCGATCAATCAGGCCGCGGGCGTGACGAGCTTCGCCAACCGCGGTCTGCCGGGTCAGGTGCCGCTGCCGATGTTCGAAGCGGCGTTCGGCGCGCGAGGCTCGCAACCGGCGCTGCCAGACGGATCGGCGTTCACCAACGGCGGGTTCATCACCTCACTGCAGCAAGGCACGGCGGGCACACTCGCGACGAATCTGGCGACCAATTCCAACTACATCTGCCGCATGCTCGGCAACACGTTCGGACCGTGTGCGAGCCTTGGATACAACGCGCCCGGCGGCTATCCGATCAACATCTTCCAGGCAAACCCTTACGCCATCGGCGGCGTCCTCGAGCTGGTCGACGACGGCTCGTACACGAAGTATCACGGCCTGCAGCTGCAGCTCCGCCGGCGCTACACGCAAGGGCTCAGCGCCAACGTGAACTACACGTTGAGCAAAACGCAGGCGGACATCTGGGCGGACAACGCGACGCAGACGGTGAACTATCGGACGCTGCGCGACAGGACGTTCGACGCCCAGGTCTCGCCCTTCGACGTCCGGCACGTGCTGCAGACCTACGGGACCTACGATCTCCCGTTCGGAAAGGATCGACGCGTCGGCATCGACAACCGGGTGCTCGACGCGATCGCCGGCGGCTGGACGCTCGGCGGGATTTTCACGTTTCAGACCGGCACGCCGTTCCGCCTGATGAGCGGCCGCTCGACGGTCAACGGCGAAGACGCCGGCGTGATCCTCAAAAACGGACTGACGGTCGAGGATCTGCAGAAGATGATCCAGATCAGCCCCGGACCGGGCTTCAATCGCTATTGGATTGATCCGAAGCTGATCGGCCCGGACGGCCGCGCCAATCCTGCGTACCTCGACGTGCCAACCAACCCTGGCGAGTTCGGTCAGATCGTGTATCTGCGGGGCAGGAACAACTGGAGCCTCGATGGCTCGCTCAACAAGCAGGTTCGCATTACGAGCGGCGTGACTTTCACGATGCACGTCACCGCGACCAACGTGCTGAACCATCCCATCTGGAGCACGCCGGGGTTCCTGGGCCAGACGAGCATTCAATCCATCACATTCGGGCAGTCGACGCAGCCGGCGAACAATGCCAATCCGCGTGCCGTGTACCTGCGCGGTACGATCGAATTCTAGCTTAGGACAGCATTTGGTAATTACGCCGACGTCTTGATTTGGACAAGCCACGGAGACACTGAGACACAGAGGCGCTCGACGCGGGCGGCCTGCATGGCAGGCCGAGCCGCGAGGCGCGCAAACCGCAAACGAGCGACCGAGCCAGGGTCCAGCGGTCGTTCGTTTGCGGTTGGCACGCCTCGCGCGCCGCTGCGCGGCGCCGCGTCGGGCGCTACGTATTTCTTCTCTGTGTCTTTGTGTCTCTGTGGCCAAATATGTCGTCGTGTTTCTGAATGCGACCGATCGGCGTCACGAATACGTCACCGTAATTGTGAAATCGATCGAGTACTTGGTTAGCTACTTCGCGACGCCGAAGGTGAACACCGTGCGGGACCGGTAGGTCTGACCCGGCCGCAGGATCGTGGAGGGAAATGCCGGCTTGTTCGGTGAGTCGGGGAAATGCTGCGACTCGAGACAGAAGCCATAACGCTTCTGATAGACCCGTCCCCCTTTGCCGGTGATCGTGCCATCGAGAAAGTTGCCCGAGTAGAACTGTAGTCCAGGCTCGGTGGTCGCGACGTCGAGCGTACGACCGGTCGAGGGCTCGGTGACGCGGGCCGCGTGCTGAAGGCCTTCGCCGGAACGCGTGAGGACGAAGTTGTGGTCGTAGCCGAGGCCGCTCCTGAGCTGCGGATGTTCTTCCCCGATGCGCTTGCCGATCGTTGTCGGCTGCCGGAAGTCCAATGCCGTGCCGGCCACCGGGGAGAGCTCGCCTGTGGGAATGAGCGTCGCGTCGACAGGCGTATAGCGATCGGCATCGATCTGCATCAGATGGTCGAGGACGTCGCGGCTGCCCTGCCCGGCAAGATTGAAGTAGGTGTGCTGCGTCAGGTTCACGATGGTCGGTTTGTCCGTCGTCGCTTCGTAGTCGACTGCCAGCTCGTTGCGATCGGTCAGGGTGTAGGTGACGCGCGCCGTGAGCGTGCCAGGGTACCCTTCCTCGCCGTCAGCGCTCGTGTACGTGAACGCAACCCCCTCCGGGATCGGCTCGCCGCGCCACGTCACCTTGTCGAAGCCTCTGACGCCGCCGTGAAGGTGGTTGGGCCCGTTGTTCGTGGCAAGCGTGTACAGCGTGCCGTCGAGCGTGAAGCGTCCGTTGGCGATCCGGTTGCCGTACCGGCCGATGATGGCGCCGAAATACGGCCCGTTGCCGCGAGCGTAATCGGCGGCGCTCTCGTATCCCAGCACGATGTCGTCGGACCGCCCCTGACGGTCGGGCACGCGCAGCGACAGAATGATGCCGCCGAAAGTCATCGCACGCAGCTCGACGCCCTGACGGTTGGTCAACGTGAACAGCTCGACCGGCGTGGCGTCGGGCAGTGTCCCGAACGGCGTGCGCGTCACACGCGTGGCGGCTGCAGCCGCGGACGCCGGGGCGCCTGCGCGGGCGCCGGCCGGTCGGTCCGAGCCGCGGCAGGCCGGAGCGGCGGTGATCGATAGCAACGCGATCATGATCAGCGCTCGTCGGCGGGGCATTGGGACAGGGCGGCAGCATAGTCCTGCGTAAACGTTCACGCAACCCTTTTACGGCCTGGTTCGGCATGATAACGTAGCCCGGTCCGGCGGCGTCCGGTTTGCTGCCGGACCCGCGGAGACTGCGCACACATGATCACCAGGCCCACGACTCTGGGCGTCATCGTCGGGAACCGCGGATTTTTTCCCTCGCATCTCTGTTCAACCGGACGTACCGACATCCTCGACGCTCTCGAACGCGGGGGGCTCAGCGCCGTGGCGCTGTCCGCCGAGGCGACGCCCTGCGGATCGGTCGAGACCCTGACGGACGCGCGCGCCTGCGCCGATTTGTTCCGATCGCATCGCGACGAGATCGATGGCGTCCTCGTGACGCTGCCCAACTTCGGCGACGAGCGGGCCGTGGCCAACACGCTGCGATGGGCCGGTCTCGACGTGCCGGTGCTCGTGCACGCGTTCGCCGACGACTGTACGCGCATGTCCATCGAGCAGCGCCGCGACAGCTTCTGCGGCAAGATGTCGGTCTGCAACAACCTCCGGCAGTACGGCATCCCGTATTCGCTGACGACTCTTCACACCGTCGCACCGTCGAACGCGAGCTTCGGCGAAGACCTCCGGCGCTTCGCCACGACCTGTCGCGTCACGCGGAGCCTGAAGCACGCGCGCATCGGCGCGATTGGCGCGCGTCCCGCGGCGTTCAACACGGTGCGGTACAGCGAGAAGCTCTTCGAGCGATCGGGGATCTCCGTCGAAACGCTCGATCTCTCCGAGCTGCTCGGCTGGATCCAGCGGATGCCCGACAGCGAGCCGGCCGTGAAGGCGAAGCTCGCCGCCATCGGCGCGTATACCGGCGTGCAGGGCATTCCCACGCTGAGCCTCATGAAGATGGCCAAGCTCGGGGTCGCCATCGACCGGTGGATGCAGGAGAAGGCGCTCAGCGCCACCGCCATCCAGTGCTGGACGGCCCTCGAGGAGTTCTACGGGGTCGTGCCGTGCACGCTGATGAGCATGATGTCCGAATCGCTCCTGCCCAGCGCGTGCGAAACCGACATCGCGGGGCTGCTCGGCATGTACGTGCTGCAGGCGGCGTCGGAGCAGCCGGCGGCGCTGCTCGACTGGAACAACAACTACGGCGACGACCCGAACAAGGGCGTGGTCTTCCACTGCTCGAACCTGCCCAGGAGCTTTTTTGCCGAGCAGCGCATGGATTACCAGGCGATCATCGCCGGCACCGTCGGGAAGGAGAGCACGTTCGGAACGATCGTGGGGCGCGTGTCGCCCGGCCCTTTCACCTACTGCCGCGTCTCGACCGACGACCTCGAGGCCCGGATTGCGTCCTATGTCGGCGAGGGCCGCTTCACCGACGACGTGCTCGACACCTTCGGCGGGTACGGCGTCGTCGAGGTGCGGGACTTCCAGCGGCTGCTGCAGACGATCTGCCGCCGTGGCTTCGAGCACCACATCGCGGCGACGCGAGCTACGGTCGCCGACGCCATCGGTGAGGCCCTCGAAACCTATATGGGGTGGGATGTTTACCGCCACCAGTGAGACCGCGCGCCGGATCATGGTGCCGTTCTGCAGCCTCGCTGATGATCTGCCACACGAGCTCGGTGCGCTCGACGTGGTGAACCGTCCGTTCGCGCCGAGTCTTCGCGTACGGCCTCGCGCTTGCTCTCACAGCGGGAGCAACGATATATTCGACGTCACGAGTGTGTGAGGTGAACCATGCAGATTCGCCCAGTCAAAACCAAAGTTGATCATCGGGCCGCGCTGAAGGAAATCGACCGCCTGATGGATGCCAAGCCGGGGACGCCAGCCGGCGACCGACTGGAGGTTCTCACGACCCTTGTCGAGCGATACGAATCGCAGCACGAACCGATCAAGCCAGCCCGCCCGGTCGATGCCCTGCTCTACTACATGGAGAGCCGCGGCCTCACGCAACGGGATCTGGAGCCGTACCTCGGCAGCCGAACTCGCGTGGCCGAGGTCTTGAATCGGCGCCAGCCGCTCACGATCGACATGATTCGGAAGTTGCATAGAGGCCTGGGCCTGCGATTCGAGGCTCCGCCGCGTAACTTCGGCCCCCGCGTCCGGCAACCTGTGATCCGCAATAAGCGCCGCAAGAACGGTTCTTGATCGCGTCGCACCTAGTGTCCCGTAACAGTGATTCGTCACATAATTCCCGGGCGGGGCATCCCGGCTGGCTGCGTTGCTCGTCGCTTACATACTCCCGGTATGCGCGCTCCTCGCGCCTTGCCATCCGGGCG
>Ga0066652_100001741_pt1 | contig 11520 bp, 11 predicted proteins | sample GraSoiAngelo_101_FD_71413 | JGI IMG/M metagenome (GOLD analysis project Ga0066652, IMG submission 71413) | Grasslands soil microbial communities from the Angelo Coastal Reserve, California, USA - 14_0903_02_30cm | ecosystem: Environmental > Terrestrial > Soil > Grasslands | place: USA...
CGATCCCTTCCGACGTGCCCGACGTGATGAGCACGCGATCGGCCGAGACCGGAAACCCGTTCCGCGTGTATTCCTCGGCGACCGCTTCGCGCGCCGGCGCGATTCCGGCCGAGGGCCCGTACGTGTTGTGGCCGTCGCGCATCGCGCGATCGACGGCGTCGACCAGATGCGGCGGCGTCCGGAAGCCGAACGCCACGGGATCACCGATGTTCAGGTAACGGACCCTCGTCCCGGTGGCCTCGACGCGCTGCGCCTCTGCGACGATGGCGCGGATCGCATACGTGAATCGATGAACGCGGGCGGCGGTGGGGATGGCTGCTGGAGTCTTGGTAGTGGCGGCCACGCAACCGATTGTAGAGGAGTCAGACTGCAGTCTGACGCCAGTCTGACGCCGGTCTGACGCCGGTCTGACTGGCGTCAGAGACACCGAGTCCTTCTTACACACTGCAGAAGGCGGAAACCTTGCGAAATCGAGTAAGAGTTACACGACTTTCGTTACTCGGAGCTGGTCAGTCCGCTCCACTAAATCAAGTAAACCTAATTATTACAATCACTTAATGACTTGGCAGCACCCTTGGACTAGGGGGAAATGATGAAGCGGGGCAGGCTCATCATCGGCGTCTCGACGCTGTTGCTGACTCTCAAAGGCACCGGACGAGCGCAGCAGCCATCGACAACCTTTCGGTCGGGGGTCGATCTCGTGCGCGTCGCGGCGGTCGTTCGCGATCAGAAAGGGCGGTTTGTGCCGGACTTGACCGCGCGCGACTTCGAGATCCTCGAAAACGGCCGGCCCCGAGCGATCACCGATTTTCACCGCGACCTTGCGGGCGTCAGCATTGCGCTGCTGTTCGACATTAGCGGCAGCATGGAAGGCCATCTGCCGGACGCGCGGGAGACCGCCCGCCACACGTTGAGCTGGCTCGAGCCGCGCGACGAGGCCGCGGTCTTCACATTCGACACCCACCTCGACGAAGCGGTGCCGTTTACGGAAGGACTGAAGACGCTGCCGACGGCGCTGACGGCGCTCATGCCGTTCGGAGCGACGTCGCTGCACGACGCGATTGCCGCGACGGCGCGGCGCGTCAGCGCGCGTGAAGGGCGTCGGCGCGCGGTCGTCGTGCTCACCGACGGCGCCGACAACTGGAGCCGCCTCACGCCCGAGCAGGTTGCGTCGATCGCCAGCGAGATCGACGTGCCGGTCTACATCTTCGGCGTCGTGCCGTCGATCGACAACCCGGCGGCCGACATCGCGACCAATTCCGTCGAGCGATCCGCGCTCGCGGGACCGCTGGCCGATCTGGCCGGCGCCACCGGCGGCCACGTGTTCGTCGTCAGCACGCCGGCGCAGCGCAGCCTCGCGGCGAGACAGATCGTCGACGAGCTGCGGCATCAGTACCTGATCGCGTTCGAGTCGAGCGGCGAGCCGGGATGGCATCCGCTCGTGGTCCGCGCGAAGCAGAAGAATCTCGTTGTCAGAGCGCGCAATGGATACATGGCGGGGCACCCCGTCGGACTGTAGGAGGAGAGTCATGTTGCGGAAGCTGTTCGTGGCGATTCCCATCACGGTGATGGCTGTCAGCGGCACGGCGTGCGCGTCGAAGAAGTTCGTGCGCACGAGCGTCGGCGAAGTGAACGACAAGGTCGACTCGCTCGGCCGGTCGGTCGAAGAAACGCAGGAGCGGACCCGGAAGAACGAGGGCCGCATCACGGAAGTCGATCAGAAGGCGGACGCGGCGCATCAGGCGGCGCGGCAGGCCAACGACGCGGCGAGCGCGGCGAGCTCCGAGGCGAAGGCCGTCGGCAGCAAGTTCGACGACTTCGACAAGTCGAACCGCCGCCTCGTCTACGAAGTCGTCCTGAACGAGGATTCGGGCAACTTCAAGTTCGGCAAGACCGTGCTGCCGGACGAAGCGAAGCAGAAGATCGACGAGATGGTCTCGCAGCTCAAGACGGATCCGAAGAACATCTGGATCGAGATTGAGGGCCATACCGACAACGTCGGCGCGAAGACGATCAACGAGAAGGTCGGGCTCGAGCGCGCCGAAGCGGTCCAGCGGTATCTCTACGAGCAGTACCAGATTCCGCTGCACAAGATGAACGTGATCAGCTACGGCGCCGACAAGCCGATCGCGCCGAACAAGACAAAGGCCGGCCGCGCGCAGAACCGCCGCGTCGTCGTCAAGGTGCTGGCGTAGCGCCGATTCGAGCTTCGACTGTCGACTAGCGACTGAGGACTGACGACTAGCGACTGTCGACTGTGCTGCCCCGCCCCCGCGGGACGAGGGACCGAACCGATCAAAAACGATCGGCGGCCCTCGCCCGCGGGGTTCGTTTTTATCGCGGATTGCGGTACCCTCTCCGCATGATTCGCACCGAACTGTCCCTTCGACTCCCCAACAATCCCGGCGCGCTGGCGAGCGTGTCACGCCTGCTCGCCAACGAGCGCGTCAACGTGCTCGCGATGATGCTCGACGGCACCGGCCAACTGCGACTGATCGTCGACAACCACACGCACGGCGGCGCCATTCTGCGCGAGCAGCATCATCAGGTCGGGGAGCGCGACGTGATCGTGACGGCGGTGCCCAACGGTCCGGGCGGTCTCGCGCCGATTCTCCGTCTCATCAGCGACGCCAACGTCAACGTCGAATATGCCTACGGCGGCGGATCGGAAGGCGGACCGACGGCGTCGATCGTCCTGGGCGTCGACGATGCCGCGCGCGCGTCCGCGGCGGCGGGCGTCTGAGTTGCGGCTCTACGTCGAGCCGATGGACGCGGTCCTGGTCGACGTGAGCGCCGACGGCCGCGTCCGGCTCGAAAACGAGGACTGGAAGACGCCGACGCTGCAGGAGCGGCGCGCGATCATCTATGCCGCGACGAACACCATCGAGGAGCTTCAGGAGCTGATCGACGCGCTGCAGGAGGCGTAATGCCCGACGCGCCGGCACCGCGAGGACGTCGCGTAGAAGTCGCGCTCCTCCGCGGTTCGTGCGTGATACCGTATGCTCCGGACTCGACGCTGATTCTCCTGCATCGTGTTGCCCGAATTCTTCAGCCGTAGTGAACGGCGGGCCCTCCTTTTCGCGGCGGCGCTCTCGTTCGTGTTTGCCGCGCGTGTGTACATCGCGTTCGACGCGGTCCGCCTGAAGCTCGTCGAGCGTCCGCTCGCGCCGGTCTCCCTCGTCGTCGCGATCCCGGTGGCGCCGCGTGGCCCGGCCGAAGCCCTGTCGGCGCCGGTCGCGCTGATTGCGCGCATCCAGAACGATGAGGGCGACGCCGCGCTCTTCACGCTTCGCGTCGATGGATCCGAAGTGTGCCGGCGGAGCGTCCGCGGCGGCGCGGTCGCGCGGATCGACTGCGCCGCCGGCGTGTGGCGCCCCGACGTGCCGCATCGCATCGACGTCGCCGGCCCGTCGTCGTCGTGGACACTGCAGTACTTCGAAGCGTCGACTCACCACGGAGCGACGCGCGCGCACGATCTCCTCATCGCCCCGCGCGGCGCCCGCTACGACGCGCCGTCGTGGATGCTGATTGCGGCGGTCGCGATCGTCCTGGCGTGCGCGTTTCTGGTCGCACCCGCTCCGCTGGCGCGAACCGTCGTCCGCATTCACACCGCCGGCTGCGGCCTCATCGCGGTCGCGCTGGCGCTCGTGGTTGCGTCGCCGCTCGTTTCGCCGTACGTGCTGCTGATTTCGTGGCCGTCATTCGTTGCGGCCACGGCCTTCATCCTTGCCCCGCGGTCGTGGACGGCGGCTCGGTATGTCGTGGGTCAATGGGCCGTCGGCGGTCAACGCCCGATCGCCATGGCGGCTGTCTGCGCTGCCGTCGTCCTCGCCGTGTACGGCGCCGTCGTCGCCCGTTACATGCGCGAACAGTACGGGGGCAATTACAGCGGCTTCATCCAGCTGTCGCTGGAGCGCTTCAACCGGGATCCGATGCTGAAGGATCGAAGCGACGTGCGAAACAGCTTGATTCTGTGGAACAACGGCGGATACGACTCGCAGTTCATGTACTTCGAGATCCACGATCCGTTCCTGCGCCAGTACAGCGATCGACCCGGCATCTACGGCGAGTACATCGACTCGCCGCCGTATCGCTATGGGCGCATCGGGTTTCCGCTGCTCGCGAAGATCTTCGCTGCGGATCGATGGCAGTTGTATCCGGCGGCGATGACGTGGCTGATTCTCGGCGCGCTCGCGCTGTGCGGTCTCGTGCTGTCGCTGATCGCGCGTGCGAACGGCGGCAACGCGGCTTTGGGGCTCGCGGTGATCGCGATTCCCGGCTTCTGGACGTCCCTCCAGTGCAGCCTGCCCGAGCCGATTGCCGCCGCGCTGCTGGTTTCCGGATACTGGTTCTTCCTGCGCGGCCGGCTCGGATGGTCGAGCGCGGCTTTCGCGTTGTCGCTCGTCGTCCGCGAAACTGGCGCGGTCCTCGTCGTCGCTCTCGCGGTTGCCCTGGCGATGTCGCGCGGCTGGAAGACGGGGTTCGCCTTTGCCGCGGGAGCGCTCGCGCCGATAGTGCTTTGGCGGCTCTACGTCGCCTGGATCCTGTTTCCGGTTTTCGGACGGGAGGCGCTGCTCTCTCAGACCGACGTCGTGCCCGCGCCGTTCGTCGGGCTCGCCGATCTCTGGATGCACGTTTTCCGCGGAGAATATTTCCCGGGCATGGAGACGATGGCGCGCGCCGGCTTCCTCTTTCCGCTGCTGATTGCCGGAGGATTCACGCTGGCGATCGCCTTCGCACTGGTGAACCGCGGTCCGCTGTCCGTCGCCGCGGTCGTATACGGGACGATGGCGATCAGCCTGAAGTACCCGCCGGTCTGGTCGCATGTCATGAACGGACAGCGGACGACGTACGAAATGTTCGTCGCGCTCGCCTTGCTGACGGTCGGCATCGGCGGCCCACCGCGTGTGCTGCGCGCGGCGCTGATCGCCTTCTGGATCGGCGCCGCGGTGTACGTTTTCTACGGCGGTTTCGACGCGGAATACATCCGCGACGCCGTCTTTCGAGGTCTCCTCTGACGCCGTGACGGCGAAACGTCTGCTGATTGTCACGGCGCTGCTGTACAGCGTGCTTGCCGCGGTGATGACGTACCCGCAGGTACTGCACCTGCGCGACGGCGTTCACGATGACGGCGATCCGCTTCTGAACACGTGGGCGCTGGCATGGGTCGCGCACGAGCTGCCAATCGCGCCTGCTCATCTCTTCGACGCCAACATCTTCCACCCCGAACGCCGCACGCTCGCGTTTTCGGAAACGCTGCTTGCGCCGGGCCTCGCGGCGGCGCCGCTTCGTTGGGCGGGCCTCGGACCCATCCTGATCTACAACATCGTTTTTCTATCAGGATTCATCGTCTCAGGAATGGGTACGGCGCTGCTGGTGCGCCGTCTGACCGGGCGCGCCGACGCCGGAATCCTCGCTGGTCTCGTGTTCGCGTTCCTGCCCTTCCGCATCGATCACTATCCGCACCTGCAGCTGCAGCAGACGCAGTGCCTGCCGTTCGCGCTCTGGGCGTTCCATCGTCTGCTCGAGAACGGACGGATCCGGGACGGCATCCTGTTCGGCGTGTTCACGGCGGGTCAGATTCTGTCGTGCATGTATTACGGGCTGTTTCTGGTGCCGTACTTCGCCGTCGTCTGCGGCACGCTGCTCGTCGCTCGATGGCGCGACGATTCGCTGAAGTGGCGATCGACGATCGCTGCGTTGATTGTCGCGGCAATCCTCGCGGCCGCCGTCGCCGCGCCGGTCGGAAGAGCGTATCTCCGCGCCCGCAGCGTCGTCGGCGAGCGACGCACCGGGGAAGTCATGGCTGGCAGCGCGACGCTCGGAACCTACCTCGGGCCGCCAGAGGCGAATGCGCTCTACGGATCGGCGTTGAAACGCTTCGCAGATTCCGAGCGGCGCCTCTTTCCGGGCTTCGCGGCGGCCGGGCTCGCGGCAATCGGAGCGGTCGCCGGCCGCAGGCGGCGATCGACTCGGCTTGCCTATCTGCTAGGTCTGATTCTCGCCGTCGACGTCTCGCTCGGCTTCAACGGCTTCACGTACCGGCTGTTGTATGAGAACGCGCTGCCGTTCCGCGGCCTGCGGATTCCGGCACGGATGGGGATGTTCGCGGGCTTTTCGATCGCGGTGCTCGCGGGAATCGCCGTCGCGTGGATCCTCGATCGCGTTCGCACCCCGCGCGCCTCGAACGCGGTGCTCGCGTCCCTCGGTGCGCTGATCGTGATCGAGTACGCATCGCGTCCGATCGATTTGATGATCATTCCGACCGTCCCGCTGCCCGTCTATGCCGATCTGGTGCGCGATACCGGCGGCACGACCGCGACGATCGCCGAGTTTCCCGTCTCCGCGCTCGATGACCCGACCTACATGTACTACTCGACCTTTCACTGGCAGAGCCTCGTGAACGGCTACAGCGGTTTCTTTCCGTCCTGGTACGGCGAGTACATCAACGGGCTGACGAGCCTGCCGGCCGAAAGCGGTGTCCAGCAGGCGCGCCGGCGCCGGGCCAACTATCTCATCGTGCACGGCGAGCGGCTCCTCGGCGGTCGTTATGACGATGTCGTGACGGGCCTGGACGGGTTGCCGGGTTTGCAGTTGATTTCGCGCCGGCCGGCAGAGCGCGAGGGACAGCACGGCCAGGCGAGCCTTTACCGCATCATCTATTAGGCTCAGTTTCCCGTTTCCAGTTTCCGGTTTTAAGTTTTGACTTTGGCTATACTTCCCCGCATGTCCTCGAAAGACGATCTTCCGGCATTCAGTCGGCGAGACTTCCTGAAAACGGCGGGAGTCGGCAGCCTCGCGACGGCGGTCACGACGGCGACCGACGCTGAGGCGCAGACCCAGGGAGCCGCGGGCGCGCGCGTCCTGGGCCCCGGCGACGTCCCCGTCACGCTGACGGTCAACGGCAAGCGGGTGCAGCTGCAGATCGAGCCGCGCGTGACGCTCCTCGACGCGCTGCGAAACCGCGCCGACCTGACCGGCAACAAGCGCGTCTGCGATCGCGGCTCGTGCGGCGCGTGCACGATGATCGTCGACGGCCGCACGGTCTACGCGTGTTCGACGCTCGCGATCGACGTGCAAGACAAACAGATCCGCACCGTCGACGGCTTCGCGCAGGGCGACAGACTGCACCCGGTGCAGCAGGCGTTCTGCGACGTGGACGCGCTGATGTGCGGCTTCTGCACGCCAGGCTTCGTCGTCGCCACCGTGGCTCTGCTCGAGAAATACCCGAACGCCACCGTCGAGCAGGCGAAGCGCGAGCTCGACGGCAACATTTGCCGCTGCGGCACGTTCGTCCGCGTCTTCGAAGCCGCCATGAAAGCCAAGACGATGATGGGAGGGGCCCGTGGCTAAATACTCCTGGCCCGAGAAGCCGACGATCCTGTCGACGCCGGTCAAGCGTCTCGACGGTCCGGACAAGGTGTCGGGCCGCGCAAAGTACACCTATGACATCAACCGGCCCGGAATGATCTACGGCCGCATCGTGCGCTCGCCGTACCCCCACGCGAAGATCACGTCGATCGACGTGTCCGCCGCGGAGAAGGCGCCGGGCGTGAAGGCCGTGCTCGAATATCGCAAGGCCGGCGACGAAGTCCTGTATCAGGGCGATCCGGTCGCGGCCGTCGCGGCCGACACCGAAGAGCGCGCGCGCGACGCGGCGCGGCTCGTACGTGTGCGGTGGGAGCCGCTGCCGCACGTTTCCAACGAAACGCTCGCGATGAACGCCGACGCGGCGAAGTGGAACACGGCGCAGGCGAACACGCGCGCGGGGCAGCGCCAGGAGACCGGCGATCTGGACGCCGGCTTCAAGCAGGCCGCGCACGTCGTCGAGCAGACCTACTCGACGCACGTCATCACGCACGTCTGCCTCGAGACGCACGGAACCGTCTGCGAGTGGGACGGCGACAAGCTCACCGCGTGGGTGACGACGCAGGCGGTGCATCAGTGCGCGCAGGGATACGCGCAGACGCTGAAGATTCCGCAGGCGAACGTGCGGGTCATCACGCAGTACATGGGCGGCGGCTTCGGCAGCAAGTTCGCGCCCGATTCGCAGGGCATCATCTGCGCGCAGCTCGCGAAGAAGGCGGGCGCGCCGGTCAAGCTGATGCTCGATCGCAAGGAAGAGCATCTGGACACCGGCAATCGGCCGTCCGCGTTCGCGCACATCAAGGCCGGTGTGTCGAGCGACGGCAAGCTGACGGCATTCGACGGTCAGAGCTGGGGCACGGGCGGCGCGGGCGCGGGCTCCCAGTTCCCGCTGCCGTATCTCTATCAGTTCCCGAACCGCCGGCGGGCGCACACCGACGTCTACATCAACGCCGGTCAGCAGCGCGCGATGCGCGCGCCGGGACATCCACAGGGTTGTTACCTGACTGAAATCCTGATGGACGAGCTTGCCGATCGCGTGAAGATGGATCCAGTCGAGTTCCGTGTGAAGAACGCGCCGGCGCTCGCGCCGAACGCGCAATACCAGAAGTATTTCGTCGAGGGCGCGAAGCGCTTCGGCTGGGACAAGCGGCACCCGACCGGCGATTCGGCGCGCGGGCCGATCAAGACCGGCATGGGCGTGTCGGCGCACCTGTGGGGCGGCGGCGGCCGCGGCAGCCAGGCGCACATCGACATCAATCCCGATGGCACGGTCGTCGTGAAATGCGGCACGCAGGACATCGGCACGGGTACGCGGACGCTCGTCGCGATGGTCGCGGCGGAAACGCTCGGTCTGCCTGTCAGCGGCGTGACGCCGCAGATCGGCGACACGCAGTACCCGTTCAGCGGCGGGTCCGGCGGCAGCACGACGGCCGCGTCGGTCATGCCGGCGATCCGCGTCGTCTCGATCGACGCGCTGGACAAGCTGTTCGAGAAAGTGGCGCCGCAACTCGGCGCGACGCCGGCGGATCTCGCTGCCGAGGGCGGCAAGATCCTCGTCAAGGCGAATCCGTCCAGGAGTCTGGCGTGGAAGGATGCGTGCAAGCTGCTCGGCACCGAGCCGATCTCGGTCAACGGACAGTGGCAGGACGGCCTGTCGTCGACCGGCACGAGCGGCGTGCAGTTCGCGGAAGTGACTGTCGACGTCGAAACCGGCATCGTCCGCATCAAGCGCATCCTCGCGATTCAGGACTGCGGGTTGATCGTCGACAAGCTGACGGCTGAGAGCCAGGTGTACGGCGGCGTGATCGCCGCGATCAACTTCGCGCTGTTCGAAGATCGTCTCCTCGACCGCGTCACCGGACAGATGGTCAACCCGAACATGGAGATGTACCTGCTGGCGGGCATGTCCGACGTGCCGCAGATCGACGTCGACCTGCGCAACATGCCGGAGCGCGGCGTCATCGGCATCGGCGAGCCGCCGACGGTGTCTACCGCGTCGGCGATTGCCAATGCGGTCCGAAATGCGACGGGCGCGACGATTCGCAGCCTGCCGCTGCACCCGCACAAGGTGCTGGCGGCCATCGAACAAGAGCGTGCCGGCGGAACGATCTGAGCGAACCGGAGGAACGTTGTGAAGGCTTTTTCTTATGTCAACGCCGCGAACGAGAAGGAAGCGGTCGCCGCGCTGAAGGTCGACGGCATCGCCCTGCCGATGGCGGGCGGGCAGGATCTGCTCGCGCGGATGAAGGACTACATCGACACGCCGGATCGCGTCGTCAACGTGAAAGGCGCGCTCGATGCGACCGTGACGCAGACGCCGGACGGCGGACTGAAGATCGGCGCGGCGGTGAAGATCATCGATCTCTTCGACAACGCGCAGGTCCGCCGGCTGTATCCCGCGGTCAACGCCGCGGCGATCGAGATCGGAACGCCGCAGATCCGCCACCAGGGCACGGTCGGCGGCAACATCAACCAGCGCCCGCGGTGCTGGTACTACCGCAACGAAGAATTCGTCTGCTACAAAAAGGGCGGCTCGCGCTGCTTTGCGGTCAACGGCGAGAACCAGTACCACGCGATTTTCGGCAACGAGGGCCCGAGCCATATCGTCCACCCCTCGAGCCTGGCCGTCCCGTTCGCCGCGTACGGCGCGAAGTTCCGCGTTTTCGGCCCGAACGGCGAGCGCGAGATTCCTGCCGCTGACTTCTTCACGATGCCGACGCTGCAGAACGTGCTGAAGGAAAACGTGCTCGGCGACGAGGACATCCTGACGCATGTGATCCTGCCGGCGCCGGGGAACGTGAAGTCCGGACACTACGAGGTCCGCTACAAGGCGTCGCACGACTGGCCGCTCGCGTTCACGACGGTCGTCCTCACGATGAACGGGACACGGATCAATTCAGCGCGCGTCGTGCTCGGCGCCGTCGCTCCGGTGCCCTGGCGATCGAAGCCGGCGGAAGCGGCGCTCGCGGGGAAGACGCTCGACGAATCGGCGGCCGACGCCGCGGGTCAGGCTGCGGTCAGCGAAGCGAAGCCGATGAACGGCAACGAATACAAAGTGCAGATCGCGAAGACGGCGGTGAAGCGCGCCGTCATGCGGGCCGCCGGGCTCGCCACCGTTTAGGTGATTTATGGAGCACTTGACCTCGCCGAAAGTGATTCCCGCCACCCACTGCCTGCACCTGCGGCACAAGGGGATGTACGTGACCTCGAGTCCGTATCCGCAGGAATCGCAGTTCTACGATTCGTACGACTCCACCGCGTACTGGTGCATCGAAACGCAGCGCGGATTCGGCCCGGATGGCCAGCCCGTGCGGCCCGACATGTGCCAGAACGGGCGCAACTGCTGCTGCCATTAGTGCGGGATCTTCACCGCACCCTGATGGCACGTGTAGCACGTAAACGCTGACGCGTTCGCCAGCTCGAAGTACTTCGAGAACTCGGCCATGACCGCGCGCATCGCGCGTGCGCCGGCTTTCGCCCCTTTCGCATTGGATTTCCAGTTGTCCTGGACGTGGCAGTAGCTGCACGCGACGCCGAGGGACACCGAGTACTCGCCCATCGTCCGCCGCAGGTCGTCTGGCGCGCGCGGATCGCCCGGCCAGTGGTCGACGATACGCTGCACGATGCGTCGATCGAGCGGCCATGGCGACGCCAGATCGTGATCGCGGCCGCCTTGACGGTGGCAGCTCACACAATCGATCGCGCCGAACGGCTTCAGGACTCCACCATTCAGACCGTCGACCATCTGCTGCATCCGTTGCGCGGCACGATACTGGTCGCCCGAGCGCAGCCTCGCGGAGTCGTGGCAGTGCGCGCATCGCCTTGCGATGTCGACGGTATATCGTCCGCCATGCGGATCCGCCTGCGGCGATGCCGCGAGCAGCGCCGCCGCGAGGGCAGCGATCATCTGGCACTCAGACCGAACAGCACGGTGCCGATCGCGGCGTAGTCGAGATCGGCGCCGCCCTTCGCGACGAGCGCGTTCACGAGCTGCGTGACGATCGCCGTCGTCGGCATGGCGACCCCGTTGGCGGCGGCCGCTTCATTCGCCAGCCGCAGGTCTTTCTGATACAGCTTCGTGCGGAATCCCGGCTTGTAGTTGTCGACGAGCATGCGCTCGCCGTGGACTTCGAGCACGCGGCTCGCCGCGAA
>Ga0066652_100001742_pt1 | contig 11516 bp, 10 predicted proteins | sample GraSoiAngelo_101_FD_71413 | JGI IMG/M metagenome (GOLD analysis project Ga0066652, IMG submission 71413) | Grasslands soil microbial communities from the Angelo Coastal Reserve, California, USA - 14_0903_02_30cm | ecosystem: Environmental > Terrestrial > Soil > Grasslands | place: USA...
TAGCGGTTTGGCCCGCGATTAGGAAAGGCATGGATGTTTGGTGCCTCCTCCGCATGACAATAGCCCAGCGTTTCAACGCTGGGTCCTCCGAAGGAAAACAAACAAGTCCCACCAGGGACGAAAGGAGTGCCCCGCAAGACACCACGGTTCTGCCGTCCCTGCAGGGACTTAGGATTCTGTTGTCATTGAAACCCAGCGTTGAAACGCTGGATATTGTCAGCAGAGTCAATCGATGAGCTGGACGTTCCGACGAGAGATTACGGGCTGCTGGCACATGGCAACTCTCAATACCTGCGCGGCCAGAGCCGCTGTCATAGAAATTAAATGAATGGAGCAACCAGCACACAACCTTGGATCTGACCTCGGCGACATCCCGGCAGATGTCTTCCGCAAGCACCTCCACCAGCTGGCTGACTGGATCGCGGATTATCGAGAAAACATCGCCCAGCGCCCCATCGCGCCGAATGCCAAACCGGGTGCGGTTCTGGCCCAGTTGGACGCGACGCCGCCGGAAACAGGCACTTCGTTCGATGAAATCTTTTCGGAGATCGAGCGGATCATCGTTCCGGGAGTCGCGCATTGGGCGCACCCGCAGTTCATGAGCTACTTCGGCTGCACCACGACGAGCCCCGGCATTCTCGCCGAAATGATCACCGCGGCCATGAACGTCAATGCCATGACCTGGCGGACTTCACCGGCTGCGACGGAGCTGGAAACTCTGGTGCTCGATTGGCTGCGGCAGTGGCTCGGATTCCCGGACGACTTCCAGGGGGTCTTGTACGACACGGCGTCGATTTCGACCATGCACGCGCTGGCGGTCGCGCGCGAAGAAGCCAGCACGTCAATTCGCACGCTCGGCCTTTCCGGCCGGACCGAGCTACCGATCTTCCGCATTTACACCTCGGACCAGGCGCATAGTTCAGTGGAGAAGGCAGCCATTGCGCTCGGGTTAGGCGAGCACAACGTCCGGCGAATCGCGAGTGATGCCGAGTTTAAGATGAACGTCAGGGCGTTACGCGAGGCGGTGAACGCCGATCTCCGGCACGGATTCAAGCCGTTGGCCGTGGTTGCCACTGTGGGCACTACTTCCACGGCTAGCGTGGATCCCGTCCGGGAGATCGCGGTGATTTGCGCTGAATTCCAGATGTGGCTGCATATCGATGCCGCCTACGGCGGCGGGCTCGCACTTCTACCCGAACACCAATGGGTGACCGACGCCTGGGAGGAAGCGGACTCGCTCGTGATCAATCCCCACAAGATGCTTTTCGTTCCCTTCGATTTCAGCGCGCTCTATGTGCGCGACATCGAGCGTTTGCGCCGTCTCTTTACCCTGGCTCCCGAGTCCCTCCATCTGCGCGATCCCGCCGGCGCCGAGATAAATTACATGGATTACGGGGTCCAGCTTGGCCGCCGGTTCCGCGCCCTCAAGGCGTGGGTCGTCTGGCGGACGTTCGGTCGCGCGGGAATGGCCGCGCGCATTCGCGAACACCTGCGGCTGGCCCAGCTCTTCGCGCACTGGATCAGGGAGGACCCCCGCTTTGAAATTTCAGCGCCGGTCATGATGGGCGTCGTTTGTTTCCGCCTGAAGGATTCGGACGACAAAGCCGCGGATCAGAAAAACAGCGCAACCGTAGCGAAGATCAACGCATCAGGGAAAGCCTACCTGACCCAGGCGAAGTTGCGCGGTCGTGTCGTGATGCGTCTTGGCCTGGGAAATGTGCTGACGACGGAGGCGCATGTCCAACGCGTCTGGGAAATCATTCGCGAAGCGGTGTAGCCCCCTTGCCGGGAGAAGTAATCCCGTTACGCCGTCGCGGCGCCGTTTGAAAGCTGGTCGCGGTGGGCTAACGTGTTTGGTTCCGAAACCGCAAATTCCTATGGAAACAACTATCGCTGCCCCGAAACCTCGTTCGTCCACTGAAGTCGATTTTCTCCCGCTGCAGGGGACCGATTATGTGGAGTTTTATGTCGGAAATGCCAAACAAGCCGCGCATTTCTACAAAACGGCATTCGGCTTTCAAAGCCTCGCTTATTCCGGCCCGGAAACGGGAACGAAAGACCGGGTCAGTTACGCCATTCGCCAGAACAAACTGACCTTCGTTCTTACGACTCCGCTTCGATCGGACAATCCCATCTCGAATCACATTCATAAACATGGCGACGGCGTGAAGGTCCTGGCCTTGAAGGTGGAAGACGCGACTTCGGCCTGGGAAGAAACGACGAAGCGCGGCGGGAAGAGTTATCTCGAGCCGATCACGCTTTCGGATGACGACGGCGAGGTCGTAATGAGCGGTATCCATACGTATGGCGAGACCGTCCATCTCTTCATCGAGCGCGGGAACTATCGCGGTATCTTTATGCCCGGCTTCCGCAAATGGGAGTCCAACTACAACCCGCCCGACACCGGCCTGCTCTATGTCGATCATTGCGTCGGCAACGTCGGTTGGAACCAGATGAACCCGTGGGTGAAATTTTACGAAGATGTCATGGGCTTCCGCAACATCCTCACCTTTGACGACAAAGACATCTCGACCGAATACTCGGCCTTGATGAGCAAGGTGATGAGTAACGGCAACGGGTTCGTGAAGTTTCCCATCAACGAGCCGGCTGAAGGCAAAAAGAAGTCACAGGTGGAAGAGTACCTCGACTTCTATGATGGCGAAGGCGTCCAGCATGTGGCGGTCGCGACGAATGACATCGTCAAGACCGTTAGCGATATCCAGAAACGCGGCGTCGAGTTCCTAAACATTCCCACAACCTATTACGATGAGTTGCCCGCTCGTGTGGGTCACATCGATGAGGATCTCGAGCCGTTAAAGAAGCTCGGCATCCTGGTTGATCGCGACAACGAAGGTTATCTGCTCCAGATCTTCACCAAGCCGGTGGAAGATCGGCCCACCCTCTTTTTCGAGATCATCCAGCGCAAAGGCGCGAAGAGTTTCGGCAAGGGGAACTTCAAGGCGCTGTTCGAGGCTTTGGAAAAAGAACAGGACGCGCGAGGCAATTTGTAGAGGAGAAACGACATGCCGTATTATCAGAAGCTTGGTCAGATTCCGAAGAAGCACCACATCTGGTTCCACCGCAACGGGAGCGGACCCTCGTTCAAGAACGAAGGGATTGCCTACGAGCACGTCATTACCACGGAGGGTTTCAACGAAGCCTATTCCATCATTTACCATCTGCGGCCGCCGACCCGCGTCCGAAAGGTCGAGCTGATCAAGTATTGGGCGCCGAAGAAAGTCACGGAAAGTCCACTGCGCCATCACCACATCAAGACGGCCGAGATTCCGCGGCGCGGCGATCTTTACACCGGCCGTATCCCGATGCTTTTCAATGAGGACATCACCGCTTACCGCTCGCGTCCGGAGAAGACCTACGGTGAATTCGAATATTACAAGAACGGCGGCGCCGATGAGGTCATCTTCGTTTTTCACGGCGCCGGTACGCTGGAGACCGTTTTCGGAAAGCTTCGTTATCGCGCGGAAGACTACGTTGTCATTCCTCGGGGCGTTACCTATCGCCTCGTGCCCGACAAGGTAGAGGAGGAAGATTACCTGATCCTGGAGTCGACCGGGCCGGTGCGGATTCCGCCCCGTTATCTGAATCACGAAGGCCAGATAAGAATGGGCGCGCCCTATTCGGAACGCGATTTCCATGCGCCTTCGGAAATGCTTACGATCGATAGTGAAGAGGACGTGGCCGTGCTGGTGAAGGATGGACCACGCCTCACGCGCGTGGTTCATGCGCATCACCCCTTCGATGCGCTCGGCTGGGACGGGTATCTCTACCCGTATACTTTTAACGCGGCCGATTTCGAACCGATCACCGGCACCGTGCACCAGCCTCCGCCGATTCATCAGACGTTCGAAGTGCGCGGATACGTTATCTGCACCTTCGCTCCGCGCCTCCTCGATACCCATCCGGAAGCGGTCAAGATTCCATGGGTCCACGACAACGTGGAAGCCGACGAAGTGCTTTTCTACGTCCGCGGCAATTTCGGGTCCCGCCGTGGCATCGAAAGCGGCTCGATCACGCTGCATCCAAGGGGAATTCCGCACGGACCGCATCCGGGCACGATCATGGCCAGCAAGGACGCTCTCAGAACGGAAGAGCTGGCAGTGATGTTCGACACCGCGCATACGCTCGAGCTGACTGAGGAATCCCTCGCGCTGGACGACCCGAATTACCCGCTGAGCTGGCTCGACTAAACGGCGACCGATCAGCGCAGCCACCGCCAGGCCACGAGCAGGACTTCCTGACCGGCGATGGGTGAGGTGTTTAGATCCACAATCTGCACATGCGCTACGTCGGGATCGGCTTCGATCCAGCGTTGATTACCCAGGTAAGCCAGCACATGGCTGCCCGAGGTGGTCACGGCCAGATCTCCGGGACGCACATTTTGCGCTGCCCGCATTGGCATGGGCGATCCGTCGCCGATCGGCAGCGTTAAACCGTTGGCGCCTTTTCCGAGTTGAATCGCGTTCGTGTCGTGCCACCACAAAGTGAACGCCGACCGCAGCATCTCGGAGTCAAGCGAAGTGACGCCGTGCTCGACCAATGTCCGAACCATGGCGGCCCGCACCAGTCCAGAGCAATCGACCCCTCGATGATTCTCGCCGCCATAGACATAGCGGACGCCATCGTAATCCTCTAGCCGCTCTACGAACGTTCGGCGCAGCCCATCTGAATCCGGGATTCTAGAGTTATTAATCACCAGGAGCAGCCCGGTCGCTGCCGTGGCGGCAATCAACCCAATGCGCAGCACTTTGTGTCTGTAGGCCAACGCCATCAGTCCGGCCCAGGCCAGGCAACAAAGAGAGATCATCCCTGCGCGGACGAGCGTCGTGCGATACGGAATGATTATGATCAACGCCAGGAGTCCGAGACAGGTTAGGAAAAAGATCAGTCTACGTCGCACGTTGGTAAGGTTCCGCAAAAGGACGAAGACGCCAACGGTCTTCGGCTGCGAAGGCGCGGACTGTTGTCTTCGAGCCGTTGCGCATTAGCATTAAGCCATGAACCGAGATGGCGATTCAAACCTCCAGGTAAGTGCCCTGCAGCCGGCCCCGGAGACGGAACTTCAAGCGGCGGAACGTCGGATAGGAGCATTGCCCCGATGCGGCGCCGCCAAGCTTGCGGGCATGGAACGTTCATTCCGCGATTTGCTGGAAGCGGTCGGCGAAGACCCGCAGCGCCAGGGCCTTTTGAAGACGCCCAACCGGGCGGCGCGCGCGTTCGAATTCCTGACCAACGGTTACCGGCAGAACCTCGATGACGTTGTGAACGACGCGATTTTCGACTCGGACGCGAGTGAGATCATTTTGGTAAAGGACATCGAGCTTTATTCCATGTGCGAACATCACCTCCTGCCTTTCATCGGCAAAGCGCACGTTGCTTACATCCCGAGTGGAAAAGTGATCGGACTTTCCAAGGTGGCGCGGATTGTCGACGTCTTCGCCCGGCGACTCCAGATCCAGGAGCACCTCACCCTGCAGATCGCTGACGCGTTGATGAAAACCGTGCGTCCGACCGGCGTGGCGGTGGTGATCGAGGCCAAGCACCTCTGCATGATGATGCGCGGCGTGGAGAAGCAAAACTCCGTGATGAAGACATCGTGTCTCCTCGGCTCATTCAAAGAGGATGCGCGGACCCGGTCTGAATTTCTCGCCCTTCTGACCTAACCGGCTGGCGCGCCATGCTCCTGACGGTCAGTAAACGGCTTGAATTTTCCGCTTCCCGGCGCTTGTTCGTCAAAGATTGGAGCGACGCCGAGAACCGGGCGGCGTTTGGGCCCGAGAGCTCGGCCCTTCACGGCACCGGCCGAAACTACGTCGCCTATTTCATCTTTTCCGGCCAGGTCGACCCAACGACCGGGATGCTGATGAACATCAGCGAAATCAAGGAGCGGGTGGGCCGCGTCCTGCATGATGGTTACGACCACAAGTTCCTGAATGCGGACAACGTGACATTCGCCGCTCTCCCTCCCACGACGGAGAATCTGGCGCGCCAGCTTTTCCTCGATGCCTCACCCCTTTTTCATGATGCAAATGCTCAATTGGTGGCGTGCCATTTGAGCGAATCGGAGGAACGAAGCGCGACCTACTTTGGGACGGGCGCGCTGGAGTCGAATTACTGGTTCGAGTTTTCCGCCGCTCGCCAGACCACCTCGCCCCGGCTTACACCGGAGGAAAATCAAAAACTGTTTGGCGTGGCTGCTTCTCCATTTGGCCACGGGCATAATTATCGCGCGCGCCTGACGTTCCGGGGAGAGCCGGAAGCGCACGGCCTGCCTTTGGTTCGATCGGGTGAGATCGAAAGCTGCGTGGAATCACTCCGACGCGAGTTGGATCACAAGAACCTCAACCGCGAAGTCCTGGCTCTCATCGATCAGCCGATCACCACCGAGAACCTGGCGCGTCATATCCATGAGCGCGTCCGGGAAAAGGTCCAAATCGATCGGGTGCGTCTGCACGAGCGTCCTGACTTTTTTGCCGAACACTGGGACGGCGGGCAATATTTCCTCGGCCTGCAAATTCCGTTCAGCGCTGCCCACCGTTTGCACGCGGCTGGCCTTGGCGCCGAGGAGAACGTCGCGCTTTACGGCAAATGCAACAATCCGCGGGGCCATGGGCATCGCTACCTGACGGAAGCGACAATTGGCGGTCCCTATGACGAACGCAGCGGAGCGTTGATGGATTTCGCGGCCTTCCAGGCCGCGGTGGCCGAGGCCGTGCACCCGTGGCAGGACAAGCACCTCGATCTCGAGGTGCCGGAATTCCGGGACAAGACCTCCACCGGCGAGAATATCGTTCGAGGACTTTGGCCACGATTCGATTCCCGCCTGGATGGCCGATTAGTCCGGCTTCGTCTGTGGGAGACGGCGAATAATCGTTTTACGTTGCGGGTGTAGCGGCGCCTCTGTGAAGCGCCTCCGGTTACCGTCGCGCAGGCCCAGGCGCTTCACACAAGCGGCCCCTACATTTTCGCAAGCCAAAGCCGCGTCGATCATAAACAGCTCGCCGCGGCGAGGATTTCAACGTTACTTTGGGGATGCAAAATCCATTCCCCAAATTCGGGCTCTGTCTGTTTTTAGTCGCGGCGTCGTTCGCGAGTGCGGGCGTTCCGCCTGTGAACGTGACCGTTTCCGATTCCACCGGCAAAGCGGCGTTCAAAGGCGCGATCAAAGCCGATGGCGGTTTCTCTACCGGCAACCTTAAGCCCGGCAATTACGTCGTGCAGTTCACGGCGAAGAACGCCTCCATGAAAGGCGAATATTCTATTGTCGTCGCCGCCGGAAAGAAAAAGGTCGTGGCCAACGCGGTGGCGGCCGAGAAGTTCCTGGGCGGCGGAGTGGCCATGAAAGTGGAGGTTGGAACGGGCTTAAACATCATCGGGCAAGTCTGGGCTGGGAGTAACGCGAGTAGTTCCACCTCCCAGAGGAACAACCTGCAAAGAATGCAAGACCAGGGACAGGATTCCCACCAGCCCGGCTTCAACACTCCGATGAGCCAGACGCAGGCCCCTATGACCGGCCGCTAAGCAAAGCAGTGCCGGAGTCCGAGGAATCTCGCCGGGTTTGTCGTCGCTGACGCTCTTGGAGCGATTGGAAGCGTCAAGGAGCGGCGGTTTACAAACCGCCGGCTTATGAGTGCGGATTGGAAATCGCGAACGATCGTTTTGCGCTCCGGATGTAGCGGCGCTTCTGCGAAGCGCCCTTTTGTGGGTCGTCGCGCAAGACCCAGCGCTCGGGATGTAGCGGCGCTTCTGTGAAGCGCCCTTTTGTGATCGTCGCGCAGGCCCAAGACGCTCCGGATGTAGCGGCGCTTCTGTGAAGCGCCCTTTTGTGGGTCGTCGCGCAGGCCCAGGCGCTTCACAGAAGCGCCACTACATTTCGCGGCGACAGAGCGCCGCGGCTAGAGCGGCCGTTCGGCCGGCTCCAGATTCGTCTTGTGATAGGTAACGAGACGGAAACCCCACTCGATCAGAGTGGCGTTGTCTTTGTCCAGCGTCTTCCGGCCGTTCAGGAATGTCATCACCTGCTGCTTGAGCGCATTCTGCTGGCCGGTTTCGTCGAGGATCTCGAAGATCTCCATGGAGAGGAGCCAATCGTCGGCGTGCTCTTTTTGCTGTGTCTCCCAGATTTCACCCAGGCGTTCGTAACCGACTTTGCGTTCCCGGATATCGCGCACCTGCGCATAAAGACTCTCCAGTCGTTTGCGCTTTTCGTCGGAAGGCGATTTGATCGTACGTTCGCGCGGAACCAGGGCGACCTGGTTGTAGGCATCCTTGTCGGCCGCGCCGTTGAAGACGGACGCGATGCGCGCTCCCACCGCCATGTCGAACTTGCCCCAATCGGGCTCGAACAAAACGCGATCTCCGAACGTTACCCGGCAGTTTGTAAAAGTGATGAGCAGCAGTTTGCCGTCATGCCGCAGGATGTTTTCGACGCGGCCCTTGACCATCACGCCACTGGCAAACTCCACCGTCGCATCCTGGCCGGTCGCGATTCCAAGCCCCGCCAGGTCCTGCTCGGTGAGCGTTTCCGGCGCTTTGTCGGTCGATTTCCAAAGGCCGATCGGAGCCCCAAAACCTTCCGCATGATAATCGCGGCCGTGTCCCGGGAGTTCCTTGTCCCCCACGGCGAGGGCGCTGGGGCCGGTCGTGCGCAAATAAACCGCGTCCCCTTCGTGCGTGATCACCTCCGTGAAAACACCGGAAACCTGAAGGCCGGACGAATACTCACAGGTGGCCGTGTTCTTGCACTCGATCGCCTTCGTAATTCCCTCGAGACCGCCGACCCGGAACGCCATCCTGCTTGCAAATTCTTCCAGGACATCGGCCAGCTGCTTGAAATCGCGCGTGACGAAAAGCTGCGGCTGCTTGGTCGTGATATCGAACGGGACGTTCTGGGCGTCGATCGAATACGGAATCTTTTTCACCCGCGGTTCGAGGCAACTGACCGATTCGCCAATGGAGGAGAGCAATCCCGCGCCGTAGATCTTAGGCTTATCGAGCGGCCCGATCAGGCCGTATTCCACCGTCCACCAATGGAGGCGGGAGAGCAGGGCCATCTCGGAGGGGTCGCCCAGATTTTTCTGCCGTTCCTCCACCAGCCTGGTCGCCTTTTCCAGAACCTCCGGATCCGGGTTCGGCTGCTCTTTGATAATGGAGAGATGCCGGATCGCTTCGTAAAGCTCGAAATCTTTCTTGGAAGACATCGCCTTCGCGCCGACCTCGCCGAAGCGCTGCAGGTAGTCGGCATATTCCTGGTCCACAATGATGGGAGCGTGCCCCGCCGCTTCATGGACGATGTCCGGTGCCGGCGTGTATTCGATGTGATTGATCTGTCGCATGTCGCACGCGATGACCAGGACGCGATACGCCTGAAATTCCATGAACGCGGCCGGCGGAATGAATCCATCCACCGCTACGCCGCCCCAGCCGATCTTGCCGAGGATTTCGTTCATCTCTTCGATCCGTGGGATGCGGTCGAAGGAAATCCCGGTGTCGAGGAGGCCTTGGAAGTAGAGTTTGTGCGCGTATTCTTTGAGGAAGAAAATGTTCTGGCGCATGATGAAGCGCCAGACCGCGTGATCGACCGGGGTGTATTCGTCGTAGCGCTGGTCGACGGCGAACTGGAGAAGGTGTTTCGGAAGCGCGGCTACGGCCTTGTTGTTCATCGAAACAGGATTTGACTTCATAACCGGTGGCTCCTTCGAGCGACGCAGCTTAAAATAAGATCGATTGGAAACGGAGCAAGCCCATTCAGGTCGGATCTACTCAGCCAGGGACGCTGCCCGGCGGCGTCCACTGGCCGGCGAGGGTGGGGACGTCGCGCTGCGACGTCCGCTGATAGCGGATCGTATTGATGGCGCGCAAAGACGTTCGCGGACAGCGCAGCGCGCTGTCCCTACCATGTGGCTTAATCTGGTTTGCCTCGACGCTCCGCTCGTTTCCGTCGCCTGGCTCTGGCTTTTCGCCAACACTTTTGGCGTCACCGTTCAACCGGCTAATTGTGCCGCGCTGTTTCTGACCGCCTGGTTGATCTACCTGGCCGATCGCCTGGCGGATAGTTGCTCGCTTCCCAGCGCCGGCCCCCGATCGTTGCGTCACGAGTTTTGCTTTCGACATCGCCTGATCTGGATCGGCGCGTTGGTGGTGATCGCGGCTGCTGACGCGCTCCTGATTTGGAACCGACTTGGCCCCGCCACCCTTCTGGCTGGCGCAATCGTCGGAACCCTCGCCTTAATTCATCTGGTGCTGAATTACTCGTTACGTGGGGCGTGGCCGCCTTTGCCCTTGAAGGAGGCGGCCGTCGGTTCGCTTTTTGCCGCGGGGACGCTGGTGGCGCTCTTTCCACTTTCGCCGCCGGTCACGGGCCCGTTCGTTTTTGCCGCCACTGCCTTCGGGTTGGTCTGCACGCTGAATTGCGTCTGCATCGCTTTTTGGGAACGGGCATTGGATGAAGCCCAGCAAAAAGTGTCGTTCGCGACGCGTTTTCCAGCTTTCAGCCGACACTTGGGGAAATTCTCGGTCGCTCTGGCGTTGGGTTCCGGGATGTCCGCGGTCCTAATTCGCGAAGCTGCCCCAATTCTTGCGTGCGTTGGAGTGAGCGCGCTTCTTCTGGCGGGGCTCGACTTCGGGCGCGGCGGAATCAGCCGGGATCAAAGAACCGCGCTGGCGGACCTTGTGCTGCTGACACCGTTCCTCGCGCTGTTGGTGATGAACGCGTGAGCTTCGACCTTGTCGCACCTTGGTACCGAACGCTGGAGCGGATCGCGTTCGGTGAAGATCTCCAGCGCTGTCGCGTTGCTTGTCTGGCCGAGATCGCGACGCCACGGCATGCGCTTGTCGTGGGTGAGGGGAATGGAAGGTTTCTGTGCGAACTGCTGCGGCTGTACCCGGAGGTGGAGGTCGATTGCCTCGATGCGAGTGAGCGAATGCTTCGATTGGCGAGGGAGCGGGTTGCGTGCGAACTGCCTGACTGCACGAAGCAGGTCCGCTTCCTCCACGAGGACATCATGTTGTGGACTGCGTCCGAACAGCGCTACGATCTGGTCGTAACGCATTTCTGTCTCGATTGCTTCGCTGAAGAGCAGCTGGGCGAAGTGGTAAAAAAGCTCGCGGGCGTCGCGGCGGACGAGGCCAACTGGCTGTTGGCAGATTTTTGCGTTCCGGACGAGGGGATGGCGAGAATCCGTGCGAGGGCTTGGTTGACTGCCATGTATGTTTTCTTCCGCGTCACCGCGCGAATCCCGGCGAAGACGCTGGTCGATCCCACGCCGTTCTTGCGGGCCGAGGGTTTCGCTTTGGCCCAGCAACATCTTTTCCGAAAGGGAATGCTGAAGTCGCAAATCTGGCGGAGGAATCGCTAGGCGCTCTCGTCAGCGTGTCATCCCGAGTCGCATAGACGACGAGGGACCTCACGAGCGGTCAAGCGCTACCGCGTTAGGAATGATGTGAACGCAGAATCACGCTGGGCTTTTCGCGGTAGCGGTTAGACCAGTTGTAAGGTC
>Ga0066652_100001743_pt1 | contig 11516 bp, 11 predicted proteins | sample GraSoiAngelo_101_FD_71413 | JGI IMG/M metagenome (GOLD analysis project Ga0066652, IMG submission 71413) | Grasslands soil microbial communities from the Angelo Coastal Reserve, California, USA - 14_0903_02_30cm | ecosystem: Environmental > Terrestrial > Soil > Grasslands | place: USA...
CATCCGTGGCTGATTTGCTGGGATTACCAAAAGATGCGATCATGCCACCGGTTCATAACAACCTGATGAAAGAGATCGGTTGGGCCCAGGTATTCGTGTATTGGTTTGAGAAGTTGTTGTACAGCGCTTTTTGGCTGGCCATTTTACTGGGGCTGGGTCGTATCGTTTTTATGGGGCTGCTGGCTACGCTGCAATACCGGCGTTCGAAAAAAGAGGTTCAGCCCTTGATTGAATTAGTGCCTGGAAAGGTGAGCATTATTGTTCCTGCTTACAACGAAGAAATAAATGCAGTAAATACTATCTCCAATTTGCTTCAACAGGATTATTCCGATTATGAGATCATCTTCGTGGATGATGGTTCCTCGGATGCTACTTACAACATTGTCAGCAATGCTTTTGCCGATAATGAGAAAGTAAAAGTATACAGTAAGGCAAACGGCGGAAAGGCTTCGGCGCTCAATTTTGGGATCAATCTAGCCGATGGTAAATATCTTGTTTGCATAGATGCGGACACACAACTGCAACCTGACGCGGTCAGGCAAATGATGTATTATTTCGCAGATCCGGAAGTAGGAGCCGTGGCGGGCAACGTAAAGGTCGGCAATGAAAAGAATGTACTCACGAAATGGCAGGCTATCGAGTATACAACCGCGCAGAATTTCGACCGTCGTGCCTTTGATCATCTTAACTGCATTACTGTTGTACCCGGGGCGATAGGCGCTTTTAGTAAAGATGCAGTAGAGGCTGCCGGTGGATTTACAACTGATACGTTGGCCGAAGATTGCGATCTTACCATCCGTATCCTGCGGTGTGGATATATTATCCGGCATTCTTCAAAAGCTGTGGCCATCACAGAATCGCCGGAAACAATGAATCAATTCATGAAGCAACGTTTCCGCTGGAGCTATGGAGTGATGCAAAGTTTCTGGAAGAATAAGGAAGCTTGTTTTAACCCGGGATATAAAGCCCTGGGAATGGTAGCATTGCCAAATATCCTGTTATTCCAGATCATCATGCCCATTATTGCGCCTATAGCAGACCTGTTATTCTTTTTTAGTCTTGCCTGGAACTGGCATGATCCTGCCAGCCTGAACCAGATCCTGTTCTACTATGGGTTATTCCTGTTTGTAGACCTGGCCGTGTCGGTTTTGGCGTTCAGTTTTGAAAAGGAAAAATTCACTAAGCTTGCCTGGCTACTACCACAACGTTTTATGTACCGGCAATTGATGTACGTTATTCTATTTCGTTCTATCAGTAGGGCCATTAAAGGAGAAGGGCAGGGCTGGGGTGTTTTAAAACGCACCGGCAATGCGCAATTGGCCAATGCTGCGCTAGGCGTCTATAAGAGATAAAAAAAAGCTACTGGTTAACAATCTACCCTGCTTGGATTCATGCTACATCCCGTTTCTCCGGCGGGATGTTTTATTGCAGCGGGTAAGCTACTTGTACCTAGGCTCTTAGCCTTGCCTGTAGCGGGTTTCAGCAGATTCTACTTGTTGTTATTTCATCGCGCAAATGTATTTATCCTATGGACATAAACTTCGTTTGGCATGACTAATGCAATTATATTGTTCTACCAAATACTGTGTCTTATGAAACTAACTATTGCAGTGAACCTGGTAATCATTTTACTCTACTATTTTTTGCTAGCCTACTTTTTTCTTCCTTTTTAAAAGCAAAGAAAAGTTCAGGATTCGTCAGAAAGATCGGGTCTTCTTTCATTCGTGCGTTGCAATGATTGGTTGTGACGCCACTCTTCGATCTTTTTGTGATCGCCACTCATTAAAATATCCGGCACCTTCCACCCCCGGAAATCTTCCGGCCTTGTATAAACAGGGGGAGCGAGTAAATTGTCCTGGAAGGAATCAAACAGGGCAGAGGTCTCATCATTCAATACTCCTGGCAATAAGCGCCCGATCGTGTCTACCAGCACGGCAGCTGCCAGTTCACCGCCGCTAAGCACATAATCACCTATTGAAATTTCTTTTGTTACGAAATGTTCCCTTATCCTTTCATCAATGCCCTTATAATGGCCGCAAATAAGCAGGATGTTTTCTTTTAATGAAAGCGTATTGGCGATCTTTTGGTTGAGTGTTTCGCCGTCAGGAGTGAGGTAAATGACCTCGTCATAGCGGCGGTCTTTGGATAATTCTTCGATCGCTTTAGCCAGGGGTTCGCACATCATTACCATCCCGGCGCCTCCTCCATACTGGTAATCATCTACCTGCCCATAATCATTTACCGCCCATTTGCGCAGGCTATGTACCTGGACTTCCAGCAGTTGTTTTTCCTGGGCCCTTTTCATAATACTATGTTCAAAAGGGCTTTTCAGCAATTCAGGCAAAACACTGATAATATCTATTCTCATGATTACAAAGATAGAAAGAGATGAATTGCGCAGGATCAATTTGAATTTGCCCACAGAGGACCGCTGAGAAGACGCGGAGGACCGCAGAGAAAGAAGGCTCCGTGCCCATTATGAAGGGTAAATTAATGTCATTTTAATTAAATGCTATCTTGCGGTCACGTTACCTTTATCAAAATAAGCAAATGCAGGATATACCCATACTGATCGTGGAGGATGAGAAAAAGATCGCTGACGCGTTGAAACAGGGGTTGTCAGAGAACTCGTTCACAACCGAAGTAGCCTACGATGGCGAGACGGGCTGGAAGATATTCCAAAGCAGGCCTTTCGAGCTGGTTTTACTGGATATAAATCTTCCCGGCATGAATGGTTATGAATTATGCCGCGCTATTCGTGGATCCAACCATGCAGTACCGGTAATGATGTTGACCGCAATGAATACCGTGGAAGATAAGATAGAGGGATTCGATGCCGGCGCCGACGATTATATTATTAAGCCATTTGATTTTCGCGAACTGCTGGTGAGGATACGGGCGCTGTTAAAACGCATTCACCGGACCGTGACAACCGGCATCCTGTTGCAGGCAGGTGATCTGCAGATGAACCTTGACAGCAAGGAAGTGACCCGTGGTGGAAAGCTTATTCCTCTTACCGCAAAAGAATTCCAGCTCCTCGAATACCTTCTTCGTAATAAAAACAAAGTTGTTTCCCGCTCCGATATTGCTCTCCATGTTTGGGATATAGATTTTGATACCAAGACCAACGTAATAGATGTTTACGTAAATTACCTGCGGAAAAAGATAGATAAAGGCTTTGACCATCCTATCATCCACACCCAGGTAGGGATGGGTTACATCCTGAAAGATAAGAGCTGATGAAGCTTACCTCGAAGATCAACCTGCTGTTCACAAGTATTGTCTCCTGCATCCTGCTGGTAATGGCGATCATTGTCTATAATATCACCGAACAAAAGGTAAAAGACGATTTTCACCTGCGGTTGCAGGGACGTGGTCGCAATTCAGCCAATCTTTATTTCACTTTTAAAGAAGATACCGCCAGTCTCATCAAAACACTGGGTGCTTCCCTCCCGGGAACGCTTGTGAACAAGAACATAGATATATACAACAATAAAAATGAGCTGGTTTATGAATTCCATGACAACAGCACGACTCCTTTTTACCCCGATTCGGGTGCATTGAGCCGCGCCCGTGAAAAAGGAGAACTGTTTTACAGTCACCGGGAAAAAGATGTCTTCATGTATCATTATTCACAAGGATCCGAATTTACCGTAGCTGTAGCCGCTGAAGATATTACCGGCCGGCAATACCTGCAAAACCTTGAACGGATATTTTTTGTTTACCTGCCCCTGGCCATCCTTGTTACCCTGGTGGCAGGCTATTTATTTTCACGGCGTCTGGTCCGGCCAATTAAAGAGACGATTTCTGAGGTTAACCTCATAACCTCTCAAAATCTCTCACACCGCCTCTCAACCGGTAAAAGCAAAGACGAACTCGAAGATCTCAATGTGACGTTCAATGACCTCCTCAACAGGCTGGAAGAATCATTCTCGATACAAAAAAGATTTATTGCAAATGCTTCTCATGAGCTGTCCACCCCGCTGACCTCTGTATCCAGCCAGGTAGAAGTCGCGCTGCTGCAGGAGCGAAGCAGCGACGAATACCGGCGTGTATTATTGTCGGTGTTGGAAGACGTAAAGGGTCTGCACCAGCTGACAAGAAACCTGCTGGAGATCGCCAAGGCAGGTACACAGGGAGACATCGAACTGGACGACGTGCGCATAGATGAAATAGCAATAAAAACACATAGCGAGGTGATGAAACAAAATCCATCATTTCATATAGAACTGGACTTTCCTGATCTGCCAGAAAATGAAAATGAGTTTATGGTGTTTGGCAGTCCACATCTTTTGCAAATAGCCTTTAAAAACCTAATGGAAAATGGCTGTAAGTATTCTCCGGATAAACGGGTAAAGGTCAGTTTTGTGTTTAACGAAAAAAATGTACAGGTGATCTTCACCAACAGGGCCGATACTATATCGACAGAAGAGATCAGCAGGTTATTTGAGCCTTTTTATCGTCGTTCAAATACTGTAAAGGAAGAAGGTTTTGGCCTGGGGCTGACAATAGTTCGTCGCATCATTGGACTTCACAAGGGCGATATCACAGTTCGCACGGAACAATCACCCGCCTGTATCGAATTTACGATCACATTACCGGTAATAGGTAGTTGACTAATCATCCTCGAAGAAATCATCCAGTTCCCTTCTTTCCTTCTTGGTAGGTCTCCCGATCTTGCTCCGTCGCTTGCCTGTATGAAAGCTGGCAGCCTGGTATTGTAATCTTTCTACTTCTTCCGCAGGAGTAATATCGATATAGTATTTGATCGCTTCTTCATATTTTACACGATTGTGCAATAAGGCCGCTACCTTGATCCTCCAGCGTTTGGCTTCCGTTTTTACTTCATATTCGTCACCCACGTTGATGTGCTTTGAAGGCTTGGCCTGCGCCCCGCTGAATTTTACCTTGCCGCTATCGCAGGCTTCAGCAGCCAGGGTCCTTGTTTTAAACAAACGAATTGCCCAGAGATATTTATCGAGACGGAGTTTTTCTTTTTCAGCCACGGTTAAAAATCAAAAGTCAAAACTAAAAACTATACATGATCGGAGATTGCATTGGTTTCTTTTAATCTCAACATAATTTCAAACAGCAAGTGTTATGCCTCCGCGAAATACTTATGGAAATAAGGAATAGTTTCAATTCCCTTATAATAGTTCTCAATATTATATTTTTCATTCGGTGAATGAAGGTTGTCATTATCCAGACCAAAACCCATAAAAACGATCTTTATTCCTAATTCCTTTTCCAGGATCGAACAGATAGGAATACTTCCCCCACCACGAACAGGTATTGGCACTTTGCCAAACGTAGTTTCAACGGCTTTGGATGCGGCTTTATATCCTTTGCTTTCGATCGGTGTCATATAAGGTTCGCCACCGTGATGTTCAAACGCTTTTACTGTAACTGATGATGGCGCAATCTTTTTGAAATAATTCAGCAACATTTCAGTCATTTTATGTGATGACTGGTTGGGAACTAATCTTGCAGAGATCTTTGCTGTTGCTTTGGACGGTAATACTGTTTTTGCCCCTTCGCCCTGGTAACCGCCCCAGATCCCGTTTAACTCAATTGTCGGACGAATACCCGTTCTTTCATATGTCGTATAACCTTTTTCACCCCATAGTTCTTTTACTCCCAGTTCATCTTTATATTCCTTTTCGTCATAGGGTGCTTTATTGATCAGGGCTCTTTCTTCGGCGCTGGCAACAACTACATCATCATAAAACCCTGGAATTGTGATATGATTATTTTCATCATGACAACTGGCGATCATCTTAGCCAAAATAGTGATGGGGTTGGCCACTGCTCCGCCATAAGTTCCGCTATGCAGGTCGCGATTGGCTCCGGTCACTTCCACTTCGATATAGCTAAGACCCCTGACGCCTGTGTCCAATGAAGGATTTTCCATGCTCAGCATTGAGCTGTCGCTTATTAAAATGACATCAGCTTTTAACAGGGATTTGTTGGCAGCCACAAATTTTCCAAGATTCGGTGAACCCACTTCTTCTTCTCCTTCTATCAAAAATTTGATGTTGGTGGTCATCGAATTTGTTTTCACCAGGGTTTCCAATGCCTTTACATGCATATAAAACTGCCCTTTATCATCCGCAGAACCTCTTGCATATATCTTACCATCTTTTATTACCGGGTCAAAGGGGCCGCTATTCCAGAGTTCCAACGGCTCCGGCGGTTGTACATCATAATGACCATATACTAATACTGTAGGTTTGGAAGGGTCAATAATTTTTTCTCCATATACTGCAGGATGTCCGTCGGTCTTCATCACTTCTGCTTTATCGCAACCTGCCGCCAGCAGGCTTTTCTTTACTGCTTCAGCACATTTCTGCATATCCGCCTTGTGTTCGCTCTTGGCACTTACCGAAGGGATACGGAGCAGGTCAAGCATTTCATTCAGAAAACGATCTTTGTTCTTTTCCTGGTAGTCTTTCCATTCTTTCATAATCAAAATTTTTGAAGTTAGGGGCTTAAAGGTAGGAGAGAGGCTGGAACAATAAATATTTAATCCGGAGATTTTTTCTTGTTGTGCCTGGTGGTATGCCTGTTGCTTCCTTCTGTTAATTTCGAAGTGACAGCTTTGCTCACCGCCTTGCTTCCAAAGCGGTCTTTGATATCATCCACCGCTTTGTAAAGATTGAGTTTCTCAATATTATTATCAAACAGGCTCATTTGCATGGTGAATGGGATCATGTGACTGAAACGAACGCCCAATAACCTGACAGGCCTGTCTTTCTGGTATGACTTATTGAACAAATCTTTCACCTTCGCGATCAGCACATCATCCAGTGCCGTGTAGTCGATGGTCTCCTGCTTTGAAATGGTTTCGAAATCCGAATACCGGATCTTGACAGTTATACAACCAGCCAGTTTTTCATCTTCCCGAAGTGAATACGCTGTTTTTTCTGTCAGGCGAACGAGTTCGCTATGCAGGAAGGCCACATCGGTATGGTCTGTATCAAAAGTGTTTTCATGACTCATGCTTTTTTGCTCCCAGTCAGTAGTGATCTCTGCGGTGCCACGTCCATGAGCCTTATGCCAGAGTGATTCACCCCATTTTCCCGTATATCTTTCCATCAGTTCAATCGGGGTTTTGGCAATATCCTCGATCGTATAGATGCCGAAATTCTTTAGTTGTTGTTCTGTTTGTTTGCCAACTCCATTTATTTTTCCAATACCCAGCGGCCACAAAAACTCTTTTTCCTTTCCATGCGGCACTTCCAAAAATCCATTAGGCTTTGCTTCGTTCGTTGCCATTTTGCTGATAAAACGGGCTGAGGACAAACCACCCGATATGGGAAGACCTGTTTCCTTTTTTATAAACTCTCTCAGCTCTTTTGCATATTTGCTGGCACCAAAGAATTTGTCCATACCTGTGAAGTCAATATAGAATTCATCGATGGAGGCTTTTTCAAACAATGGAACTTTTGAGGCAATGATCTCGGTGACCCATCTTGAATATTTGCTATAGTCGCCGCGGCTGCTGCTGGTAACAATGGCATGCGGGCAAAGTTGTAAGGCTTTCTTCATCGGCATGGCAGAATGGATCCCAAATTTCCTGGCCTCATAGCTGCAGGCCGCCACAACGCCACGTTCATAGCCGCCCACGAGAACGGGCTTTCCTTTTAACGTCGGGTTGTTGAGTATTTCGACAGAAACGAAGAAAGAATCAAGATCAAAATGCGCAATATGTTTTCGGATCTCAGTCACATTTTCAAAGATACGATGACTATTTAAGCACCAAGAACCAATCCCGCCAACTGGCGGGACCAAGAACCAAAAAAAATTCAAATCGCAAGTTTGAACAGGTTTTGGTTTATAAATTAATATTTTTTATTTATTTGGGTCTTGTATCTTGATATTTGAAATTGATATATGCAACTCGAATGGCTAAAAACAGGCATAGGCCCGCTGAAGGATATTCTCACTTTTCTGAACAAAGAAGGAAAGACAAATGATATATTGAAAAGGCAGGTGCTGCGGGAGCTGCGAAACAACCTCAATATTTTTCACAACGCTTACCTGAACGAGGTTTCCCCTGATATCATGATCGATATGCTCGCCAATACCGCGATCAACGAGGCGATGAAAGCTAATTTTAAATTCAGGAAATTAAAAGCAGGAACGATCGAGCCTTATCACGTGTTTAACGACAGGAATAAAAAATACATCGGTTGGGATGCCGAAAAACTGATCGATAAGATTGATGAAAAGATCGAAGAGCTGAAGAATATCAAGAAGATGAATAAGGGCAGTGTTGTAGATGCAAAGAACAATGTGTCGATGATGCTGAGCAACCTGTATTACCGCATGAAATTGCTGGCCGATTTTATTAAAGGGCCTAAATAATTAGCATTAAACCTTTGTCTATGCGACTACTGGTTTTATTATTGTTTTCCGCGTTCTCATTGATTGCTGCAGGTCAGCGAAAATATCATTGTGAATATAAAGAAACAGTATCCTTTCCCATGCCGGACTCAATATCAAAATCAGTGAGAAAACAAATAGAAGACCAGGGTTTTTCATCTAAGATTGCAGATCAGTTAGTACAGCAAATGAACTTACAAGGTTTATCCGCTGACTATGTGAGGATCGTAGAGGCACGGGCCGATAGCACATTTATTTTGGCTACTAATAAAGTTGACCAGGAAGAGGAAAGTGATATAAAGATCAATATGCCCGATGCAAAGTATTTATACAAAAAAGGTAAAGTGTATGTTTTTGATACTTTAAAAAGACAGTGGGTCATTAGTGTGATGTGGTCTGGATCAAAAACCTTCAATGCAAATGACGACAAAAGACTAATTATGGGTCATTCCTGTACTTGCTATGCAAGCACTGATAGCACTTTGAAAATATGGGTGGCCAAAGATCTTCCGGGGTATGTCAACCCAGGGTTGAGCATTCGGCAGATTAAAGGAGCCGTCCTGGGATACGAATTAAATAATAGGGACAAAAACAATACGATAAAATCAGAAATGACGAAGATTGAATGATGGTGTCAGCCCAGGTATATATCCAATAGACCTTCCGGGAGCGAAACAACTACCTGCTTTTTTTTATGGTCAATTTTCTGCAACGTACTTTCATTGATAGGGATTAAAGCTTCCTTGCCTTTTATATCCAGGCGGCAAAGCAGCTGATGTGGTTGTTCAATGACTTCAAGTATATCGCCGATGTTTTCTTTTTCATTAATAACGGAATAGCCCAGTAAGCCTGCCGGGGCTGATTTGGCAGCAAACTTTTTAAAGTCTGCTGCTGGCAGCCATAGTTCCTTTTGGACAAATTTTGCGGCAGATTCCCTTGTATCAATCCCTTCCAGCTTAATATATGTTTCCTCTTCGTTTTTGATTTTGGCTGATTCGACAAACCAGGGAATAAATGAATCCTTTTTTTCTTCGATAAAAATGGCCTCTAATCCTTTTAAGGAAGTTTTTTTACCAAAGGAATGTTTCAGCAGTAATTCACCTTTCAGGCCATGAACAGTTATTAATTTTCCTATTTTGAAATACTCAACCATGATTTACCGCGATAAAAAAAGGCGACACTTATTAGTTGTCGCCTTCACGAACTTTCAGAAATGCGGATAATTTATTTATCCTTCGTTACCGCTTCCTTCAGTCTTCCGCTCAGGTCTGCGACCCGGCATTGGACGTCTGGCTCTTTTTTGGCGGTATGCTTCTTCCTGGCGTTTTTTCACCTGCGCATCGTGTTCTGCGCTCCACTTGGTGAATTTTTCCATGGCAGTTGCCTCATCAAACAAACCCAGCTTAACACCACGGAGCAGGTGTTTGAGATACAATACTCCTTTAAAGCTAAGGATCCGGCGAACCGTATCGGTTGGAGTAGCTCCTTTGCTGAGCCATTCCAAAGCTTTCTGACGATCCAGCTGAATAGTAGCCGGAACAGTCAATGGATTATACGTACCTAATTTCTGGATGAATTTCCCGTCGCGCGGGCTGCGGGCATCGGCAACTACGATGAAGTAGAAGGGTCGTTTTTTTGACCCATGACGTTGCAGTCGGATTTTTGCTGCCATCTTAAATAGACATTTAAAGGCGATTAAACAATAATTGTTAAACCCCGGTTGATACCGGTTGGTGCGAAGATAAGACGCGGGTCGTGAAACGCCAAATCAGTCCCGACTCGATGGTCCAAAATAGGTGTCTTCGGAATCAACAAAGTGTTTTCCACCACGGAAAAAAAACTATTGACTAACGACTGTCGACTCCTGACTCCAGGCTCGGGTCTCAGGAACTATCTCTTCATTCCTGGCATCATTTTCCCAAACATGCCCATTTTGTTCATGCCTTTCATCATGTCTCTCATTTGCTCAAATTGGTTCATAAAAGCATTGACCTCGCTGATGTCTTTGCCACAACCTGCAGCGATCCGTTTGCGGCGGCTCCCATTTATCAGGTCAGGGTCGCTTCTTTCTTCAGGGGTCATGGAGTTGATGATCGCTTCAATCCCTTTAAAAGAATCGTCGTTGATATCGATATCCTTTATTTTGCTACCCATCCCGGGGATCATGCCAAGCAGGTCCTTCATGTTTCCCATTTTTTTTATCTGCTCGAGCTGGGCTTTAAAGTCAGCGAAATCAAATTTATTCTTGCGGATCTTTCCTTCCAGTTTTTTAGCCTGCTCTTCATCAAATTGTTCCTGGGCTTTTTCTACCAGCGTTGTGATATCCCCCATGCCGAGGATGCGCTGAGCCATACGCTCGGGGTAAAACACGTCCAGCGTATCCATCTTTTCGCCACTGCTGACGAACTTGATAGGCTTTTGCACTGTGTATTTGATGGAAAGAGCTGCACCACCCCTCGTGTCGCCATCCAGTTTAGTCAAAACAACACCGGTAAAATCCAAACGATCGTTGAAGGCTTTTGCTGTATTTACGGCGTCCTGCCCGGTCATGCTGTCCACCACGAACAGGATCTCCTGGGGTTTGACCGTGTCGCGGATATTGGCAACTTCCTTCATCATCGCCTCATCGATCGCAAGGCGACCGGCGGTATCGATAATGACCACGTTCTTGTTTTTACCTCTTGCTTCCTTTATCGCGTTTTGGGCGATGGCTACGGCGTCCTTATTTTCTTCCTCTATATGTACGTCGACACCGATCTGCTCACCCAGGACCCTTAACTGTTCCATGGCTGCCGGGCGGTAGATGTCAGCGGCCACCAACATGGGTGAAAGCCCCTTCCTGGTTTTAAGATAGCTGGCCAATTTGCCACTAAAAGTCGTTTTACCGCTTCCCTGCAGGCCTGCGATCAATATGACTGCCGGATTCCCCTTGGAATTAAAACCGGCCTCCTGGCCTCCCATTAGCTCGGTGAGCTCATCCTTGACGATCTTGACCATTAACTGGCTGGGACTGATAGCGTTAATGACTTTTTCACCTACAGCCTTGTCCTTCACCTTGTCGGTAAATTCCTTGGCTATCTTATAGTTGACATCTGCGTCAACCAGTGCGCGCCGGATCTCTTTTACTGTGG
>Ga0066652_100001744_pt1 | contig 11513 bp, 9 predicted proteins | sample GraSoiAngelo_101_FD_71413 | JGI IMG/M metagenome (GOLD analysis project Ga0066652, IMG submission 71413) | Grasslands soil microbial communities from the Angelo Coastal Reserve, California, USA - 14_0903_02_30cm | ecosystem: Environmental > Terrestrial > Soil > Grasslands | place: USA...
TACACTGAGAAACCCGTTATATCACTGGACACACCTGGAATTGCAACGTTATTTCGATGTACATAATATCTTAAATGCAGATACGGCAAAAAAAATATATGATGAATGCACTGCCAAACTGCAGACAACAGAATATTCCGTCCGCAACCTGCTGCGGAAGATGAATGTGAAACTGGTCTGTACTACTGATGACCCGGTTGACTCCCTGGAATATCACCAGAAAATAAAAGAAGATGGGTTCGAGATACCAATCCTGCCCGCGTTCCGTCCCGATCATGCAATGAACGTAAGTGATCCTGCAAAGTTCCTGGGGTATGTAAAAAAGCTGGAAGCCATAACCAATATCGCCATTTCCACTTTTGATGATTTCCTGTTTGCATTACAAAACAGGCATGATTTCTTTGCTTCGATGGGATGTAGTGTTTCTGATCATGGCCTGGAGGAGATCTATACTGATGATTTTACCGGTTCAGAGATAGATGCGATTTTCAATAAAGTTCATGGAGGAAAGAATATAAGTGAACCCGAGCAAAGAAAGTTCCGGTCCGCTATGTTGATCCATTTTGCTGAATGGGATTGGGAAAAAGGTTGGGTGCAGCAATTTCACCTGGGTGCATTAAGAAATAATAACTCGAGGATGTTGCAGACTCTTGGCGCTGATACGGGATGGGATTCGATCGGGGATTTTTCACAGGCAAGAACGCTGGCGAAACTCCTGGATAAACTGGATGCCAATAACAAATTGGCCAAAACAATAGTCTACAACCTGAATCCTGCCGACAATGAGCTGATGGCCACGATGGTCGGGAATTTCAACGATGGATCGGTTGCTGGTAAAATACAGTTGGGTGCCGCCTGGTGGTTTCTCGATCAAAAGGATGGAATGACAAGGCAGATTAATGCCATATCCAATATGGGGTTATTGAGCCGGTTCATCGGCATGTTGACCGATTCGCGCAGTTTTCTTTCTTACCCAAGACATGAGTACTTCAGGAGGATACTGTGTGATCTTTTTGGAGATGAAATAGAGAATGGGGAGTTACCCAACGATATCAACTGGATTGGAAAAGTGGTGCAGGACATTTGCTTCAACAATGCCAAAAATTATTTCAACTGGCAATTAGATCCAAAGCCTGCTGTGATAAAGACAGCAAAGGTCTGATATCCCGGAAACGATGCCGGGATTAAACTGCCTGTATTTGCATCGCATGATGTACCTTTCGATCATTCAATAACCAAAATATATCAGGAGAACATGTCTAAGAAAGTTGTAACGCTGGGAGAAATCATGCTTCGTTTGTCGACCCCCGATTTCAAACGTTTTGTGCAGTCCGACAGCTTCGATGTTACTTATGGCGGGGGCGAAGCCAATGTGGCTGCTGCATTGTGCAATTACGGGCTGAAAGGAACATTTGTGACCAAAGTGCCGAATAATGCGATCGGTCAGTCGGCTATCAATCACCTCCGCCGCTATGGCGTGGATACACAATATATAGCCAGGGGTGGCGACAGGCTCGGTATCTATTTCTTGGAAACCGGAGCTTCGATGCGGGCATCGCAGGTGATCTATGATCGTGCGGGTGCTTCTATTGCCGATGTAAATGTTTCGGAATTTGATTTTGACAAGATACTGGATGGAGCTGATTGGTTCCATACAACAGGGATCACGCCTGCATTGAGTGATAAAGCAGCCGCATTAGCTGAAGCGGCTTTAAAGGCGGCAAAGGCAAAAGGAATTACGACAAGCATCGATCTTAACTATCGTAAAAAACTCTGGACAAAAGAAAAAGCCAGGGAAGTAATGACAAAGCTTTGCCAGTACGTGGATGTTTGTATCGGCAATGAAGAAGACGCTGATACAACCCTTGGTTTTAAAGCGAAAGATACAGATGTCACAAAAGGCGAATTGAACCTTGAAGGATTTAAGGATGTATTCAGGCAAATGAAAGACAAGTTTGGATTTAAATACATCGCTTCTTCTTTGCGCGAAAGTCATAGTGCCAGCGACAACGGTTGGAGCGCACTGCTATACGACGGCACAGAATTTTATCATACCAGGAAATACGAGGTACGGATTGTTGACCGCGTGGGAAGCGGGGATAGCTTCGCCAGCGGGCTCATATACGGATTGGTAACAGGTATGCCGATGAAAGATGCAGCCGAGTTTGGCGTGGCAGCTTCGGCATTGAAGCACACCATCCCGGGAGACCTTAATCATGCGACATTAAGCGAGGTGAAAGATTTGATGAAGGGAGATGCGAGTGGGAGAGTGCAGAGATAATGCAAACGTGAAAAGTGAAACGTCAAAAGCAGGGAGTTGGATATGATATTAGATACTTTACAAAATGCTTCGAAGTACTTTAGCGTTCATCCTTTGTTCGCCAAAGCTTTTGAATATATTAAGCAAACGGACCTGGACACGGTCGAAATGGGGCGTTATGAAATCGATGGAGAAAAGCTGAAGGCCATTTTTTCCAATAAGAAAGGAATGACAGCAGGCGAATCAATTGCGAAATTCGAATGTCATAATAAACATATTGATATCCAGCTTTGCATCGACGGTGTGGAGCAGATCGGGTGGAAACCTCGCGAAAAATGCAAGACGGAAAATGGCGGTTATAATGCGGAAAAAGATGTACAGTTATACAGCGATCAGCCGGATATGCTCTTTACATTGACAAATGGGCAGTTTGCGATCTTGTTTCCCGAAGATGTGCATGCACCGATGATCGGGGATAACGAGATAAAGAAGCTGGTGATAAAGGTGAAGATTTGAAGATAGGTGCTGATTCAGTAGTCCCGTAGGGACTAAATATCGGTGGCCACAGTCATCCGTGGATACTGAAGAAATCAAAATGATAACGGGCCAGGCCCAATAATGGAATAGAACATGGCAACAAAACAAGTAGTAACAGATGCAATCATAAAGCAGGGAATGCTTCCCTTGTATTACAATGCAGACGAAACAGTGAGCGTGGAAATATTGAGAGCTATCTATAAAGCCGGGATCAAAGCAGTTGAGTATACTAACCGGGGAGATGCAGCATTAAAGAATTTTAAAAAACTCGTTGAAATACGAGACGCTGAAATGCCCGGTTTGCTGTTAGGAGTGGGAACGATCAAAAATCTGGATTCGGCGGAAGATTATGTAAAAGCAGGCGCCGATTTCATGGTTAGCCCGGGTCTTGTGCCTGAAGTGACCGCTTATGCCCTCAATAAAGATATTTTTTACGCACCGGGTTGCATGACGCCTTCGGAGATCATTGCGGCAGAGAATGCGGGTATTGGTTTCATTAAGTTGTTTCCCGGAAATATGCTGGGTCCTGATTTTCTTAGCAGCATTAAAGAGATATTCCCGAAGCTATTATTTATGCCAACCGGCGGGGTTGATACTACAAAAGAAAATATAGAAGGTTGGTTCAAAGCAGGGGTGTGCGCGGTAGGCATGGGGAGCAAGCTGATCAGCAAGAAATTGATGGAGCAAAAAGATTATGCTACCATAGAGAAAATGACAACAGAAGTGCTTGCGCTGATTGCTTCGATCAAAAAGTAACTCAAACCGGGTATCCGGTTTAAATAATAAACCCTAAACGATGCAGCAAGCCATTGGAAAATACAGGTGGACAATTTGCGGGCTTTTATTTTTTGCTACAACGGTAAATTATTTGGACAGGCAGGTATTAAGTCTTTTGCAGCCATACCTGGCCGAAAAGTTTAGCTGGACCAATAGTGACTATGCAAATATCACAGCCGTTTTTCAATTCGGCTATGCCCTTTCCATGTTATTTGCCGGAAGAATTATTGATAAGCTTGGTACCAAAAAAGGGTATGCGTGGGCTATTGTCATTTGGTCTTTAGCAGCTATCATTCATGCTGCCGCTATCCCGATCGGTGAAACAATGTCTACTATTTTAGGTTGGTTTGGTATAGCAGGATTTTCAGTATCGGTTATGGGTTTTATGTTTTCAAGAGCTATACTTGCATTTGGAGAAGCTGGAAATTTTCCTGCTGCCATTAAAGCGACGGCAGAATATTTTCCTAAAAAAGAAAGGTCATTGGCAACAGGTATTTTTAATTCAGGAGCCAATGTAGGAGCCATATTAGCCCCGCTCACGGTACCCTGGATTCGTTTAAACTGGGGGTGGGACTGGGCTTTTATTCTTATGGGATTAATTGGTTTTTTATGGCTGACATGTTGGTTGCTGTATTATGAAAAACCTGAAAAACAAAAAAAACTATCTGCTGCTGAATTTGCTTATATCAGTTCAGGCGAAGAAGAAACTGTAATTGAATCAACTGAAGAAATAAAAAAAGTTTCCTGGATAAAATTATTAGGCTATAAACAAACATGGGCATTTGCGTTTGGAAAGTTTATGACGGATGGTGTATGGTGGTTTTTTCTTTTTTGGCTGCCTGCCTATTTGAAAGCGCAATACGGTATAGTGGATAAAGCGGTCATGTTGCCTTTAGCAGCTTTATATACAGTGGCGATGGTCGGCAGTATCGGTGGTGGCTGGTTTCCTATGTATTTTATAAAAAAAGGGCATAAAGTTTACGACGGAAGAATGAAAGCAATGTTAATGATTGCTTTTATTCCGTTAGTAGTTTTATTAGCGCAGCCACTTGGATATATCAGTTATTGGGTGCCGGTATTATTAATTGGTATTGGCGCTTCAGCTCACCAGGCCTGGTCGGCAAATATTTTTACAACCGTGTCGGATATGTTCCCTAAAAAAGCAGTTGGCTCAGTAGTGGGTATCGGCGGTATGGCAGGAGGTTTAGGTGGTGTCGTGATGTCTAAACTTGGAGGAGCTTTATTCGATCACTACAAAGCGCTGGGGCATATTGAAACCGGCTATACTATCATGTTTGCCATATGTGCCGTATCATATCTAATTGCCTGGGGAGTCATGAAATTATTGGTGCCTGTGTATAAACCAATAGCCGATCTCTGAAAGTATATATCGGGCTTCTTGCACGAAATTATTTTTTCTCCCAGATCGTTCTCTTATAAACCGCTTCCGTAAAAAAGTTGCCGCCGTTACATTGATTGTTTCTCGGGCCTGCAAAGCCGCCGACATTGCAAAGGGTATTGCAAGAGCCATCTTTAATCATTGTAGCGCCATCAGCGATCTTGCCGTTATCCGGCTCAAAAGCATATACTGTTTTTCCCTGGAACTCATATTCCTTAACACTGCCTACCATCCAGTCGGCATTTTGACTGCCTGCATCGATCTCTTTATAAATACATTTTGGAATGCCTTTGGCGATACCCGGATTATGGCAGGAAGAGGTTATTAAGAAAATACCAATAATGAAGAGAGAAAGGATTTTCATTTTTTAAAGAAGATGTTCAAAAGCTATGCCCGGTTGCATAACTCAGGCATAGATCCTCTCAATAGCAGATCTGTATTTCTCGGTGATCACCTTTCGTTTCATGGAAAGCTTTGGCGTCATTTCCCCGGTGTCGACGCTCCATTCATTTGGCAATAGTTCAAATTTCTTGATCTGCTCGACATGATTAAAATACTTGTTAAAACTTTCGACAAGATCTTTATACAGCGCTATCACTTTGGGATGACGTATCAATTCTTCATTGGCTCCATCGGCAACACCATTTTGCCGGGCCCAGTCCCGGAGATTAGGAAACGAAGGGATGATCAATGCGCCCACAAATTTTCTTTCCGGTCCAACGATCATTACCTGCTCGATAAAAGGAGACTCCTTTAATTTATTTTCCACTGGTAATGGTGCAACATATTTTCCGCCGCTGGTCTTGAACAGTTCTTTTTTGCGGTCGGTGATCTTCAAAAATTTATTGGCCGTCAGCATGCCGATATCGCCGGTATGAAACCAGCCATTCGTTATTTCTTCAGCAGTTAGATCAGGCCGCTTGTAGTAACCCATCATAACATTAGGTCCTTTGCAAAGGATCTCTCCGTCTTCAGCGATCATCACTTCAACGCCGTCGATCAGTGGTCCGACCGTGCCAAACGCTCTTCCTTCTTCCTCATAACGATTAACAGCTATAACCGGGGAAGTTTCCGTAAGTCCATAGCCTTCCATGACGACGATCCTGGCGGCTGTAAATATCCGGATCAATCTTACCTGGCAGGCAGCACCGCCCGTAACAATACAGCGTATATTATTTCCCAGCCCTTCACGCCATTTACTGAAAATAAGTTTGTTGGCCAGGGATAATTGCAGGTTGTACCACATTCCCTGCTTTTTATTGATTTCGAACTTTTCCCCCAACCCATGCGCCCAGAAAAATAATTTCTTCTTTATACCGGTCAGCTCATTGCCTTTTTGCATGATACGGTCATAAACTTTTTCAAGCAGTCTCGGAACCGTGGTAAACATATTCGGTTTTACTTCTTTCAAATTCTCGCCGATGGTATCAAAACTTTCAGCATAATAGACCGATGTGCCTTTGAACAGGTAGAGGTAAGTGACCATTCTCTCAAAGATGTGATTAAGCGGTAGAAAGCTCAACGCTTTTTCACTTACCGGGGGGAAACAGGGAATACAGGCCATCACATTTGATAGGATATTCTTATGACTAAGCATTACCCCCTTGGGTGTGCCGGTAGTTCCAGAAGTGTAAATGATCGTTGCCGCATCTTCATAACTGATCCTGTCCGCGATTGGTTTTATCTGTGCGATCCGTTCTGGCGTACTTTGTGCAATCACTTCCTTCCAGTGACGGGCATTGACGACATGTTCAAAGGTGAAGATCTCCTTTACCGAAGGGATACGATCTTTAATGCTCATCACTTTGTTAAAAGTATCCTCATCATTTACGAAAACGATCTTTACCTGGGCATCATTCAAAACAAATTCGAGCTCGTTTACATTAATAGTGGGATAAATCGGGGTTAGTAAAGCGCCGATCTGCTGCACAGCCAGGTCAAGAAATACCCATTCGGGCCGGTTCTTGCAAAGAATAGCGACCTTATCACGTCCCTCCACCGTCATATCATTTGGGCCAATGCCCATCGCGAGCAAGCCTGCGCTAAGATCATTGACTAGCTTTTCTGCTTCCTTCGTGCCAAATGTTTTCCATTGCCCGGCCTCCTTGGCGGCCAACATCACATCGAGCGGTTTTCTCTCCAGGTGATAGGCAAGACAGTCAAATAATCGCCGGGGTTCAGTCATGTGCAATCGTTGATAGTTATTTACTGAGCTTTATCTGACAAATTAATCAAAAACTCATACAAAAAAAAGTCCCGCGGCAGGCGGGACATCTCCGGGTAGTAATATCTTTTTTATTGATAATACTGGCCTGCAGGCATTTTAAACACCCTCGTTTTTTGGAAATTATTAAAGGCCGTGTATTGATCAGTATGTGCTTTTGTCCAGTTGTCATAGGCCACAATGTCTTCCACCGGTCCAAACAACCACTGGTTGTAGGCTTCAAACATCCCTTCCTGCAATAACTGGTGCTGGAAGTCGAACAGCTTGAATGGGTATTTAGAGGAAAATGTATTATACCAATCCAGGATAAAGCGCGAACGGATCATAGTAAGGCTTTCGATGTTGATACCTTTATTAGCCAGGGAAGATTGTTTTCCCATGCTATGCAGGAAGGCCCTGGCAAACTCATTTTTGTTTTTTTCTTCACCTTTGAACAGGTCAGATTCGGCGAAAAGTTTTTCTTTATACCCTTTCAATAATAATTGCTTGATAGCAGTGGCCCGGTCCGTCAGGCTTTCCATATTCACGAATATCTCGCCATACAGAAGGCTCCATACCTTGTCCTTGGTGTAGAAATAGAACATGGAGGCATTATAATAATTGCCTGCATAGGCCGGGTCGACCTGGATGCCTTTTTCCCATTGTTCAATTGCAGAATAATCTTTCGATGACCAAAGCAACTCGCCATATTCGCTATACAGGGGACCACTTTTCGGGAATTTTTTTAATCCTTTTTTATATACTCTTTCGCATTCTTTGGGCTGTTCCAGACCTTTGTAAACATTTCCTGCCAGTTGATAAACTACCACATCTGCATCATCGCGGTCAAGCAGGGCTTTGGCGCCTTCCAATGCCTTTCCGAAGTCCCTTTTGAGATAATAGCACATCACAAGGTCTTTCTGGAGTTCCAGGTCTTGCTTGTCCATGTTCAATGCCCTTACCAGCACCACTATTGCATTGTCAAAGTCGCCTGACCGCATAAACGTCCTTGCATTTTCCTGTAAGGTTTTTACGTCGTCTGTTTGAGCGGTCAGTGTAAGGGTGAAGAAAAGACCTGAGAGCAGGGAAAATATTTTTTTCATATCAAACCGTTTTAAATAAAAGGCAAAATTAAATATTAAACCTATAAGGTCTTTGAGGGCCCTATCAGATTAACTCATCATTATCAGACCTTCTAGGTTTAATAATTAAATCAAATGCGTCAGCAACCCATCCCTTAGCTTCGGCTCAAACCACGTGCTTTTGGGGGGCATAACGTTGCCGCTATCGGCGATGTCAAATAATTGTTCAATCGTAACGGGATACAGGCTGAATGCAACTTTCATTTCGCCGCTATCCACCCTTTTTTCCAGTTCCTTTAAACCGCGAATCCCGCCAACAAAATCTATGCGTTTATCAGTGCGTTGATCTCTTATATCGAGCAGGCGGTCAAGTATGTTGTGAGAAAGAATGGTCACATCGAGTACGCCGATGGGATCCTCGGTATAAGTTCCCCTGCGTGAAGCAAGAATATACCATTGGCCATTCAGGTACATGCCGAATTCATGTAATTGGGCGGGCTTCACAGGAACGGGACTTTGAGTAATAAAAAAATCATCTTGCAGCCCACTAATAAAATCTTCGGTATCCATGTCGTTCAGATCTTTTACTACCCGGTTGTAATCAAGTATCCTTAATTCACTGGCGGGAAAGATTGTCGTCAGGAAATACCGGGCAGCGTCGCTGGTCTGCAATTGTTTGCTCACTTTGGCGGCCGAAGCGGCGCGGTGATGACCGTCGGCGATATAGGTAGCAGGGACTTTATCCGCAAAGGTTTTTGTGATCTTGCCGATCGTTTCCTCATCATCGATTACCCAGATGGTATGCTGGATACCGTCATTAGCTTTGAAATCATATACTGGCTGATTGCTGTTTTTCCAGGCATTGATAATCTCATTGATCTCTTTTACGTCCCGGTAAGCTAAAAATACATTCCCGGTTTGAGCCCGGGTTGTTTTTATATGATCGATCCGGTCCTGCTCTTTTTCAGGGCGGGTAAACTCGTGTTTTTTGATCTTATTATTGAAATAATCATCAAGGGAGGATGCAACAACGAGACCTGTCTGGTTTCTTCCTTCCATGATCAGGCGATAGATGTAGTAAGCAGGCTTTTCTTCTTTCAGCAAAACTCCGTCCTCGATAAATTGTTGAAGATTGGTCCGGGCTTTTTCATATACTGCCGAACTATGAGTGTTTATATTTTCAGGCAGGTCGATCTCTGATTTGGTGACGTGCAAAAAGGAATAATCATTTCCTTTAGCTTCCTGCCTCGCTTCTGTGCTATTCAAAACGTCGTAAGGTCTTGATGCAACTTTATCGGCTAATTCTGTCTTCGGTCTCAATGCCCTGAAGGGTGCAATAATCGCCATCCTGTTATCCTTTTTTATTTGCAAAGTCTTTCATAAGATCAGTCAAAGCTTTCACACTTTCCAGTTTTAACGCATTGTACATCGACACCCTGAAACCGCCCACACTGCGATGCCCCTTTATACCTATCATGCCTTCTTCCTTACAACGCTCGAGAAATTCTTTTTCCAGCGCCGGTTCACTCATCACAAAGGTTGCGTTCATGTTGCTGCGGTCTTCCTTATTAACAACGCCTTTGAAAAGTGGCAAACTGTACAGCGTATCATAAAATAAGGCAGCTTTTGCATTATTTAATTTTTCTAAAGCAGCAACGCCGCCCTGTTTTTTTACCCAACGAAGTGTAAGCATAGCGACGTACACGGCGAATACAGGTGGTGTATTCAGCATGCTCGCTTCTTTAATATGATTTCGGTAATCCAGGATCGTCGGGATCGGCTTGTTTCCTCTTCCCAGGATATTTTTATTTACTACTACAAGATTCACGCCAGCAGCGCCCATATTCTTTTGAGCACCGGCATAAATGATTTCAAATTTGTTGAAATCGAGCACACGGCTCAGGATATCGCTGCTCATATCGCCCACCAGTGGCACACCGCAATCGTACGGGATATTCTTCCATTGTGTACCGGCAATCGTTTCGTTGGTTGTGATGTGCAGGTAAACAGCCGTCGGGCTTACCGATAGTTGTTTGGGAATGGAAGTATAATTGGTCTCCCTGGTTGACCCTGCTATTTCAACGTGACCAAACAGCTTGGCTTCTTTGATCGCTTTTACTGCCCAGGTACCGGTATCTGTGTAAGATGCCAGGTCGTTTTCGTTGAGCAGGTTCATCGGCACCTGCATGAATTGAGTGGTAGCGCCGCCATGCAGGAACAATACTTCATGGTCATGATCAAGGTGCATCAGCTCTTTTACCAGTTCTCTTGCTTCGGCCATTACGGGTTCAAATAAATTGGTCCGATGCCCGATTTCGAGAATGGATAGACCCGTATCGTTAAAATTGATCACGGCACGGCTGGCTTCCTCAAACACTTCCTTCGGAAGTACAGAAGGTCCTGCATTGAAATTATGGACCACAGATTTAGCAGATTGCACTGATTCGATCATTGTTTCGTGGTTAATGAAGCAGCAAAGATAATTACATGTTCCCAGTTACTGGTTACCGGTTGCCAGTTTCCGCTCGCGAGTTTTATCGGACAGTCTGTATGACTGGTAACCGGCAACATGTAACCGGTAACAGGCAACTATTCATGCTCCCCCTCCTTCAACTGCCCATTCTTCCATGCAGCATCCAGGTTTTCAAATTCCTTCAAATCTTCAGTGGTGAGTTCTCTGTTGCTCAGTTTAGACAGGTCAGGTTGACCCGCGTTTACCCAGGCCGTGTACCAAAACGAGGCGACTGCATAGATAGCCTGCCGCATTCTCCGTTCTACCATTCCCTTCATTTTTTCATCGCATTTGATAGTATAAGCGGAGGAATATTGTCTCGTGACTACTCCATTCTTTTCTTCAAACGAATATTTCTGGTCGGGCGGAAAGGTCTTTGATAATTCTTTTTCAAATTTCAATACCGTGTCTGAAGCGCTTGCGCTTTCAAGCACCCGTTGCCAGATAAATGCAAGGGGATCCCTGATGTATTCTGCTTTGCCAATAAAGAAATCCCATTCCTTTTCAGCCAGCAGTTCAGGTATCCGGCTTTCCCAGAATGCATGAATGCCCCGTTGATCGGTCAATTGACCGTTATGATTACTACTGGCATGAAGAGGCACATGCGCATCGGCAATATAATGGCCGATCTCGGCTGAGTATTTCAGGATTTTTGCCTGGTTTTTTTCTTTAAATGCCGCCGTCAGCCGCTGGAGCATCGTGTTGGTCCACCAGGGTACGATGCCTCTCGCGTTCAGTGAATC
>Ga0066652_100001745_pt1 | contig 11504 bp, 8 predicted proteins | sample GraSoiAngelo_101_FD_71413 | JGI IMG/M metagenome (GOLD analysis project Ga0066652, IMG submission 71413) | Grasslands soil microbial communities from the Angelo Coastal Reserve, California, USA - 14_0903_02_30cm | ecosystem: Environmental > Terrestrial > Soil > Grasslands | place: USA...
CTGTGCGAGCGACACCGCCTCCTCGTCGGACGACAAGCCGCCGTTCGATCCCGGCACCACCGGCATGCCCAAGCGCGCGGCCGTGCGTCGCGCTTCGATCTTGTCGCCCATCAGCCGGATATGCGCGGGCTTGGGGCCGATGAAATGGACGTCGTGCTCGGCCAGGATTTCCGCAAAACGGGCGTTCTCCGAGAGAAAGCCATAGCCTGGATGCACCGCATCTGCGCCGGTGATCTCGCAGGCGGACAGTAGCGCGGGGATGTTGAGATAGCTGTCGCGCGCGGCGGGCGGGCCGATGCACACGCTCTCGTCGGCAAGCCGCACATGCATGGCGTCCTCGTCAGCGGTCGAGTGCACGGCGACCGAGGGTATGCCGAGCTCCTTGCAGGCGCGCAGAACGCGCAAGGCGATTTCACCGCGGTTTGCGATCAGGATTTTGTCGAACATTGCGGCATCTTGCAGCGGCGGATCTGGCGCAGCGCGGTCGCAAGCAACGCTTCGGCGCTCATTCGATGATCATCAACGGTTCGCCGAATTCGACGGGTTGGCCGTCCTCGATGAGAACCTGCACCACCGTGCCGGCGCGCGGCGAGGGGATCTGGTTCATGGTTTTCATGGCTTCGACGATGAGCAGCGTGTCGCCGGCCTTGACCTGGCTGCCCACTTCGACGAAGGGCCGCGCGCCCGGCTCGGGCCCGACATAGGCGGTGCCGACCATGGGCGAAGTGACCACGCCCGGGTGCTTGGCGGGATCGACCTGCGGGAGCTCGGCGAGCGGCGCGTCCGCGGCCGCGGCAAGGCGGGCGGGCGGCGGGGCAGACGGCTGCGCCTGTCGCGCCACGCGCACGCGCTGACCGTCGCGCTCGAACTCGATCTCGCTCAGCCCGGTCTCGTCGAGCAGGCGCGCAAGCTCGCGCACGACGTCGGGGTCGATCGCGAGTTTCTCCTTGTCCTTGTTCTTGCGCTCGCCGGTCATGCGCCTAGCTCTTGCGGCGCGCGCCGATCAGCGCGGCCAACCCGTCGATGGCGAGCGCATAGCCGGCGACGCCGAAGCCGCACAGGCTCGCCTTCGCCACCGCGGCGACATGGGAATGATGACGAAAGTGCTCGCGCGCGAAGATGTTGCTGATGTGCACTTCCACCACAGGCAGATCGGTCGCCGCGACCGCGTCGCGGATCGCGACCGAGGTGTGCGTATAGGCGCCCGGGTTGATGACGATGCCCGCGGCTTTCTTGGCGGCGGCCTCGTGAATTGAGTCCACGATCTCGCCCTCGTGGTTCGACTGGCGAAATTCGACTTCGAGCTTGTGGCGCGCGGCAGCTTGACGACAAAGCTTCTCCACGTCCCGGAGTGTCGCGCGGCCATAGATCTTTGGCTCGCGCTTGCCGAGCAGATTGAGGTTGGGGCCGTTGAGGACGTAAACGGTTTTCGCCATGGACGATCCGGCGCCGCGACCCACGCGGCATCCGCTTTATAGGGACCTCGCGTATAAAGGGGAAGCCGAGACGCGCGCGCAAGCCGCATCGGACGGCTCACTCGATCGCCGTTCTCGCGTCGGCGTGGAACGCGAATTCACATGAGGTGGGGGCCGCAGCCGCTTGGCGTTGGTTCGATCGCGGGGGGCGGCCCAATCCCTAGCAGGTCGGCTTGCCGCAGCGTGCGGCGTTAACCTTTTCCTTAAGCGAATTGAGACCGACCGCGCCGACCACGACGTCGTTACCCACCACGTAGCTCGGGGTGCCGTTGAGGCCGAGCGCGTCGGCGAGCTTGAAGCTCTCTTCGATGGTGGCTTTGACCTCGTCGCTCGCCATGTCCTTCTCGAGCCGTGCGACGTCGAGCCCTGCATCCTTCGCCGCTGCGAGTGCGCGCGTCCGGTCCGCCTGGCCGCGCCCGCCGAGCAGCTTCTGATGGAAGTCGAGATATTTCTTGCCGCCCGGGTCTTGCATGCGCACTGCCGCCGCGACCTGCGCCGCCTGTACCGAACCCTCGCCGAGCACCGGGAATTCCTTGAGCACGAACTTGAGGTGCCCGTCGCTCTTGATGAGATCGAGCATGTCGCTCATCGCGCGTTTGCAGTAGCTGCAATTGTAGTCGAAGAACTCGACCACCGTGACGTCGCCCTGCGGATTGCCCAAGGTCACTTGCCGCGGCGAGCTGAAAAGCTGGGCGCTGTGCTCGCTGACGCTGGCGCGATGCTTTTCCGCTTCCGCCGTGGCCTGCCGTTTCTCGAGCTCGCTCATTATGTCTTGCAGCAGCTCGGGGTTGCTCAGCAGGTAATCCTTGACGATGCGCTCGATCTCGCGGCGCTGATCGCCGCTGAAGGATTGGGCTTGCGCGAGCGCCGCCGTGGGAAAGGCCACGGCGAGCGCAAGCAGCGCGGCGGCCAATGGGCGCAGATCACATTTCATCGTTGTTCGTCCTTCTGTCATCAACGCCGCATGGCGCTTTTTGGGGGCTTGAGGCTGGCGAGGTCGTCGGCCTTGACCCAGCCTGGCGATCCGACGGGAAAGCGGGTTTTGGCCCGGGTAGCAAGTTCGCGCGCGGTCTTGATGTCGCCGCGGATGAAAGCCGCCTGCGCGGAGGCGAGATCCGCACGGGGGAGGTCGTTCTTGAGGCCGTAGGCCATCGCCAGATGGCCGTAGGCGTCGGGCGAGTCCGGCTCGCGCAGCACTGCCGCCTGCAAGATCGAGATCGCCTCCTCGACGTGCGCGCGGTCACGCGTAGCGACCAGCGCCTGCCCCAGCATGATCTGGATCAGCGCCGGGTTGGGCGCGAGCTGCACTGCGTGCCGCAGCGGGCCGATCGCTTCCGCCGGCCTGCCCGCTTCCAGCAGCGCCTGTCCCTTGAGCTCGTAAAAGTAGGGATTTTGCGGTTGTGCCTGGATCAGCGCGTCGATCTGCGCCTGCGCGCCGCGCGGATCGTAGAACCGATACGCCGCGATGGCGCGCGCGTAGCGCGCGGGGAGTGAGGTGTCGCTCGGCGGGTAGCGCCGCGCCACCCCATCCGCACGCTCGATGAAGCCATAGAGCTTGGCGCGCATGAGATCATGGCGCGCCTGCAGCGCCGGCGAGTCCTTGTGATCCCAGTAGGGGCTCGCCTTGGCCAGTCCCTCCAGCGCCGCCACGCGCTCGGTCGGGAGCGGGTGGGTCTGCAGATAGGGATTCATGTAGCGCACTTGGTAGAGGGACTGATCGGCCAGCCGCTTGAAGGTCTCGTACATGCCTTTGGGGGACTGCCCGGTCGCGGTGAGGAACTTCACGCCGGCGCGGTCGGCCTGCTCCTCCTGGGCGCGCATGTAACCGAACATCGTATTTTGGATCGCAATCGACGGCCCGGCCAGCGCGGCCATGCCGGCTTGGCCGAGGTCTGTGCCGCCGCTGCGGCTGGCGGCAACCAGCGCGCCGGCGCCGAGGAGCATGGCGATGATCGATTGCGTCGTCGCGGAAGCGATCGCGTCGCGCATGCGCGACAGATGTCCGCCGGCGATGTGGCCGGTCTCGTGCGCCAGCACGCCAATGATCTGATTCGGCGTCTCGGCCTCCATCAATGCGCCGCCGTTGACGAAGATGCGGCGGCCGTCGGCGACGAACGCATTGAACGAACGATCGTTGATGATGACGACCTGCACGTTCTGTTGCGCAAGTCCCGCCGCCCGCAGGACCGGTTGCGTGTATTCTCTGAGCAACTGCTCGATTTCCGCGTCGCGGACGACGGGCGGTCCCTTCTGCTGCGCATGGGCGGGAGCGCCGGCGCCGACGAGCGCGGTCGCGGTCACGAGGGCGACGAGACGCGCCGCTGGCGTCGTTCGCCGCGGCCTGATAGGTCTCTCGGTTGCAGTCATGTCCGCTGGGTTTCGCACCGTTTCCCGCGCAACCTAGTGGTGCGCCGCAAGGCGGTCAACGCGGTTACGATCAGGGTCTGATTGCGGGACCTTAACGCCGCAAATCATGCGGAAAAATGCGGCGACAGCGGGGCGGGCGGCGCGAGTCATCGAGAGCACAGAGCCGATGCTGGATGCGGCACGACGCTTGATTACGCCCTCAGCGCGCAGCGATGTTCCGCCGTTCATGGTCATGGACGTCATGGCGGCGGCGGCGCGCATCGAGGCGGCGGGCGGGCGCGTCATCCACATGGAGGTCGGCCAGCCGGCGGCAGCACCGCCCGCGAGCGCGATCGCAGCCGCGCGCGCGGCGCTTGCCTCCGGGCGCCTGCGCTATACCGAGTCGCTCGGCATTGCGACGCTGCGCGCACGCATCGCGCGGCACTATGAAGAAAGCTACGGCGTCGCCGTCGATCCGGCGCGCGTGGTGGTCACGACCGGATCGTCGGCCGCATTCGTTCTCGCGTTTCTCGCGTTGTTCGAGCCCGGCGATCGCGTCGCGGTGGCGCTGCCGGGCTATCCGCCCTATCGCCATATCCTCAGCGCCCTCGGCTGCGAGCCGGTGGGGATCGAGACCACGCAAGCGACACGCTGGGCGATCACACCGGAGATGCTGATGGCGGCGCATCGCAAGGCGCCGCTCAAGGGCGTGCTCGTCGCCAGCCCCGCCAATCCCACCGGCACCATGATGCCGGCGCAGGCGCTGGGCGCACTCGTCACCGCCGCCGAGAGCGAGGGCATCAGGTTCATCTCCGACGAAATCTATCACGGCCTCGACTACGCCTTTGCGGCGGAAACCGCGGCGCGGCTCTCGGACAACTGCGTCATCATCAACTCCTTCTCCAAATATTTCTGTATGACCGGATGGCGTATCGGCTGGATGGTGGCGCCGGAGCCGCTCGTGCGGCCGCTCGATCGCCTGCAGGGCAATCTCGCGGTGTCGGTGCCAACGATGTCGCAGATCGCCGCCGAGGCAGCCTTCGACGGCCGCGCCGAGATGGAGGCGGTCAAGCACGGTTACGAGGAGAATCGCCGCATCCTGCTCGAGGGCCTACCGAAAGCCGGCCTGGACAAAACGCTCCCGGTCGACGGCGCCTTTTATCTCTATACCGACGTCTCGCGCTTCAGCGACGACAGCTTCGAATTCGCCCGGCGCATGCTGGCGCAGACGCACGTGGCGGCGACGCCCGGCATCGATTTCGATCCGCTCAAGGGCAGACATTTCATCCGTTTCTGCTACGCGGGCGCGGCGGCGGAGATGCACGAGGCGGTGGAGCGGCTGGCAAACTGGCTCAAGGCGTGATGCGCGCGAGCGAATCATGAGCGAGCTCTTCCTTCCATTGCAACGGCGCGTTCCTGCGATCGTGCCGCCGCTTCTGAGTTTCACCGCCGGCTTCATCGACAGCTTCACCGTGCTGGCGCTGTTCGGCTTGTTCGTGGCGCAGGTCACCGGCAGTTTCGTGCTCATGGCCGTGGCGTTTGTGAAGGACGAGCAAGGCGCGCTCATCAAGCTACTGGCGGTTCCGGTATTCCTGTTAGCGGGCGCGGCGACCACCGTCTTTGCCGTCGTCCTCGAGCGGCGCGGGCGCGCCGCGCTGCCGTGGATCGTGGGACTGGAATGCGCGGTGCTGACCGGCTTTCTGCTGACCATATTGGTCGGCGCGCCATTGTCGGAGGCGGGCGCCCTCAGCGTGGCGGCGGCGAGCCTGCTCGGCCTCTTTGCCATGGGCATGCAGAGCGCAGCGGTGCGGCTCCTGATGAAGGACGTCGCCTCGACCAATGTGATGACCACCAACACCACGAATCTCGCCGTCGATGCCGCGGAACTGGTGCTCGCCTGGCAGGCTAGACGGCGGGCGCCCGCCGACGCCGCGCTTGTGGCGGCTTACGAGAAGGCGCGCGGTCGCTTTCGCGCGCTGCTTCCGATCATGCTCGGCTTTCTCGCCGGGACGGTGGTCGGCATGTTGGCTTACGTGGCCATCGGGGTGTGGGGTCTATTGCTTCCGCTCGCGATCATTTACGCAATTTTCGCTTGGACGAGCGCAAGCGCGCTGCGCGCCGAGCTGGAGTAGTTACCGCAGTGCGGCCGCGATGTTGCCGCCGTCGACCGTCGTCACGTCGCCGGTCGTCTTCAATTCCAGCGCCTGGTGCAGAAACGCCTGCGCCACATCCTCGGCGGTGACCTCGCGGCCGAGCAGGTTGCCGCTGAGGTAATCCTTCTCGCTCACCCCGCGCGCCTTGGCCCGCTCGGCAATGAACGCGTCGGTGAGCAAGCCCGAACGCACGCGATCGGCATTAACGGCGTTGGCGCGGATGCCGGCGGCGCCGTAATCGACCGCGTATTGGCGCACCAAGAACAGCGTCGCCGCCTTGGGCAGTCCATACGGACCGAAGTTCGGGCCGGGATTGACCGCCTGCTTCGATACGTTGAACAACAGACACCCGCCGGTCCCCTGCGCCAGCATGATCTTCACCGCCGCCTGCGCCACCCGCTGGTGGCCGTAAAAGTTCAGCTCGAAGCTCTTACGTAGCAGCTCTTCGTCGACCTCGCCGATTCGTCCCTGCCACGCGGCGCCTGCGTTCGACACCACGATGTCGACCCCGCCGAACGCCTCGACCACCCGAGCGAACGCCTCACGCACCGAGGCGGCGTCGGTGACGTCGCACGCGAGCGCAGTTGCGCCGATCGCCTCGGCCTTGTCCGCCGTGGCGCGCCGATCGATGTCGAGCAGCGCGACCTCGGCGCCCGCCGCCGCGAACGCCTTGGCGGTTGCCGCGCCGATGGCGCCGCCGGCGCCGGTGATGACGGCGATCTGGCCGGCGAGCGGCTTCTCCGCCGCCGCGCCGAGCTTGGCCTGTTCGAGCGGCCAGTATTCCATGTCGAACATCTCGTCTTCGGAAATCGATTGAAAGCGGCCGATCGCCTCGGCATCGGTGATGATCTCGACGGCGCATTGCGCGAGATCGGCGGCGATGCCGGCCTCCTTCTTCGATCGTCCCAGGCCGAACAGGCCAAGCCCGGGAACGAGCGCGACACGCGGCAGCGGATCGAGCGGCCGCTTGATTCCTCCGACGCGGGCATTCTGGCGCGCGAAATAATCCTGATAACGCTCGACGAAAGCCGCCACCGCGACGCTCGCCGTGCGTTTGAAATCGTCCAGTCGGTCGCGTTCCGGCGCGGCCGTCACGAGCGGCCAATTCTTGGTGCGGATCGTGTGGTCGGGAGTGACCACGCCCGCCTGGCCATAGCGCGCGAGCTCGCCGCCGTTGACGAAATTGAGGATGGCGGGCGTGGCGCGGAAATCGAGAACCATCCGGCGCCACGCGCCTTCGATCTCGTCGACCTTGGCGCTGCAGGCGCCGCGCAGAATCGGCGCCACGGCCGCAACCGGCGCGATCGCCTGGGGCAAGTGCGTCGTCACGAACACCGCCTTGCGGTTCTTCTGCAGTCGCTCCTCAGCCAATGTGACCAGCGCGATCATGCGCTCATAGGCCTCGCGCGCGCTGCCGCCGAAGGTGACGATGCCGTGCTTGTGCAGGATCAGGCCCTCGATCGCGGGCTTGGCGTCGTAGATCTCGGCTGCCGCCTTGGCGAGGAGAAATCCGGGCCTCACGTAAGGCACCACGCTCGCGCGGCCGTCGTAGAGTTCGCTGCAGATCACCTCACCGTCCGGCTGGTCGACGATGCTTAGGACCGCGTTGGCGTGGGTGTGATCGACGAACGGGTGCGGCAGAAACGCGTGCAGCAGAATCTCGACCGAAGGATTGGGCGCCGCGGGCGCGATGAGGCTCGCGCGCTGAATGCGCACGATATCTTCGTCGCCGAGCGCCGCCCGCGCCCTGAGCTTGCGCAAACGGTCGAGCCGCACGGCGGGAAGATCGGCAGGCTCGACATTGGCCATGTCGGAACCCGAGCCTTTGACGCACAGCACCGCGACCTCGTCGCCGAAAAGGTCAGCCATGCTCGTCTTGAGAGAGGTATTGCCGCCGCCGTGCAGCACGAGCTTGGGATCGCAGCCGAGCAGGCGCGTCGTATAGACGCGCAGCGCGAGATCGCGGCCGATGCCAGCGCGGGCATAGCGGTCGATCGCCGCCTGCGCTTCGCTGTCGACCCAGGCGGATTTCATCTCCCGGTTCCGTCAGGCGCGCGCGCGAAGCAAACAGAGCACGCGGTTAGCTCTTGCCGAGGACACGCCTGCTCCACCAGCCAGAACGCCGCGGGCGATCGCCAGTTTCGGTCTCCTCCGAACTCGACGCCACCGGCTCGATAGAAGGCGCCGGCGGTGCGAACGACTGCGGGGGAGAGCTTGCGTCCTCGGGCGCCGCTTGCGGAACGCGCTCGCGTACGGTCGAGCGTCGGCGCGGCGCTTCCGGGGCCGCCGGTTCGGCAACAGCTGCCGCCGCGGTCGGCGTTGATCCGCTCTCTTCCGGCTCGGGCTCGGAGGTCGCGCTCACATCCTCATGCGACTGCGCGACCGGCACGGCGGCCGGTTGCGGTTCCCCGCTGAGCACCGCCGGTGGCCATGCGCCTTCGTCGCTGGGCGCGTCCTCCGAATCGCTGCGAGCAAGTTCCGGCTCCATCGGCGCATCCGCAGCGAAGCTCTCGCCGTCGCGGCCGCGACGGTTGCGCCGTCCGCCGCGGCGTCCGCGCCGCCGCCGGCGCCGCTCGCCCTCGCCATGCGCTTCGGCCGGCCGTTCCAAGCCGTTTGCGTCGGCAGTTTCGCGCGGCCCCTCCGCCGGCTCGACCTCGTGCTCACCCATCGCGGGAGCGAAGTCTGCGCCCTCCTCTTGCGGCGCGCCCTCGTGCTCCTGCTGGAAGCCGGCGCGGTCCTCGCCACGGCGGCCGCGTCGGCGTCGCCTGCGCCTGCTGCGGGAAGGTCCCTCCTCGCCGGCTGCGCGCGCGTCCTCCTGCGCTGCGTCGACGGGAGCCTCTTCGGACTCGGGCTCCTCCTCGTCCGCGTACTCCTCTTCCTCTTCTTGCTCCTCTTGCGTCGGCAGGGCCGCCGGCGGCGGCTGCAGCGCCAGCGCTCTTGCCTGCTCCACGCTGTGCACCTGCTCGCCTTTCTCGATGACGAAGGACAATTGCCCGCCGACCGTGGCATCGGCATTGACCATGATCGTGATCCGGAATCGTTCCTCCAGAGTGCGCAGATGCGCGCGCTTGTTATTGAGCAGATAAAGCGCGATATCGGAGCGCGTGCGAACGCTGAGATTATGCGTTGCTGCCTTGAGCAGCATCTCCTCGAGCGCACGCAGCAGTTGGAGCGCCACCGAGGATACCGAGCGTACGTGGCCGGTGCCGCCGCAATGCGGGCATTTCTCGGTCGAGCTCTCGAGCACGCTCGAGCGGATGCGCTGACGCGACATTTCGAGTAGGCCGAAATGCGAGATGTGTCCGACCTGGATGCGCGCGCGGTCGTGCCGCAGGCATTCCTTCAGCCGCCGTTCGACCGCGCGGTTGTTGCGCTTCTCGTCCATGTCGATGAAGTCGATGACGATCAGCCCGGCGAGATCGCGCAAACGCAATTGCCGGGCGATCTCCTCGGCGGCTTCGAGATTGGTCTTGAGCGCGGTGTCCTCGATGTGGTGCTCGCGCGTGGCGCGGCCGGAATTGACGTCGATGGCGACCAGCGCCTCGGCCTGGTTGAGCACGATATAGCCGCCGGAACGCAACTGCATCACCGGCGTGAACATGGCGTCGAGTTGGCTTTCGATGCCATAGCGGGTGAAGATCGGTAGCGCCTCGCGATAAGGTTTCACGTTCTTGGCATGGCTCGGCATGAGCATGCGCATGAACTCTTTCGCTTCCTTGTAGGCGTCGTCTCCCGCGACCAGGATCTCGTCGATCTCCTTGTTGTAGAGATCGCGGATCGAGCGCTTGACGAGGGAGCCCTCCTCGTAGACGAGCGTCGGCGCGGTCGATTTGAGCGTAAGGTCGCGCACCGTCTCCCACATCCGCAGCAGATATTCGAAGTCGCGTTTGACCTCGGTCTTGGTGCGGCTTGCTCCGGCAGTGCGCAGGATCACGCCCATGCCCTCCGGCACCTCCAGGTCTTGCGCGATGTCCTTCAACCGGCGACGATCTTCAGCGCTCGTGATCTTGCGGCTGATGCCGCCGCCGCGCGCCGTGTTCGGCATCAGCACCGAATAGCGGCCGGCAAGCGAGAGGTAGGTCGTGAGCGCCGCGCCCTTGGTGCCGCGCTCCTCCTTGACCACTTGCACCAGCATGACTTGCCGGCGCTTGATGACTTCTTGAATCTTGTATTGTCGGCGCACCCGCAGCATGCGCTCGGGAACCTCTTCCAAGGCATCGGCGCCGCCGACAGATTCCACCACCTCGTCCTCGCCTTCGGCGCCGTGGCTGTTGACCTCGGTGATGTTGGCGTCGGTGGAGGGCGCGTCGCCCGCGCCGGCCGTATCGGCCTCGCCGGCGAGCGCGGCGGCGCCGAGTTCGGCGGTTTCGGCGGCGAGACACTCTGCCGCCTGCGGCTCGCCGCCGGTCGGCAGCGGTTCTGACGCGGTCGTTGCCCCGAGCTGCGCCAGCTCGATCGGGGGTTCGGCCGCGGTGGCGTCGGCGGGAGGCTCCTCGGAAGCCTCGAGCGGCATGGGCTCCGCCGCGACCGCGGCCGGGGAGGGCGTCTCCGCCGTGAGGCCTTCCGTCGCGTCGGCGACCGCGGCCGGCGGCTCGGCCACCAGGCCTGTTGTCTCCTCTTCGGCCTCGAGCGGCGCGCTCTTGACCTCGTCGCGCGTGCGCGCGCTCGCGCGCTCGGCCTGCGCGGCGCGCCGGCCGGCGCGGCGGTCGGCCTCGGCCTCGGCCGCGCGCTGGGCGCGTTCGTCCTCGGCGATCAGCGCCTGACGGTCGGCGACCGGGATTTGATAATAATCGGGATGAATTTCGCTGAAGGCGAGAAACCCGTGGCGGTTGCCGCCATAGTCGATGAAAGCGGCCTGCAGCGACGGCTCGACGCGCGTCACCTTGGCCAGGTAGATGTTGCCGCGAAGTTGCTTACGGTTTGCGGATTCGAAGTCGAATTCCTCGACACGATGGCCGCGCAGAACAACCACCCGGGTCTCCTCCGGGTGGGTCGAATCGACGAGCATTTTGTTGGACATTGACCAATCTCTTGATCGCCGGCTGGCGCGGCGCTCGCCGCCACGTGGACGGCGCAAGACGGCGCGACCGAAGACCGGCCTGACTGTGGTTAAAAGGATGAGTTCTGTACGCGCGCGAGATCGAGGCGTGGCAGGCAAGCGCGCCTGCGCACATCGCCGACCCAGTCATGGCGCCGTTCGCGGACGCCATGATGGCTTGGCAAAGATCGGTTGAAGTCTCGACGCGCGGTCGTAGCATGACCTTTGGTCCATGCGGAGCGGCAGCGCTGGTGAGCGCAGCCGCGGGTCTTGGCTGACGATATTCGACTCAAGCTCGCGGGCTCGGGAGCATAAGCCGCTTCGGATCGTGTACGGCGTAGGCCGCCCGCAGCACCGGCGGTGTCCACAAGAACATCGGCTTCGCTGATCCGTCAGCGCCGCATCCATGCGACGCGACCAAATCGTCCCGCGAAATCCCCTCCCGTTGCGTATCAGGGAGCGGTCTTTGCGGTCTGCCGGATGTCCGAACGT